>Ga0233425_10006610_pt1 | contig 17041 bp, 16 predicted proteins | sample Watercolumn_Towu_2_FD_181712 | JGI IMG/M metagenome (GOLD analysis project Ga0233425, IMG submission 181712) | Freshwater microbial communities from Lake Towuti, South Sulawesi, Indonesia - Watercolumn_Towuti2014_140_MG | ecosystem: Environmental > Aquatic > Freshwater > Lake | place... | reverse complement strand
CAGGGTCGTACGTGGCGTGGTATCCGCACGAGCATCCGCAACTCGGCACCGTGGAACTCGGCGGCTTCAACGCCCTGCATATATGGACGAACGCGCCAGGGTCTTGCTTGAAGACAGAGATTGCACCGCACACAGAGGTGGCGATCTACCAGGCGATGGCGTCACCACGGCTTGAGATCAAGCTCGCCGACGCAACCCCGCTCGGCAACGACGTGTGGCGCGTGCGCGTCGGTGTCGCCAACACGGGCTGGCTGCCGACCGATGTGACGAAACATGCGCGTGCGAAGAAAATCGTGCTGCCGGCCACGGTCGAGATCAACGGCCCGGGTGGGGCGGCACCCGATCTCGTCGAGGGCGAGGCGCGCGTGCGCATCGGACAACTCGAGGGACGCGCAAAGTTCCTGCTCGACGGCGGTGCGATGTCGGACGGCACGCCCGACCGTCACCTGCACACGTGGCTGGTGCGCGCACGAGCCGGCTCGACTCTCGCCGTCACGGCGACTCATCCGCGCGCGGGCACGGCGACTGCAAAGGTCACGCTTGGCTGAGCGACGCGCGGTGTGAAGACCACGCGCGCCACGCGACGAACGACGCACTCGGAATCAACACGATATGCGGGTACGACACGACCGGATCATCGATGGCGAGACCGTAGAGAAACCAACTCGTCCCCATCGCGGCGAGCAGCACGTTGGTCGACACCGACACACCGAACAGGTGCTTGGTGCGAATCGCGCGCCACACCTGCGGGATGATTGCCGGCGTTCCGATGATCACCCCCGTCACGCCGATGACCGCGGACGACACGAAGGCAAAGACCGCGCAGAACACGGCCGAGGCCGCGAACGCAAGCACCGGTTGCCACAGCGGCAGCGACTTCTTGCGCACCAGCATCACCATCAATGCGATGATCGCCACCTCGATGTTGGCGTTGGAGACGATCATGGGCAAGCGGTCCGTCGTGATGCCGTAGGTCAACCACATGAGCGTGCCGGTGAGACCAATCAACTGCGACGTGCCCGACACGCCTTCGACACTCTGCTTTGAATACACGCGGTACACCTGCGGCCAGATGAAGGCGACACCGAGCATCGATCCGATGGTGCCGACGACACCGCTGAACGTCACCTCTGGACCCTAATTCGCCCAGACGCAACGCACGAGCAACACGGTCGTCACTGTTGCGTCGTAACATCGGTCAAGTGGTGAACACCACTTCGTCGGGTCAAACCTGGGACGAGCGATACTCCGAAGAGGGCTTCGCCTTCGGCACGGAGCCGAACGACTTCTTGCGCGAAGTGGTCGACCGTCTTCCTGTCGGACGCACGTTGTGCCTCGGCGACGGCGAAGGGCGCAACGGCGTGTTTCTCGCCGAGCGAGGCCACCGAGTCGTGACGCTCGATCTGAGTCCGGTCGGCGTGCTGAAGGCGCGGCGACTGGCGGCGGATCGCGGTGTGGCAATCGACGCACGAGTCGCCGACCTCGCCCAGTTCGAATTCGCAGACCGCGCATGGGATTGCATCGTGTCGATCTTCTGCCATCTGCCCGCACCGTTGCGTCTTGCCGTGCACGGCGCCGTGCCGCGCGCGCTGGCAGCGGGTGGATGCTTCGTGTTGGAGGCGTATCGCAAGGCCAACATCGGGCGCGGCGTCGGCGGCCCGCAGAGCGCTGAGATGACCTTGGAGCTCGAAGACGTGCTCACCGGTAGCGGCGTTTCAGAGGAATTGGAGATCATCATCGGACGCGAAGTGGAACGGAACATCGTGGAGGGCAGGTACCACAACGGCATGAGTGCCACGACGCAGGTCCTCGCGCGCAGGCGGTCAGTCCCGCACCGATAACCTGCTGCCATGTCGCGACGTTGGCAAATCTTGGTTGGCGTCGCAGCAACGGCACTCGTCGTGTTTGTCGGCGCACCGTGGGTGTACATCAACCTGATTCGTGAGCCGGCGGCTGAGAGCTTCCTCGACGAAATCACCGCGACCACCCTCGTCGAGATGAGCGACTCCACGACGACCACGATCGTTGAACCCTCGCCCGCCACGGTCGTCGCACTCACCGACGCGACCGGCACGTGGAACGTGACGAGCGAGTCGCAGGTCGGGTACCGCGTGAACGAGGTGCTCTTCGGCCAGAAGGTGACAGCCGTCGGGCGCACCAACGCGGTGACCGGCAGCGTGACCATCGCCGACCTGGTCGTGGCTGCCGCCGAGTTCACCGTCGACATGACGACGGTGAAGAGCGACGAACCCAAGCGCGATGCGCAGTTCGAGAGCCGCATCATGGACGTGATCAACTTTCCGACCTCCACATTCACCCTCGGCTCGCCTGTCACGGTGGATGCTGCCGCGTTGTCAGCGAACGCCACGCATGCAGTGAGCGGCACGCTCACGTTGCGCGGAACGAGCAAGCCGGTCGACGTGAACGTGGTGAGCACCGTCCGCGACGGTCGCATCGTGCTCGTAGGTGAAATCATCATCGTGTTCGCCGACTGGGGCATCCCGAATCCGTCGATTCCCGGCATCTCCACCGAAGACTCGGGCGTGCTCGAGTTCAGCCTCGTGCTCGAGCGCTGAACCGTGCTCACGGTCTACGGCGTCACGCTCATCGCGAGCCGTGCGACCGACGAACGACACGACCGTGCCGCCCGCGAGAGCATCGGGCGGCTCATCGAGCCGTGGTTGGAGCGCGCCTGGCCGCACGCCAAGCGCGTCAACACCACGCAGGTCACGATGCTCAACGCCGTGACCGACAGGGTGTTTCGCTGTGAAGTGTCGGAACAGCATCCCACTGATGACGCACGACAGGTCACGATCGTCTCGATCTTCAACGCTCGACGCGGCGAGTTGTGCGTTGACGTGCGCCGCGAAGTTCGCCCCACCGGACCGCTGATTCTCCCCCGCACGCGCAGCGAGCGGCCGTCGCACATCCTCACCGAGCTCGTGCGCGACATCGCCGCCGAATTGCGGGTGCGCGATGCCAACCAATTCGTCTCGGGCAACCCGAGCCGGATGTCGACGGCCGTTGAAGGCGCAGGGGTCGCGGCGTTCATCGACGCACCGTCACGACGCTTGCCCGTCGTCATCGACTGCACCGCGACGAAAGGCTCCACTGCGCCGACGACCAACAACACCGCGCACGTGCTCACCGGCATTGCGCACGTGTGCCAACTCACGACGACCGCCGCCGAGCAGGGCTTCAACGACTACTACGGCCGACGTCGCGCGAGTTCGAGTTGGGTGCTGGTTGCCTGGCCGCGAATCGGCAACAAGGCACAGACGACGGAATACGCGCAAACCGACGATGAGCGGTTGGTGTCCGACTTGATTGCTGCTGCGGTCGGCGCACTGCCGTTGCTGCCGCGCCCGACGACGCGGCCGCAGAGCACGCCTGCGGTCGCGATCCAACAGGTGGTCGCCAACACGTCGTCACCCGAGGTGGGCGACTTGCGGCGCAAGAACCAGGAGCTCGAACAGCGCGTCAACGAACTGCAGGCTGACTACGACAGTCTCTACGAGAACCTCACGACCACCGAGCACTTGAGCGCCAAGACGGTGGAGGAACGTGATCGCTACCGCGACCAACTCGCCGCGGTGCTCACGCTGCGGGATGATCCGACCCAGTGGAACAGCACGGCGCAGGTCTTGAACCAGGCCCGCCGTCTGTTCAGCGCGCTCGAGTTCCATGCCGGTCTCGACGATCGTCTCGGCGGCACGCAGTTCACGACGACGACGAATCGACGAATCTTCGACAGCCTGCTCGAACTCAACAACCTCGCCGCACGACTGCGGCGCGGCGACATCGAGCCGCATCTCTTCAACACTTACTGCTTGGAGAAATTCAATTTCGCACCGTCAGTCAGCGAGAATGCTGCGCAGAGGTACGGGGCCGATTACACGATCGTGCGCAACGGTGTACCGATGCTGCTCGGCCCGCACATTCGCTGCAGCGATGCCCGCATCTATTTTCTGGTTGATTCCACCCAACGCCGCGTGGTGGTCGGTCACGTCGGCCGACATCTGCGCGACCAGTCGACCCACTAGCGACGGCGAGTCAGTCGCCGCCACCCCGCTTGCGCCACGCGCGACGACAAGAACGGCAGCACGAGGCGGTACACGCGACCCGGCACGATCACCGTCTGGCCGCGCCCGAGCGCTCGTTCGGTCTCGCGGACCACGTCATCTGGCGACAGCCACATCCAATCGGGCACGTTGCGTGTGAGATGCTCGAGCCCCGCCCGTCGATGCAGGTCGGTGCGCACGTAGCCCGGGCACACCGCCACCACACGCACTCCCTTGTCTTGCACCTCGAGTGCCAGACTGCGCGCGTAGGCAGTCGCGTGCGACTTGGCGGCGGCATACGGCCCTGCCTTGCGCATCGGCGTGAACGCCGCGATACTCGACACAATCACCACGTCGCCACGACCGCGCTCGAGCATCCGCGGCACCAGCGTCTCGCACAACCGCACCACACCGCTCGACAGGAGATACGACAGAGCGTCGAGCCGGTCGAGATCGGTGGTGCCGAGCGTCGCGGCGTGCGTGACGCCGGCGTTGGCCACCAGCACGTCGACGGCTCCGCAGCGGTGCGCGACTTCGTCGACTCCGGCGGCGCTCGAAAGATCCGCGACGATCTCGTCCACTGCGACTCCCGTACCGCGAGCATCGGCAGCGACACGGGAAAGTCGTCCGGCGTCGCGCGCCGCGAGCACCACGTCGTTGCCTTGCGCGGCGTGCCACCTCGCGAAGGCCTCGCCGATTCCCGACGATGCCCCCGTCACGAGCACGCGCTTGGGGCGCGGCGAAACCCCCACTTCTTGAGCCTCGCACACTGCGCCACGTAGGGACCGTTTAGGGTGGGCGCCGTGCCGTCACCGGTTTTCGACCTCTCCGACACCTACATCGACCGGCTCGCCGCGCTCGACCCGGGCATGGCCACTGCGCTCGGCATACCCGGCAGCGATCATTTGATGACCGACTTCAGCCCTGCCGGCCACGAGGCGCGCGAAACGCTCAACCGTGCGACGCTCACCCAACTCGGCACGCTCGACCAGACGCAGTCGCGCGACCGGCTCGCAGCCGGCGTGTTGCGCAATTCGTTGGAGATGTCCGAGCGCGAGTTCGCCGCGGGCGAGCACCTGCGCACGATTCGCGTGCTCGCCGGCGACGTCGACTACGCCCGCTCGGTGTTCGACCTGATGCCCACCGACACCGCCGAACAATGGCGCACGATCGCCGAGCGGATGTCGCGCGTGCCGGATGCATTCAGCGGTATGCGCGAGACGTGGCGACTCGGCATGCAACGCAACGTCGTGGCTCCGCGCCGACAAGTATTGGCGGTGGCGACGATGCTCGAAGGTTGGGCGGGTTCGCCGACAGCGCCAGGTTTCTTCTCCGCACTCGCCGAGCAAGCGTCAACCGTGAGCGGTGCCCCGCTCGACGCTCTGCGCGCCGCGGCCCGCGAGGCTTCGGCTGCGATGGCAGAAACTGCGGCGTTCTTGCGCGACACGTACGCACCGGTCGCCGACCCGCGCAACGGTGTCGGCGAGGATCGCCACGCTCTCGCGCGCCGCCGGTATCTCGGCATGCACGTCGACGCTGACGACGCCTACCAATGGGGCCTCGAAGAAGTGCGGCGGCTCGACGCCGACCTGCGCGCCTGCGCGAGAGAAATCAAGCCTGGCGCGACGCTCGAAGCAGTGCGCAACCATCTCGACAACGAATCGCCGGAGGCGATCGAGGGCGAGGAGAACCTGCGGCAGTGGCTGCAGAACCTGATGGATGAGGCGATGGAGTTCCTCGTCACGAAGGGACACTTCGAGATTCCGGAGGGCATCCGCACGATCCAAGCAAAGATCTCGCCGCCAGGCGGGGCGGCGGCGCAGTATTACATGCCGCCCAGCGAGGATCTCTCGCGGCCCGGCAGCACGTGGTACCCGGCGAACGGACGCACACGATTCCCGCTGTGGAGCGAACCGACGACCGCGTACCACGAAGGGGTGCCCGGCCACCACTTGCAGATCGGCATGGCGATCGTCAACCGTGACAAGTTGTCGAGATTCCAACGCAACGAGTTCGTGAGCGGACACGGAGAAGGCTGGGCGTTGTACGCCGAGCGGCTGATGGACGAGTTCGGATTCTTGGCGCGACCCGAGTACCGTCTCGGATTTCTCTACGCGCAGGCATTCCGCGCGGCGCGTGTCGTCGTCGACATCGGCATGCACTGCGACAAGAAGATTCCGAAAGACTGGCCGTGGCATGCCGACGAGACGTGGACGCCCGAGTTGGCGCTGGAGTTCCTCTCGGCGCGCTCGTCGAACGACGACGCGTTCAACCGTTCGGAGATCGACCGCTACCTCGGATGGCCGGCACAGGCCATCTCCTACAAACTCGGCGAGCGCGTGTGGCTCGCATTGCGCGACGAGGCGCGCGCCAAGCACGGTGCCGCATTCGACTTGCGCGCTTGGCACACGTACGCACTCGATCTCGGCAACCTCGGCCTCGAGTTGTTCAAGAACGAGATGGCGCGCTTCTAGCGGCAGTGCTGCACCGCCACGCGCTCTAGCGCAGCACCACGACGGCAGTGCCCGGCTGTGCCCAGCGGTAGAAGAACTTCACGTCTTGCGTCGACATCCGCACGCAACCCGAACCGGCGAACGAACCGAGTTGGGCTTCGGTCTGCAACGACTTGCCGTCCTTGCGCGGAATCTCGTGGAAGCCGATGTTGCCGCCCTCGGGGCCGGTCGCGAATCGTGTCATCCAGCGAAAACTGACTCCTGCAAAGTCGAGGCTGAACGACCACGGCGACTTCGTGGTGACGGAGTAGGTGCCGGGTGCCGGCACGCCGCGACGACCCGACACCGGCATCGAGCGCACCACCTCTTCGTTCTTGTCGACCACCCACACCCACTGCAGCGAGTTGCTGTAGACGACGCGGCGACCCTCGCCGGAGTTGCGCGGCAGGCGCGGCGCGAAACGGCGCGTCTCAGAGATGTTCGGCGCGATCGACGGGAGCGGCGACGCATCGACCGCCATACCGCCAGATTGCTCGCTGCTCGTGTCGTCGACTGCCCAGGCGGGCGATGCACCCAGCACGAACGCGGCGACTAAAGCCAGCACGAACACACGCTTCATTCGCCGTCTCCCTGCGCTTCGTCGACGACCTCGTACCGTTCCCCCACCGAGCTCAGCACGCCTTGGATGACGGCCGCCGCCGGCAGACCGAGAATCGCCCCGGTCGGCCCGAGCACCGCGCCGCCAATGATCGCCGATGCAAAGGCGACGCCGGCGTGTAATTGCATCTTCTGCGCAGTGATGCGCGGCGCGATGAGGAAGTTCTCGATCTGTTGGTACACGACGATGAAGCCCAGCACGAAGAGCCCCTTGATCGGCGTGTCCACCACCGTGAGGAGAATCGGCAGCGCGCCGGCGACATAGATGCCGATCACCGGCAGGAACTGGGAGATGACGCCGACCCACAGGGCGAGTGCGATTGGCGCCGGCGTACCGATGGCCTGGAACGCGATCCAGTGCAAGAACGACGAGACGAGCGCGAGAATCGCGCGGGACGACAAGTAGCCGCCGGTCTTCTCCACCGCGAGCTCCCAGACGTCGAGCACGACGCGCTGGCGTTGCGGCCGCAACCAACTGCAGATGGTGCGCCGCAGACGCGGACCGTCCGCAGCGAGATAAAAAGTGAAGAGCAGGATCGACAACGCTTGGAACAGCGTGCTTAACGCCGACACGCCGAGTTGAATGGCGCGATCGGCTTGCGAGTTGAGGAAGTCCCTCACGGGGCCGTTCGGGTCGTCGAGTGAGTCGATGACCTCGTCGGCGTCGATACTCGTGCCGAAATTGTCGTTGATGAACGCCACCACGTCGGTCACGTATCCGTCGCGATTGTCGGCGAGCTCGCCCGCCTGGTCGGCGACGAGAGCCCCCATCACCGCCACGAAACCGATCGTGACGATCGCGACTGCCGCGAGAATGAGGCTGGTCGCCAGGCCGCGCGACATGCCGCGACGGGCCAACCGGTTGGTGCCCGGCTCGATCGCCAGAGCGATGAACAGCGAAATGACGAGCAGCAAGAAGAAGCCGAACAGGCGGTCCCACAGTTCTCGCACGAACACCGTGCCGAGGAATCCGAGCCACAGGAGCAGAATCGCGCGCGGCACCCAACGTGGCATCGCACCGACGTCGTCTGAGGTGTTTGCCACAACTTTCAGGGTACTGAGACGCAGCGTTCATGCTATTTCGACAAAGTGCTGGCACGATGAGTGTGTGCCGCTTCCGCGTAGTGCTCTCGACGCTGCTCTCACCGGTGCTGTCGGCGGTGCCATCGGCGATGCGCTCGCCACGGTGCGCGACTCGATCGGCAAGGCGTTGCGCGACCGCGTGGCGGGGCCCGACGGTGAGACGCGCATGATGCAGTTGATGGAGCCGAGCGCACCGCGCTGGTTCGCCGAGGATCGTCCGATTCGCCGCGTGCACGCCGACGCCTCGATGTTCATCGGTGGATTGCGGGCGCTGCTCGTGCAGTCGCTGCATCCGCTCGCGATGGCCGGCGTGGCACAACACTCCGACTACCGCAACGACCCCTGGGGACGCCTGCAACGCACCGCCGACTTTCTCGCCGCTACTTCCTTCGGCCCCGCCGGCGAGGCGCAGCGTGCGATCGACGTCGTGAACCGTGTGCACGAGCGCGTCACCGGCACGGCGAGCGACGGGCGCGCGTACTCGGCACGCGACCCGCACCTGCTGCGCTGGGTGCACATCGTCGAGATCGACAGTTTTCTCACGGCGCACCAGCGCTTCGGGCAGTCACCGCTCGACGCGGCAGGCTGCGACGGATACGTCGCCGACGCCGCGCTCATCGCCCGCAAGCTCGGCGTGCCCGCACCGCCGGAATCGGTGCGGGCACTGCGCGACCAGATCGCGTCGTACCGCGGCGAGATTCGCGGCACCAAGGAATCCCGCGACGCGATGCGCTACCTCGTGCTCGAGCCGCCGTTGCCGCCCGTCGCGCGCGCCGCCTACTCGTTGCTCGTCGCCGCGACCATCTCCACGCTGCCGCGCTGGGCGCGGCCGCACCTCGGACTGCCGTATTTGCCGGTCACCGAGCGCTTCGCTCTGCAACCGCTCGGCGACGCGATCACGCGCACGGTGCGCTGGGCGATTCCGCCGCGCACGACGACCTGAGCCGTCGCACGTCCGGCACGAGCCCGGCTGTCGAGGCCCGCTGCGGATCAGCGCGCGAGCTCGACGAACGCGTCGTAAATCCCCTGCTGCGCGGAGTCGTCGGCTGACGTGTCTTCTGGATGCCACTGCACGCCGACGATGCGGTGCGTGTCGTGCTCCACCGCCTCGAGGAGTCCGTCGGTCGAGTGACCGACGGCGACGAACCCGGCAGCGAGTCGACCGATGCCCTGGTGATGGAACGACGCACCGCGTACGCGCGTCCCGCCCGTCGCTCGCGCCAGCCACGAACCCGAATCGAGCAGCACGTCATGCAGGGCGAATTCGGCACCGACCGGGAACTCACCGGGTGCGTGCGCCACGAGCGACCCTGCGTTGGGCAGGTCACCGAGATGCTGCACGAGCGTGCCGCCGAGCACCACGTTGGCGAGTTGCATTCCGCGGCAAACCGCGAGCACGGGCAGTTCGTTGGCGATGGCGCCGCGCAGCATCGCTGTCTCGAATTGATCCTGTTGCGGGGAAACGCCGTAGACCTGCGCTGACGCAGTCTGTCCGTAAAGCGCGGGGTCGACGTCGGGGCCGCCCATCAACACGAGAGCGTCAAAGCGCGACAACAAGTCGATTGCTCCGTCGGCGAACTCTTGCGGGGCGACAACGACCGGCTCGGCTCCGGCGCGCAACAACGAAGTGAGGTAGCGCTTGCCGGCGAATGCGACTTCGTCACGCGAAACTCGACTCGGAGCACCGGTGCGTCCGGCGACTGCAACGAGCGGAACCACCCGCGCAACGCTATTGGCGGCGACGCGCACCGACTGGCGAAAGCGCACCCGCGAGCGAACCTCGACTGGCGACATTCACTCGATCAAGACCAAGCCACTGTGCCGCTTGCCGCTAGTCGGCGACGGTGATGGTGACCGAGTGGATGACCACGTCGGTCGTCGGGCGGTCGCCCATGCCGGTCTCGACGTTCTGCATCTTCTCGACGACGTCGAGACCCTTCACGACCTGGCCAAAGAGCGAGTACTGCGGGGGCAGGCGGCAACCGTCGGGGCCGCTGATGATGAAGAACTGCGAACCGTTGGTGTTCGGGCCGGCGTTCGCCATCGCCAGCGAGCCGAGTTTGTACTGGCCGGCTCTCGGCAGCTCGTCGCCGAATCGGTAGCCAGGACCGCCGCGACCCGAACCTTCGGGGTCGCCGCCTTGGCACACGAAATTCTTGATGATGCGGTGGAAGATGACGCCGTCGTAGTAGTGGTGCAGGGCGAGAAAGACGAAGTTGTTGACCGTGCGCGGTGCCTTTGCGGCATCGAGCGCGATGACGATTTCGCCGAGCGAGGTGCTCATCGTGGCGGAATAGCGCTTCGTTGAGTCGATGCCCAACTCCGGCGCCGCGGGGAACTTCTGCTGCCTCTTGGCGGAGCCGTCGAACGGCGGGAACTGTGCGGGCACGGCGCGCCACGCTAGCCGTGCGAGTGGCACATCACGAACGACCCTTTCGCCTACGCTGACTCATCGTGAGCGACACGAGCGAGCAACACGAAGAACACGTCGACCTCGACGACATCGAAGCGGAGCTCGCCGAGATCGAGCTGCTGCTGGAGCGCCTCGCGACACCGAACGACTAGCCCGCACGACCAGTCCGCACGACCAGTCCGCACGACCAGTCCGCACGACCAGATCTTTCAGCGCGCGAAACAACCCTCCACGTGATCGTTCACGATGCCGACGGACTGCATGAAGGCGTACATCGTGGTCGGTCCGACGAACGTCCAACCCCGACGCTTCAATTCGTTCGACAGCCTCGCTGACGACGGAGTGGATGTCGGAATGCCGTGCGGCGCCGACCGGTCGCCCTCTGGCTGACCGCACGCGAACCGCCAGACGAACGCGTCGAGCGAACCCTCGGCGTGCACGAGTTCGAGACAGCGTCGCGCGTTGTTGATGGTCGACTCGATTTTTCCGCGGTGACGCACGATGCCCGCGTCGGCGACGAGCCGCTGCACGTCGTCGGATGAATACTCGGCCACGCGCCCGAACGCGAAATCGTCGAACGCCGCACGAAAGTTCTCCCGCTTGCGCAGGATCGTCAGCCAACTCAGCCCGGCTTGGAAGCCTTCGAGGCAGATCTTTTCGAAGAGTCGGCGATCGTCGTGCTGCGGGCGGCCCCACTCGTCGTCGTGGTACGCGACGTACAGCCCGTCGTCACCGCACCACCAGCAACGGTGTTTGCCGTCGGGATGCGCGCGCAGCCAATCGTGCGACTGGCGGGCGACCACCTTGCGACTATCTGTCGCGCAATTTGGCGAGGAGGCGCAGCACCTCGAGATACAGCCACACGAGCGTGACGAGCAAGCCGAGTGCGGCGAACCACTCCATGCGACGCGGCAAGCCCATCTGCTGGCCGCGCTCGATGAAGTCGAAGTCGAGCGCCAGGTTGAACGCCGCGAGCCCTGCGACGAACAGACTGAAGAGGATGCCGACGGCGTTGCTGCCCGTGAAGAACGAGACGTTGGCACCGAAGAGACTGAAGAGGAGCGACGCGAGGTAGAACACGGCGAGGCCGAGCGTGGCTCCGATGACGGTGCGGCGGAAACGGTCGGTGACGCGAATGACCTTCGACCGGTAGAGCATCAGCATCACGCCGAACACGGCAAGCGTGGTGCCGACGGCCTGCAAGACGATGCCCGAATACGTGGCATCGAACATCTTGGAGAGTGCCCCGACGAAGAGGCCCTGGCCGACGGCATACACCGGGCCGAGGAGGTTCGACCACATCGGCTTGAACACGCTGACCATGACCGCGACGAACCCGACGAGCGCGCCGACGAACGCCATCGGCGGGAACGCGAGCACACCAGGCTGCGGCTCGGCGACCGCCATCCAACCGACGGCAGCCGAAACGAGGAGCACGGCGAACAGCACGAGGCTGGCGCTGGCGGTGCCGCTCACGGTCATCGTGCCGGACTGGTAAGCGGTGATGGGACCGTCGTTGATCGGCGGTGCCCAGGTGCCCGAGGCGGACGCGGCGGTCTGGCCGGTGGCGGCACCCCAACCGGGTTCGCCGGCGTGGCGGGTGCGCAGCTTGTCGAAGGTTGATTCGTTGAGGACGGGGTTGGACATGGCTTCATAATAAGGAGTCGGTGCGCGAATTGCTCCACCCAACCCCATCACGCGGGTCACACCGCGGCAACCCGCACGTCACGACGCCGTTCGTGAAGCGTGCACAGGGCAGGGCGGAACGGCACGCTGGTCGCGCGGTTCGCAGACTATCCGTCGGTTCGCTACATCGACCCGGCGTTCGCTTTGCAACATCAACCCGAACTTCTCCGCGATTCGAGGTTGCGGATTTGGAGGTTGTCGGTATCGTTGAGCGCGCTCGCGCCCCCACCAGGGCGCGATCGTCATATTCGGTTCCAAGTGCGAGTGGGGGAAGTCAATGGCCAAGGATCGCATCGATCGAGACGAAGAAGATCTCGTCCGTCTCTATCTCACCGACATCGGCCAATACGTTCTCCTCACCAAAGACGACGAAGTCCGGCTCGCCAAAGAAATCGAAGAAGGCAAGGCGGCCGAAAAGCAGCTCGCCAATTCCGCGAGAATCGACGCACAGCGCAAGCGCGAGCTACGCAAGATCGTGCGGCTCGGCACGCGCGCCGAGCGCCAATTCGTGCAGTCCAACCTGCGGCTCGTCGTGTCGATCGCCAAGAAATACCAGGCGTCGGGCTTGCCTCTGCTCGACCTCATCCAAGAAGGCAACCTCGGCCTCATGCACGCCGTCGAGAAGTTCGACTGGCGCAAAGGCTTCAAGTTCTCCACCTACGCCACCTGGTGGATCCGCCAGGCGATCACCCGCGGCATCGCCAACACGGGTCGCACCATCCGCCTTCCCGTCCACGCCGGTGACACGCTGGCCCGCTTGCAGAAGGCTCGCTCACGCTTGGAGTTGAAGTTCGGTCGTCCGGCGACGCTCGCCGAGCTGGCCGCCGAGGTGGAGATGCCCGAGGACAAGGTGACCGAGGCGCTGCGATTCGCCAACGAACCGCTCTCGCTCAGCGAACCCCTGCGCGAAGACGGCGACGCCGAGCTCGGCGACGTGGTCGAAGACCGCTCGGTCGAGTCACCGTTCGAGGTCGCGGCCACCGCGTTGCTTCCCGAAGAGATCGCGAGGCTCTTGGCGCCGCTCGACCAGCGCGAGCGCGAGATTCTCGCGCTCCGCTTCGGACTCGACCGCGGCGAGCCACGCACGCTCGAAGAAGTCGGCGAGGCGTTCAACCTCACGCGTGAGCGCATCCGCCAGATCGAAGCGCGCGCGATGAGCAAGCTGCGCCACCCGTCGAGCGACACCGGCGCCCGCGACCTGCTGTCGGTCTGAGCCCCGCACAATCGTCAGCGGAGCGACCCGAGTGCTCGGATACTGCACGGCAAGGTTCTGAGATGGGCTCCGTACGCAACCAAATGGCACGAGTGTTCTTGAGTCTCGTGTTTTTCCTCGTCGTGACGCCGCTGTCCCTCGTCTTGCGGTTGTTCGGGTTCGACCCTCTTGCACTGCGGCCACCGAAATCGAGCTCGACGTTCTGGAACCCGCGCACCGCGCGCCAAGGCCGCACCACGCGATTCACGAAGATTCGTTGACCGTTGCACGAATAGCCTGAGATCTCGATGAGGGTTCTCGGAATCTCGGCCTACTACCACGACGCCGCCGCAGCACTCGTTGTCGATGGTGAAATCCTCGCCGCTACCCAAGAAGAACGATTCACTCGGCGAAAGCACGACAAAGAGTTTCCGATCAACTCCGTTCGTTTCTGCCTCAAGCATGCCGGGCTTCACGCTCGCGACCTAGATGCCGTGGTGTTCTACGACAAACCAATCTTGAAATTTCAGCGACTCGTGCAGACTCACTTGGCTTTCGCCCCGCGCGGACTCGGAACTTTTCTCGACGCGCAGACGAGCTGGCTCGGCGACAAATTGTTTCAGAAACGAGGCCTGCGCCGATTGCTGGCTGGTGAACTGGACTCGTCGGTCGACTGGTCACAGAAACTGTTCTTCTCCGAGCATCACCTGAGCCACGCGGCAAGCGCCTTCTTCCCATCGCCGTTCGAGGATGCTGCAATACTCACGATGGACGGTGTCGGCGAGTGGACCACGACCTCGCTCGCAACAGGGAGCGGCAACACCATCGAAATCTTGAAGGAGATCCACTTCCCCCACTCCCTGGGTCTGCTCTATGCCGCTTTCACCTCGTACACGGGTTTCAAGGTCAATTCGGGTGAATACAAGGTGATGGGCCTCGCCCCATACGGAGAGCCGAGGTTCGCCGACTTGATTCGTGAGCATCTCATCGAAATTGCTCCTGACGGTTCGTTCCGCCTCGACATGAGTCACTTTGATTACTGCGCTGGTCGCACGATGACGAACGAGAAATTCCACCGACTCTTCGGTGGCGAGCCTCGTTCGCCTGAGTCGCGGCTGGAGCAACGCCACATGGACCTTGCTGCATCAATTCAGGCCGTCACCGAAGACATCGTCGTGAGACTTGCCCGAGGCGTCGCATCTTCCACCGGACAACGCAACTTGTGCCTGGCCGGAGGAGTTGCGCTGAATTGCGTGGCGAACGGCGAGTTGCTCCGCGAAGACATTTTCGAACGAATCTGGATTCAGCCCGCAGCCGGCGACGCAGGCGGCGCGATCGGTGCGGCTCTCGGCTGGGCCCACCTGCACGCCGGCGCCAAACGAACGGTGCATCAACCCGACGGCATGCGTGGCTCGTACCTCGGGTCCGAATACTCCAACGAGGAAGTTCAGCGGCGCCTGTCGGGCGTTGGGGCTGTATTCGATGTCTGCAGTGACGAGGAAGTCATCGCACAGACGGCAACGGCGCTCGCTGACGGAAAGGCCATCGGTTGGTTTCAAGGTCGCATGGAGTTCGGTCCGCGTGCGCTCGGAGCGCGGTCGATCATCGCCGATGCCAGGTCGCATGACATGCAGAAGGTGCTGAACCTGAAGGTGAAATACCGCGAGTCGTTCCGTCCCTTCGCCCCGAGCGTGCTGCGCGAAGACGTAGCGGATTGGTTCGAACTCGACGTGGACAGTCCGTACATGTTGCTTGTTGCAGATGTCGTCAAGAGTCGCCAGTTGCGCCCGGTCGGGAGCGACAAACTGACGGGAATCGATCTGTTGAACCAAGTTCGATCCGAGATCCCTGCGGTCACCCACGTCGATTACTCGGCACGTGTCCAAACGGTGCATCGCGACACCAACCCCCGCTATCACGCACTCATCTCCGCGTTCAAAAGGCTCACGGGATGCCCTGTCATCGTCAACACCTCGTTCAACGTCCGCGGCGAGCCCATCGTCGAGTCCCCCGAGGATGCCTTTCGATGCTTCATGGGCACCGAAATCGAATTGCTCGTTGTCGAGAATTGTGTCCTCCACAAGGACCGTCAGACTGTTGAACGCCAACGCTACGAAGGAGCATTCGCTCTTGACTAGATCCCGCAGCCAACGCCTCGAGCTTGCTCCGCAAATGGCTGACTATGACGCCTTGGGCGTGACCTGGCATCCATACATCATGTACTTTCACACTCCGAACTTTCGAAGTTCGGCGGTGAATACCGATTCATTCGGCTTCCGAAACACCGACACAGCGAACGGCCCTATCACACCGCTCAGCGACATGAAAGAGCGCGACATCTCCATCGTTGCGGGTGGCTCAACTGCATTTGGGGTCGGCGCTGAGTCGGATGCTGGAACGATTGCTTCACATCTATCGCAGCACACCAGCCATGCGTGGCTGAACATGTCAGGGCGTGCATTTTCTGCATACCAAGAATTTGCGCTCTTCTCGCACTTTCACTCTGATCTCCCACGCATAAAGTCCGTCGTGATCGTCTCGGGCTTCAACAATCTCTTCCTCGCTCTGCGAAATTTGCCCTTCGAACTGCCATTGGGCTCGTTCTTCTTTCAGAAGGACTACAACGTCGCCATGAGTGGTCAGGTGTCGGGAAGGCGAGAACAGTTGCGACGCCTGCTCCGAGTCAGCAGTAGTGACACTCCGCGCGTTTCGCGAACCGTCGATGAGGCGGTTGCGCTCGCGCTTGAGACCACGCGACGAGCACTTAAGTCGTGGACTGCGCTTACCCGCTACCGGAATATCTCACTTACTTTTGCACTACAACCCAACGCCATGTGGTCGCGCCGTGAGCCATCCTCGCAGGAATCTTTGCTGTTCGCATCGCTCAGTGAAATTGATCCCAACTTAGAATCGCTCCTCCGTCGCCTCACGCACGACATCTATGTCCGATACAGCGACTCGCTTGCACGATTGGCGACTGATGAAGGGATTCGCTTCGTCGACCTAAACCACTCCATGCAAGCACTTTGCGCGCAACCCGAGACGTTATATGTCGACCGCGTCCACTTCACCGCGCTCGGCTATCAATGCATCGCCGCTGCTCTGCTATCGCAGATGTAATGTTGTCGCCATGCGATTCGTCCTTGTGGCAGTGATTCTCGGATTCGGAATCCTTGTCGTGACACTGGCTCGGCGTCGCCGCAAGACGACTGCCGATTCTGATACTTACCCTATGTGGTAAGCACAGCGTGCTGTGCGCGATCGGTGACCTGATCGAAGACGTCGTCGTGCAGCTGCACGACGACATGCGCGCCGACACCGACACTCCGGCGGTCATCGTGCGGCGTCGCGGCGGCAGCGCGGCGAACATCGCGTACTTCGCCGCCAAACTCGCCGGACGATCGCGGTTCGTGGGTTGCGTCGGACGCGACCCGCTCGGCGACTCGCTGATCCGCCAACTCACAGAGCACGGAGTCGACGTGCGCGGCGAACGACA
>Ga0233425_10006609_pt1 | contig 17043 bp, 13 predicted proteins | sample Watercolumn_Towu_2_FD_181712 | JGI IMG/M metagenome (GOLD analysis project Ga0233425, IMG submission 181712) | Freshwater microbial communities from Lake Towuti, South Sulawesi, Indonesia - Watercolumn_Towuti2014_140_MG | ecosystem: Environmental > Aquatic > Freshwater > Lake | place... | reverse complement strand
CGGCGGCAAAACGCCGCGATCTTCTCGCGCGGAACATCGATATTGCGTGTGGTCATCTCTTGCCTGTGTCCGGTTTCGGCGAATATTATGCCCCACCCTCGACCACCGCAATCTCCTCCTCCGTCAGCCCGTACAACTCATAGACCAGCCGGTCGATCTGGCGGTCGGTGGCGGCGATCTGGCGCTCGACGAGGGTCTTGTCGTGTGCCGTCTTGGCGGCGGCAAGGTCGTGGTGGAGTTGTAACATACGCCCGGCTACTTCAGGCCGGCGTGAGTTTCGCCACCGACAGCGCCAGCCACTTGACGCCCTCGCGGCCGAAATTCACCTGCACGCGGGCATCCGAGCCGGCGCCCTCGGCGTTCACGATGACGCCTTGGCCGAACTTGGCGTGGCTCACGCTCTGGCCGATGCGGAAGCCGCCGGCTCCCCTCTCCGCCATGCGGCGCTGCACGGCTGCCGGCGCCGGTTCGGCCCAGGCCGGGCGGCGCTGGGGAAAAGTCAGTCCCTGCGATACGGCGACATGGCCACGCGCCAGCTTCGGCGTCAGCCACTTGAGCAGCCCTTCGGGAATCTCGTCGAAAAAGCGCGAGGGCAGGTTGTAGCGTGTCTGGCCGTGCAGCATGCGCGTCTGGGCGTGGGAAATGTACAAGCGCTTTCTGGCCCGGGTGACGGCGACGTACATCAGGCGGCGCTCCTCCTCGAGCCCTTTGTCTTCGCGCACCGAGTTCTCATGCGGAAAGAGCCCCTCTTCCAGGCCGCTGATGAAGACGGCGTCGAACTCGAGGCCCTTGGCCGAATGGACGGTCATAAGCTGCAGGGCGTCGTCGCCCTCGCCGGCCTGGTGCTCGCCGGCTTCGAGCGAAGCGTGGGCGAGGAAGGCGGCGAGATCGCCCGAGACTTCGCCCTCGGCGTCGACGTTGCCCTCCTCGGAGACGAAGCTCTCCGCCGCGTTCACCAGCTCGTCGAGGTTGGCGAGGCGGTCCTGGCCTTCCTTCTCGGTCTGGTAGTGGGCACGCAGCCCGGAGCGCTCCAGCACCTGCTCGACGGTCTCCGGCAGGGTGAGGCCTTCCGTGGCCGACTTCAGCTGGTCGACCAGGGCGGCGAAGGCCGCCGCCTTGCCGCCCTGCTTCGCCGTGGCGTAGAGACTGACTTTTGCGGTTTTGGCAGCGTCCTGCAGTTGCTCGACGCTGCGCGCGCCGATGCCGCGCGCCGGAAAGTTCACCACGCGCAGGAAGGCGCCGTCGTCGTCCGCATTGGCGATCAGGCGCAGGTAGGCGAGCGCGTGCTTCACTTCCTGCCGCTCGAAGAAGCGCAGGCCGCCGTAGACGCGGTAGGGCAGGCCGGCGGAAAACAGTGCGTGCTCGAGCACGCGCGACTGGGCATTCGACCGGTAGAGCAGCGCCATCTCGCGCCGCGCCAGGCCTTCGGCGGCCAGCGACTTGATCTCCTCGACGATCCAGCGTGCCTCCTCGGTGTCGTTGAAGGCCTCGTAGACGCGGATCGGCTCGCCCGAGCCGGCGTCGGTCCACAGGTTCTTGCCGAGGCGCGCCTCGTTGTGCTTGATGATGGCGTTGGCGGCGTCGAGGATGTTGCCGTGCGAGCGGTAGTTCTGCTCCAGCCGGATGACGTTGTCGACGCGGAACTCGCGCTCGAAGTCGCGCATGTTGCCGACCTCGGCGCCGCGGAAGGCGTAGATGCTCTGGTCGTCGTCCCCCACGCAGAACAGGCAGGCGCCGCCTGCCGCCAGCAGCTTCAGCCACTTGTACTGCAGGATGTTGGTGTCCTGGAACTCGTCCACGAGAATATTGCGGAAGCGGCTCTGGTAGTGCTGCCGGATCGGCTCGTTGCGCTGCAACAGCTCGTAGGCGCGCAGCAGCAGCTCGGCGAAATCCACCACGCCCTCGCGCTGGCACTGCGCCTCGTATTCGCGATACAGCTCGACGCGCTTGCGTGTGTAATCGTCCCAGGCCTCGACCGCATCCGGCCTCAAGCCGGCCTCTTTCTGGCCGTTAATGAAGTTGGCCACGTCCCGGGGCGGGAATTTTTCGTCGTCGACATTCAGCGCCTTGAGCAGCCGCTTGATCGCGGCCAGCTGGTCGGCGGAGTCGAGGATCTGGAACAGCTGCGGCAGGCCGGCGTCGCGGTGATGGGCGCGCAGCAGACGGTTGCACAAGCCGTGGAAGGTGCCGATCCACATGCCGCGGGTATTGATGGGCAGCATGGCGGAGAGGCGCAGCAGCATTTCCTTCGCCGCCTTGTTGGTGAAGGTGACGGCGAGCACGCCGTGCGGGCCGGCCTGGCCGGTCTGGACCAGCCAGGCGATGCGCGTGGTGAGCACGCGCGTCTTGCCGGAGCCGGCGCCGGCCAGGATCAGGGCATGCTTCGGCGGCAGGGTGACGGCGGCGAGCTGGGGAGGATTCAGGGAGTTGAGAAGATTCGACATTGCGCCGTCCGGGACAAGCTTGCCGGATTATACCGTGGCAGTCTTGGCGGCCGGGTTCGCCGCGCCGGCAGAAACGGCAAGTGAAGCATGATAAATTGGCCGGGGTCGCGTGACTTCGGGTGCGCCATGTGAAGTGGCTCCTAACCATCAAATTAAAAATATGACCGACCCATCTCCTTCCCCGCTCCCCGAAACAGAGCTGGATGCGCTGCAGGAATACCGCGACTACCGTCCGGAGTGGATGCCGGCCCTGCGCATCGTGCTGGCGATCCTTGCCGTCGGCTGCCTCGTCCTGGCCGCCTGCATGCGCCTGCTCATGCCCGAGCAGCCGCAGCGCCTGATCTCCCCCCTGCTGACGGCGCTGGTCGCCGCCCTGTCCCTGTGGGCTTACCAGACGGGGCGGATCCGGCTGGGGCGGGATATCCTCACCTACGGCATTCTCGCGGTCGTTGCGGTCGCCATGTTCATCAGCGGCGGCGTGCGCAGCGCGGCCACCCTCGTCTTCGCGCCGCTCATCATTTCCGCCTCGGTGATCAGCCGGCAGACGGGGGAGAGGATATTCCTGCTCTCGGGCGGGCTGCTCCTCGCCATGGGCCTGGCCGAATACGCCCGCTGGCTGCCCGCCGCCGCCGTCATGCCCTGGCACCTGCACTGGCTTCTCGACCTGATCGTCCTGCTGGCGGCGGCCGGCATCGGGCGCTATCTCAACGTGATGCTGCACGTCCGGACCCATCACGAACGCGACACCGCCCTCATGCTGGAGCAAAGAAACGCCGACCTCGCGGCGCGGGAAAGGCAGCTGCGCCTGATCGCCGAGAACATCCCGGCCTTCATCTTCCACGGCGACCGCGACCTGCGCTGCCGTTTCGCCAACCGCCGTTTTGCCGAGTTCTACGGTTGCACCCAGGAAGGCATCATCGGCAAGAGCGTGACCGACATCCTCGGCCAAGCCTTGTCTGAAGCCATCCGCCCCAGGCTGGAGGCGGTCCTCTCGGGCGAATTGGTGCGCTACCGCGCCGAGCGCCGCAGCGCCGTCGACGGCGAGGCGCACCAGCTCGATGTCTCGTTCGTCCCCGAGCGGGACGAAAGCGGCGCGGTCGTCGGCTACTATGCACTGGTGCTCGACGTGACGGCCGAGGTGCGCGCGGAGCAGGCCCTGCACGAACAGCATGCCTTCCAGGATGCCATGCTGCAGGCCCAGACGGATGCCGGCCTGGCCATGTTCATCATCGAGGCGGGCAAGGTCGTATACGCCAACGTTGCGGCGTGCCGCCTGTACGGATACAGCCCGGACGAAATGAAATCCCTGCCCAGCTATCTCGAACTGGCGCACCCGGAGGACCGCGAGCGCATCGCGCAGAACCACCAGCGCCGCTTGCGCGGCGAGAAGTTCGAGAACAGCTACCGCATCGCCATCGTCACCAAGTCGGGCGAACGGCGCGAGGCGGATCTGACCGCCGCCTTCATGCCCGGGCCGACGCCGCGCGTCCTCGTCATCCTGGTGGATGCCACGGAGCGCAGCCGGGCGGAAGCGGCGCTGCGCGAGAGCGAAGCGCGCCTGCGCGAGGCGCAGCGCATCGGCCATGTCGGAAGCTGGGAATTCGACGTGGCCACCCGGCAGATGACCTGGTCGGACGAGATGTATCGCATCTATGAACGCAAACGGAGCGATTTCGAGGGCACCTGGCAGAGTCTGCTGGCCATGGCGCATCCGGATGACGTGCGCATCATACGGAGCGCCGGGCTCGAGGCCACGAACGCCAAAGACACCAATGAAATGCAGCATCGCATTCTGACCCCGGACGGACGAACCAAGCATATCCACGTCAGATTCGAAGTCTTCCGGAATGATGAAGGCAAATCGGTGCGCGCGCTCGGCACAGTACAGGACATCACCGAGCAGGTGCTGGCGCGCGCAGAAATCGAGCACCTGAACGAGCGGCTGGAAGTCCGCGTGCGCGAGCGCACGGCCGAGATGGAAACCGCCAACAAGGAGCTGGAGTCCTTCGCCTATTCCATCTCGCACGACCTGCGCGCGCCGCTGCGCGGCATCGACGGCTTCAGCCACCTGCTCGACGAGGAATACGGCGAGCGGCTCGACGAACAGGGGCGCGGCTACCTGAAGCGGGTGCGCGGCGCCGCCCAGCGCATGGGTGCGCTGATCGACGACATCCTCGAGCTCTCGCGCGTCACGCGCAGGCAGATGGTGCGCAAACGGGTCGATCTCAGCCGCATGGCCGCGGACATCCTCGACGAATTCCGCCAGGCCCAGCCGCAGCGCAGTGTCGACGCCCGCATCGAAGGCGGCATCGTGGTGGAGGGCGACCCGCAGCTCCTGCGCGTCATGATGCAGAACCTGATCGAGAACGCCTGGAAATACTCAGGCAAGACCGATCAGGCCCGCATCGAGTTCGGCCGCGAGGCGGACGGCGCGACGCCCTGCCTGTTTGTGCGCGACAACGGCGCCGGCTTCGACATGCGCTACGCCGGCCGCCTGTTCGCGCCCTTCCAGCGCCTGCACAAACCCGAGGAGTTCGAGGGCACCGGCATCGGGCTCGCCACGGTCGCCCGCGTCGTGCACCGCCACGGCGGCCGCGTCTGGGCGGAGGCCGAGCCGGGCCAGGGCGCGACCTTCCGCTTCACCCTAGGCGGCGCGAACGGGGAAAGCGGAGGGCAATAGAAAGACCCTGCGAAGATCGGGGACTAAGGCGGCCTGAATTAACGCACTGCATGGTTGCCAAATCCGCCCCGCGGGCGCAGGATTTATGCCCCCTGGAGGTGAACGACCGGACGATGCAGACAGTTGAAAAACAAACCGCCGAGAACCTGCTCCAGTCAGACGATCCGATCGACCAGACCTTCCTGAGGCTGGCCGTCGGCCTGATGCTGGCGGGCGGCATCGGCTTCATCGCCATCATCCTCGCCCTCGCGCCCGAGCAGAAGGTGCGCGCACTGGGCGGCGGGCTGCTCGGACTGGTCGCGCTGATCGCCGGCATACTGCTGCATCGCGAGCGGGCCCTCCCCGCCATCAAGGTGCTGGCTTACGGCATGTGGATGGTGGTGTCCTTCATGACCACGATCGGCGGCGGGCTGCGTGCGCCCATCGTCATCGCCTATCCTGCGCTCATCGCCCTCGGCGGCTGGCTGCTCGGTTCGTCGACGGCAATCCTGCTGACCGCACTCACCATAGCTTTCGGTGCCGGGCTGATGATCGCAGAAGGACTTGGGCTGCTTCCGGCCATTGGAGCCGCACCCGCCAGCATCATCTGGATCGTCAATGCCCTGGTGCTGATAGCCACCGCCACGCTCACCATCTATGCCGCACGCAGCTATCGGGCCATGTACGAACACCAGGGCAAGCTTGTCAGCGCCATGGCGACGAAGGCCGACGCCATGGCCGCCGAGGAAACCCGGCTGCGTCACATCACCGAGAATGTTCCGGCAATGATTTTCCACGGCGGTCGCGACCTGCGTTGCCTTTACGCCAATCGGCAATTCGCCGATTTCTTTCATGGCGGCGGCATCCCGGTCGAAGGCATGCATCTGAGGGAAATCATCGGCGATTCGGTGTTCGACGCCGCCCTGCCGGCTATCGAGCGGGCGCTGGCCGGCGAGCAGATCCTGGTCGAAGGTGAACGCCAATCCGCCGCAGGTAAAACCCGCTTCCTTGAAATTTCCCTGGTGCCGGAAAAGGACGCAAGCGGCCAAGTGGTCGGTTTCTATGCCCTCAAGCGGGACATCACCGAGCGCAAGCGCATCGAGGAGGCGCTCAAGGCCAGCCAGACGCGTCTCTCCGAGGCGCAGCGCATCGGCCACATCGGCAGCTGGGAGTTCGATCCGGCCAGCGAGACCTTCGTCTGGTCGGAGGAGATCACCCGCATCTTCGAAACGAAGATGGCGCCGGGCACGGTCGATTACGCGATATTCCTGAAAACCATCCATCCGGACGACCGCGACGCCTTCGACAAGGCATTCCGGCAATCGATCGCCGCAGGCAGGCCGCTGGAACTCACCTACCGGCTGCGCATGCCGGACGGCCGCGTCAAACATCTGCATGTGCGCGCGGAAACGCAGCTCGGCCCGGACGGCCGCCCGCTCAAGTCGATGGGCACCACGCAGGACATCACGGAACAGGAGCTTGCCCGCCAGGAGATCCGCCGCCTGAATGCCGAGCTGGAGAGGCGGGTGCAGGAGCGCACGGCGGAGCTCACCGCCGCCAACCGCGAGCTGGAGTCCTTCGCTTACTCGATCTCGCACGACCTGAGGGCGCCCTTGCGCGGCATCGACGGCTTCAGCCTTCTGCTCGCCGAGGAGTACGCCGAGCGCCTCGACGAGCAGGGACGCGATTATCTCGACCGCGTACGCCGCGCCGCCCAGCGCATGGGCCACCTGATCGACGACATCCTCGAACTCTCGCGCGTCACCCGCCAGAACATGCGCCGCACGAAAGTCGACCTGAGCGAAATCGTTACCGAGCTGATCGAGGAGCGCGCCCGCGCCGAACCCGGTCATCGCGTCGGCCTCAGGCTCGCTCCCGGCCGCACGGCTTTCGGCGACCCACAGCTGCTGCGCGTGATGCTGCAGAACCTGCTGGAAAACGCCTGGAAGTACTCTAGCAGGGAGGCCAGCCCAAAAATCGAATTCGGCAGCGAGACCCTCGAGGAGGAAACGGTCTTCTTTGTCCGCGACAACGGCGTCGGCTTCGACATGAAGTACGCCGGCCACCTGTTCGCCCCCTTCCAGCGCCTGCACAAGCCGGAGGAGTTCGAAGGCACCGGCATCGGCCTGGCTACCGTCGCCCGCGTCATCCACCGCCACGGCGGACGCGTCTGGGCCGAATCAACCCCCGGGCAGGGTGCCACTTTCCGCTTTACCCTAGGGGATAGCCTGCTCCAGGACCGGCAATCCTCACAGTAGATGAAGTTGCCCCCTTATATTTTTAGATCAAGCCGCCTAAAGATGCTGCGAAGCAATATTTTATTGAACAAAATCAAGAAAACTTGAGTCAAAATAATTGTAAAATTCATTTTGAATATTGACGCGTTGCATCAATACAGTCTGCCGACCGCCCATGAAGCAGCCCGCAGATAAAACCACTACACAATGGCTGGAAAGGAGAACGCATGAACAGCCCGATGATCCTGCCCTGGATCGCCCACAAGGCCGGCATATCCGAGGCCCGTGCCGAGGAACTCTGGCGCGAAGCCCTGTGCCACGCCACCGAAGAGACCGGCTGGGTCGGCACCAACGAATACTGGGAGGCGGCCGAGGCACGCCTGCACGCGCTGATCGACCGCGAGGCGAGAGCGAACTGCCTGCCGACGCCGGAGCTCAGCGGCTGGGTGCGCCTGCAGGCACGCATGGCGCACCTGCCGCTGCTGGTGGCCGAAAGCTGGTCGCTCGCCTGGGTGCGGATGCTCGCCGCCCGCGCGGCGCTATAGCGACACCCGCGCCGCGAGGCCGAGGCGGGGCCCGACCCGCGCGGCCAGCGCCTCCGCTTCCGACCGGCTGGGCAGGTTGCGGATGAAGACCCGGTAGCGGAAGCCCTCGCCTTCGCTGCGCGGGCGAATGGCCGCCGCGTAGCCCGCCTGCCGGGCGCGATCATAGAGATCGAGCGCGGCCTCCTGGCTGTCCGCCTCGCCCAGCAGCACCGTCCACTTGCCGCCGCGGCGCGCGGCGCCCGCGCCGGCAGCGATTTCCGTTTCCGCCGCCCATTTCTTCACCGTTTCCGGATCGGCCGGCTCGATACCCTTGGGCGGTTGGCCGCGCGGCGCGACGTAGAAGGTCAGCGCTTCCGTCATCTCGCGCGCATCCCCGTCCTTGTGGCTGACGCTAATCTTTCCCTCGAGCAGGCAGACGAAGTCGCGCTCGGGTTCGGTCTTGCCCCAGATGTCGGTGCCGCGGATGCCCGCCGTCACGGTCGCCACGCGGATGGTGACGTCGCGGCGGGACAGTTTTTTCAGCTTGTCGGTGGTGAAGCGGAAGGCACCCTTCGCCACGTCCAGCGCGGCGGAAAAGAACTGCCGGTCGCCCGGCCCCAGCCGCTCGGCCAGGAGCACGCCGTTCTCGCCGACCTTGACCGTGCTGCCGTCGGCGAGCTTGAGATAGACGCGCGCGCCCTCACCGGTGCGGATGCGGTCGCGGCTCTGCACCTCCATGCCCGGGGCGAGGGCTTCGGCGCGCCCGTCGCGGTCGCGCCAGGCCGGCGCCTGCACCGCATCCACCACCGCCTGGGGCGCGGCCCAGGCCGGCAGCGCCATGGCAAGGATCGCGCTCAGCAGGATTCTTCGCATTCTTGTCTTCTCCGTTTTGACGCGGCGGCGCGCCGCATGCGCAGAGTATAATCCGCTCTTTTGCAAGCAAGCCGCCTTCTTCCATGCAGGACAAATACGCCCCGGCCGAGATCGAGCAGGCCGCCCAGGCGCACTGGGAAAATACCGCCGCCTTCCGCGCCGTCGAAGATCCTTCCAGGCTGAAGTACTACTGCCTGTCGATGTTCCCCTATCCCTCGGGCAAGCTGCACATGGGCCATGTGCGCAACTACACCATCGGCGACGTGCTGACGCGCTACCACCGCATGCGCGGCTTCAACGTGCTGCAGCCGATGGGCTGGGACGCCTTCGGCCTGCCGGCGGAAAACGCCGCCATGGCCAACCATGTGCCGCCGGCGCAGTGGACCTACGACAACATCGCCTACATGAAGAAGCAGCTGAAGTCGCTCGGCTTCGCACTCGACTGGGCGCGCGAACTGGCGACCTGCAGGCCCGACTACTACCGGTGGAACCAGTGGTTGTTCCTGCGCATGCTGGAGAAGGGCCTCGCCTACCAGAAGACCGGCGTGGTGAACTGGGATCCGGTCGACCAGACCGTGCTCGCCAACGAGCAGGTCATCGACGGCCGCGGCTGGCGCACCGGCGCCGTGGTGGAGAAGCGCGAGATCCCGATGTACTACCTCGCCATCACGAAATACGCCGACGAATTGCTGTCCTCGCTCGACGCCCTGCCCGGCTGGCCGGAGCGGGTGAAGACCATGCAGGCCAACTGGATCGGCAAGAGCTTCGGCGTGCGTTTTGCGTTTCCGTATGAACTCGACGGCAAACAGGAAAAGCTCTGGGTGTTCACCACCCGCGCCGACACCGTCATGGGCGTCACCTTCTGTGCCGTGGCGGCCGAGCATCCGCTGGCCGCGCGCGCCGCGCGCGACAACCCGGCGCTCGCCGCCTTCGTCGAGGAATGCAAGCAGGGCTCGGTCATGGAGGCGGATCTCGCCACCATGGAAAAGAAGGGCATGCCGACCGGCATCTTCGTCAGCCACCCGCTCACCGGCGAGAAGGTCGAGGTCTGGGTCGGCAACTACGTGCTGATGGGCTACGGCGAGGGCGCCGTGATGGCCGTGCCGGCGCACGACGAGCGCGACTTCCATTTCGCCAAGAAATACAAACTTCCGATCAAACAGGTCATCGACGTCCCCGGCAAGCCCTTCTCGCTCGACGCCTGGCAGGAGTGGTATGCCGACAAGGAAAACGGCCGCTGCGTGAATTCCGGCCGGTACGACGGACTCGGCCTGCAGGCGGCGGTGGATGCCATCGCCGCCGACCTCAAGGCGAAGGGGCTGGGCGACAAGCAGGTCACCTGGCGCCTGCGCGACTGGGGCATCTCGCGCCAGCGCTACTGGGGCTGCCCGATCCCGCTCATCCATTGCGAGAAATGCGGCACCGTGCCGGTGCCGGATTCGCAACTACCGGTGGTGCTGCCGGAGGACTGCGTGCCGGACGGCTCGGGCAACCCGCTCAACAAGCGGCCCGATTTCCTCGACTGCGCCTGCCCGAAGTGCGGCGGCCCGGCGCGGCGCGAGACCGACACCATGGACACCTTCGTCGACTCGTCCTGGTACTACAGCCGCTACGCCTCGGCCGACAGCGGCGGCGCCATGGTCGACGCGCGGGTGAAGTACTGGCTCCCGGTCGACCAGTACATCGGCGGCATCGAGCACGCCATCCTGCATCTCCTCTACTCGCGCTTCTGGACCAAGGTGATGCGCGACCTGGGCCTGGTCGGCTTCGACGAGCCGTTTTCCCGCCTGCTGACGCAGGGCATGGTGCTCAACGAGATTTTCTTCCGCAAGCCGGAATCGGGTCGAATCACCTATTACAACCCGGCCGATGTGGAATTGAAGTTCGACGACAAGGGCAACCGCACCGGCGCCGTGCTGAAGGCCGACGGCGAGTCGGTGGAATCCGGCGGCATCGGCACCATGTCGAAATCGAAGAACAACGGCGTCGACCCGCAGCACCTGATCGAACAGTACGGCGCCGACACGGCGCGCTTCTTCATGATGTTCGCCAGCCCGCCGGAGCAGACGCTGGAATGGTCGGACTCGGGCGTCGATGGCAGCTACCGCTTCCTCAAGCGGCTGTGGGCCTATGCCGCCGCTCACGGCGACATGCTGAAATCGGCGCCACTGCTGCAGGAAACGCCGGAAAAGTCAGTCGCTGCGATACGCCGCGAGATCCACCTGATTCTCAAGCAGGCCAACTACGACTTCCAGAAGTTCCAGTTCAACACCGTGGCCTCGGCCGCGATGAAGATGCTGAATGCGCTGGAGCGCGCCGACAAGGCAGCGCCAGCGTACCCGGCGCTGGCGCGGGAGAGCCTTTCCATCCTGCTGCGCCTGCTCTCCCCCATCACGCCCCATGTCTGCCATCATCTGTGGCGCGAGCTGGGCTTCGAGGGGGGCCATGGGGACATCCTGCACGCCCCCTGGCCGGAGCCGCTCGAGGCGGCGCTGGCGCAGGACGAGGTCGAGCTGGTGCTGCAGGTGAACGGCAAGCTGCGCGGCGCCGTCAAGGTGCCGGCCGGTGCCGCGAAGGAGCAGATCGAGGCGGCGGCGCTGGCCTCGGAAACCGCGCTGAAGTACATGGAAGGCAGGCCGGCGAAAAAAGTGGTCGTCGTGCCGGGCCGGCTGGTCAATATCGTCGTCTAAAGGGGACCGATCATGCGCACGCTCACCCTCATCCTCCTCGCTGCGCTGTTGACGGCCTGCGGCTTCCAGCTGCGCGGCTCGCAACCGCTGCCCTTCACCAGCATGCATTTCGCGGTGGCGGACAGCTCGCTGATCGGGGCCGGCCTCAAGCGCCAGGTCCGCGCCCAGGGCAGCACCCAGATCGTCGACACGCCCCAGGAAGCGCAGGCGATCTTCGCCATCATCGGCGAAGCCAAGGAGAAGCAGATTCTCAGCGTCTCCGGCACCGGGCGGGTGCGCGAATTCCAGTTGCGCTACCGGCTCGCCTTCAAGGTGTACGACCTGAAGGGCCGCGAATTCATCCCGCCCAGCGAGATCGTCCTCGCGCGCACCATCAGCTTCAGCGACGAATACGTACTGGCCAAGGAGCGCGAAGAGGAACTGCTCTACCGCGACATGGAAAGCGACATGGTGCAGCAGCTGATGCGCCGCCTGGCCGCCGCAAAAGTCGAAGGCTGACCGGCCGCGTTTCCCATGCAGCTGCGCGCCGACCAGCTGGCTTCGCACCTTGCCCGCACCCTGGCGCCGCTCTACGTCCTGCACGGCGACGAACCGCTGCTGGTGATCGAGGCGGGCGACGCCATCCGCGCCGCCGCCCGCGCCAAGGGCTACACCGAGCGAGAAGTACTCGTCGCCGGCGCCGGCTTCAAATGGGACGCCCTCCTGCTCGCCGCCGGCAACCTGTCGCTGTTCGGCGAAGCCAAGCTGGTCGACCTGCGCATCCCCAACGGCAAGCCCGGCCGCGACGGCGGCGACATGCTCGCCCGCTACTGCGAGCGCCTGTCCGAAGGCGTGCTGACCCTGGTCACCCTGCCGCAGCTCGACTGGGCGGCGAAGAAGGCCGCCTGGTTCAATGCGCTGTCGCAGGCCGGCGTGGCCATCGAGCTGAACGCGCCGGGCCTCGCCGAGCTGCCGGAGTGGATCGCCCAGCGCCTGGCGCGGCAAAGTCAGTCCGCCGAGCGCGCCGCCCTCGAATTCATCGCCGCCCACGTCGAGGGCAACCTGCTCGCCGCCCACCAGGAGCTCCAGAAGCTCGGCCTGCTCCACCCGGCCGGGGCCCTGACGCTCGCCCAAGTCGAGGATGCGGTGCTGAATGTGGCGCGCTATGATGTCGACAAGCTGCGCGCGGCGCTCCTCGACGGCGACGCCGCCCGTTGCGCCCGGCTGCTGGAAGGGCTGCGCGGCGAGGACGTGGCGCCGCCCCTGCTGCTGTGGGCCTTCGCCAGCGAGATCCGCACGCTGGCCGGGCTGCGCGCGGCGCAGGACGAGGGCCGGCCGCTGGCTGCCGCGCTGCGCGCCGAGCGCGTCTTCGACGACCGCCGCGCAGCCGCCCTGCAGCGCGCCCTGCCGCGGCTGCGCGCCCCGCAGCTGCGCGCGGCGCTGCTCGCCGCGGCGCGCATCGACCGCATGATCAAGGGCCTGGTGCGGGGCGACGTGTGGGACGAATTTCTCCAGCTGGCCCTGCGGCTGGCAAGGAAGGCACCGTGAAGAACGAAGAGATGAATGTGAAAGACTACATGCAGGCCCTCGGCCGCCAGGCGCGCGAAGCTTCGCGTGACATGGCGCGGGCCTCGACCAACGCCAAGAACCGCGCCCTGCTGGCGATGGCCGCGGCCATCCGCCGCAACCAGGCAGCGCTGCTCGCCGCCAACCGCGAGGACCTCGACGCCGCGCGCGCCGCCGGCCTCGACGCAGCCATGCTCGACCGCCTCGCCCTCTCCGACAAGTCGGTGGCGACCATGGCCGAGGGGCTGGAACAGCTCGCCGCGCTGGCCGACCCCATCGGCGAGATGACCGACCTCAAGTTCCGCCCCTCCGGCATCCAGGTCGGCCGCATGCGCGTGCCGCTCGGAGTCATCGGCATCATTTATGAAGCGCGCCCCAACGTCACCGTCGACGCCGCCGGGCTGTGCCTGAAGGCCGGCAACGCCGCCATCCTGCGCGGCGGCTCGGAGGCGATCCGCTGCAACCGCGCGCTGGCCGCCCTGGTGCACGAAGGATTGCGCGAAGCAGGACTGCCGGCCGCGGCGGTGCAGGTGGTGGACACCACCGACCGCGCCGCCGTGGGTGAGCTCGTCACCATGAAAGACTTCGTCGACGTCATCGTGCCGCGCGGCGGCAAGGGCCTCATCGAGCGCATCTCGAACGAGGCGCGCATCCCGGTGATCAAGCACCTCGACGGCAACTGCCACGTCTATGTCGACGACGCGGCCGACACCGGCAAGGCGCTCGCCATCGTGGAGAACGCCAAGACGCAGCGCCTCGGCACCTGCAACACCGCGGAATCGCTGCTGGTGGCGCGCGGCGTCGCCAAAACCCTTCTGCCACAGCTCGGCGCCATGCTGGCCGGCAAGGGCGTGGAGCTGCGCGGCTGCGCGGAATCGCTGGCGCTGCTGCGCGGCGCCGGCATCGACGCCGCGAAGCTGAAGGAAGCCACCGAGCAGGACTGGTACGAGGAATACCTCGCCGCCATCCTCGCCGTGAAGGTGGTGGCCGGCGTGGACGAGGCCATCGCCCACATCAACAAATATTCATCGCAGCATACCGACGCCATCGTCACCGAGGACTACACGCGCGCCATGCGCTTCCTGCGCGAAGTGGATTCGGCCTCGGTGATGGTGAACGCCTCGACGCGCTTCGCCGACGGCTTCGAGTACGGCCTCGGCGCGGAGATCGGCATCTCGACCGACAAGATCCACGCCCGCGGCCCGGTCGGCCTCGAGGGACTGACCAGCCAGAAGTGGGTGGTGCTGGGCAACGGGGAGGTGCGCGGGTAGGATTCGCAGCAAAAGTCAGTCGCCACGACACGGCGACCGGCTCATAACAACAAGGACTGACAAGGAGGAGACCATGAAGCTGGCGCTATGCGCCGCCGCGCTCGCGGCGGCAGTCGTCTTGCAGGGCTGCACCACCTGTCCGCCCACGCCGCAAAGCCGGCAGCTCGCCGCCGACTGGGAGGCGAAGCAGCCGGCGCGCGGCCTCTCCAAGGACATGCGCATGGAGGAGGCGGCCTGCCTGCGCGACGCCCTCGTCGAAGAACTGGGCCGCAGCCAGGGCCGCATCGTCGGCTACAAGGCCGGCCTCACCAACAAGGCGGTGCAGCAGCGCTTCGGCTACCCCGCCCCGGTGCGCGGCACGCTGTTCGAGAAGATGCTGCTCGCCGACGGCGCCGAGGTGCCGGCGAAGTTCGGCGTGCGCCCGGTGTTTGAGGCCGACCTCGTCGTGGAAGTCGGCGACGAGGCCATCAACCAGGCGAAGACGCCGGCCGAGGTGCTGCGCCATGTGTCGAAGATACATCCCTTCATAGAACTGCCCGATCTCGTCGTCGCCGAGGGCGAGCCGCTCAACGGCCCGGTGATCGTCGCCATCAACGTCGGCGCGCGCCTCGGCGTGCTGGGCAAGCCGATCGCGCCCGACGCCGCACCCGGCATGGTCGACGCCCTGGCGAAAATGATGGTGACGATGCGCGACCAGGACGGCAAGGAACTCGGCAAGGGGCCGGGCGCGGCCATCCTCGAGCATCCGCTCAACGCCGTCGTCTGGCTGGCGGAAGACCTCGCCAGGTCGGGACGGCGCCTGCGCAAGGGCGATCTGCTCAGCCTGGGCTCGTTCACCCCGCTCGTGCCACCGAAGGCCGGCACCACCATCACGGTGAGCTACGACGGCCTGCCCGGCAACCCCACCGTTTCGGTGCGTTTCAAGTAAAGGAGACATCATGAACAAGCTCGTGCTGGCGGCAGTCGCCGCGCTGACCCTGAACTTCGCCCACGCCGTAGAGCTGGAGGGTTTCAAGTTCGACGACACGATCAAGCTCGGCAATGCAGAGCTGGTCGCCAACGGCGCCGGCGTGCGCTCCAAGTTCGGCAAGCGCTACGCCATGGCGCTCTACTTGCCGGCAAAGACGGCGGACGCCAAGGCGGCGCTCGCCGCCAAGGGAGTGAAGCGGGTCGACATCCGTCTGATCAAGGATGTTTCCGGCGACACCTTCGCCGGGGCGGTCAGCGGCGGCATCAACGACAACAGCACGGATGCCGAGAAGGCCGCGCTGAAGGACCGGCTCAAGCAGCTGGTCGATACGGTCAATGCGCTCGGCGAGATCAAGGCCGGCACCGCCATCGTCTTCGACTGGCTGCCGGAGAAGGGCACGGTGCTCACCGTCGGCGGCCAGCAGAAGGGCAGGGAGATCGCCGGGGAGGACTTCTACACCGCGCTCCTTCGCGTCTGGCTGGGCGAGGATCCGGTGCAGAAGGACCTCAAGCAGGCCCTGCTCGGCAAGCCGCAGTAAGGAATGCTCTGGCTATAATCGGCCGATCAATAACACGACAACAGAGGAGACAAAATGAAAACCCTTTACCGTACACTGCGCACCCTGCTCGCCGCCGTGGCCGGCATCGCCCTTGCGGCCACCCCGGCCCTGGCCCAGCAGAAGCGCCTGTCCATCGCCACCGGCGGCACCGGCGGCGTGTACTACCCCATGGGCGGCGCCATCGCCAGCGTCCTCACGAAGAACATCCCCGGCGTGGAAGCCACGGCCGAAGTCACCAGCGCCTCGGTGGACAACATGCGCCTGATCGGCGCCGGCAAGGCCGACATCGCCTTCTCGCTCGCCGACACCGCGTGGGACGCCTACAGCGGCGGCGGCAAGTTCAAGGACAAGCTGCCGGTGCGGGCGCTGGCGGTGATCTACACCAACGAATCGCACTGGGTGACGGTGGAGGGCACGGGTATCGAGAAGATGGCCGACCTCAAGGGCAAGCGCATCTCCACCGGCGCCGCCGGCAGCGGCACCGAGGTGATCGCCCTGCGCATCCTCGAGGCCTACGGCATCGACCCGGACAAGGACGTCAAACGCGAAAAGCTCTCGGTGGCCGAGTCGGTGAACGCCATCAAGGACAGGAAGATCGACGCCTTCTTCTGGTCGGGCGGCGTGCCCACGGCGGCGGTGACCGACCTCGCCGCCACGCCGGGCACGAAGATCCGCATTCTCGACCACACCGATGCCGTTCCCGCACTGGCCAAGAAGTACGGCCCGATCTACGTCCCCGGACGCATTCCGGCGAAATCCTATCCGGGCCAGGACAAGGACGCCCAAGTCAGCGTGGTGTGGAACGTGCTGGTGGTGCATGAGAAAATGGACGAGAACCTTGTCTATCAGATCGCCAAAACGATCTTCGAGAAGAAGGCCGATCTCGTCGCCACGCACAAGGAAGCGCAGAACATCGTGCTCGAAACGCAACTCAACGGCGGCTCGCCGATTCCTTTCCATCCAGGCGTGCTCAAGTACCTGGCCGAAAAAGGCATCAAGCCCAAGCAGTAAAGCAGCAATGCGCGTCCTGATTCCCGCAGCCCTGCTGGCCGCGGGCCTTGCTCAAGCCGCCGGCATCGACATCGCCAATGGCGAGGACTGCCGGCGGCTCGACCTGCCCGACGGACGCTTCGCCGTGACCTATCACCACTCGATGTACGACCAGCCGGTGCGCGAGGAATTCGCCCTCCGGGGCGGCGCGATAGAGCTGCGCCGCCTGGAAAGCCCGAGCGCCGCAGTGCTGGAGTATTTCGGGGTAACCGAGCCCGGCA
>Ga0233425_10006608_pt1 | contig 17049 bp, 10 predicted proteins | sample Watercolumn_Towu_2_FD_181712 | JGI IMG/M metagenome (GOLD analysis project Ga0233425, IMG submission 181712) | Freshwater microbial communities from Lake Towuti, South Sulawesi, Indonesia - Watercolumn_Towuti2014_140_MG | ecosystem: Environmental > Aquatic > Freshwater > Lake | place... | reverse complement strand
GTTACGCCCTCTTTTTCAACAGTCTTTTTAAAAGGGTAAAGATTCACAATGACCAGATCAATCATCTCAATCCCATTAGCTCCAGCCTCTTTCATATGCTTTTTGTCATCGCGCACAGCGAGTAATCCGCCATGAACTTTTGGATGCAGAGTTTTTACCCTCCCATCCATCATTTCCGGAAAGCCAGTGACATCAGAAACATCAGTAACTTTAATCCCAGCTTCTTTCAAAGTCTTAGCTGTTCCCCCCGTTGATAAAATTTCTACGCCCGTCTTGGAAAGTCTTTTCGCGACCTCCAAAATTCCTGTCTTGTCGGAAACGCTAATTAAAGCTTTTTTTATGCCCACAGACGCAAATTTTATAGATCGGGGACAAAAAGTCAAGCTATTGTCAAAATATTCAAAAAATGTTATAATTTATAGCGTTAAGTGAAACAAAAATAAACAAAAAAATATGGAAAACAATATTCCAAAAATGATTCCAGATCCTCCAAAAAGGGAAGATCCTATTCATCAAATTCAACAGCCGCAAGCGCCACAATCCAAGAAAAAAATTGTAATTACTCTCGCATCGATAGCGGCAATTTTAGTGATAGGCGGATCTTTTTATTTATTTGATCTTGGAAAATATTTCAAAGGGTTAATGGCTCCACCAGCAGGAATCCCAGCTCCGATTTTTGCAAATATCGAAGAAGTTGAAGGGCAGATACAAGGACTTCAGTTAACACAAGGAGAAATGTGCAAAACGGAAACACAATGCGCACAACTGCCCGCGACAGATCAGTTGTTTTACAAAGAATTCACGCCGACGACGTTTGAGCAGTCAATCGAGTTCTGGGCAAAAATTGAAAGTGAAGGAAAAATAATGAAAATAACTGCAAATGACGGAACAACTCTTTTTGAAATGACAAGAACTACCAATGGGATTTTGGAATTAAAAATAGGAGGAGTCCAAACTCACACAAGCGCAGAAAACATTGTGGATGGATCAAAATGGCAGCACTTTGCGCTCACAGCTTCGCTGGCAGAAGGGATAAAAGCATACGTTGATGGTGAGGCCGTTATTGTTGTCCCGAATGCAATAGGCCAGCCAATTTCATTAGAAAAAATTACACACAAATTCTATGCCAGCGCGCTTAATTTTGACGACCCGGACACGATATTTGTTGCCACGGCAGCAGCAGAGGGTGAAGGAGAAGGTGAAGGAGAAGCAAGCGGTGACGCAGGCGGTGTTGACACAGAAACAGACGCAGCGACAAGCGACACCGGAACGATAGAAGAAGGTGTCAGCGACCTAGGAGCAATTGACGCTGTAGACATAGTCGATACTGGCACAATAGACCAAGAAGGTCAGTCACAAGACCAACTTTCACTCACAGAAACAGTGATCTTTGGAGGCTTCACCGGCTACATTGACAATGTAAACATTTACGATGTGGCACTAACCGAAGACCAAATCAAAAGTCTATACGAAGAAGGTGAGGGCGAAGGAGAAATTCAAAGCACAGAAGGAGAAGGTGAGGTGGCAGACGAAATCGAGGGGGCAGAGGGTGAAGGCGAAGGTGAGGGTGAAAGCGCAGCTCAAGTCTCTTGCGAAAACGGCCCAGATTTATACTGGCCGTTGAACGAAGGAAAGGAAACAGTTGCAAAAGAATTAGCTCAAAATATTGATGGAACAATCGCGAACGCAGAATGGGAAAATAAAAATTTGCATTTTACGACTACGTCAACGGTCACAATTCCTCACAATGAAGAATTAAATTTGGAGACAAACGACGTAACGCTTTCTGCATGGGTAAAAATTGAAAATGCAGATTGGACAGTAAACGGAACGGTCGTAAACGTGATCAACAAAATAGGAGGAACGACATACACAGATAGAAAAGGATTAATGTTTCAACTTGTGGAAAAAGGATGGGGCGGACAATCTTTATTCTGGTTCCAAGACGGAGAGCAAGGAAATCCAGAAAACTACTACCTCTACCCAAAAACAACAGAACAGTATTCATACATCTGGGATTCAACATCCACGCTAAAAGACAAATTTACACCAGTCATAAGTGTATTAGATGGTGAATGGCACAACGTAGTCGGAGTTTTAAATAGAGAAAAAGCAACAATACGCAGCTATATCGACGGACAAGAAAGAAGTATGCCGGTAAGACCGGTAAACGGAATAAAAAGCATTGATACGCCAGCGGATTTAATTTTCGGCGGCAAAGGTTTTGACGGCTACATCAAAAACGTAGCAATCTTCAAAAAAGTGCTTACAGCCGACGAAATCAGAGCGTTATACGAAGAGACTTCAACAATGAATTATTGCACAGGGGAAATTGAAAAAGAAGAGCAGCAAGATGACCAATCACAAGAAGACAAGTCAGACGACAAAGCATCTCAAGACGAGGACAACTCTCAGTCACAAGACGGTCAATCGCAAACTCAGCAACCAGTCCAGCAGCCGGTTGTTAACACCCAAGCTGGTGGAGGAGGAGGCGGAGGAGGAGGTGGCGGCGGCGGCAGCTCAAGCAAAAAAACAACAAAAGCCCCAAAAATTATCCCAATAACAGAAGAAAAAGGAACTGGCCTTATGGCTGAAGACACAGAATTCCAAGCAACATGTCTCACAAAAGATACGCAGGCTCTAACATACAGCGATGTCGGCGATCATTGGGTCGCAACATACGCAAAAGAAGTTTCAAAAATAGAGGCAAATGACAAAAGAATCTTGGAAGGTTATCAAACAGAAGACGGTACAAGACTTTTAAAACCAAACGACCCAATCACAAGAGCGGAATTCTTAAAATTGGCTTTGAGAATGAGCTGTAAATGCTCTGATTACGATTCGAAAACAAAAGCATTTTCAGACGTAAGTTCTGATCATTGGGCATATAATTTAATAAACTGCAGCAAGGAAAATAAAATCGCAAATGGCACAGCCGAAGGCAATTTTAACCCAGACGGACAAATCACAAGAGCGGAAGCTTTGGCTCTTATTTTAAGAGCTCGTGGAACAAAAATCACAACGTCAACACAAGCTTCAGCGTTCACAGATATCAAAAAAACAGACTGGTACCACAGCGTAATAATTGCAGGGGAAGGGCTAAAACTAATAACCGGCTACACAAACGAAGACGGAAGCAAAACATTCGCCCCAAACAGTCCAATTACAAGAGCTGAAGCGGTATCGATAATCTACAAACTGTCAAAATAAACCTACGCCGGATCATACCCGCCTCTCCCGCAAGGATTGCATCTCAAAACGCGCCAAAGAGCCTTAAGACCGCCCCACAAAACCCCGTATTTCTCAATGGCCTTATACGCGTATTCGCTGCAGCTTGGCGTGAATTTGCAATATCCAAAAGGATATTTAGCTTTCCCAGCAACGCTATGATCAGGCGAAAAATGCCTTTGGTAGGCCAAAATCAACTTTAAAACAAACCTTTTAATCATGAAGTTTTAGTAGTAGTTTCCAGGATACTGTTTAACGCCATTTTTAATAACCTCAAAGTGCAAGTGGATACCAGTTGCTCCATAAACACGTCCTGTGTTACCCATTTGTCCAACAACTTGTCCTTGTTCAACCCAATCACCCTCAGAAACAGTTAAGTGATCCAAATGTGCATAAAGAGTCTGTAGGCCGTTGCCATGGTCAATAATTATGTGGTTTCCATAACCGCCTCCCCAAGTACCTGAAGAAGCTTTAATAACGGTTCCGCTTCCGGCCGCCCATACTGGAGGCTTTTCTACATCAGCAATATCGACAGCGTAGTGGCCGGCACGATACCCTTGAGTGAAATCACCTCTCGTTGGAACAATAAACGGTTTTTCACCAACAGGGATATCATCACTATTATTCAAAGCAACACTGCTGCTGCCGACAGAAACCGCTGGTCTGCTAGCCGCGACAGTAATTATAGGTTTAGCCCCAGGCAAAAACAGCGCTTGTCCCTTAGCAATTACATCACTTTCGAGATTATTCTGCGCAATAATCGCGTCAACACCTATGTCATATTTCTTTGCCAGTTTTTCCAAAGTATCGCCCTCTTTTGTAGTGTAACTCACGCCATCAACAGGAGGAATAACGAGTTTTTGCCCAGAAATAATTGTGTTTGCATTTCCAATGTTGTTCTCCCACATTATAGTTTCAACACCCAAGCCATATCTTTTCGCAATTTCGGACAGGGTCTCTCCACCCTCAACAGTGTGTATTGCGTAATCAGTCATACCGATCCTGCTTGCATTGCCAGTTTGAGGGTTAATTTTCATCAAATACCCATCACTATCGGTAATTAAAACATCACCAGGAAGAGAATAAGTCTCTATATAATCTGAAGAATAACTCATCGACATTGTCGAGAAGTTACTGATTGGCGAAACCGCACTCATTATAAAAACAGCGGCTGTGAATATCGCCATCTGAGAGAAAAGTCTTTTATTCGGAGCCGCAGGAAGAAAATCAAAATTAAAACTTAGAGAGCTAAAATAACTAAAAGGAACTTTCAAAGCCCCAACAATATTAAAGAAGAACCTAGCAATAATATCTAACCTTGAAAATACCTTAAGATGTCGCTCCTTTTGAGCTATCTTATTAACCTGATCTATATGGTATACGGTTGTTTCAGGGGTCATAAAAATTTGCGTTCTTGTTAATTATCCCTATTTTCGTGCTATCTACTCAATGTTGAACCATTGACAGTAAAGGCTAAATATTGCCAAATAATCATTGAAAAGTCAATAGAAAGTGAGCCAAAGGCTTCCATAAGGCACAAGAAAGGCACAAAAATTACAACATATTCTCTCTCAATTTTATAAAAAAACTTGACTTTTAAGGTCAAATATAGCAAAAAACTATTGCTAAAAAAAAGCGGTTCTGGTAGTTTCACCGCGCGTCAAAATCTGTTCTGTTATTTATTAACAGGGCTAAAGAGATCGCATTTTTATCTCTTAATCCATAGAAACATGACTGAAGAAAATCTTCACGTTAAGTATGAATTGATGGTGATTCTCGACCCAAATCTGGGAGAAGAAACGGCCACAAAAGAAGTAGAAAAATTAAAAGGAGAAATCAAAGACCTCGAAGGTAAAATCACTAATGATGATTTCTGGGGAATTCGTGATCTTTCATACAGAATCAAGAGAGAAAGAAGGGGCTATTACGCAGTTTTGAATTTTGGAATGGACCCATCGAAAACAAAAGAATTTGAAAAAGATCTAACCTTAAATCAGGCCGTTTTGAGATATTTATTAATCAAAACGCCAAACTACTATGAGTTCAGAACATTTATGGATCTCCAAAAAGAAGCGGAAGAAATAAGTAAAAAGAAGGCAGAGGCCGCAAAAGAAAAAGAAGAGCAGAAGGAAGGCAAACGATTAAAATTTGCACGCAAACCAGCAAGAAAAACAGAGGTAAAAGAAGAAGTGCCAGTAAAAAAAGTTAAGAAAGAAATGGTTGACAGCGCGGCCGAACAAACAGCGCCAGCTGTCCACACAGTCCATGAGCCCAAAAAAGAGATGGTTGAAGAAATAGAAGAAGAAATTAAAAAACAGATGGCGAAGCCATCCTCTGAGCCTAAAGCCACAGAGTCTAAACCAGAGCCTAAGGTAAAACTCTCAGACAAAAGCGCTCTCGAGGACTTCGACGCAAAACTAAAAAGCATTATTGATGATCCAGATATAACATTATAACCACCTTAAAACATGAGATCAGTAAACAAAGTCATTCTTATCGGGAACCTAACACGCGACCCAGAACTAAGGGAAACTGAAACAGGTCAAAAAGTAACAACTTTCGGTCTCGCAACAAACCGCCAGTGGACAACATCAGGCGGCGAGAAAAAGTCATCCGCGGAATTCCACGAATGCGTAGCGTGGGCGAATTTAGCAGAAGTTTGCTCAAAATATCTCAAAAAAAGCAAGTTAGTATACGTAGAAGGTTACCTAAAAACACGAAGCTGGGAAACCCCGGAAGGAGTTAAAAAATTCAAAACAGAAATTATTGTTCAAGACATGATAATGTTGAACAAAAAATCGGATTATGAAGGAAGCGAATCAGAAGGCGCGGGAATAGACGAGGCGGCTGAGCCGGAAGAATCAACTCCACCACCGGAAGAAAATATATTTTAAACAGTTAACAACCTAAAAAAATGCCAACTTATAAAGGTAGAACATGCACATTCTGTAGAGAAAAAGTCAAATACATTGACTATAAGAACATAGCTTCAATCAGTAGATTCTTGACCAGATTCGGCAAAATCGTGCCCAAATACTACAGCGGTACATGCCTAAAACACCAAAAATCTCTCTCCAGAGCGATAAAAAACGCCAGATTGATGGCGATGCTGCCGTTTGTAAGATAAAAACTCGAACGAGTTCGAGTTTTTATCCCGAGCCCGTAGCCTAAGAACCTTTTTTAAGCCCTCCTCTCTTGCAGAAAGGAGGGCTTTTATGATATAATACCCAGATAAAAATCAAAACAAAAATGGTTAAAAAGCTAAAACTAAAGTCAAAACTCGCAAAGGTCAAAAGAGAAGAAAAACGTCTTCATAAAGCTTTAAAAAGAGAAGCTTTAACCTTGGCTAACAGAATAGACACAGCGTACGACAAAGCTGTTATTTCATGGACAGCGCCGGAATACGTAAAATTCAAAAAAGGCTGGATTTGGTACACGATTTTCACGGTTCTTTTTCTTGGTGGCGCAGCCATCGCCTACCTGTTCAGCTCTTGGACTTTCTCGCTCGTATTAGTAGCGTTTTTCGTGGTTTATATGATTTTTGACCGAAGAAAGCCAAAAAACGTAAAAGTAATTCTATCTGAAGTCGGCATAAAAGTCGGGAGCAGAATTTATCAGTACGGCAGAATCCGAACATTCTGGATCATCTACAATCCTCCTTTCGCGAAGACGTTAAACATAAGAGTCCACAACGAATTTTTGGTGGATATCGAAATCCAGCTTGGCGATCAGGATCCAACAGTAATTTATGAATTCTTGTCTCGTAAATTGCCTGAATTGGAAGGCAAAACGGAGAGCCTTTTAAGACATTTTGAAAGATTATTTAAATTATAAAAATGGCAGAAAACCAAAACGAAAATCCGGAAATAAAAACAGTGGAAGAGCTTAAAAAAGAAGCTGAAAAGATTTTCGAACAAGGAAAAAAGAAAATAAGAAACAAAATTGATGAAGAGAAAGCTGGATACAGAGACAAGCCGTACAGTTTCAACGTAAATAGCGTGGAGGAAGAATTAATGAAGCCATTAAGAAAAACATACGACAAAAAACACGCAGAAATGAGCGCCATTGAAAAAAGTTCAATAGAAATAGGAGAAAAAATAAACAGGCTCGCGCAACTAAAAGAAAGTCTCAGATCAGAAATCGAAACCGGCTATGAAAACGCGATCGCTTTGATAGAGAAAATGACAGACAGCGAGATGATGATGACAAAGGAAGCATTAGCAAAAATAAGCATAGAAGCTCCTCGTCTGACAGCGCTCGCAGAAAGCGAAAAAGGAAAACCTTTAACAGAAATGTTTAGTGAATTCACGGTAGTGTCAGACTTAAGCTCCGAACATGAAAAAATCCTAACAGACGCAATTCTCGATCCAGAACTAATTCAATTGGCGTTCTTTGTTCTTTCAATGGGACGCAGAGGAGTGCAAGAAAAATTTACAGAAAAATTCATAGAAAAATATCCGGAAAAAGGCACATGGCTTTTGGAAAAAGGAAACTGCTATGGCTGCTACGATCCGGTGCAATTAAGAAAATACCTAATTTTACTATCGCAAAAACCGGAATCAAAAGAGAATGCGGGAAGAGAACTCCAAGACTTTGATAAATACGAAAAAGTTTACTCAAGCAGATACAATTCAGCGCAGATGTGGAAAAAAAGAGTGGAAGGCCTTTATACAAAAGACGACAGCAACGCCGCGTTAAAAGCGCTGACATTCAAAGGAGTCGGACGATTTGTTGGTTATATGTCCGCGTCCTCAACAATTTTATTTAACCTTGTCGCAAACCGAAAAGAATATATGAAAAATCCGGGACTCATGGCGAAAAACGTGTATCTCTGGGGAGGTGCAGCAGGACTTACATGGCTCTACCAAACAGGGCAGGAAAAAAGAATAGGCGATTTATTGACTTCAAAAGCAACAATGGAATCCGCGGAAAACAAAAAAAACCTACAAAGATTTAACGAACAAATGGCCGAAAATTACAAGTGGAAAGAATTCTTCTACAACAACGGCGAAGGGATCGGAGGAGCCGACTTACTAGGGCGCTATATCGCTCACTTAAAAGAGCAGGGCAAGATCGCGAAATATCTGCCGACAGTCGAAGGATTTTTGGGTTTTTGCAGGCAAAAAGAAGACGAAGCAAAAGTCGACAAAAACAAAAGAGCCTCAGCAAAATTGGAATTAATGGCCAAAGAAGATAAAGAAGGAACTCAAAAAGAATTAGAAAAATACGTCACCCTTTTCGAAGATTTAAAAATTGAAACTCAAACAAATTTCACAGAAACAGCCGCTAACGCCAAAGAAGTATGAGAAAGGATATAAAATTCGTACAAAACCAGTTAATGCCGTTTTTGAAAGGAATGTTTAAGGACGCGAAAGAGTCCGGAAAATCATTTTATAAATATTTCGGAACAGAACTAAGCAACAAAAAAACATTCAAAAATTCAAAAGAATTATACAAATTTAAATACGGAGCGAACTCATTATTTGAAAACGATACCGAAGCCGAAAAAGGATTTGATGTTTTGGTGGACGAACTTTTTGCGAGAATGCAGAGAGAATTTCACTATGGAACGCACAAACTATACACGCCGGACGAAAACGGAAATTTTAACGAAAGACAAGAAAAAGCCCTGTTTGAATTGTCGAATAATTTGATTGATAAGGTTAATTTTAAAGAAGTGAAGCCGCCGATTTCTCACGACAAAATTATAAACGAAACGAGCTACAGACTCGGTTTTGGAAGATTAAATATTGTTGAGCCGCTTCATTTTAACGAAGAAACAGGCCTTATAGAAGGCAGAGTTGTGAATATAAATGATCCAACAGGTGCATACTTAAATGTGAAAATCGATCCGGTAGACCCGGAGATGATTTACTTTGAAGACGACTCAGGAAAAATTAAATTTGCACTAAAAAACACTGACAGGGACATGCTGCCTTTCCAAAAAAAGAATAGCGAAGAAATAATGAACACAGCAAAACCGGAATTCACAGAACTCCCGGAGTTCCAGCCGTCAGAAACTGGCGTGACCCCGCAAGAAACCATAGGCCTCCCGCCAGAGACCCCATTTGTACAGCCAAAGTCTGCATTCCAACAAGAAGAATTTAAACTTCAACTTCCCGAAATTAGCATCGAAGAAAAAACTCAAACTCAAGTGCAAATCCAAGGACAAAAAGGGCAAGCAAGAAGGCTGCCAACAAGAGTAACAGAAGGAGGCTTAAAAACCTACGAAAAAGAAAGATTGGTGGAAAAAGCCAGCGGCCCCGCCACAGCTGGGCTTGAGCCCGCAGCCCCAAAGCCAATCAATTCTCAACAGACTATGCCAAAAATCCAAGAAGGCGAACCCGAAGAAGAGCAAAATAAGAAAAAGAAAGGCTCTATTGGTAAAAAAATTGCTGCCATTGCGACCGGCGGATTAGTCGGCGGCGGCGGAATAATCGCAGGTTTAATAAGCATGGATATAGTTTAAAAAAATGAAAAATATAACAAAAAAATTAGCCACTCTCTTTCTCACCGCAGTCCTAACGACCTCATTCTTGGCGGTGAGCTTGAATAGTACTGCGTACGCGGAAGTGAAACAAAAAGAGGGAAGCGGAGAATCATGCCAAGACGGATGGATAGATTTCTCAAAGCAAGGTGGGCCGGATTGGTGCGTCTCAGGAGAAGATCTTGAAAAATGTCCAGACAAATCAAAATTCGAATACACAATAAAAGGCCAGGACTATTGTAACGACCCCGCGGCTGCCGCAACAGAAAAAGAATCCAAAATCGCGCAGGAATCTTTCCAGAAATTCTCAGCGCTCGTGATTGGATTCGAATCAATGATAAGCAAATTGCTGTGGCCGATTCTTGTGCTCACGGGAGACTTGATGAACAACAATATTCTCTTCAGCCCGGGCATGGAGCAAAAACTCTATGACATCTGGGTGCCTGTCAGAAACATTGTAAATATTTTCTTTGTAATAGCGTTGATTGGTTTGGCGCTATACAGCGTGCTCGGCATAAACAGTGAAAACGGCCAGTACTCGATAAAAGCTATGCTTCCAAAATTAATTGCCGGGATCATAGCGGTTAATTTTTCTTTCATCGCGATAAAAGTGGTTCTCGATACGGTTAATGTTTTCACAACATCAATATTCGCGATCCCAACTCACGTGGAGGGATTGCAAAATACGGTGCTGGATAACAGCGACGGGGGCAAAATGGCGAGCTTGAGAAAAGCATTCTGCGAACAGATTTACTTGGACGGGAAAAGATGGGGCGGAACAGACACGGAATTTGAACAAGGAATAAAAAACACAGCATTATTTATTATTAGAGACAGATTTGGATTGGGTAGCGTGTCCGACGCAGCAACAATAGAGTCGCTGAGCGGAATACTGCCAGAAGATAAAAAAAAGGCATTTAACGCTGAACTCGAAAAGATGCAAACAGAACTGACATGGTGTAAAGCCGACGGCAAAAAACTCAAACTCACCACTGCCGGCGAGCAATTCTTCCAAAAATACAACAGTCAAAATGCCGCGCTGGCCATGGCTATAAACATGGGAGAAATAATGTTCTACAACAGACCGTCAACAAGCCTCATTGGCAGCGGTACATACGAATCTTTGGCGATAAAAGTATTGTTTATTTTCTTAATGTACATAATTTACGGAGCGTCATTCATAGCTCTGTTTGTAATTTTATTGGCAAGGTTGATAGTTGTGTGGCTCGGCCTCGCAATGTCGCCGGTTATAGCGCTGTCGATAGCGGTACCAGTAGTAAAAGACAAGTTAGGTTTGGGCGAATTGACCTCAAAATTCATGAAACACGCGATCGCGCCGATAATGGTGGCGTTCCCAATGATGGTTGGATGGGTAATGTTAAACGCACTCCATTCGACTTCATCTTCGCTGGACGCAACGTACGGCGGAGCAAAAGACATGGTAGTCCCTGGAATCCCAATCCCAGGACTAGAAACCCTTCAAGGACTGTTAATAAGTCTCGCAACAGCGGCAGTTGTATGGATTGGAGTATTCGCCGCAGCGCAGGGAACATTGGCAGAAAAAGTAACAGGCTTTATAAAAGATCAATTGGAAAGATTCGGCAAATTCGTCGCAACCGCCCCAATCAAATACACCCCATGGGTACCTGTCCAAATGCAGGAAGGCGGCCAAAAGGAAATGTATTCACCTGGAGCTTTGCTATATGCTGGCAAGGCAAAACTAGATAAAATGGAATCGGACAGCGAAAGAGCGTTTGTTGATAAACATCCAGAATGGCTTGGCCCGGGAGGAGCGACAGGTCCAACCGCTCTCAATTACAACACGACAAAAGAAGATTTAATTAAAAACCTGGCTGAAAATGGAAAGAAATTTGGAGAGGACGAATACAAAAAAGCAATGAAAGAGAAATTGAAAAACAACGAGAAACTTATAAAAGATTTAAAAGCAATGCAAAGTTCTGAAATAGCCGATGAACGAAAATTTGCAGAGGCGATGCTGGCAGGTATAAATGGCGATGAGGAAGCTCTAAAGAAAGTAAACTGGAAAGACCTTCAGCAATGGGCGGAAGGACAGGTCAAAGAGAGTGAAAAAGGAGGCGCCGAAGCAAAAGCCGAAGAAGCGGCCGCAGTCGATTCCGCAAAAAAATACGCAACAGGAACGCTCGGCTACAATGAAGATGATGTAAAAGAAGGAGGAAAAGCCGCAGGAGTAGTGGCTCAAATTAAAGCAGCGGATAGGATTAAAGTAACGGGGGTGGAAGACAACCCTGAAGAAATGAAAAAAATCGCAGAAAAGATGGTAGGCATAAAAGACAACAAAGGAAACCCTCTAGGCGATGAAGCCATAAAGGCCATAATTGAAAACAGAGTAGATCAGGCCGGAGTAAAAGGAGAAGCTAAAGACAAGAAAATGAACGGAATGAAAAAAGCGCTTAAAGCTGTTAGAGATGAACAGGCAAGAGCTAGCGAAGCGAGCGCGACCCCGCAAGGCGGGGCACAAACTCCTCCACCAACTGCAACGCAGCAAGGTGGAACAGCTACTCCACCGCAAACAGAAACGCCTCCAGCAGAAGGCTCACAACACTAATCTCATTAAATTAAATGGCTCTACCAAGATCAAAAATCAGGCAAGAAAGACAAGACGAAATACTCGAGCAGTTTAAAAATGCCCACATGAAAAAAGCCGAGCATGTCGAAGAACGCCAAAGAATGACCGTAAAAGGCGAGGTTGAATGGGCGGAAAACTCTGGCGCAATCTGCGATGGCAGAGTCCGAAAGCTTTTACAAAAATTAAAAACAGGCCAATTAAAACCAAAGGCTTTCAAAGAAGCGATCAAAATTTTAAAAGACCCGACAAGACGCAGAAAAGACGAATACAAAAATCTTTTCGACCATCTCATAAACGGCGATTTTTTAAACTTTGGCGAAAATTTCCCAACTATTCTCGAAGCTTTTGAAAGCAAGGACAAAGATGTCCAAGAATTAGCAAAAAAATTCACAAAGAAAAAAGGCGAAGACATCCAAGGCGAACCAGACTTCTTAAAAGAACTTTCAAGACTCAAAAAATCAAAACTCACCCCGGAAGAATTAGTAAGACAATCAAAAGCCGCGGTAGCCCTCGCTGGCTCAGAAGAAGGCGAAAGTCCGGTTCAAAGCACAGTTGAAAAAATGCTTCACGCTCCGGACTTCGGGATTGTCCCACAGCCAAATGTTGACCGAAGCGAATTCGCGGAAATAACAAGACAGATGACGGAGTTCCTCGCGGAATCAACACAAAAACTCGACGAACTCAGCGCAGCGGTCAGAGAGTCGAAGACTTTCGCAGAAGCCAAAACTTCACTAAAAGAAAAATTAGAAAAAGATCCGCAGTACATAAAAGAATTAACTCAAAAATTACTTTTGGATCGCACTCTTTTGGAAAGATCAGCGAGAATTTTAAAAAGAGTTCACAAAGATCCAGGCCTTCTTGAAGCTCTAAAAGAATTTGACAACAAACGCCATGCTTATTGGCTCGATAACAAAATTAAAACTCCAGAACAAGGCGAAACTCCGCACACTCAGTTTATGAAAATTGAAGCCTCAAAAACAGCCAGAGAAGCCCTAGAAAAAGCCGCCCTAGAAAGCAAAGACAAATTATTTGAAACCGCTCTCGAATTAGAATTTGAAAGAGCGATAGATGAAGCGGCGATTGAAGCCGCGGAAAATGGGGCAAAACCGGAAGACACGCAACTGAAAGTTGCGCTAGAAAAAACAACAAAAAAATACTCACTTGAAACAAAAGTTGTCGACCTTGAAACATTAAAAAAACTAAAATCAAAAGCTGAAGAATTTGTTTCTCATCAAACCCAAAACGCAGAGACAAAAAGCCGATTTATAGAACAGTGCCAGGACATCCAATCATGGGAAGATGAAGCGCTGGATATCGCAGATGAAACAGAGGTTTTTGCGGAAATTACAGGACTTGATTTATTTGAGCAAAAAGACGGAAAAATAGTTCCTCGCGACACCTTCATAGCGTACACACAAGACGGAGAAAAGAAAACAGCAAAAATCACAAAAGTCGAATACAAGCCATTAATTGTCCCGGAAGAAACAGAAAGAAACTACGAAGCAAACGAACATTGGCGCGCAAGGCTCCCAAACAAAGGAGAAATGCATATCACTTTTGAAGTTGACGGCCGCGAACTAACAAAAGACGTGAAAAACTTTATGGGCTGGGCATCACGAGTGGATGCGTACGAAAAAATCAGCAAAGAAGAGCTGGAAAAAAGAATCGGCACAAAAATCGAAAAAGGCGCGATGTTCTTGGATGAAATTGTCAGCCAAACAGAAAGAGACAAGCCTCATTACAATGTAATAGAAATCGCGGACATCACAGAGACTGGCGTAAAACTTCAAAGGCCGACAATGTATCGAAGCCGATTTGAAGTCTACCCACAAACAATCACAAAAAAGGATGAGAATAAAGATCAACTGACCTTCGGCGAATTCTACAGCCTTTACTTGAGAAGGGAAATGATGCCGTTGGACGATTCAGTAGTAGAAAAAGCGAAATTAACAAAAGAAAAAAAGTGGTTCAGGCTTGAATATGGCGGCGGAGGATTCGCGGGAAAAGGCGGAAAAGAAGAAAGACAAATGAACACAGACGGAACACTCGGCGATACATTAAAGACATTCGGAGGCGGAATTTTTGGGAAAGAAATTTTAACTCCAACACAAAAAGAAGCGTTCTCCCGCCACCCAACATTCACAGAAAGATTCTTTGATCATGGCTCAGGCAAGCACTTTGTAAGAGACCACGCGCCCGCGGCTAGACTTATGAAATACGCAGGCAAAAACGCACTCGCAGCAGTTGAAGAGCCAGTAGCAGACGAACCTCCAAACCCAGAATTATCAGAAGAAGAGCAGCAAGAAATAGCAGAGAGAGCTCACGAAGACGGAGAAAAAGCCCAAGTCGAGCGCAAAGCAAAAGGGGATCGCCATCTCCACCAAGAAGCTTTAACGACAGAAAAAACACATATGTACGGGGATGCCCACACGACACAAAGAGGTTACCTCTCAGAACTATGGAAAAACTCAAAATTCCTCGCGACAGACGACATATGGGGATTGATAAAATCCGCATACGAACACTACGAAAGACGATGGCACAGAAGGTCAAAAGAAAAATTCGCGACAGTCGGTGAAGGATTGCCATGGGGTTACGGAACTGAAATGGGACGCATCAAACAGGCGGCAGAAAACGAAGAGGTACAGCAATACACAGAAGCCATGGAGGAGTGGGGTGTTTGGGATGTGGTTGAAGAACTTCGACATGCAAAAAATAGAGACCAATTAAAAGCATGTTTCAAAACACTTGCCCACCACGGACACATAAGATGGGACGACGTATACATGTGGGAATCTGTAAATAAATTCGTACCTCAAAGTCTGCAAATCCCGATTCCGGCACACCATAACCCGTACATGATAGATAAAAAAACAGGGAAAACAGGGTTGGACTACATAGAAAATGCCCTAGATTACCTGTGGGGAGAAGGTGCGTATCAAGGATTCTTCTCGGAAAATAACAGCAATTACGATTCAAAACTAAAGAAATACGAAGAAAAAGGAAAGCAGACAGAGGGAGATGTGAAAAACAATGGTAGCGTAGTTGGTGAACTTGCAAATTTGCTTACAAGACACAAAAAAGGTGAATATGTAGATCCTCATGAATACGAAGGGTTGATCCACTTTATGATCAATGCCGGAAAAGGAACGATGGAAGCGAAAGTCTATTTCATGATAGAGGGTGTTACGATAAAAAGTCCGGTGACAGGGGAATCAATTTTGGGGATGGACAGGCTTGGTTCTATCAACGGCGTTTACTTAAACAGACTTCCGTTTATGGATTATCTGACACGTCGTGACGTCCCAAGACCGGATGGTGAAGCAACAGCATGGACAATCGCCGATTTCCAAAAATGGTGTAACAAATGGGATGCAAGCGCAGATCCAAAAGAAAGACCGGGAATGCCTCCGCCGGGAGTAACAAAATTTATTTGGGAGCATGTTTTGCCTGACGAAAGAACTCAGATAAGAAATAACAAAGGTTTGAGAAATCCAGAAGCGATTGATCACGATGATGCTCACTTTATCGTTCCGCTTGCAGATGAGACATTGATTACAAACGTTTGTCAGTCTATTTCAGGGGGTAAAAGAGGATTCACAACTGAAGGCTATGCCAATGCATATCCGGGATATAACCAATGGACAAAATCATTGGCGGAGAGAGGGGAAAAGGCGAAATTGATAAATGCAGTAAAAGCTTTTAATAGATATGACGCGATAATGGACAGTAGATATAAAAAAGAAAATCTTGAAGGCTTTGCGCGATTGGACGAATCTTTTTTCCATAGGCCTTCAGTTGTTGATACGCGCCCAACGGGTTGGCATAAAACACAAATGGAAGAATTAACGAAAGCTATAGCGAACGCATATGCTGAAAAGTACGGAGAAACAGACCTATTGCAAACAGTCAAAGATATGTACACAACAACAGGCTCAATGGCCGACAAAAAAGAAGCGGAAAAACAGAAGAAAGTTCAAGCCGCGCTAGATATGTTTGGAGAAAAATTTAAGACGACTGTAGAAAAAGATAAAGCCGAACTTTTATTGCAAGTGGTAAATAGCTTTGATCTTTCCGGCATGGAAACGATCACCGAAGAAGAGAAATTAAAAAGAGCGCAAATGTTCAAACAGTCCGACCTCGACAAAGTCTTCACAGACTGGCACTCGGATAGTTAAATACGAGCGGAGCGAGTATTTAACCTACTTCCCCTTCCTTCCCCGCCTTCTTCACAAACTCCCCCAGCTTATATTCCTCCTGTTTCTTTGTCGCGTAATCGCGAACGGACAAAGTTCCACTTCCAGATTCTTTTTCCCCGACCACAGCCATATAAGGGATTTTGTACATTTCAGCTTTTCTGATTTTTTTGCCAAGCGATTCATTCGAATCGTCAACTTTCACCCTTATCCCAGCCTTTTTAAACTCTTCAGCGGCTTTGAAAGCATAGTCGTTAAATTTATCACTTACAGGCAAAATCGCAACTTGCACAGGAGCAAGCCAAACAGGGAAAGCGCCAGCGTAATGTTCGATCAAAAACCCAATAAATCTTTCATGAGTTCCAAGCGGTGCTCTGTGAATACAAAGAGGCGTTTCCTCCTCACCTTTTTCATTTATAAACTTCAGCCCAAATCTCCCAGGCACCGCGAAATCAACCTGATTTGTGGCCAAAGTAAATTCTCTTCCAATCGCGCTCCAAACTTGTACGTCAATTTTCGGCCCATAAAAA
>Ga0233425_10006607_pt1 | contig 17051 bp, 13 predicted proteins | sample Watercolumn_Towu_2_FD_181712 | JGI IMG/M metagenome (GOLD analysis project Ga0233425, IMG submission 181712) | Freshwater microbial communities from Lake Towuti, South Sulawesi, Indonesia - Watercolumn_Towuti2014_140_MG | ecosystem: Environmental > Aquatic > Freshwater > Lake | place... | reverse complement strand
CACGCGCTCCGTGAAGACTTACCCCGGCTACGTGCTGGTGGAAATGATCATGGACGACGAGTCTTGGTCATTTGTGCGCGAGACGGACGGGGTAGGGGATTTCGTTGGGGGCGGAACGTCCTTCCAGCAGAAGCCTTTCCCGTTGCGTGCGGATGAGGTCAATAAGGTCTTTGGTTTGGATGCTGGGGCCGAAGGCGCTCGCATCAAGATCGACTTTGCTGTGGGTGACAGCGTGAAGATTCGCGAGGGTGCATTCGAGAACTTCGAAGGCCTCGTGGAAGAAATCAACGAACAGAAGGGGCTCGTGCGGGTGGTCGTCACCATCTTTGGCCGCGCAACTCCTGTGGAAATGCAGTACTGGCAGGTGGAAGCGATCAGCTGACGCTGAGCCTGCCCGGGAACGAGAGAGAGTTCGATGGCTAAGCAAGTGACAGCGAAAGTGAAGCTGCAGTGCCCCGCAGGGCAGGCTACCCCGGCGCCGCCGGTTGGTCCTGCACTCGGTCAGCACGGCGTGAACATCGCGGCGTTCGTGAAGCAGTTCAACGACGCGACTCGCCCGCAGATGGGCATGATCATCCCGGTGGAGATCACGGTCTACTCAGACCGCACTTTCGAGCTCACGTACAAGTCGCCGCCCGCAAGCGTGTTGCTGGCGAAGGCCGCTGGCGCCGCGAAAGGCGCTTCGAATCCACGCACAGACAAGGTGGGCCAGGTCACTCAGGCCCAACTCATCGAGATCGCAAAAATCAAAACCAAGGACCTGAACGCTGGCTCAGTTGAGGCGGCGGCGCGCATGATCGCGGGCACCGCTCGCAGCATGGGCATCAAGGTCGTTGGCTGAAGTATGAATGTCTCGGTCCCGCGGGGACCGAGAAGGGCCATCCGTGCGGCCTTCAAAAACTGCGCGGGCACGTGCTGGTGGGTCATCGGATGCGACCGGACCAGCGCGATGTGTGATGCATCCGGAGGTTTGAGTCATGGCCCATCGAGGCAAGCGGTACCGTGCTGCAAGCGGATTGCGGCAAGCGGACCGTGTGTATGAAATCGCTGACGCCGTCGAAGTGCTGGGGCGTTTCCCCAAGGCGAAGTTCGACGAGACAGTCACCGTGACCCTGCGCCTTGGCATTGATGCCAAGCAGTCGGATCAAACGGTGCGCGGATCCATGAGCCTGCCTCACGGCATTGGCAAGGAACTGCGCGTTGTGGCGTTCGCCGAGGGTGCCAAGGCCGAGGAAGCGAAGGCCGCTGGCGCGATGCTGGTGGGTTCTGGCGACCTCGCCGAGAAGATCAGCGGCGGCTGGACCGAGTTCGACGTGGCGGTGGCCACGCCGGACATGATGAAGCACGTCGGTAAGCTCGGCAAAGTCCTCGGTCCGCAGGGCAAGATGCCGAGCCCGAAGGCTGGCACTGTGACCCTCGACATCGGCAGTGCCGTGCGTGAGTTCAAGGCCGGCAAGATCGAGTTCAGGAACGATGCCGGCGGCAACCTCGCCGCACCAATGGGTAAGCGCTCGTTCACCCGTGAGAAGCTCACGGAGAACATTTCGGCGTTCGTCCATTTCGTGCACGGCCTGCGACCCGCCCACGCCAAGGGCGAGTTCGTGCTGAAAGGCTGCATCGCCCCAACCCATGGCCCCGGCATCGCCATCAAGGTGATCTGACGGAGAACACCCATGAGCAAACTGGTCAACAACGCCATCGTCGACGGATTCGCTGCGGAGTTCACCGGCATGACGAGCTGCGTGCTCGTCGGCACGATTGGACTCAACGCACAACAAACCAGCGCGCTGCGCTCTAAGCTGCGCGGTCACAACATGCGGATGCGTGTGGTGAAGAACGCCCTCGCCGGCGTTGCGTTCAAGCGTCAAAACCTCGGTGCTCTCGCTGACATGTTCGTCGGTCCATCCGCCGTTGTTTGGGGCGGAGAAGGCGCGAACCAGGTCGCGAAGGTACTGCTGGAAGAAAAGAAGACTCTCAAAGAGAAGTTGGTGGTTCACGGCGGCTGGAGCGAAGGCGAGTTCCTCGACCCGAAGGGTGTTGAGGACCTGTCCAAGGCTCCTGGACGACAGGAACTGCTGGGGATGCTGCTCGGTGCCATTGGTGGCCCGGTCAGCGGCCTGAGCACCAACTTCGAGGGGCTGTTCACCGAAATGCAGGGGCTGTTCGAGGCCTTGGAAAAGAAGAAGGAGTCCGAAGGCGCTGCGGCCTGAGGTCCTTCAGAGAAGTTTCAAACCATTGGAATTCATCGCCCGCCCCATCCGGGACGGGTCAGCGGAGAACGAGACATGTCCGACAAGATTGCAAGCGTGATCGACACCATCGGTTCCATGACCGTGCGCGAGTTGGTTGAGCTCAAGGAAGCCTTCAAGACCACCTTCAAGGTGGAGGCGGCGGCTCCAGTGTTCGCTGGCGCAGGTCCCGCGGCGGCTGCCGCTCCTGCGGCTGAAGAGAAGACGGCGTTCGACGTGGTCCTCAAGGACGGCGGCGCGAACAAGATCGCCGTGATCAAGGTGGTGCGTGCTGTCACCAACCTCGGTCTGAAGGAAGCCAAGGACCTCGTGGATGGCGCTCCCAAGACCCTCAAGGAAGGCGCCACGAAGGAGGAAGCCGAGACCATCAAGAAGCAGCTCGCCGAAGCCGGCGCAACCGTCGAGATCAAGTGATCCGTTCGGATGCGTGGGTGACGTTCGCATCCAGCGCGGCTCCTCAAGGGGAGTCCGTGCGCGGATGAGAGTCCATGGTCGGTTCCGCTTTCAGCGCGCGGGGGCGAGAAGCGGAGTGTGTAGCCGGAGTTCAAAGCACGGGTGCGGGACCTGTGCTTGTAACTCCGGCCCTGCGGCGTTTTTCGCTGCATTTCGAACCCCGGGCGAGGAGATCGCATGAAGACCGCAATGCGTCGTTACGGTCGGTGCCGCGAAGTTCTTGAGGTGCCGAGTCTGTGCGAGCTGCAGCAACGCTCCTACAAGGAGTTTCTGCAGGAAGAAGTGCCGCCCACGGAGCGCAAGAAGGACGTTGGTCTTGAAGCGATCCTGCGCGAAATCTTCCCCATCGAGTCTTACGACAAGTCGATGCGGCTGCAGTATCTGCATTACGAACTCGGCCGTCCTCGCTATAGCCCCGATGAGTGCAGGCTGCTGAAGCAAACCTACGGCATGCCGCTGAAGGTCCGGCTGCGATTGGACAAGGCCGAGCCCGTGGAAGAGGACGTTTACCTCGGCGATGTGCCGATCATGGTCGGCGGCGGCGAATTCATCATCAACGGCGCTGAGCGCGTGATTGTGAATCAGCTGCACCGTTCTCCTGGCGTGGACTTCAAGGTGGATCTCCAGGCTGGCGAGAAGAAGTTGCACACCTGCTGGATCATTCCCGAGCGCGGATCGTGGATCGAAGTCGGAGTCACGAAGAAGGACATCCTCGCGGTCAAGATCGACCAATCCGGAAAGTTCTTGGCTTCCACCATCATCCGCGCCTTCGACGAGCGCCTGGCAAGCGATGAAGCGCTCATCCGCCTCTTCCACCCGACCAAGGTGGTGAAGGTCTCCAAGGCCACGGTGGACAAGCTCCGCGGCATGTACCTCGTGACTCCTGTGGTGGACCCCACCACGGGCGAGGTGCGCGTGCAAGCCGGTGAACAGATCACCGATGACAACATCAAGGAAATCCTCCGCGCTGAGATGCGCGAAGTCGAGATCATCGACGGTGATCCGCGCGACAAGCTCATCCTGAACACGATCCGCGAAGACGTGGCCAAGGATTACGAGTCGGCGCTGCTCAAGATCTATCAGCGCTTCCGCCCGGGCAATCCGCCCGCCTTGGAGAAGGCGCGCGATCTCTTTGAAGAGAAGTTCCACGATACCCAGCGTTACCGCTTGGGACGCGTGGGTCGTTTCCGTCTGAACCGCAAGTTCGGATTGAACACTCCAGAAACGGAGATGACTCTTACCGCCGCGGACTTCATTGAGTCGGTGAAGTACATCCTCCGCCTGCGCAACAACGAAGACGGCGTCGAAGTGGACGACATCGACCACTTGGGCAACCGTCGTGTGCGCACGCTCAACGAACTGGCGAGCGAAGAATTCCGCAAGGGCTTCCTGAAGCTCAGGAAGACCGCCTTGGATCGCATGAACACGGAGAAGGAAAACCCCACTCCGCGCTCACTCGTGAACGCCAAGACCATTTCTTCGTCCATTGACTACTTCTTTGGACGCGGCGAACTCTCGCAGGTCGTTGACCAGACGAATCCGCTGGCACAGTTGACCCACGAGCGGCGTCTGTCGGCCTTGGGACCAGGCGGCTTGAACCGCAAGCGTGCGGGTTTCGAAGTGCGCGACGTTCACATCTCGCACTACGGCCGCATCTGCCCGATCGAAACGCCTGAAGGCACCAACATCGGCCTCATCGCGAGTCTCGCGCTCTATGTGGGCGTGGATGACTACGGCTTCCTCGTGACGCCGTACCGAAAGGTCGAGAAGGGCCGCGTCACCGACAAGGTGGAGTGGCTGCGCGCTGACGAAGAGAGCCGCACGATCATCGCTCCGGCGGACACGCCGCTAGACAAGGATGATCGCTTCGCTGAAGAACGCGTGATGGCCCGCATGCATGCGGACTTCCGTTTCGTTCCGCGCGAAGAGGTGCAGTGGCTCGACATTTCGACGCAACAAGTCGTCGGTGTCTCCGCCAGCTTGATCCCGTTCCTTGAGCACGACGACGCCAACCGCGCGCTCATGGGATCCAACATGCAACGCCAAGCCGTGCCCCTCATCCGGACCGAACCGCCCGTGGTGGCGACCGGAATGGAAAAGGTCGTGGCTCGCAACTCAGGCATGGTGGTGATTGCCCGCGAGAAGGGCACGGTCAAGAAGGTCAGCGCCACGGAAATCGTGGTGGGTGACGAGAACTACCGCCTGCGCAAGTTCGTGGGACTCAACGAGCGCACTTGCCTCAACCAAAAGCCCATCGTGCGTGAGGGCGAAAAGGTGGAGAAGGGCCAAGTCATTGCCGACTGCGCTGCAACGCACGAAGGCGAACTAGCCCTTGGACGCAACGTGCTCGTCGCGTTCATGACCTGGGATGGCTACAACTTCGAAGACGCCATTCTCATCTCGGAAGAGGTCGTGAAGGAAGACTTCTACACCTCGATCCACATCGATGAGTTCGAGACCGAGATCCGCGAAACCAAGCTCGGACGCGAAGAGTTCACGCGCGACATTCCGAACGTCTCGGAGCGCGCGCTGCGCAATCTCGACGAGTCGGGCATCGTGCGCGTCGGCACCAAGGTGCGCCTCGCGGACATTCTCGTGGGCAAGGTGGCGCCGAAATCGAAGAACGAGTTGTCGCCGGAGGAGAAGCTCCTGCACGCCATCTTCGGCCGTGCTGGTGAAGACGTGAAAAACGACAGCCTCGAAGTGCCGTCTGGCACTGAGGGCATCGTGATTCACACTGAGAAGTTCTCGCGCAAGGTCAACCAGACCGAAGCCGAGCGCCAATACAACTTGGCCGAGATCCGCAAGGCGGAATCGAACTTCCTTACGCTCTACAAAGAAGAGCTCTGTGCGCTCATCGAGCGCTTGCAGGAGTTCCCTGCCATCGGGGACGTGAAGCCGGGTGCGAAGAAACGCATCAGCGCTGACGCGGCCAACGATGTGCCCAGCCTGAAGGTCGTGCGCGAGCATATCCAAATGGCCATGGAGGCCATTCCTGATCAGAAGTCTCGGCGTGCAGTGTTCGATGTGGTCAAGAAGTACTTCAACCGCATTGACGAATACGACACAGAAAAGACCAAGCGAGTGAACCGCTTGAGTCGCGGCGATGAACTGCCCACGGGCGTTCTCGAGATGGTGAAGGTCTACATCGCCACGAAGCGCCGCATTTCAGTCGGCGACAAGATCGCAGGTCGTCACGGCAACAAGGGTGTGATCTCTCGCATCCTGCCTGTGGAAGACATGCCGTTCTTCGCCGATGGACGCGCCGTGCAAATGGTCTTGAATCCGCTGGGCGTGCCTTCGCGCATGAACGTCGGACAGATCCTCGAAACGCACTTGGGCTACGCCGCGCGCAGCCTTGGTTTCCAGGCCGTGACGCCCGTCTTCGACGGCGCCAAGGAAAAGGAAATCGAAGCCACGTTGCGCGAGGCCAACCTGCCCACCCACGGCAAGGTGCAACTCTTCGACGGACGCACTGGAGATCCCTTCGAGCAAGAGATCACGGTGGGTCTGCTTTACATGTTGAAGCTGCACCACCTCGTGGACGAGAAGATCCACGCCCGCGCCACGGGCCCCTACTCGCTGATCACGCAGCAGCCGCTCGGCGGCAAGGCACGCTTCGGCGGCCAGCGCTTCGGCGAAATGGAAGTCTGGGCTCTCGAGGCCTACGGCGCCGCCTATGTGTTGCAAGAACTCCTGACCGTCAAGTCCGACGACGTGGACGGCCGCACGAAGATCTACGAGTCCATGGTGAAGGGCGAGAACACGCTCGAAGCCGGGACACCCGTCTCCTTCGACGTGTTGTGTAACGAAATCAAGGGTCTGTGCCTGAACATCGAACTGCAGAGGAACCGGACGGCAGCCGTCGTCTGAAGCGGAGGATTTCATGGACAACCGCTACGAGAAGGTGAACGAAATCGGGCGCGTGAGCATCAAGCTCGCGTCTCCGACGGACATTCGCAACTGGTCCTTCGGCGAAGTGAAGAAGCCCGAGACCATCAACTACCGCACCTATCGTTCTGAAAAGGACGGGCTCTTCTGCGAGCGCATCTTCGGACCTGAAAAGGACTGGGAGTGCGGCTGCGGCAAGTACAAGGGCATCAAGCACAAGGGCATCGTGTGCGATCGCTGCGGTGTGAAGATCACCCACAGCCGCGAACGCCGCGTGCGCATGGGACACATCACCCTCGCCGCGCCCGTTGCACACATCTGGTTCTTCAAGGCCATGCCCTCACGGCTCGGCACGCTCTTGGAAATGAAGACGGCTCACCTCGAGAAGGTGATCTACTTCCAAGACTACGTCGTCATTGATCCGGGCAATCCGGAAGTGACGCGCTTGAAAGAGCGCCAGCTCCTGACCGAGGACGAATATCGCCAGTTGCGCGAGAAGTTCCCGCGCAAGGACGATTTCGAAGTGGGGATGGGGGCGGAAGCGATCAAGAAGTTGCTCGCGCGCCTCGACCTCAACAAGCTCAGCCAAGAACTGCGCATGGAGTTGCAGGAAACCCGCTCCAAGCAGCGCAAGAAGGATCTGATCAAGCGCCTCAAGACCGTTGAGAGCTTGCGCGACTCCGGCAATCGTGCGGAGTGGATGATCCTCGATGTGGTGCCGGTGATTCCGCCGGACTTGCGGCCGCTGGTGCTTCTCGACAGCGGCAACTTCGCAAGCTCGGACTTGAACGATCTCTACCGCCGGCTGATCAACCGCAACAACCGTCTGAAGAAGTTCCTCGACCTCAACGCGCCTGACGTCATCATTCGCAATGAAAAGCGCATGTTGCAACAGGCCGTGGATGCACTCTTCGACAACGGGCGCTGCAAGCGTCCTGTGCAGGGCAGCAGCAACCGAGCGCTGAAGTCGCTGACCGACATGATCAAGGGTAAGCAGGGCCGCTTCCGCGAGAACCTGCTAGGCAAGCGCGTGGACTACTCTGCGCGTTCAGTGATCGTCGTCGGCCCGGACTTGAAGCTGCACCAGTGCGGCCTGCCGAAGAAGATCGCGCTAGAGCTCTTCCAACCGTTCATCATTCGGCGACTGAAGGAGCTCGGGCGTGCGGACACGATTCGTAGCGCCAAGAAAATGCTCGAGCGCCGCGACGAGGAAGTCTGGGACATTCTCGAAGAGGTCATTCAGAATCACCCCGTCATCCTCAACCGCGCGCCAACGCTGCACCGCATGGGCATCCAGGCCTTCGAGCCTGTGCTCATCGAAGGCAACGCCATCCGCATCCATCCGTTGGTTTGCACCGGCTTCAACGCCGACTTCGACGGCGACCAGATGGCCGTGCACTTGCCGCTGTCCCTCGAAGCGCAGGTGGAAGCACGCACGTTGATGTTGTCCACGAACAACGTCTTTTCGCCGGCGAACGGTCGTCCGATCATGTCGCCGACGCAGGACATCGTTCTCGGTTGCTACTACCTCACGGTGGGCGGTCCGGGCACGGTGGAAGTGCTGAAAGACGGCAAGGGCAACGAAGTGCTCAAGGCCTTCGACGGCCACACGTCTGTCATTCGTGCCCATGCGGACAAGAAGGTGCACACGCACCAGCGCATTCGCTTCCGCGTCACGGGTCGCCGTGAAGTGATGAGTGAGAGCGGCACGGTCACGGTTGAGAACAAGACCATCGAAACCACGGTGGGTCGTGTGCTCTTCGACGATCGCTTGCCGGCGGGCATGCCTTTCTACAACAAGGCCCTCAAGAAGAAGGCGCTAGCGGAGGTCATCATCGACTGCCACAAGCGTCTCGGCATGACGGCTACGCTGAAGCTCCTCGACGATTTGAAGGAGACGGGCTTCAAGGGCAGCACCATGGCGGGGCTATCGTTCGGCAAGAACGACATGCGCATCCCGCTGCGCAAGGGCGACATCTTGCTCCGCGCGCAAGGCGAAGTGGAAGCGGTGGAGCGGCGCCGCGAGGCTGGCGCGATTACCGAGAAGGAACGCTACAACGCGGTCATCGACATCTGGAGCCAAGCCCGCGAAGAAGTGGGTAAGGAGATGATGGAGGAACTCAAGGTTGACCGCCGCGAGGACTCCAACTACATCAATCCGATCCACTTGATGGCGGACTCCGGCGCGCGCGGCAGCATTGACCAGATCCGTCAGCTCGCTGGTATGCGCGGACTCATGGCCAAGCCGTCGGGCGCCATCATCGAAACGCCCATCAAGGCAAACTTCCGCGAAGGCCTGAAGGTGCTCGAGTATTTCTCGTCCACGCACGGCGCGCGTAAGGGTCTGGCCGATACAGCGCTCAAGACCGCTGACTCGGGTTACCTCACACGCAAGCTCACCGACGTGACGCAAAACGTCGTCGTCACCATGATCGACTGCGGCACCAAGGAAGGCGTGCCGAAGTCCGAGGTGATGAAGGGCGAGAACGTCACGGTGAAGCTCGCGGACCTCGTCCGCGGCCGAACCGCCCGCTCCACCGTGCGCGACACGGTGACCGGCGACCTCATCGTTGAAGAGAACCAGCCGATCACCGAAGAGGTGGCGCAGAAGCTCGGCGATCTGCGCATGACCAAGCTGCTCGTGCGATCACCGCTCACGTGCGAAGCGGCCTTGGGCGTTTGCGCCCGTTGCTACGGCCTCGATCTTTCGCGCGGTCGCTTGGTCGAAGTGGGCACGGCGGTGGGGATCATCGCCGCTCAATCCATCGGCGAACCAGGCACGCAGCTCACCATGCGTACGTTCCACATCGGTGGAACGGCATCGCGCGCGGTGCAGGAGAAGGACATCACCATCAGGAAGCCTGGCTTTGTGAGCTGGCGCGGCCTGCGCACGGTGGTGAACGAGCAAGGCCAAACCGTGGTGCTCAACCGCAACGGTCTTGTGGTCATGCTCAACAACCGCCAGCGCGAGCTGGATTCCTTCGAAGTCCCGTTGGGCGCGGTCATGCTGGTGCCCGAGGGCACTGAAATCGACGCCGCCGCTGCCAAGAAGGGCCTTCGCGTCTGCGAGTGGGACCCGCACAACGTGCCGGTGCTCGCTGACGTGGACGGTGTGGTGGGATTCGAAGACATCGTCGAAGGCGAAACGATGCGTTGGGAACAGGACCCGGGCTCCAAGAAGCGCCGCATGGCGGTGATGGAGCACAAGGGCGCGCTGCACCCGCAAATCGTGATCAAGGCCGAAGACGGCACCAAGTTGCAGCAGTATCACGTGCCCGAGCGTTCGAGCATCGAAGTCCGCGAAGGACAGATGATTCGCGCAGGCACGGTGCTGGCCAAGCGTGCCCGCGAAGTCGTGGGTACACAGGACATCACCGGTGGTCTGCCGCGCGTGACGGAGATCTTCGAAGCGCGCACGCCGAAGGATCCGGCGGTGATCGCCGAGATCGACGGCACCGTCGAGTTGGGCGAGCGCAAGAAGGGCAAGCGCAGCGTCATCGTGAAGGGCGAGGATGGCACCGAACGGGCGCACCTCGTGCCACACGGCAAGTACCTCAAGGTGCACAAAGGCGACCGCGTTCGCGCAGGTGATGCGTTGTGCGAAGGTCCGATGGTGCCGCACGACATCTTGCGCATCAGCGGCCTCGATGAGGTTTGGGGCTATCTGCTCAACGAGGTGCAGACGGTCTACCGCAGCCAGGGCGTGACCATCGATGACAAACACATCGAGATCATCATCGCCCAGATGCTCAGGAAGGTGCGTGTGGTGGATGCCGGTGACTCCGACTTCCTCCCAGGTCACGTGGTCGACCGCCATCGCTTCCGGGCTGCGCGCGACAGCGTGGCCCGCCAAGAGGGCAAGCCGCCTACCTGCGAGCAGTTGCTCCTCGGCATCACCAAGGCCGCGCTCCAAAGCGAGTCGTTCATCTCCGCAGCGTCCTTCCAAGAGACCACGAAGGTGCTCACGGAAGCGGCGATCGGCGGCAAGGTGGACACCCTCGTTGGACTCAAGGAAAACGTCATCCTCGGACACCTCATCCCTGCCGGGACAGGCTTCCAGGACTATCACCGCACGCTCATCCTGCACCGCTTCGAAGAGGCGGAGATGGAGGCGTTCGAGCAAGGAACCGCGGCCGGTTGAGCCGTTCGCGGGATGGGTGCGTCTTGTGGGCGCACCCATCGATTGGCTAGCATCAACGCCCTTCGGCACTAGGCCGTGGGGCAAGGAAGAGCACGAACATGCCGACCATTAATCAACTTGTCCGGAAGGGACGTGGCGAAAAGGTTCGCCGCAGCAAGTCGCCCATTCTCGACAAGTGCCCCCAGAAGCGCGGGGTGTGCCAGCAAGTGAAGACCATGACTCCTAAGAAGCCGAACTCGGCGTTGCGCAAGATTGCGCGCGTGCGCCTGAGCAACGGCAAGGAGACGACGGTCTATATCCCGGGCGAGGGCCACAACCTGCAGGAACACTCGATTGTTCTCGTGCGCGGTGGCCGCGTGCGCGACTTGCCGGGCGTTCGCTATCACATCATCCGCGGAACCTTGGACGCATCGGGCGTCGAAGATCGCCGTCGCAGCCGTTCGAAGTACGGTGCCAAGCGCCCGAAGGCCAAGTGAGCAGGAACTGACCGATGCCACGAAAGTACGTTTCAACCGAGCGCTTCCTGAAGCCCGATCCACGGACCGGCAGTGTGCTCGTCGCCAAGTTCATCAACACGCTCATGTACAGCGGCAAGAAGAACGCCGCCCGCAACGCCTTCTACGACTGCCTCGACATCATCGAAAAGAAGGTGGCCGATCAGAAGCCCGAAGAAGTGTTCACCGCGGCCGTGAACAACGTCAAGCCGCTCGTGGAAGTGCGCAGCAAGCGCGTGGGTGGTGCCAATTATCAGGTGCCCATCGAAGTGAAGCGGGGGCGCCAACAAGCGCTCGCGTTCCGCTGGATTCTCGAAGCTTGCCGTGCGCGCTCTGGTCGCCCCATGTCGCAACGCCTTGCGGAAGAGATCATGGCGGCTGCGCGCAAGGAAGGCGCTGCCATCACCAAGCGTGAGAACACGCACAAGATGGCAGACGCGAACAAGATGAACGCGCATTTCGCCTGGTGAGTCTTCGGCCTGCGGGGAACGCAGGCGAACGAGAACTCAGCAAGGATTGCGCACGACAAGGCGCCGTGGATCGCTGCGAGCGGTCGCGGCGCCGTTTCGGATCTAGACCATGAAATCGGTCAGCATCAGCGCTATTCGCAACATCGGCATCATTGCGCACATTGATGCGGGTAAGACCACGGTCTCAGAGCGCATCCTCTTCTACACCGGACGCGAACACCAATTGGGTGAGGTTCATGAGGGCACAGCCACCATGGACTACCTCGAAGAAGAGCAGCAACGCGGCATCACCATCACGGCCGCGGCGACAACCTGTGAGTGGGACGGCCATCGCATCAATCTGATCGACACTCCCGGCCACGTGGATTTCACGGCCGAGGTCGAACGTTCGTTGCGCGTGCTCGACGGCGCGGTGGGTGTGTTCTGCGGCGTGGCTGGCGTCGAAGCACAGAGCGAAACGGTGTGGCGGCAGGCTAGCCGTTACCGCATCCCTCGCGTGGCTTTCGTGAACAAACTGGATCGCATCGGAGCCGATTTTGCGAGAGCTGTGGACAGCATGCGCCGCCGCTTGCCCGGCTGCGTTCCGGTGCCGTTCACCCTGCCCATTGGCCTTGAGAAGGACTTCTGTGGCGTCATCGACCTCGTGAGCATGGAGGCGGTGCACTGGGACGAAGCGAGCCAAGGCGTCGAAATGACGCGGCGTCCGCTCACGGAAGAAGAAGCCCTCGAAGCTGCGGACGCGCGCCAACGTCTCGAGGAGGTTGCGTCGGACGGCGATGATGCGCTGACCGAGAAGTTCTTGAACGGGATCGCGCTCACCAGGGATGAACTCGTCAGCGGCTTGCGCCGGAGTGTGTTGGCGCTGCGCATCACTCCAGTGTTTTGTGGCACCGCGCTGCGCAACAAAGGTGTGCAGCTCATTCTGGACGCCGTGGTGCGCTACCTTCCATCACCCTTGGATGTGCCCGCCATCGAAGCGCACATCATTGGAGGCAAGGAGGACGGCGCCACGACCCCTGTGAAGGCCGACCCGACCGGGCAGTTCGTCGGCCTCGCGTTCAAGATCATCAGCGACAAGCACGGCGACCTGACCTTCGTGCGCGTTTACCAAGGCAAGCTGGAGTCTGGGACGCAGGTTTACAACGCGCGCACACAGAAGGTGGAACGTGTTTCACACGTCTATCTCATGCACGCGGCTCATCGCGAAGCACAAGACAGCGCGGACGCGGGCAACATTGTGGCTGTCGTGGGGCTGCGTGCTGCGGTGACGGGCGACACCATCTGCGGCAAGGGCAAGCTGCTTTCTCTTGAGCGCCCAAGTTTCCCGGAATGCGTGATTTCGCGGCGGATTGAGCCGCGCACGGTGGCAGACAAGGATCGCTTGGCCGAGGTGCTCGCCCGCATTGCCCGCGAGGATCCGACGTTCCGTTTCCAACAAGACGATGAAACGGGACAACTCGTGATCTACGGCATGGGGGAGTTGCACCTCGAAGTCATCACCAATCGCATGACCCGCGATTTCGGGGTCAATGCCAGCGTGGGACAGCCGCGTGTGGCCTATCGCCAGCGATTGAAGGGCGCCGCCACGGTGACGCATCGGTTCGTACGCCAAACAGGCGGCAAGGGCATGTTCGCGGAAGTCCAGTTGCGTTTGGAAGCCGGCAAAGCTGGCAGTGGCTTTGTCTGGGTCAACGCCAGCAGCCAAGGAGTGATCCCCAAGGAGTTTCTGCCGTCGATCGAGAGCGGAGTGCGTGCAGCGGCGCGAAGTGGACTTAGCTACGGTTACGAGGTGATCGACGTTCGCGCCACTCTCCTCGGCGGGGCTTTCCACGATGTGGACAGCAATGAAGTGGCCTTCAACATCTGCGCATCCATGGCCTTCGCCGATGCTGCCAAGGAAGCCGGCGTGGAGGTCATCGAGCCCATCATGCGCCTCGAAGTGACCACACCTCCCGAGTACATGAGTGCCGTCATCGGCGACCTGAACGCCCGCCGGGCTCAGATCCAGAACCTCGACACCAGTACCAACCCTTGCATCATCGAAACCGATGTGCCCCTCGCGGAGGTGTTTGGATATGCCACCGCAGTGCGTTCCATGTCCCAAGGACGGGCGGCCTACAGCATGGAGCCGCGCATGTACGCTCCGGTTTCGGCCCAGATCATGGCCCGCCTAGAAGCCGGCGAAATTCTCTAGGCCATTGCGCCCAAAGCATTTGCGCTGATTCTGTGGGGGCGGAATCGAGGGGGCGGCCCCCGAGCAGCGTCTTCTTGAATGCGCTGGGGCCTCCTTCGAGAGGTGGCGGGGGCCGTCCATTGGGGCAGTTGAAGGTGGGGTTGTCCCATGCCGCACTGCACCCTGGCAGGTGCCCTTCATGGCTCTCGGGTCGTCCGCCTCCACGATTTTCTGCTCAAGGTCTTGAAACACCTGCCGAATCTGCCAAATTGGCCCTCCCGAAACGCTCCCGGTGAACCCGGGGGCTTTGCAGACCCCGCGTCTAGTCAGGCCTGATTAGACACCGGTGCAACCGCTTGCGGTTGCTGCAGCATCACGGAAACGCTGATGCCGCCACGGTAGGGGAGACGCGCGCTGCGGAGACCTTGATCGCAAGATCACTGAGTCCGCAACCGTGAATGCAGAGATGGTTGCGATTCGGGATTGTGTCCTGTGTGCAAGAGCGAGGGGCCTATGGCCGCTGAGAGCATCAAGATCCGTCTGGAATCCTTCGACCACGAAGCGTTGGATGCGTCCGCGCAGGAAATCGTGAACGTGGCACGGCAGTCAGAAGCCGTCGTCGCGGGTCCGGTTCCATTGCCTACGCGCATCGAGCGTTTCACCGTGCTGCGCAGTCCGCACGTGGACAAGAAGTCGCGGGAGCAATTCGAGATCCGTACCCACCGCCGCGTGATCTACCTCACGCATCCCACGAAGAAGACGGTGGATCTGCTCGCGAAGCTCAACCTGCCCGCCGGAGTTGACATCAGAATCAAGGCCTGAAGCTTCGGCTTCAGGTCGGGGCCGCTTGCGAGTGGCTCTTGGACCGCGACGGGTTGTGGCCCGCCGCCTTTGGCAGCCATGAAGGCTTGCTGGAGAAGAGTGAGATATGGCTCATTTCATCCTCGGACGCAAGGGTCGCATGACCCAGGTGTTCACTGACGACGGGCGTTGCCTGCCAGTGACCATTCTGGAAGCGGGACCTTGCACCGTCACACAGGTGAAGACCCTCGAGAGGGACGGCTACAGCGCCATTCAGTTGGCGTACGAGCCGGTGCGCGAGAAGGTGCTGACCAAGCCTGAGCGCGGACACTTCAAGAAGGCCGGCGTTGCCGCCAGTCGCATCCTGCGCGAAACGCGCGTGGACGGCGCGTTGGGGCTCAGCCTCGGCGCAGAGGTGAAGTGCTCGGTGTTTGAGAAGGGGCAGTTCCTCGATGTCGCGGGCATGATCAAGGGCCGCGGAACCTCAGGCGTCATGAAGCGCCATGGATTCAAGGGCCGGCCGGCAACCCACGGCCACATGTGTCAACGCCGCCCGGGTTCCATCGGTATGCACTCGGAGCCCGCACGCGTGTTCCGCGGCAAGAAGATGGCTGGCCAATATGGCGCGACGCGCCAGACCATGCAGAACCTCGAAGTGATCGGGGTGGATGCAGAGCGCAATCTGCTGTTCGTGAAGGGCGCGGTGCCCGGTCACGTGGGCGGCCTGCTGATGATCCGTAGCGCCAAGAAGCGTCCCGCTGTTGCGGGCAAGAAGGGATGAGCACTATGCAAGTTCCTACCTGGAAGTCCGGCGCCAAGGGCCAAGCGAGCGTGGATGTCGCTTTCCTCGGTGACAAGGTGCTCAAGCGCACCATGCACGCCGCGGTCATCATGTACGAGTCGAACAAGCGCACGGGTACGCACTCGACGCTGACTCGTGCCTTTGTCGCGCGCAGCAAGAAGCAGCTCTTTTCTCAGAAGGGCACGGGGCGCGCTCGCGTGCGTCACCCGCAAGTGGTGCAGTGCCGTGGCGGTGGTACGGCCAAGGGCCCGCATCCTCGGGACTACTCCTATCGCATGCCCAAGCAGGCGCTGCGTGCTGCTCTCCGTGCAGCTCTAGCGTCCAAGTTCGCAGACGGCGAAGCCGTGATGGCGGACAACCTGTGCGGGGCGAAGCCCTCGACCAAGGCGCTCAAGGCGCTCCTGGCGGGTCTTGGCGCTGCTCGCACATGTCTGATCGTGGATGCGGCGCCGAGCACGGCCCTCATCCTCTCTGCGCGCAACATCCCCGGCGTCACGGTGACGTCCGCGAAGGATCTCAACGCGCGTGAAGTTCTTGCGCACAAGACTTTCCTTGTGACCGACGCGGGCCTTGCGGCGCTGCGCGAGGTGCACAGCCATGCTTGATGCTCACCATGTCGTGCGCCGTCCCCTCGTCACCGAGAAGAACATGCACCGCGCTGAAAAGCGCCGTGAATACACCTTCGAAGTTGCGCTGGCGGCCAACAAGATCCAGATCCGTCAGGCCGTGGAGAAGCTCTTCAATGTCAAAGTGGTGGACGTGAACACCGCCGTCTTGAAGGGCCTTGAGAGCCGCCGTGGCTACCACGTCACCCAAAACAGCGACACCAAGAAGGCCATCGTCAAGCTGGCCGAGGGCTTCAAGATCGATCTGATCTGAGCAAAGGCGGGACCCACCATGGCCATTCGGAAATTCAAACCCACATCACCTGGACGCCGCTTCGGCAGCGTTGTGGTGTGGCGTAATGACATCACCAAGACGGAGCCCGAGAAGTCCCTGCTTGCACCCAAGCGCGGAACGGGCGGCCGCAATAAGCACGGACACATCACCTCGCGTCACCGCGGCGGCGCCGTCAAGCGCATGTATCGCGTGATTGACTTCCGCCGCAACAAGGACGGGATTCCGGCCACGGTGGTGGGGATTGAATACGATCCAAACCGTTCGGCGAACATCGCTCTCCTGCACTACAAGGATGGCGAGAAGCGCTACATCCTCGCCCCCAATGGGCTGTCGGTTGGCAGCGTGGTCCTGTCGGGACACGGTGCCGAACCGGTGGTTGGCAATGCCTTGCCGCTTTGCGAAGTGCCCCTGGGCATGGAAATCCACAACATCGAGCTGCGCCCCGGCAAAGGCGGAGCCCTCGCGCGCTCGGCGGGCATGGTTGCGCGCCTCCTCGCACGCGAGGACGAGTACGTCACTGTGGTGCTGCCGTCTGGCGAAACGCGGCGCGTGCTCGGGACCTGCCGTGCGACGGTGGGAACGGTCGGTAACGCTGACCACCAGCACGTGAGCATTGGTAAGGCGGGACGCAATCGCTTGAAGGGCATCCGTCCTCAAAGCCGTGGTTCCGCCATGAA
>Ga0233425_10006606_pt1 | contig 17053 bp, 16 predicted proteins | sample Watercolumn_Towu_2_FD_181712 | JGI IMG/M metagenome (GOLD analysis project Ga0233425, IMG submission 181712) | Freshwater microbial communities from Lake Towuti, South Sulawesi, Indonesia - Watercolumn_Towuti2014_140_MG | ecosystem: Environmental > Aquatic > Freshwater > Lake | place... | reverse complement strand
ATCTGGCGGCTGCGCTCGAAACGCTTCCTGTCGGCGTCGGCGCCGAAGCTGGAAGCGATGCCGGCGTAGGTTTTCTCGGCCCAGGCACGGTCCAGCAACAGGTCGGCCACGCCCTCGGCCCAGCGCAGCTTGTCGCCGGCGCTGCTCATACGGCCGCCGCACTTGTCCATAAGCGGGGCGATCTCGGAAACGGGCAGTTCGTAGGCCTTCAGGCGGCTGGCGAGCTGCACGCACTGATCGCCGCTGGCACAGGCTTCCACGGCCTTGGCGAACAGCGCGTTGGCGGCGGTGTTGTCGCCGATGTCCCGGTACAGCTTGGCGGTGTGGGCCAGGGCGTAGTGGTCCTTGGCGCGGGCGGCGGCCTCGGCCAGCAGCTTGGCGGCCAGGGTCGAATCGCCCAAGGCGGTCTGCACGGTTTCCGCCATCTTGGTGTAGTCGTAGGCGGAATCCCCCAGGGCGCGGCCCTCGGCGTAGGCGCGGGCGCGGGCCTTGCCGTATTCGGCGTCCTTGAGCTCGGTGGCGCAGGTCATGACGATCTCGCGGAACCAGACGAAATCGGTGGCGTTGGCCACGCTCTCGTCCAGGAGCTTGCCCAGCCAATCCTTGTCGCCCAGGCGGTCCACGCCCAGGATCAGCGACTTGAAGCGGGCGAAATGGAAGGCCCCTTCCTCGCGCATCTTGCCTTCCGCCACACCCAGCACCTTGCCGGCGTAAGCGGCGTCCTCCAGTTCGGCCATGATGCGGTCGGCCAGGGCGATGAACTGCTTGATGGTGGTGCACTTGCCCTCTTCGTTCTGCATCGCCACGTACTTGGCCTGGTTGGCCTCGCGTTTGGCCAGCTTGCCCTTGACCCGCTCCAGGCGGGCGGCATCGCCGGCGGCGGACTTCTCCACGGCCTCCACCACCTTACGCATCTCATCCAGGTTGGCCACGGCTTCCTCGGCCTTGGTCAGCATGTCGGCCACGCCGGCGGCGTCGTTGAGGGAGGCGCAGGCATCGGCCAGCTGGAGCAGCTCGCCGCTGGTGGTGGCGATGGCGCCGCCCTTGGCCAGCACGGCCTTGGTGAATTCCGCGTTGCCGGCGGCGGCGGCCAGCACCTGCATCAGGGCGGTGAAGTCCTTGGCGGACTCCAAGGCCTTGTCGTAGAGGGCGCCGGCGGCGGCCGGGTCGATCTCGTTCATGGCGCCGGACAGGGCGATCAGGTCGGCGGGGCTGCCGTACTTGGCGGCGCCTTCATTGATGGTTTCCACCGCCTTGGCCTTGTCGCCGCCCTTGGCCAGCAGCTTGGCCAGGCGGGCGAAGTCGCCGGCGCGGCCGGCCTTGGCCTTGATCTTGTCGGCGATCTGCCCGAACAGCTCGGCGTTGTTCAACTCGGCCACCACGCCGGCCAGGCCGTACAGCTCCTCGGTGGCGGAGACTTCCTTCAGCGCCCCGGCCAGGGCCTTGCCGGCGGCGGCGGCATCCGCCAGGGCCAGCCACTGGCCCATGCCCACGGATACTTTCTCGCCGCCGTCCATGGCGAAGTCGGCGCCCTGGCCCAGCATGTCCTTGGCCTTGCCGGCGTCGCCCAGGGCCGCGTAGCCGATGGCCAGAGTGACGAAGTCCTTGGTGAACATGGCGTCGCCCGCCACCTTGTCCAGGGCGGCCTTGGCGTCGGCGGCGCCGGTGAAGGCGGCGGCGCCCAGGATGTCCTTGGCATAGGCCATGTCCGCCGGCTCGTCGAAGCACTCGCGGGCAAGGGCGAACAGATCGGCCGCCTTGGCGGCCGCGGTGACTTTGGGTTCGAGGGTGGAACGGTTGGCCATGACAATCTCCGGGAATGAGGGAAATCAGAAACTTGCGAACTTTACAGGGGCGATGCCCCGCATGGGCTAGGGTTTTTTTATCGTGGGATAAGGGATTTTTTCAACCCCCCCCCATGCCGTCACGCACGCGCACGCTTGGCCTCCATGACCCAGGCGATGGCCAGGCCTTCAGCCAGGGCGGTGACCGCCCAGAACACCAATTCCAGGAGGATCAACGGCACAGGCTCGCCAAACTGGTTGAACGGGGTGAAAAACTCCCAGAACAGATAGCTCATGAAGAACAGCAGGCCGGCCATGCGCACACCCCGCGCCATGACGCCCTGGGGCCACCCCGCCGCGATCGCGCGGTAGATGAAGGCGTGTCCGACGGCCAGAACGATCAGCCCCGCAATGATGGGTGCCGGATTGAAGGCCACCAGCGGCAAAGGCTCAAGCTGCGTCCAGACGGCTATGAGTTTCTTGCTTTGCGTCGGGTGCGTGAGCAGGATGCCCTGCCCGTCCCAGCCGAAGCCGATGCCGCGGAAGGTCAGCAACATTGCCATGTTCGTGGCCAAGCCCCCTGCCAAGCCTGCAAGGATCGTCCTGATCATGCTCCACCTCCCCCGCTGACACGGAACAAGAAAACCTCACAACACATACCGCGCCAGGTCCTCGCTCGCCGCCAGGACTGAAAGCCGCGCGTCCACGTAGGCGGCGTCGATGTTCAGGGTGTCGCCGCCGCGCTTGTCGGCGTCGAAGGAGAGTTCGTCCAGCAGGCGCTCCATGACCGTGTACAGCCGGCGGGCGCCGATGTTTTCGGTGCGTTCGTTGACGCTCCAGGCAATCTCGGCCAGGCGGCGGATGGCGTCGTCGCTGAACGCCAGCTTGACCCCCTCGGTGTCCATCAGCGCCTGGTACTGGCGGGTCAGACAGGCGTCGGTGCCGGTGAGGATGCGCTCGAAATCGGCCACCGACAGGCTTTGCAGTTCCACGCGGATGGGAAAGCGGCCCTGCAGCTCGGGAATCAGGTCCGAGGGCTTGGACAAGTGGAAGGCGCCGCTGGCGATGAACAGGATGTGGTCGGTCTTGACCATGCCGAACTTGGTGGTGACGGTGGCGCCTTCCACCAGCGGCAGCAGGTCACGCTGCACGCCCTGGCGCGAGACGTCCGGGCCGGTGCCTTCCCGGCCGGCGATCTTGTCGATCTCGTCGAGGAAGACGATGCCGTTGGCTTCCACGTTGCGCAGGGCGGCGAGCTTGATCTCCTCCTCGTTGACCATGCGGCCGGCCTCCTCGTCGGCAAGTTGCTTCATGGCCTCGGCGATCTTCAGCTTGCGCTTGTGGGTGCGTTTCTGGCCCAGGTTCTGGAACATGCCCTGGAGCTGGGTAGTGAGCTCCTCCATGCCGGGTGGGGCGAAGATTTCCATGGCGGCGGCGGGGGCGGCCAGGTCCAGCTCGATCTCCTTGTCGTCCAGTTGCCCCTCCCGCAGCATCTTGCGGAATTTCTGCCGGGTCGCGGATTCCTCGGGCTTGGCGTCGGCCTGCCAGGCGTCCCGGGCACCGGGCAACAGGGCGTCGAGCACCCGTTCCTCGGCGCTTTCCTCGGCGCGCAGGCGCACTTTCCGCGTGGCCTCTTCCCGCGCCTGCTTGACGGCGATCTCCGTCAGATCGCGGATGATGCTGTCCACATCCTTGCCCACGTAGCCGACTTCGGTGAACTTGGTGGCCTCCACCTTGATGAAGGGGGCGCCGGAAAGACGGGCCAGGCGGCGGGCGATCTCGGTCTTGCCGACGCCGGTGGGGCCGATCATCAGGATGTTCTTGGGGGTGATCTCCTGGCGCAGGCCGTCGCCCACCCGCATGCGCCGCCAGCGGTTGCGCAAGGCGATGGCGCAGGCGCGCTTGGCGTCGTTCTGGCCGACGATGTGCTTGTCGAGTTCGTGGACGATTTCCTGGGGGGTCATCTGGGTCATGACATCACGCGTTTGGGGCTTGACCGGATGGCAGCCAGTCTACCATCCGCTTCCGCCGCCGCCGTCGGCCGCAACCCGGGCCGGAAGCGCTATATTGCAATCTCAAAGCCAACAAATCGAGGAGACTGAGGCATGTATGCGCGCGCACTGATGCTGGGGTCGTTTATTGCCGTCGCCCCGGCCCAGGCGGTGGAAATCGCCAAGCATGGCGACCTGGAAATGCACTGCGTCGCGGTGCCCACCAGCGAACTCACCCCCGAGGCCGCCAAGGCCTACAACGTGGAACCGCGGCCTGGCCGTGGCCTGCTGACCATCACCCTGCTGAGGAAGGTCCGGACGGGCGAGGCGAAATCCGTCCCCGGCCAGGTCTACGCCGGCGCGGTGAACCAGGGCAACTACCTCTCCAGCATTCCCATCCGGGAGGTCCGGGAAGGAAACGAGGTGTATTACCTGGGTGAATACCGGGTAAGCGCCCCGGACACCCTGCGCTTCCTGGTCAATGCCAATGTCCTGGGCAAGGCGCTGAAAACCGAGTTCACGCGCGCCTTCAACGCACCCTAGCCTGGCGGCGCCGGTTCAAGAGACGAACCGGGCCAACCCCCAGACCCCCAGCACGGCCACCAGCAACCCGGCGGCGCGCCGCACCCAGGCATGACGTACCCATTGCCGCAGGCTTTCGGCGGCCCAGCCCATGAGCAGCAGATTGGGCAGGGTGCCCAGCCCGAAAGCGAGCATCAGCGCGCCGCCGCGCCCCATCCCGCCCGCCGCCAGCGCCGAAATCAGGACACTGTAAACCAGGCCGCAGGGCAGCCAGCCCCACAGGACGCCGGCCGCCAGGGCCTGGCCCAGATTGCGGATCGGCAGCAGCCCGGACAGGAGGGGCTGTAGCCGGTGCCAGACGCGCCCCCCCAGGCGCTCCAGAACCAGCACCGTCCGGCTCAGGCCGGCCAGGTAGAGACCGAGCAGGATCATCACCACCTGGGCCAGCAGATAGAGGCCCCGTTGCAAAGGCAGCAGGTGCTCGGACAGGAAGGCGGCCGAACCCAGCAGGCCCGCCAGGGCGCCGGCCAGGGTGTAACTCGCGAGCCGGCCGGTGTTGTAGGCCAGGTGGAAGGCAAGCGGCCGGCGCTCCCCACCTTCTCCGGCCGTCCGCGGCTGGAAGGACATGGCGGCGACGATGCCGCCGCACATGCCGACGCAATGGACGCCACCCAGGAGGCCCGCGAGGAAGGCCGCGATGTAGGACAGTTCAGGCACGGGTCAAGACGCAGCCGGTCGCTCCGCCCCTGTCATTCGCACAACATGCCGCCGTCGATCCAGGCCCGCACCTCCCGTGCCCATTCCGCGTAGCCACCGGGCACGGCAGGAAAGCGCCCCGCCGGGGTCATGCCGCTTTCCAGGGCCCAACGGATGCGGAGGTCGTTGAGCAGGTGCTCGGCCAGGCGGCTCCGGGCATCGCCCGTGCCCGTGTTCCGCTTGATGAGTTGGCAGGTTTCCGCCGCATCGAGGCCGCCGTAGTCCAGTTTTTCCGAGGGCGCCAGCCATGCCCCCCGGGGCAGGCCGGTGATGCGCCGGGTGTGGCAGTTGTCGCACAGGTAGCGGGAACGGTGCGAGGTGTAGGCGCGGCCGGGGTGTTTCCTGCTGTTGAACTGGTGGCACTGCAGGCAGCGGTCGTGGTGGAACTTCTTGTGCAGCGCGTCGCCGAACCTGGCCGGGTCGGCGCTCCACGCGGGCAGCCCCGCCAGCAGCAGCAAGGGAAGCAGCCAATAACCCGGCTTCATGCCACCGGCGCCTCCACCGGCACGAATATGTCACGGTAGGCCGCGTAGGTGGAAGTCAGTGTCCAGGGCACGAACACCAGCAGCCCCAGACCGAAGGGGATCAGCACCGCCACCACCCCGGCCAGCCCCAGGATCAGGCTGTAATACAGGATGGGCCGCCAGTTCACGGCGCAGGCCCACAGGCTCCACCACATGGCGCGGCCGGGCGGAAAGCGCTCGAACAACACCAGTCCGGGCGAGAACCAGGTGGCCATGAGCAGCGGCGCGAACAGCAGGGTGCCCAGGCCCAGGGCGGGCATGGCGGTGGACAACATGCGCTCGGCCTCCTCGGGCGTCAGGGCGCCGGGATTCTGCATCTGGCGCAGCAAGGCTTCCAGGTCGCCGCCGGTGAGGAAGCCCACCAGCTTGAACGTAAGCAGGGTGGACAGCATGTAGGCCAAGCCAATGATCAGCAGGGCGCCGCGTCCTTCCCGCCAGCCGGCACCCAGATAGACGAAGGTCACCGGCTCGCCCCGATCGCCGCCCCGGCTGGCGGCCAGGTAGCCGGCGACGATGAAGGGAGAGAGCGCGTGCACCAGCACCCCGCCGGCCACCGGCAGCATGCCCAGGGCCATCAGCACCAGGAAGACCAGGGCGGTCATCCCGGTCCAGGGAATCGGCGCCAGCTTGAACAGGCGCCAGCCCTCCTTGATCCAGGCCAGGCCGGCGACGGCGGGGGGGCGGGAAATGGTGAGCGTGGGCATGCTGAGTCAAAAGAAAACCGCCGCTGGCGCGGCGGCGTGGGGATTATCTCCGGCCACCGTTAAAACTCGTGAATGACCCAGAGCGGCACCTGGAAGTTCGGCGACAGGTCATCATACTTGCGCATCTGTCCGTCGCCGCGCTGGTCGATCAGGTAATAGGGTTTGCCGTGGCGCGGGGTCACCTTGATCATGTACAGGCGCCCCTTGACGCGAAATTCCTCGACCCGGTCCTCGCCGCGCTGCACGATGGTGATTTGAGGCTCCAGGGCCGGATCCACCATGCCCGGCGGCGGCGGGATGTAAGGCAGGGGCTCCAGCCGCTGCGGCTTCTCGGCGGCGTGGGACAGCGGGCCGGCAAGCAGACCGGCTAACAAAAGCGGAACGGCGATGCGCATGATGAAGACCTCGTGGGGGACGCCCTAATTCTAGACCGATCAGAGATTGAGCAGGATTTCCCGTTCCTGGGCGGACGGCTGGAAACCGCGCGTCTCGTAATGGCGGAAGATGGCCTCCACCACCTGGTCCGGCTCGTCGATCACCTGCACCAGATCCAGGTCGGCCGCGTCGATCATGGCTTCCCGCACCAGGGTGTCGCGGAACCACTCCACCAGGCCACCCCAGAAGGCGGATTTCACCAGGATGATGGGGATGCGCCGGGTCTTGCCGGTCTGCACCAGGGTCAGGGCCTCCATCAACTCGTCCAGGGTGCCGAAACCGCCGGGCATGACCACGTAGGCGCTGGCGAACTTCACGAACATCACCTTGCGCGCGAAGAAATGACGGAAAGTCTGGCTGATGTCCTGGAAGGGGTTCATGCGCTGCTCGTGGGGCAGCTGGATGTTCAGCCCGACGCTGGGCGACTTGCCGAAGAAGGCGCCCTTGTTGGCCGCTTCCATGACCCCCGGACCGCCGCCGGAAATCACGGCGAAGCCGGCATCGGACAGCTTGCGGGCGATGGTCTCGGTCAGCATGTAGTAGGCCGAATCGGGCTGGATGCGGGCACTGCCGAAGATGCTCACCGCCGGGCGGATGGGCGCCAGCCGCTCGGTGGCCTCGACGAACTCGGCCATGATCTCGAACATGCGCCAGGACTCCCGTGCGGACAGCCGCGCCTCGTCGCTGCCTCCGGGATCGAAGAGATCGGGTAGCTTGGGTTTGCTCATGGTCCGGACGGGAAAATGCGAACGTGCGGATTGTAGCGCCGCAGGCTTATCGCACGCCGAATACAATGCGCCATCCCCCGGAGGCCCCATGATCCACACCCTGCTCCTGGTGGACGGCTCGTCCTACCTCTACCGCGCCTTCCACGCCCTGCCCGACCTGCGCAGCGCCGACGGCTTCCCCACCGGCGCCCTGCACGGCGTCATCGCCATGCTGAGGAAGCTGCGCAAGGACTACCCCAGCGCCTACGCCGCCTGCGTCTTCGATGCCAAGGGCAAGACCTTCCGCGACGACTGGTACCCGGAATACAAGGCGCACCGCCCCCCCATGCCGGAAGACCTGGCCAAGCAGATCGCCCCCCTGCACGAGGCGGTGCGCGCCCTGGGCTGGCCCCTGCTCATGGTAGACGGGGTGGAGGCCGACGACGTCATCGGCACCCTGGCCCGCCAGGCGGAGGAAGCGGGCTTGGAGACGGTGGTCTCCACCGGCGACAAGGACCTGGCGCAACTGGTCACCGGCAAGGTCCGCTTGGTCAACACCATGACCAACGAGGTGCTGGACGAGGCCGGCGTGCTGGCCAAGTTCGGCGTGCCGCCGGCGCGCATCGTCGATTACCTCACCCTCATGGGCGACGCCGTGGACAACGTGCCCGGCGTGGACAAGGTGGGGCCCAAGACGGCGGCGAAATGGATCGGCGAATTCGGCAGCCTGGACAACCTCATGGCCCGGGCCGGCGAGGTGAAGGGGGTGGCCGGCGAGAACCTGCGCAAAGCCCTGGACTGGCTGCCCCTGGGCAGAAAGCTGGTCACGGTGAAGACCGACGTGGCCTTGGAGGCACATCCCAACGACCTGGGTTGGATGGAAGAAGACCGGGCGGTACTCCAGGCCTTGTTCAGCCGGTACAACTTCCGCACCTGGTTGCGGGAACTGGATCTCCCCACCCCAACCCTCCCCGCCAGCGGGGAGGGAGCGCCCTCCTCCCCCGCTAGCGGGGGAGGTCGGGAGGGGGAGATTTCCGCCCAAGCCACCCAAGGCGGTCCACCCCCTCCCGCTCCCCTCACCCCTCCCGCGGCGGGGGGGGGGAATATCGGGCGCCGCTACGAATCCATTCTCGATACCACCACTCTCGAGAAATGGCTCGCCAAGCTCCAGTCCACCGACCTGGTCTGCCTGGACACGGAAACCACCAGCCTGGACCCCATGCAAGCCAGGCTGGTGGGCCTATCCTTCAGCATCGAAGCCGGCGAGGCCGCCTACCTGCCCCTGGCCCACCACTATGCCGGGGCGCCAGCCCAACTGCCCCTGCCAGACGTCCTCGCCCGCCTGAAACCCTGGTTGGAGGATGCCGGCCGCGCCAAGGTGGGTCAGAACCTGAAGTACGACTGGCACGTGCTGATGAACCACGGCATCCACCTCAATGGCATCGCCCACGACACGCTGCTCCAGTCCTACGTCCTGGAAGCCCACGAGCGCCACGACATGGACACCCTGGCGGCCCGCCACCTTGGCGAGACCACTATCAAATATGAAGAGGTGTGCGGCAAGGGCGCCAACCAGATCGGTTTCGACCAGGTGGAGGTGGAGCGGGCCACCGCCTACGCCGCCGAGGACGCGGACATCACCCTGCGCCTGCACCGGGCCCTGCACCCCGCCCTGCTCGCCACGCCCAAGCTGGAATGCGTCTACCGGGACATCGAGATGCCCCTACTGCCCATCCTGGCACGCATGGAACGCACCGGGGTGAAGCTGGATACGGACCGGTTGCGCCGGCATTCCGGCTTCCTCGCCGGCGAGATGCTGGAACTGGAAGCCAAGGCCCACCAGGCCGCCGGCCAGCCCTTCAACCTGAATTCCCCCAAGCAACTGGGCGAGATCCTGTTCGGCCAACTGGGCCTAATACCCAAGAAGAAGACCCCCGGCGGTGCCCCGTCCACCAACGAGGACGCCTTGCAGGAACTGGCTCTGGACCACCCCCTGCCCAGGCTGATCCTGGACTACCGGGGCCTGGCCAAGCTGAAGTCCACCTACACCGACAAGCTGCCGGGCATGGTGAACCCCGCGACCGGCCGTGTGCACACCACCTATTCCCAGGCCGTTGCGGTCACCGGCCGCCTTGCGAGCAACGATCCCAACCTGCAGAACATCCCGGTGCGTACCGTGGAGGGCCGCAAGATCCGCGAGGCCTTCATCGCCGAGCCGGGCCACGTCATCGTCTCCGCCGACTACTCCCAGATCGAGCTGCGCATCATGGCCCACCTGTCCGGCGACGCTGGACTGCTCAAAGCCTTCGCCGAGGATGCCGACATCCACCGTGCCACCGCCGCAGAGGTGCAGGGCGTCCCCCCCGACCAGGTCACGGCGGACATGCGGCGCATGGCGAAGGCGGTGAATTTCGGCCTCATCTACGGCATGTCGGAATTCGGCCTGGCCCAGCAGCTCAATGTGGAGCGCGCGGTCGCCCGGGCCTATATCGACCGCTACTTCGCCCGCTATCCCGGCGTGCTGGACTACATGAACCGCACCCGGGAGGCTGCCCGCGCCCAGGGCTTTGTTTCGACCCTGTTCGGCCGCCGCCTGTATCTGCCCGAACTTTCCGGCGGCGCCCCGGCCCGTCGCCAGGGCGCCGAGCGCGCCGCCATCAACGCCCCCATGCAGGGCACCGCGGCGGACCTGATCAAGCTGGCCATGATCGCGGTGCAGGGCTGGCTGGACGCCTCAGGGCTGAAGTCGAAGCTCATCATGCAGGTCCACGACGAGTTGGTGCTGGAGGTGCCGGAAGGCGAGCTGGAAACCGTTCGCGCCGACCTGCCGGAAAAGATGTGCGGCGTCGCGGTGCTACAGGTACCGCTCAAGGCCGAGGTGGGCGTGGGGCCGAACTGGGAAGCGGCTCACTGACTCCAGCGCGCCGCCGCCACGTCGTCCGACTCCCGCGCGTCCACCCACTTTTCCCCCTCCGGCGTCGCCTCCTTCTTCCAGAAGGGCGCCCGCGTCTTGAGGAAATCCATGATGAATTCGCAGGCGGCGAAGGCGTCGCCGCGATGGGCGGAGGCGACGGCCACCAGGACGATGGGATCGGTGGGCTTCAGGGGCCCGACCCGGTGGATGACGCAGGCGTCCATGACCTCCCAGCGAGCGCGGGCCTGCGCGACGATGTCGGCGAGGGCCTTCTCGGTCATGCCCGGGTAGTGCTCCAGGGTCATGGCGGACACGCCCTGGCCTTCGTTCACGTCGCGCACCAGGCCGAGGAAGCTGGCGACGGCGCCCACCTTGGGGTTGGCGCGATAAAGCGCCTGGATTTCCGCCTGGAAGTCGAAGGCTTGGGTTTGCACGGCGATTTTCATCTCGAGCTCCTACGGGGTTTCTCGAAGGGCATGCCTTCGGTCATCGTGCCGGCATTCCTCCCCCTCCCAACCTCCCCCGCCAGCGGGGGAGGGGATAACTGCAAATCAAATCTTATCCATCAGATACCCCAGCCCGCGCAAGGTGCGGAGGGCCACCCCGGCGGGCTCCAGCTTCTTGCGCAGGCGGTGCACGTAGACCTCGATGGCGTTGGCGCTGACCTCCTCGCCATAGCCGCACAGGCTCTCGATGAGCTGGTCCTTGCTGACCACCTTGCCCTGGCGGAACAACAGGGCTTCCAGCACCGAGACCTCGCGCTGGGAGAGCTCCAGGGCTTCGCCGGCGACACTGGCGCGGCGACCCACGGTGTCGTAGTCCAGGGCGCCGCAGGTCAGGTGGGGGCTGCCGCCCTGGCCGCGGCGCAACAGGGCGCGGGCGCGGGCCTCCAGTTCGACCAGGTTGAAGGGCTTGGTAAGGTAGTCGTCGGCGCCCAGGTCCAGGCCCTTGACCCGATCCTCGACGCCGTCGCGGGCGGTGAGGATGAGCACCGGCGTGATGCCGCCGGCTCCGCGGTGCCGGCTCAGCACCTGCAGGCCATCCAGCTTGGGCAGGCCCAGGTCCAGGATGACCAGATCGAAGCCGCCGGTCTTGAGCAAAGCCAGGGCGGAGTCCCCGTCCGCCGCGCGGTCGGTGGCGTAACCGGCGGCGCGCATGGCACGGGTCAAGCTGTCCTGCAGGATGGGATCGTCCTCGACGATGAGTACTCGCACGGCGTAAGGAAGGTGTAAGGCGTCCTGGCTAGCATACCCCAACCCAACCGCGCTTCGGTTGGCCCGGTCCTCCCCCGCTCGTTGCCTCGGCAACGAGCACCGCCCCCCGGCTTGTCCGGGGGGTTTCCTTTTTCACACCCCGATATCGGCTTTGTAAGGGCGTTGTAAGTCCCGGCGCGTAGGATGCCGCCACCGTCCGTGTCGGGTTGCGGGCGTTTCCCTTTGCTCTATAGGAGTCTTGCCATGGCAAAAGCCGAAATGAACTGGGCGGCGATCGATGCCGACCCGCGCTTCCAGGCGCTGCACAGGAAGAAAACCACGTTCCTGTGGGGATTGATGATCTTCTCGGTGATCTATTACTTCCTGCTGCCCATCGGCGCGGCCTATTACCAGGACTTGTTCAAGATCAAGGTCTGGGGCCCGGTCAACGTCGGCATCCTGTTCGCCCTGTCCGAATTCGTCGTGGCCTGGACCATCGCCGGCGTCTACGCCAAGCGCGCCAACAAGGAATTCGACGCCATGGCCGCCGAGATCATCAACGACGCCCACAACATCAAGTAAGGACGCCAACATGAACCTGAAACTGATTGGCGGCGCCGCCGCCCTCGCCCTGGCGAGCTCCCTGGCCTACGCCGGCGCCGGCGCCGTGGCCGAAGAGTTCAAGTGGATGACCTTCGCCGTGTTCGGCGCGATCATCGCCGTGACCATGTACATCACGTACTGGGCCGCCCGGCAGACCCACACCACCTCGGAGTTCTACGCCGCCGGCCGTTCCGTCACCGGCGTGCAAAACGGCTGGGCCATCGCCGGCGACTACCTGTCCGCCGCCTCCTTCCTGGGCATCGCCGGCCTCATCTCCCTGTACGGCTATGACGGCTTCATGTACTCGGTGGGCTGGCTGGTGGCCTACATCACCGTGCTGCTGGTGATCGCCGAGCCCTGCCGCAACATCGGCAAGTACACCCTGGGCGACGTGCTGGCCTTCCGCAACCAGCCCAAGGCCTCCAAGACCGTGGCCGCCCTGTCCACCATCACCGTGTCCACCTTCTACCTGACCGCGCAGATGGTCGGCGGCGGCGTGCTGATCAAGACCCTGATCGGCATCGACTACCACGTCTCCGTGATCGGCGTCGGCGTGCTGATGCTGGCCTACGTGGTGTTCGGCGGCATGAAGGCCACCACCTGGGTGCAGATCATCAAGGCCGTGCTGCTGGTGACCGCCTCCATCCTGCTGGTGCTGTTCACTTGGGGCCAGTACGGCTTCAGCCTGCCCGGCTTCCTGACCGCCGTGGTCGGCGACGCCAAGGTCCAGGCCCAGGTCGCCAAGGTGCTCGGCGACGCCGCCCTGAACATGACGCCGGAAGAACTCGGCCAGCGCTTCCTGGAGCCCGGCCTGTTCCTGAAGAACCCCATCGACCAGATCTCCCTGGGCATGGCCCTGGTGCTGGGCACCGCCGGCATGCCGCACATCCTGATGCGCTTCTTCACCGTGCCGACCGCCCAGGACGCCCGCAAGTCCGTGATCTGGGCCATGGCCATCATCGGCGGCTTCTACGTCCTCACCCTGTTCCTGGGCATGGGCGCGGCCATCAACGTCGGTTCCGCCAACATCGCCGCGCTCGACAAGGGCGGCAACATGGCCGGCCCGCTGCTCGCCCAGTTCATCGGCGGCGGCCCCCAGTCCATGCTCGGCAACCTGTTCCTGGCCTTCGTCGCCGCCGTGGCCTTCGCCACCATCGTGGCGGTGGTGGCCGGCCTGGTGCTGGCCGCGGCTTCCGCCATGGCCCACGACCTGTACGTGGGCGTGGTGAAGGGTGACCACGCTTCGCCGCAGGAGCAGGTGATCGCTGCGCGGGTGTCCTCCATCATCGTCGGCATCCTGGCCATCTACGTCGGCATCGCCGCTGAGGGCCAGAACGTGGCCCACCTGGTGGCCCTGGCCTTCGCCGTGGCGGCGTCCTCAAACCTGCCGGCCGTGTTCCTGACCCTGTACTGGAAGAAGTGCAACACCTACGGCATCGTCGCCGGCATGATCGTAGGCTCCATCACCGCCATCGGCCTGGTCATGGTCTCCCCCAACATGACCTATCCCACCACGGTGATCAAGGACGCCAAGAAGGTGCTGGAAGGCGAACCCGCCCAGCCCGCCAAGGAAGCCAAGCCCGCCGTGGCCGCCTCCAGCTTCATGTGCGAACTGTTCGCCCTGCAGGGTTGCGTCAAGTCCGAGCCGGCCAAGGCTGCCTCTCCGGAGAAGCCGGCCAAGCCCGGCGCCGCCGAGAAGCTGGCCAAGCTGGGCGAGAAGGTCGCCGGCCTGGAAGCCTCCAAGGCCACCCTGACCGACCCCGCCGCGCTGAAGAAGGCCGAGGAGGACATTGCCAAGGCCAAGAAGGACATCGCCGCGACCGAGAAGGCCAAGGCCAAAGCCGAGGGCGACCTGAAGAAGTTCGAAGGCCAGACCACCAGCATGATGGGTCTGGAGAAGCCCTGGTTCCTGCTTAAGAACCCGGGCCTCATCTCCATCCCCCTGGGCTTCCTCTGCGTGATCGTGTTCTCGCTGCTGTTCCGCGACAAGCGTTCCGATGAAATGTGGGACGAACTCTACGTGCGCCAGAACACCGGCATCCACGCCGAAGGCGCCACCGCCCACTGAGTGCCCTCACCCCCATCCCCTCTCCCGCTTGCGGGCGAGGAGAGCGTCGAGAGCCGCCACGCGGCTTGGGTGACAAAGGTCCCCCCCCGTCCGCTTCGGCAACGAGGCAGACACTCAAACCCCCGGCTCGACCGGGGGTTTGTTTTTACTAGGGAATATATTCGGATGGTTAAGTGTTCGTTAAGTCTGGGCTTGGAAAATGGAACCAAGCCGAACGAAATCGTTGGGCCTACCTCAATCTTCTAGGAGAAATCGACATGAACAAGACCCTGATCGCCCTGCTGACCGCCGCTTCCTTCCTGACCATCGGTGCCGCCCAGGCCGCCGACAAGCCCATGGACAAGCCCGCTGCCGAAGCCGCCAAGCCCGCCGACGCCAAGCCCGCCGCCGAGAAGAAGGCCAAGAAGAGCAAGAAAGGCGCCAAGAAGGCCGCCGAGAAGAAGGCTGAAGGCGCCGCCAAGTAAGCATCCCAGCGCTGCTTGAGGGGCCGGACGAAGGCATTCGTCCGGCCCTTTGCCATTGCCGCGCGCGTTTTTCCCGGGCAGCCGTCGGATGTTCCGGGTCTCGCCCTCACGCTGACGACAATCGGACTAGGATACGACCATGAAACTTCTGCTTGCCGAAGACGACCCCATGATTGGTGCCAGCATGGAGCAGGGGCTGCGTGCCGTCGGTTATGCCGTGGACTGGGCACGGGATGGCAAGGCAGCGGAACTGGCTCTGCAAACCGGCAGCTACGGTCTGCTCCTGCTCGACCTGGGCCTGCCCCGCCAGGATGGCCTGACGCTGCTGAAGAAATTGCGGCAGGGGGATGACACCACCCCGGTGCTCATCGTCACCGCCCGCGACGCCGTGGCCGACCGTGTCACCGGCCTCAATCTGGGCGCCGACGATTACCTCAGCAAGCCCTTCGACCTGGATGAGCTGGTGGCCCGGGTGCGTGCGTTGATACGCCGCCGTGCAGGGCGTTCGCGGCTGGATCTCGTCCTGGGCGGCCTGCGCCTCGATCCCCTGCGTCGGGAAGTCACCCTGGACGGCAAGCCCATCAATCTCTCACCGCGCGAATTCGCCTTGCTGGAAGCCCTTCTCGATCGTCCGGGCACGGTGCTTTCCAAGGACCGGCTGGAGGAACTCCTCTATGGCTGGGACGAAGAGGTCACCAGCAACGCCGTGGAAGTCCACCTGCATTATCTGCGCCGGAAGATCGGTCCCGCCTGGATACGCAATGTACGCGGCGTGGGCTACAAGATCGTCGAACCGGCATGAACTCCATCCGTGGCCGCCTGATCCGCTGGCAGTTGGGCGCCCTGGCATTTGCGGTTGTGCTGGCCAGCGCCACCACCTACTTCCTGGCCTGGGAGTCCTTCAACACGGTGCGCGACCACGAGCTGGCCCAGATCGTCTATTCCGTGCTGCGCCACGGTGTCGAGAATACCCAGGAGGGCAGTAGCGAGGAGGACGATCTGGGCCAGTTCATCAGCCAGATCTGGGACGATCGCGGACGCCTGATCTATACCTCCATCGAAGTCGACGGGCCGCCCCCCCAGGCCGACGGCAATCACACCGTGCGCTGGCGCGGCGAGGAATGGCACACCTTCACGCTGCGCACGGGGGGGCTGATACTCCAGGCCGCCAGTTCCACCGCCGACCGGGTGGCCATGTTCGCGCGACTCTCGCCCTGGCTGCTGATCCCCTTCCTCATCGTCCTGGCCGGCCTCGGCGCCCTCATCTGGGTGGCCGTCGGCCGCGCCCTGCGGCCGCTTGAGGAAGTACGCGCGGAAATCAGCCAGCGTGACGCCCCCAGCCTGCACGCCCTGGACACCCACGGCCTGCCCGACGAAATCGCTCCCCTGGCCGAGGCGCTCAACGACCTCCTGGGCCGCCTGGAGCAGGCCCTGGCGGCCCAGCGCAGCTTCATCGCCGATGCCGCCCACGAACTCCGCTCTCCCCTGACCGCGGTGCGTCTGCAAGCCCAGTTGGCCAGCCGTGCCCAGGAACCCGAGGAACGCGACGCCGCCCTCGCGCAGCTGCTACAGGGGGTGGGCCGGGCCGGGCATCTGGTGGACCAGCTGCTGCAGATGGCCAGGCTGGAGCCCGAGGCCCGCCCCACCACCTTCGCCGAGCTTCGTCTCGACACTCTGGCCAAGGAGGTGGTGGCGGATTTGTCCGCCCAGGCGGAGGCCAAGGGCATCGATCTCGGCGTCGCCGAGTGCGCGCGGCTGTCGGTCTGCGGACACCGGGAAAGCCTGCGCGTCATGCTTTCCAATCTGGTAGACAACGCCTTGCGCTACACGCCCGCCGGCGGCCGCGTCGACGTGGAAGTCGGCGCCGGCGGGGACGCGGCTTTCCTGAGCGTCAGCGACACCGGCCCGGGCATCCCGCCAGAGGAACGGGAGCGGGTGTTCGACCGCTTCCACCGGCTTGCGGGCGCCGAGTCGCCCGGCAGCGGGCTCGGCTTGGCCATCGTGCGGCGCGCCGCCCGCCTGCACGGCGGCGAGGTCGACCTGTCGGAAGCGCCGGGCGGCGGCCTGCGGGCCCGCGTGGCCCTGCCGCTGGCCCATCCGGCCTGATCTCCCCGCTCCGCTCCGGGGCGGCCTTTCCCGGGTAATAATGGCGCATTGCCGACCCTACGCCCGGATCGACCATGCCCGCGCCCAATTCCCTCATCCTCGCCACCGTCGACCACCTCTCACGCTTCGCGCCCTTCGACAGCATGGCCAAGGAACATCTCATCTGGCTCGCCGAGCGGCTCAAGCTGGCCTACTACGGCAAGGGCGAGGTGCTGATCTCCCCGGAAACCGGCGACGTCAAGCGCTTCTACATCATCAAGCAGGGCGCGGTGCAGGTGGAGC
>Ga0233425_10006605_pt1 | contig 17055 bp, 29 predicted proteins | sample Watercolumn_Towu_2_FD_181712 | JGI IMG/M metagenome (GOLD analysis project Ga0233425, IMG submission 181712) | Freshwater microbial communities from Lake Towuti, South Sulawesi, Indonesia - Watercolumn_Towuti2014_140_MG | ecosystem: Environmental > Aquatic > Freshwater > Lake | place... | reverse complement strand
CCACGGGTTCCGGCTCTTTGCCGGAACCCTTCGTTTTTTTCACGTGTCATTGAGGGAGGAATCTTCGTTGGCTGGTCAGAAGATTCGCATCAAGTTAAAGTCGTACGATCACAACCTGATCGATAAATCGGCTGAGAAGATCATCAAGACGGTAAAGGCGACAGGAGCTGTTGTGTCTGGTCCCATTCCTTTGCCAACCAAACGGTCGCTCTATGTCGTCAACCGGTCTCCTCACGTCGATAAGAAATCGCGCGAGCAGTTCGAAACGCGATCGCACAAGCGTTTGATCGACATCCTCAACTCGACGAGCAAGACGGTGGATTCTCTGATGAAGCTCGAGCTGCCCGCCGGCGTTGATGTGGAGATCAAAGTCTAATTTCGACAGTCGTGTTGTACGAAAACTGAACGTAATTCTTATACGTGTTGAGTGCCTTGCCCGGACACAACCAGTGAGCCGGCGGGGAGATGACTCAGGAGTAGAACAGTGAGCGGCATTCTCGGCAAAAAGATTGGAATGACAAGCATCTTTGATGACAACGGGCAGATGATTCCCTGTACCATCATCGAAGCCGGACCGTGCTACGTCACGCAAGTGAAGACGAAGGATCGGGACGGATACGATGCGGTGCAACTCGGGTTCGATGAGATCAAGGAGCGGCTTGTCAACAAGCCAATGAAAGGACACTTCAAGAGGGGCGGCGTGAAACCGCTTCGCCTGCTCTCGGAGTTCCGCAACTTCAACGGGGCGCAGTTCGAACTTGGCCAGGAATTGCGCGTAGATGCGTTCCAGATGGGCGACGTGGTCGATGTGACCGGACGCTCGAAGGGACGCGGATTCCAGGGTGTCGTCAAGCGCCATCACTTCGGTGGCGTCGGCATGACCACCCACGGTCAGTCCGACCGCGTTCGTGCCCCCGGATCGATCGGGGCGAGTTCGTACCCGTCGCGCGTCATGAAGGGAAGGCGCATGGCCGGACGGATGGGCGGCGACCGCGTGACGGTGAAGAACCTTATGGTTCTGAAGGTCATCGCAGAGTCGAATATCCTGATCGTCAAGGGATCCGTCCCCGGAGCTATCAATAGTTATCTCGAAATCGTAAAACAGAGCTAAAGTCTCGCGCTCGGGAAGAATACTCATGGTGTTAGAAGTCTATAAGAAAGATGGAACGAAGAGCGGTGAGAAAGTCACGCTCGCGCCGGAAGTGTTTGAGATCAAGCCGAACGACCACGCGATCTACCAGGCCGTGCGTTCCATTCAGGCAAATCAGCGCCAGGGGACACACAAGGTGAAGCCCCGCAATGAAGTGCGCGGAGGCGGCAAGAAGCCGTTCAAGCAAAAGAAGACCGGACGGGCGCGTGCCGGTAGCACCAGGTCACCCTTGTGGGTTGGTGGCGGATCCATCTTCGGACCTCATCCGCACGACTACGTAGTGAAGCTCCCGGCGAAAGTCCGCTTGCTCGCCAGAAAGTCGGCGCTGAGCTACAAGGCCCAGGATCAGGCGATTGTCGTCGTGGAGGACTTCACGCTTGACGGCCCGAAGACCAAAGAGCTTTCGAGTGTGTTGAAGGCGTTGTCACTGGCCGGCAAGAAGACATTGTTCCTGACCGGAAAGACAGACATTGCCATTTACAAGTCCGGACGAAACATCCCCACGTTGAACGTGCGCGAGGCAGACAAGGCGTCGACGTATGATATCCTCGACACGCAGGTGCTTCTGATCCAAAAGAGCGCCGTCGACGTTCTCCAGAAATCGTTGATGAACTAGGCTAGAACCATGACTGGAATTTTGAAGCGACCGATCGTCACAGAAAAAATCACAGCCTTGCAGGAGAAGCGTCAGTACTCCTTCGAGGTCACGCTCGAAGCGAACAAGATTGAGATCGCCAAAGCTGTTGAAAAGAAATTCAAGGTGACCGTCCTCGGAGTCAGGACGCTGACCGTGAAGGGAAAGCGCAAGACGCAGCTGACCCGCCGCGGCCGGTTCGAGGGCAGGACGAACACCTGGAAGAAGGCAATTGTCACCCTCAAAGAGGGCGACAAGATTGATTACTTTGAGAATGTTTGATTGACGGAACGGCAGGTACTGTATGGCAATCCGAAAACTACGACCCACAACACCGGCAACCAGGTTCTACTCCATCTCGACCTTCGAAGAAGTCACGAAGACCGTTCCGGAGAAGGCGCTGGTTCAGCCCAACAAGAAGTCAGGCGGACGCAATAACCTCGGCCGCATCACCTCGCGGCACCGCGGCGGTGGACACAAGCGAATGTACCGTGTTGTCGACTTCAAGCGTGAGCGCCATGGCGTTGAAGCGAAAGTCGCTGCGATCGAATACGATCCGAATCGCTCAGCCCGCCTCGCTCTGCTTCAGTACGTCGACGGCGAAAGGCGGTACATCATCGCCCCCGATGGCCTGAAAGTCGGGCAAAAGGTTACCTCCGGCTCCGGCGGCGAAGTACAGGTTGGCAACTCGCTTCCTCTCGCCGAGATTCCCGTTGGCACGTTCGTGCACAACGTCGAAATGAAGCCGGGGAAGGGCGGACAGCTTGGCCGCAGCGCCGGCAATTCTCTTCAGCTGATGGCGAAGGAAGGCGATTTCGCCACTCTGAAAATGCCTTCAGGCGAAGTCAGGAAGCTGCCAGTGATCTGTTTCGCGACCATCGGGGTCGTCGGTAACGTCGATCATGAAAATATCAGCCTGGGCAAAGCCGGTCGTTCGAGGTGGCTCGGCATTCGCCCGCAATCGCGCGGTATGGCCATGAACCCTGTTGACCACCCGATGGGTGGCGGCGAAGGCCGGTCGAAGAGCGGCGGCGGCGGACAGCATCCCGAATCGCCGTGGGGTAAGTACGCCAAGGGTTTGAAGACGCGCAAACGCAAGAATCAGTCGAACCGGTACATCGTTAAACGTCGCAAGTAAGATCGTTCATCACAGAGGCTAGAAGATCGCCATGAGTCGTTCACTGAAAAAAGGGCCGTTCGTTGACCCGAAACTGCAGCAGAAAGTCGAAGCCCTGAACAAGGCGAACCAGAAGAAGGTTGTCAAGACGTGGTCGCGGTCATCCACCATCACGCCGGACTTTGTCGGTCACACCTTCGCTGTGCACAACGGGAACAAGTTCATCCCGGTGTACGTGCAGGAAGCCATGGTCGGGCACAAGCTGGGGGAGTTTGCCCCCACGCGTGTGTTCCGTGGGCACCCAGGTTTGAAGTCTGAGAAAACTACATCACCCGCGTAGGGGCATAGCGAGGATTGTTCATGGAAGCTCAAGCTATCAACAGATTCGTTGGAACGTCACCACGGAAGATGATGATCGTGATCGACCTCATCCGCGGACGCGGAGTCGAAGAGGCCCTCACGACGCTCCATTTTTCACCCAAGCATGCAGCGAAGACGGCCGAGCGGGTACTGCGATCGGCGATCTCGAATCTGCAGAGCAAGGACGAAGGCGGCCGTGTCGACACATCGACAATGTTCGTGAAGGAGGTCTTTGTCAATGGCGGTCCGACCATGAAGCGAATTTCGCCGGCCCCGATGGGCCGTGCATTCCGCATTCGGAAGCGCTCACACCATCTGACCATCGTTGTCGCCACGCGCGAAAGCAAGGCGAAAGCCCGGGTGGCGGCACCGAAGGCGGCGGAAGTAGCCGCTCCGAAACCGAAGACAAAAGAAACCAAGGCTGCGAAGCAAGAAGCGAAAAAGGTATCAAAAGAAGGTTAAGGAGGATCTCTTGGGTCAAAAAACCAATCCGGTCGGATTTCGACTCGGCGTCACCAAGTCGTGGGACTCAAACTGGTACGATGAGAAAGGGTTCTCTGGGAAACTTCAGGAGGATCTGATGGTCCGGAACTATGTCCGGAACCGGCTCAAGAAAGCAGGTATCTCCCGTATCCAGATTGACCGAACGCCGAAACGTGCGGTGATCACCATTCACACGTCGCGCCCCGGCATCGTCATCGGGAAGAGCGGCAAAGAGATTGCCCAGCTCGAGGAAGAGCTGAAGAAGGTGACATCGAAAGAGGTGAAAATTCTCATCCATGAGATCAAGCGGCCTGAGCTCGACGCCGCGCTTGTGGCGGAGACGATCGCCTCCCAGATCGAGGGACGCATTTCATTCCGCCGTGCGATGAAGCAGTCGATCACGGCAGCGATGAGAATGGGCGCTGAGGGGATCCGCGTGTTGTGCGGTGGACGGCTGGGCGGTGCGGAAATTGCCCGCCGTGAGCAGTACAAGGAAGGCCGCATCCCGTTGCACACGATCCGCGCCGACATTGATTACGCTACCGCCACATCCCGGACCATCTATGGGGCGATCGGAGTAAAGGTGTGGATTTGCAAGGGCGAGATTCTCGGTCCTGTGAACCGTTAAGCAAGGAGTCTACTGAATCATGTTGATGCCGAAGAGAGTAAAATTCAGAAAGGCCCACCGTGGCCGGAGGCGGGGGAAAGCAACCCGCGGTGCAGCGGTGGCGTTTGGCGATTTCGGATTGAAGGCCCTGGAACCGGGGTGGGTCACGCAGCGTCAGATCGAGGCGACGCGTGTCGCGCTGACGCGCATGATGAAGCGTGAGGGCAAGGTGTGGATCCGGATTTTCCCGGACAAGCCGGTGACGAAGAAGCCTGCCGAGACCCGTATGGGAAGCGGCAAGGGTATTCCTGAGTTCTGGGTTGCGGTGATCAAGCCGGGACGTATCATGTTCGAGCTTGGCGGCGTGACGAAGGCAGTCGCTGCGGAGGCGTTCGAGTTGGCCGGCCACAAGCTGCCGATCAAGACGAAGCTGGTCGCGCGCGTTGATTACGAAGCGAAATAATTCAACGAGGAAAAGAGGATTCAATGAAAGCGTTTGAATTACGAGGACTCTCCGATACGGAGCTCAACAAGAGGATTCAGGAAGAGGAAGAAAGTCTGGCGAATCTTCGTTTCCAGAAGGTCATCAGCCAGCTTGAGAATCCGATGAAGCTTCGCCTCACGAGGAAAGACATCGCCCGGATGAAGAGCATTCTGCGCGAGCGTCAGTTGAAAAACCCCGAGACGAAGGCGGAACAAACAGACAATCAGAAGAAGGCGTAAGGAATGAGCACTCCAGCAGCAGCCGCCCCTGTTCGACGCAACCAGCGGAAGGTCCGCGTTGGCAAAGTCATCAGCAACAAGATGCAGAAGAGCATTGTGGTCTCCCTCGAACGGAAAGTGTCACATCCGCTCTACAAGAAGTACTACAAGCAAACCTCCACGTTGATGGCGCATGACGAGAAGCGTGAAGCCGGTGTTGGCGACACCGTGAAGGTGATGGAGACCCGGCCGATGAGCAAGCTGAAGCGCTGGCGGCTGGTCGAAATCGTTGAAAAAGCAAAGTAACGATCTGGGTTTCAACCAGACGAGCATTGTGAGGAATATCCCATGATCCAGGAAGAAACGAATCTCATAGTTGCCGACAACTCCGGAGCGAAGAAAGTCCGATGCATTCGCGTGCTCGGCGGTCACGATCGCCGGTATGCTTCTGTCGGTGACCTCATCGTTGTCTCGGTGAAAAGCGCCATTCCCGGAGCGCCGGTGAAGAAGGGCGAGGTATCGCGCGCCGTTGTGGTCCGGACAAAGAAAGAAGTTGGCAGGAAGGACGGCTCGTTCATTCGTTTCGACGAGAACGCCGTCGTTCTGTTGAACCCTCAGGGTGAACCCCGGGGGACGCGCATTTTCGGCCCTGTGGCCCGCGAGCTGCGCGAGCGTCAATTCATGAAGATTGTATCGCTGGCACCCGAAGTACTCTAACGGTTGAAGGATCGTCGTATGCATGTTCATAAGAATGACACCGTCCTGGTCATCTCCGGCAATGCGGTCGGGAAGCAGGGCAAGGTTCTGAAGGTTTTTCCGGACAAGAACCGAGTGATTATCGAAAACGTCAACATCGTCAAACGGCATGCCCGCCCGAATCAGAAGAATCCGCAGGGCGGCATCGTGCAGAAGGAGGGTCCCATCAGCGCCTCGAACGTGATGGTGATCTGCCCGAAGTGCAGCGAAGCAACGCGGGTTGGACACGCTCACGTCACAGACGCCACGACCAGTCGCCGCAAGACTGTGCGCGTCTGCAAAAGCTGCAAAGAAATGTTCTAGGTTGACGACGAAATTCTTGGAGAATTGAGTTATGGGAAAAGAGAAAGAGCAAAAGAAGCCCGAGGGTAAGGGAAAAGAGCAAAAACAGGCGAAGGGCGGTGAAGGCGGCAAGAAGCACGTCGCCGCGCGTGAAGCCGGTGTGCCGGCGCGCTTGTTTGTCCACTACAAGAAGGAAGTGGTTCCCCAGCTCATGAAGCGATTCCAGTACAAGAGCATCATGCAGGTGCCGAAGCTGGTGAAGATTTCCGTCAACAGCGGTGTCGGCGCTGCCACGCAGGATCCGAAAATCCTCGACGAGACAGTGAAAGAGCTGGAAGCCATCACCGGCCAGAAGGTTGCGATCACGAAGTCGAAGAAGGCGATCTCGAACTTCAAACTGCGCGAGAATCTCGCTATCGGCGCCCGGGTCACATTGCGCCGTGCGGTGATGTATGAATTCCTCGACCGGCTGATTGCCATCGCACTGCCCCGTGTACGCGATTTCCGCGGCGTCTCGGACAAATCGTTCGACGGTCACGGGAACTACACGCTCGGCATGAAGGAACAAATTGTGTTCCCTGAGATCGATGTTGACAAAGTCACGCGTATTAACGGCATGGACGTCACGTTTGTGACGACGGCGAAGACAGACGCGGAAGCGTACGAGCTGCTCAAGGCGCTCGGCATGCCGTTCGTCAAACGACAAGAAGTGCTTCAAACCGCAGCATAACGATACTGGAGGAAGTTGCTTTGGCACGCTTAGCAATGCGAGTGAAGGCGAAACGAACGCCTAAGTTTCCAGTCCGTCAACACAACCGATGCGGCATTTGCGGACGGCCGCGCAGTTACTATCGGAAGTTCGGCATCTGCCGGATTTGCTTCCGAAACCTGGCGCTCGACGGCAAGATCCCCGGCGTGCGCAAGTCAAGCTGGTAATAGTGTACAAGAGATTATTCGAGGAGATTTGATCCGATGTCGATGACAGATCCCATTGCAGATTTTCTGACGCGCATCCGTAACGCCGCGAAGGCAAAGCACAAACGGGTTGATATTCCAGCGTCGAACCTGAAGAAAGCAGTCGCACAGATCCTGGTGAACGAGAAGTTCATCACGGGATTCACAGTGCTGGATGACGGAAAGCAGGGAGTGCTGCGCCTGCAGCTGAAGTACAGCAGCGGCAAGGCGGTGATTTCCGGACTGCGTCGCGCCAGCACGCCGGGCCTCCGGCTCTATCGTCCCGCCGATGAACTTCCGCGGGTGCTCGGCGGAATGGGAATCGCCATTGTGTCAACGTCCCGGGGCGTGATGACTGATCAGCAGGCGCGCAAAGAGCACGTCGGCGGTGAAATACTCGCTTATATCTGGTAATTGAGGAGAACGTACCGTGTCACGAGTTGGTCGTAAACCGATTTCAATTGTCAAGGGTGTCACCGTCTCCAAGAAGGACGGCGCGATTGTGGTCAAAGGCCCGAAAGGAGAATTGACCGCGTCGATCCACCCCGACATCACAGTGGATGTCAAACCGGCTGAAGTCCTCGTCACCCGTCATGCGGACGACGGTCCACACCGGGCATTGCACGGATTGTGGCGTGCACTGATTCAGAACATGATCAACGGCGTGACCCAGGGATATTCCCGCAAGCTTGAGATCGTCGGCGTCGGTTACCGTGCCGAGATGAAGGGGAAGAAGCTGCAGCTGATGCTCGGGTTCTCGCACCCCATTCTGTTCGGACCGCCGGACGGTGTCGTGCTCGAAGCTCCGACGCAGACGAGTATCATCGTGTCTGGCATCGACAAGCAGCTGGTCGGACTGGTTGCGGCGAAGATTCGGTCGTTCCGTCCGCCCGAGCCGTACAAGGGCAAGGGCGTGAAGTATGAAGGTGAGTACATCAGGCGCAAAGCCGGCAAGGCCGCAGCAACGGCCGCCAAGTAAGGCCCCCTGATCAGATTCATTGAAATTCTTTTTCCGTAAGGATTCTCGACATGATTCAGAACAAAAAACACGACCGCTGGCAGAAAAAGAAAGCCAGCATCCGCAAGAAGGTTCACGGAACGCCCGATCGTCCCCGGCTGACGATCTATCGGAGCGCCAAGCACATCTACGCGCAGATCATCGACGATACGACCGGCAAGACGCTGGTCTCGGCATCGACGTTGTCGAAAGGTCTGCGGGACGAAGTGAAGAACGTCAAGGCTCCGATGGAGATCTGCAAGCTCGTCGGCAAATACGCGGCGAAACAGGCGCTCGAGAAGAAGATTCAGGTAGTGGTTTACGACCGCAACGGGTATCTCTATCATGGGCGCGTGAAGGCAGTGGCCGATGGCGCACGCGAGGGCGGGCTCAAATTCTAACACACCACGAGAGCAACGAGAGACGCGATGTCAAAATTTAAAGCAGGCGAACTGGAACTCAAAGAAAAGCTGGTCCATATCAACCGTGTGGCAAAGGTTGTGAAGGGCGGACGCAGGTTCAGCTTCAATGCCATTGTTGTCGTCGGCGACGGCAACGGCCATGTCGGTATCGGACTCGGGAAGGCAAACGAAGTGGCGGATGCGATTGCGAAGGGTGTGGACGATGCGAAGAAGGCGGTCGTGAAGGTCCCGATCGTGAAGGGCACGATTCCGCACGCGGTCATCGGCAAGTTCGGGGCGGGGCGCGTGCTGTTGAAACCCGCATCGCCCGGAACGGGATTGATTGCCGGCGGCGGCGTCCGTGCCGTGCTCGAATCAGCGGGTGTGAAGGATGTTCTGACGAAGCAGATGGGATCGTCCAATCCGCACAACGTGGTGAAGGCGACCATGAAGGCGCTTTTGAGTCTCATCGATGCGCGGATGGCGGCAGAGCGGCGCGGGATTTCTTTACCGGAATTGTTCCACCAAAACTAAGCAGGTGTGCTGATGTCAACGGCAAATAAAATAAAGATTACCCAGACTGGCAGCATCATCGATCAGAAGGAAAACGCAAAACGGACGATCAAGGCGCTCGGCCTGGGAAGGCCGAACTACTTTGTCGTGAAGACCGATACGCCTCAGATCCGCGGCATGATCAGGGCCGTCCGTCATCTCGTCACTGTCGAAGATGTGAAGTAACGCAGAGTCTCCAAGGTTAAGGAACGTACACGATGGCAAAAGATATTCTCAGCAATCTGACTCCGGCTGCAGGCTCCAGAAAGAAGACCAAGCGTATAGGTCGTGGTCAGGGCTCCGGGCACGGCAAGACAGCCACCAAGGGCCACAAGGGTGCCAAGGCGAGGTCGGGGCACAAATTCAAACTCTGGTTCGAGGGCGGACAGATGCCTCTGTCGCGGCGCGTGCCGAAGTTCGGTTTCAAAAGCCGTAACCGCGAGGAAGTGCAGTCGGTCAATGTCGAAAGCCTCGAACGTGTTGTGACGGAAAAGAAATTGAGCGGGTCTGTGGTGAATCCCGAAGTGCTCTACTCGCTCGGGCTCATCTCGAAGAAGAACGATCCGGTGAAGATCCTGGGGAATGGCGATCTGAAGGCAAAGCTGGAAATTTCGGCGCATGCGTTCAGCAAATCCGCCGTTGCAAAGATCGAAGCCGCCGGTGGGAAGGCGACTGTGCTCGGCCACACCAAGTCGTAAACGGAATAGACCAGAATGAGCAAACTCTCAGAAACGTTTACCAATATCTTCAAAATTCAGGAGCTTCGCGAGCGGATATTCTTTACCGCTGCGCTCCTGGTCGTCGTTCGCCTCGGATCTCATATTACACTGCCGGGTGTCGATGCCCGGGTCCTCGCCGACTTCATGCGGCGGTCAACGGAAGGGTCGTTGTTCGGTCTCTATGATCTCTTCGTCGGTGGAGCGTTCAGCAACGCGGCCGTATTCGCGTTGGGCATCATGCCGTACATCAGCGCCTCCATTGTGATCCAGCTTCTCGGTGCGGTTGTTCCGTACTTCCAGAAGCTGCAGAAGGAGGGGGAAGACGGCCGGAAGAAGATTACGCAATACACGCGCTACGGCACGGTCTTTATCTCGTTGCTTCAGGCGAGCGGTGTCGTGATCAAACTCGAAAGCACCGTGACTCCGCAGGGACCGATCGTCCCCGCTGCCATTGCAGGATTCGGCTTTGCTCTCAGCACGGTCATTGTTCTCACCGCCGGCACCATCTTCATGATGTGGCTCGGCGAGCAAATCACCGAACGCGGCATCGGCAACGGAATTTCGCTAATCATCTTTATCGGCATCATCGCACGATTCCCGAATTCGCTCCTGGATGAGTATCAGCTCATCGTCGCTGGCCGCAACGTCATCATCGAGCTCGTGATTCTGGCGATGATGGGATTCATCGTGGCGGGTGTCGTCCTGGTGACGCAGGGAACGCGCAGGATACCGGTGCAATACGCCAAGCGCGTGATCGGACGGAAGGTCTACGGCGGTGTAACGCAGTACATTCCGCTCCGCGTCAACACGGCGGGCGTCATGCCGATCATCTTCGCGCAGGCGATCATGTTCGTGCCGCAGATTGTGTTTCAGTTTTTCCCCGACAGCGAGTTCGTCGAGACGCTCAATCGCGATTGGTTCAGCTATGACTCCTGGACGTATTCGTTCATCTACGGACTGATGATTGTGTTCTTCACCTATTTCTATACTGCCATTGCGTTCAACCCAAAAGACGTCGCCGACAATATGAAGAAGCAGGGCGGGTTCATCCCAGGCATTCGTCCGGGCACGCATACGGCAGAGTTCGTTGACAATATTCTGACGAAGATTACACTTCCCGGCTCCATCTTTTTGGCCATCGTTGCCGTGCTTCCGACACTGATGTCGAAAGTCGGCGGAGTGACTCCGGGCTTTGCGCAGTTCTTCGGCGGCACAAGTCTCCTCATTGTTGTCGGTGTTGCCCTCGACACGCTGCAGCAGGTCGAATCGCACCTGCTCATGAGACACTACGACGGATTCATGAAGAGCGGGAAGCTCCGGGGCCGGAGGGGCTAGGTCCCGACGCCGATGGTTCGGATCAAGACGAAGGACGAAATCGAGCGTATTCGCGAAAGCTGCAAGATTGTCGCTGATGTGCTCAAGCTCGTCGCAACGCGGATCCGGCCCGGCGTGACGACCCTCGAGCTTGACCGGCTCGCGGAAGACTACATTCGGTCCTTTGGCGGCGTACCAGCGTTCAAAGGATACGGTCACAAGAAGACGAATTTGTTTCCGGCCACGCTGTGCACGTCGATCAATGACGTGGTGGTGCACGGAATTCCGTCGAAGCGGGCGCTGAGGAATGGCGATATCGTTTCGGTGGATGTGGGAGTCAAGAAGGAAGGTTTTTTCGGAGACGGCGCCTGCACGATCGCGGTAGGGGAGGTTTCGGACGACAAGAAACTCCTGATGCAGGTCACTGAAGAGGCTCTCCGCAAAGGAATTGAGCAGGCGGTGGTAGGGCAGAGAATCCACGACATTTCTCACGCGGTGCAGGAGCATGTCGAGTCTCACGGATTCTCGGTTGTTCGGGATCTGGTGGGACACGGTGTCGGGTTGGAGTTGCACGAGGAGCCCTCGGTACCGAACTTCGGCAAGCCGGGAACGGGAATCAGAATTCAGGAAGGGATGACGCTGGCGATCGAACCGATGGTGAACGCAGGGGCGTGGGAGGTTGAGTTCGGAGCGGACGGCTGGACGGTGCAGACGAGGGATGGCAAACCGTCGGCACATTTTGAGCATACGATTGCGGTCGTGGACGGGAGACCGGAAATTCTCACGAAGTAAATCACGACGATGGCAAAACAGGGTCCGATAAAGCTTGATGGTGTCATCACCGATACGTTGCCGAATGCGACGTTCAAGGTAAAGCTGGACAACGGCCACGAAATCCTGGCCCACATTTCCGGCAAGATGCGGATGCATTTCATCAAGATCCTGGTTGGCGACCGGGTAACGGTGGAAATGTCCCCGTATGATCTGACAAAAGGTAGAATCACGTACCGGTACAAGTAAGAATTCGGAGCACACTATGAAGGTCCGTTCGTCTGTCAAGAAGATCTGTGACAATTGCAAGATCATTCGGCGCAAAGGCGTCGTTCATGTGATCTGCAAGAATCCAAAGCACAAGCAACGACAGGGTTAAGTCCGAAACTCTAAATCCGAAATTCGAAATGATTGTTCAAGAACTGGCATTTCGTATTTCGATATTCGATTTTCGAATTTCAACGCAGGAACTCTAGGAGAACACTTTTGGCACGCATAGCAGGAGTTGATTTACCGAAGAACAAACGGGCAGAGGTTGGCCTCACGTACATCTACGGTATCGGCCGCACGACCGCCCAGGAAATTCTGGGGAAGGCAAACGTCGATGTCAACAAGCGTGTTGGCGAGCTGAATGACGAGGAAGTGGCCGCGATTCGCTCCATCATCCAGGCCGACTACAAAGTCGAAGGAGCGATGCGCAGTGAAGTCCAGATGAACATCAAGCGGCTCATGGACATCGGGTGCTACCGCGGGCTTCGTCATCGCAAGGGTCTGCCTGCGCGCGGACAGCGGACGCGTACCAACGCCCGTACGAGGAAAGGAAAGAGAAAGACCGTGGCAGGGAAGAAGAAGGCACTCGAGAAGAAGTAAGACCTGTCTTCAGTGAAATGAAAGTATCACGCCCGCCTGCCACGTGGGACTCAAGAAGGCGGGCAGGAAAAGGCGCCAAGCCGCCAAGAGAATCAATATCTAGAGTACATTTTGCGTCGTTGCGGCTTTGCGTGAGATTTTTGGAAGTGGCTTCAATTTCATATTCGTAAGGAGATCTCGCTTGGCGAAACAGGCAGCAGGTGCACCAGTCACCAAGAAAAAGAAGAAAGTCCACGTCGATACGAACGGAAAAGCCTTCGTGAAGGCGACGTTCAACAACGTGATCGTGACGCTGACGGATACGTACGGCAACGTCATCGCGTGGTCGACGGCGGGACGCAACGGATTCAAAGGATCAAGGAAGAATACCCCCTATGCCGCACAGGTTTCGGCGGAAGCGGCGGCGAAAGAGGCTCACGATCTTGGCCTCCGGCGCGTTGAGGTGTTCATCAAGGGTCCCGGCGCAGGACGGGAAGCGGCTGTCCGTTCGCTCCAGTCCGCGGGCCTCGAGATCACGATGATCCGGGACATTACGCCTATTCCGCACAACGGATGCAGGCCCCCGAAGCGCAGAAGAGTCTAGGAAATTTCCGATTTTCCCCGCCTGCCCTATTGAACTCATTGAGGCGGGCAGGGATTGTCAATTGTCGATTAGACAACAGGAACAATCAAAATCGAAGATTGGAAATCGACAATCGACAATATCACATTGAACATCAAGGAGAACCATGGCTCGGTACATTGATGCCAGCTGCAAGCTGTGTCGCAGGGAAAAACAGAAGCTGTTTCTCAAGGGAACGAAGTGCTATACCGAGAAGTGTCCGCTGGAAAAGCGCGGGTACCCGCCTGGTCAGCATGGCCAGAGCCGTCGGCAGAAGATTTCCGAGTACGGCATTCAGCTGCGCGAGAAACAGAAGGTCAAACGCTCGTACGGATTGCAGGAGACCCAGTTCCGCAATTACTTCGAGCGCGCCCTGAGACAGACCGGCCGAACGGGTGAGACGCTCGTCAAAACACTCGAGCGCCGCTTCGACAACGTCGTCTACCGGATGGGATTGGCGCCTTCCAGGAAGGCCGCGCGCCAGTTGATCCTCCATCGCCATTTCCTGGTGAACAACCACATCGTTGATATTCCGTCGTACCTGCTGAATCCGGGCGACGTCATTCAGGTGCGCGACAAGAGCAAGAAGCTTGAATTGATTCACTCCTCCATGAAGCGTGTCAAAGACGCAGCAATGCTCCCGTGGCTCAGTCTCGACAAAGCGACGCTCACCGGAACGTTCTTGCAGGTTCCCGAGCGGGCCGACGTGCCGCTGAATGCCAATGAGCAGCTGATCGTCGAATTGTATTCGAAGTAATCGTAACTGCGGTTCACCACTGAACATCAAATCGGGCCGCTTGAGGTCCGTTGTCCTCGCGAACAGCGAGAGGAAAGAGAACTATGAGCAACGCATTAGTTCAAATGCCAGAAAAGATCGAGATCGACGAGAGTTCCTTGTCCCCGACATTCGGGCGTTTCACGGTGCAGCCTCTCGAGAAGGGTTTTGGAGTGACGCTGGGAAACTCATTCCGGCGTGTATTGCTCTCCTCGCTTCCCGGTACGTCCATCACCGCCATCCGGGTCGAAGGGATTCAGCATGAATTTTCCACGGTCAAAGGTGTCGTCGAGGATGTGGCCGACCTGGTCCTGAATCTCAAGCAGGTTCGGATCAAACCGATCAACAAGAAGCTGACGAAAGTCACGCTGACGATCAAAGGCCCGGGAGCACTGAAGGCGAAAGACATCCAGGATGCCTCATCGGAGCTTGAGGTTTTAAACCCGGGACTCCATCTGGCGACCTTGAATAAAGAGGCGAATTTCGAGCTGGAACTGAGACTTGGCCGGGGGAAAGGCTACGTCTCGTCAGAAGAGAACAAGGCTGCCGATCAGCCCATTGGCACGATCGCCATCGATTCGATTTTCACGCCCATCAAGAATGTTCGGTTCTTCGTCGAACCGACCCGCGTGGGCGGACAGACCGATTTCGAAAAACTGATCCTCGAAATCGAGACGGATGGTTCGATCACCCCGGATGAAGCGTTGACGCACGCCGGAAAGATCCTTCGCGACCACATCCAGCTCTTTATCAACTTCGAGGCAGAACCGGAGACGGAGAAAGTGGAGAGCGAGGAAGAAGCGAAGCTGAGTCAGATCCGGAAAACGCTGAAGATGTCGGTCGATGAGCTCGAGCTCTCCGTCCGGTCGCACAACTGCCTCCGCTCGGCGAACATCAAGACGATCGCCGACCTGGTTCGCAAGGATGAATCTGAACTGTTGAAGTTCCGCAACTTTGGACGCAAGTCGCTCGCCGAGCTTTCTGCAATCGTCGACGAGCTTGGTCTGAATTTCGGGATGGATGTCGAAAAGTACCTGAAGGACGGAAACGAGTAACCTAGAGGAATCGAAGTATGCGCCATCTGAAGTCAGGCCGAAAGCTTGGACGAACCCATAGCCACCGCAAGGCGACACTCTCTGCTCTGAGCGTCGCACTGATACAGCACAAGAAAATCCGCACGACGACCGCGAAAGCGAAAGAAGCGCGCATGGTCGTGGAGAAGCTGATCACCCGTGCGAAGAATGCTGTGCTGAAAGAAACGGACGGAAAGGCCAAGGATGTCCACGCCAGGCGTGAAGTCTTTGCTTTTCTGCGTGATCGGGAAGCAGTGACCACGCTTTTCAATGAGATTGCCGCCAAGGTCGCGACACGCCCGGGCGGATACACTCGTGTCATAAAACTCGGACAGCGTCACGGTGACGGTGCCGAGGTTTCCATGCTCGAACTGGTCGACTACAATACCGGCCAGGAAAAAGCCGCTGCGAAACCGAAGGCCAAGGCTGCCGCGGCAGGACGCAAGCGGGGACCGAAGAAGGGCAAGCCCGAAACATCCAAGAAGACCAAAGAAACGGCGACGGAAGAGACAGCGGAGAAGGCATCGTCGTCCGAACCCGAAGCCAAAGAGTCTGACTCGAAGTAGCGGGACAGTCAGGTCTTTCTGTTGTATTCGAAGAGAGGGACGTCTCCATGCTAAAAATTACAGCTGCTGAATTCCTTCAAGGTGTTGCTGATCTGCATCAGCTTCCAAAGAACGAGTTGAAAGAAATCCTGTTCATCGGCCGTTCAAACGTCGGCAAGTCGTCGCTGCTGAACAAGATGTGCAATCGTAAGAGCCTTGCCCGGTCCAGCTCCACGCCGGGGAAGACGCGAGAGATCAACTACTACATCGTCAACAACGAGTTCTACTTTGTCGATCTGCCGGGGTACGGCTATGCGAAAGTACCGGAGCAGATGCGGGCGGGATGGAAACGGCTGATCGAAGACTTTCTCAAGCGCGGGCGCCCCATAGCCCTCGGCATGCAGCTCATTGATTCACGCCAGGAACCGACACCTCTCGACCTGATGATGATGGACTGGCTGGAGTACTACGAAATTCCGTACCTCCTGATCCTCACGAAATCCGATAAACTGCCTGTGAGCAAGCTCTCGCGGCAGCTTGATGCATACAAGACCCGATTCAATCCTCAGCTCACCGAGGGTTCTTGCCGTGGCATCGTGCCGTTCTCGATCGTGACGAGCGATGGGAAATCCGAACTCCTTCGCCTGATCGATGCACATTTGAATCAATCACAGAGTCAGAAGAAGGAAGCTGTGTGATCTCTGGTTGAGAACGAGTACCGTTTCACACAAAACCCCGGTCACGATCGGGGTTTTGTCGTTTATGGCCCGACACTTCGAGAGGCACCTCGTATCCAGTGGAAGCACATTTCCTCCTGCTTAAAATGAGGAGGGGGAAGAGGGGGGCCGCATCACGTCGGTCACCACCACCCCTTGAAATGAGTCCCCTCCTTTTCAAGGAGGGGATCTGTGGGAGGCACCTCATGCCCAGCGCAAGCACATCTCTCGAACCTCGAACCTTCCCCTCCTTCTTCGAGGAGGGGGAAGCAGGGGGCCGCATCATGTCGGTCACCACCACCCCTTGAAATGAGTCCCCTCCTTTTCAAGGAGGGGATCTGTGGGAGGCACCTCATGCCCAGTGCAAGCACATCTCTCGAACCTCGAACCTTCCCCTCCTTCTTCGAGGAGGGGGAAGCAGGGGGCCGCATCATGTCGGTCACCACCACCCCTTGAAATGAGTCCCCTCCTTTTCAAGGAGGGGATCTGTGGGAGGCACCTCATGCCCAGTGCAAGCACATCTCTCGAACCTCGAACCTTCCCCTCCTACTTCGAGGAGGGGGAAGCAGGGGGCCGCATCACGTCGGTCACCACCACTCCTTGAAATGAGTCCCCTCCTTTTCAAGGAGGGGATCTGTGGGAGGCACCTCATGCCCAGTGCAAGCACATCTCTCGA
>Ga0233425_10006604_pt1 | contig 17056 bp, 20 predicted proteins | sample Watercolumn_Towu_2_FD_181712 | JGI IMG/M metagenome (GOLD analysis project Ga0233425, IMG submission 181712) | Freshwater microbial communities from Lake Towuti, South Sulawesi, Indonesia - Watercolumn_Towuti2014_140_MG | ecosystem: Environmental > Aquatic > Freshwater > Lake | place... | reverse complement strand
CGCCGTTGCGGTCGCGCTGCAACAGGTGGTAGGCCATGCGCGCGGCGGACTTGGGGCCTACGCCCGGCAGCACGCGCAGGGCATCGATAAGGGCGCCGAGGGGGCCGGGAAGAGTCATTACAGTTGGCAGCCGGCAGTCTGGAGTCGGCAGTGGAAGCCGGGTAAGGCCGTGAGGTTGCTGTCTACCGCCGACTGACGACCGACCACTTTGTTCAGAACGGAAGCTTGAAGCCCGGCGGCAGGGGCAGGCCGGCGGTGGCGGCGGACATCTTTTCCTGCACCATGGCCTCCACCTTGCGCACCGCATCGTTGACGGCGGCGGCCACCAGGTCCTCCAGCATGTCCTTGTCGTCGGCCAGCAGGCTGGGATCGATGCTGACCCGTCTGACGTCGTGCTTGCCGGTCATCACCACTCTCACCAGGCCGGCGCCGGCGGCGCCCTCCACTTCCATCTCCGCCATCTTGGCCTGCAACTTCTGCATGTTGTCCTGCATCTGCTGGGCCTGTTTCATGAGGTTGCCGAGTCCGCCTTTGATCATGTCGCTTTCCTTGCCGTGTCCTGCTCAGTTGTCGGTGCCCGTCAGCCTGGCCGGCGTGGCCAGGGGGCGGATGTTGGTGACCGTTGCCTCGCACTCGCGCACGAGAGACTGGATGAAGGGGTCGTCGCGGATGACGGCCTCGGCCTCGGCCTGCCGCGCAGCCTGCTCCCGGGCACGGGTGGCGGCGGGAGAGGCCAGGGTTTCCGCCGCCAGTTCGATGTCGATGCGCACGGCCGTGCCCAGCTTTTCCGCCAGGGCGTCGCGCAGCTTGTCGCCAAAACCGGCCACCAGGGATTTCTGGCTTTCCGGCAGGCGCAGCCTGAAATTCGTGCCGGCGCGGGAAACCAGTTCGCATTGCATGGCGAACTGCCGTACCAGGCCGGGCAGGCTTTCGGCCAGGCCGCGCCAGTCGCCGTTGGCGTCCTTGCCGGCAGCCGGCGGGGTGTCCGCTTCGTTGGCCGCCGGGGCGTCGGCGAGGAGGGCGGCGGCGGGGGCCTTGACCGTGGCCGGGGCTTCGCGCCCATGCGGCACGGGGCGCCCGGCGCCTCCCGCCGGCTCCGCCCGGTCGGCCGGCACCCCGCCCGGGATGAAGGCCAGCATGCGCAGCAGGGTCATGGCGAAACCGGCGTATTCGTCCGGCGCCCATTCGAGATCGCGGCGTCCCAGAGTGGCGATCTGGTATTGCACCTGCACGCTTTCCGCATCCATCTGTCGCGCCAGGGTGAACAGGCGATCGCGTTCCGGCACGTCCTCGCCCACCGCCTCGGGCACGCTCTGGGCGAGGGCGACCTGGTGCAGCAGGCCGGCCAGATCCTGCAAGGCGGCGTCGAAGGAAAAGCCGCGTGCCGCCAGCTCGCCGGCCTCCCGCATCAGGCGCGGGCCGTCAGCCGCCGCCAGGGCTTCCAGCACCGGCAGCAGGTAGGCCTGGTCGACGACGCCCAGCATGGCGCGGGTTTCCTCCTCGCGCACCAGGCCGCCGCCGTAGGCGATGGCCTGATCGGTGAGGGAGAGGGCGTCGCGCATGCTGCCGGCGGCGGCCCGGGACAGCAGGTTCAGGGCGCCGGGCTCAAAGGGCACGTTTTCCGCGTCCAGGACCTTCCGCAGGTGGCCCGCCACCTGGCCGGCGGGCATCTGCTTCAGGTTGAACTGGAGGCAGCGGGACAGCACCGTTACCGGCACCTTCTGGGGGTCGGTGGTGGCCAGGATGAAGATGACGTGGCCGGGCGGCTCCTCCAGGGTCTTCAGCATGGCGTTGAAGGCATGCTTGGAGAGCTGGTGCACCTCGTCGATGATGTACACCTTGTAGCGGCCGGCGGTAGGCGCGTACTGGGCGTTCTCGATGACCTCGCGCATGTTGTCGATGCCGGTGTAGGAGGCGGCGTCGATCTCGATGAGGTCGACGAAGCGGCCACCGTCGATCTCGCGGCAGGCCGGGCATTCGCCGCAGGGCTCGGCGGTGACGCCGCGCTCGCAGTTGAGGCACTTGGCCAGGATGCGCGCCAGGGTGGTCTTGCCCACCCCCCGTGTGCCGGTGAACAGGTAGGCGTGGTGCAATCGGCCCTGCGCCAGGGCGTTGGAGAGCGCCCGCACCACGTGTTCCTGGCCGACCAGCTGGGCGAAGCCGCGGGGACGCCACTTGCGGGCGAGGACCTGGTGGCTCATGGGTCGATGTCCCGCCCGAAAAGATCAGTAGTTGTAGCCGAAGCGGATCTGGTGGAAGTTGATGCCGTCGTTGGGATCCGAAATGCCGGCGTTGGACAGATGCTGTAAACGGTAGCCCAGCTCATAGCGGTTCTTCTCACCGAAGCTCCAGCCGAAACCGATGTGGTCGCCGAAGTTGAAGCTGCTGCCGAAGATGCGCCGGTTGTTGATGCGGGTTTCCGAGAGCAGATGCGCGCCGACGGCGGCTTCCAGGTAGAAGTTGCTGCTGTTGGGGCTGAAGCGGAACACCGGGGTGATGCCGAGATCCCACAGGCTTCTGGCGCCGGCGCCGTCACCGTCCCAATAACCCAGGCCAGCTTCCCAGAAGCCGGTGATGTTCCAGCTCTGACCGAGACTCCAGCGCTTGTCCCAGTTCCAGCGCAGGGTGACCCGCGCCAGGCTGGTGGAATCGTCGCCGGCGCCCAGTTCGATGCCGGTGCCGTTGACCGCGCGGGCGGGTTGGCCTGCGGCCAAGCCCAGGCCGAGCAAGAGAACGGAAAGGGTGCCTTTGGTCATGCGACAACTCCTGTGAGGAAAGGGGGGTGGCGAGCCCGACCCCCGGCACTGGCATCGATCGCTGTGGCTGCTTCCTTCCGGACCTGACCAGGTTCACGACTTAGCCATGCGGGGAGACCCGCCACGGCGCATTCTAACCCAGGTCGCGAAACCCTGGCTTACTCGTCTTCGACCGGTTCCGCGACGCGCCGCGCCCTGACCGCCTCGGCCAGCTGACGCAGCAGCGGCTCGGTGGCGTCCCAGCCGATGCAGGCGTCGGTGACCGAGACGCCGTAGGCCAATTCCTTGCCGGGCTGGACATCCTGGCGGCCGGGATTGAGATGGCTTTCGATCATCACCCCCATGATGCGCTTGTCGCCCCGGGCCAGCTGGTTCGCCACGTCCGTGCCCACGTCCATCTGGCGCTGGTACTGCTTGCTGGAGTTGGCATGGGAGAAATCGATCATCACGTGTTGGCGCAGGCCGGCCGCGGCCAGTTCGCCGCAGGCGGCATTGATGCTGGTGGCGTCGTAATTGGGCTGTTTGCCGCCGCGCAGGATGACGTGGCAGTCCTCGTTGCCGGCGGTCTTGAATACCGCGACATGGCCGGACTTGGTGATGGACACGAAATGGTGGCGGGCGGCAGCGGCCTTGATGGCGTCCACGGCGATGCGCAGGTTGCCGTCGGTGCCGTTCTTGAAGCCGACCGGGCAGGACAGCCCGGAGGCCAGCTGGCGGTGGGACTGGGATTCCGTGGTGCGGGCGCCGATGGCGCCCCAGGCCACCAGGTCGGCGATGTACTGGGGCGAGATCAGGTCCAGGAACTCGGTGCCGCAGGGCAGGCCCATCTCGTTGATTTCCAGCAGCAGCTTGCGCGCCAGGCGCAGGCCCTCGTTGATGTCAAAGCTCTCGTCCATGTGGGGGTCGTTGATCAGTCCCTTCCAGCCCACGGTGGTGCGCGGCTTCTCGAAATAGACGCGCATGACGATGATCAGGTCCCGCTCCAGCTCGGGCATCAGGGCCTTGAGCTTGCGCGCGTATTCCAGGGCGGCCTTGGGATCGTGGATGGAGCAGGGGCCCACCACCACCACCAGCCGGTCGTCGGCGCCGCGCAGCACGTCATGGATGTGGTTGCGCGCCTGGAAGGTGGTGCGCAGGGTGGCCTCGCTGGCCTTCAGCTCACGCATCAGCTGCATGGGCGCCAGCAGTTCGTCGCCCTGCTCGATGCGCGTGTCGTCGGTGCGGTAGTGGGTCATTTCGGTTTCCTTGTCGATGCCGGCCCTGAAACGAAAAACCGCCAGGGTCCTGGCGGTTTCACGGGGGGCAAGCTACGACTGCTATGGATCAGCGCCTCCCGGCCGCCTCGGCCAGGAAGTGGGTAAATCGAAAAAAGCGCTGATGAATCAGGGTCATGGGGCCGGATGCTAACAGAGCGTGCTGCGCCGCCACAAGCTGGCCCGTGGATCCTTCTCAACCCACCTTGGGCAGGCGATGCAGCGCCGCCTCGATCTCGTGCTCCGGATAGGCGTAGTCCTCGAGCTTGCCGGCGAAATAGGCATCGTAGGAAGCCATGTCGAAGTGGCCGTGGCCCGAGAGATTGAAGAACAAGGTCTTGGCCTCGCCGGTCTGCTTGCAGCGCAGGGCCTCGTCGATGCAGGCGCGGATGGCATGGCAGGACTCGGGAGCGGGGATGATGCCCTCGGCCCGGGCGAAGGTGACGCCGGCCTCGAAGGTGGCCAGTTGCGGCACGGCCACCGCTTCGATCAAGCCTTCCTTGTAGAGCTGCGACACCAGGGGCGAGTCGCCGTGATAGCGCAGGCCGCCGGCATGGATGCCCGGCGGCACGAAGTCGTGGCCCAAGGTGTACATGAGCATCAGCGGCGTGTAGCCGGAGGCGTCGCCGTAGTCGTAGGCGTAGTGGCCCCGGGTCAGGGTGGGGCAGGAATCCGGTTCCACCGCCACCAGGCGCACGGTCTTGCCGTTCCTGCCGCCGGCCGCGTTGTCCGCCAGGAAGGGGAAGGCGGCGCCGGCGAAGTTGGAGCCGCCGCCGCAGGCGGCGAAGATCATGTCCGGCCAGTCGCCCGCCTTTTCGAACTGCTTCTTGGCCTCCTGGCCGATGATGGTCTGGTGATGGCAGACGTGGTTGAGCACCGAACCCAGGGCGTAGTTGGTGTCCGGCCGGCTGGCGGCCTCCTCCACCGCCTCGGAGATGGCGATGCCCAGGCTGCCGGGAGAGTCCGGGTCCTCGGCCAGGATCCTGCGGCCGGCGTTGGTCATGTCGGTGGGCGAGGCGAACACCTCGGCGCCCCAAGTGTGCATCATGGAGCGGCGGAAGGGCTTCTGCTGGTAGCTCACCTTCACCATGTAGACCCGCACCTCCAGGCCGAACATGCGGCCGGCGAAGGACAGACTGGAGCCCCACTGGCCGGCGCCGGTCTCGGTGGACAGGCGGTTGATGCCAGCCTGCTTGTTGTACCAGGCCTGGGGAATGGCGGTGTTGGGCTTGTGCGAGCCGGCCGGGGAGACGCCCTCGTACTTGTAGTAGATGCGGGCCGGGGTGCCCAGGGCCTGCTCCAGCCGGGTGGCGCGGAACAGGGGGCTGGGCCGCCACAGGCGGTAGGCCTCGCGCACCGGCTCGGGGATGGGAATCCAGCGCTCGCCGGAGACTTCCTGCTCGATCAGGGCCATGGGGAAGATGGCGGTCAGGGCTTCCGGGCCCACGGGCTTGCCGTCCGGGCCCAGCGGCGGCGCCGGCTTGTTGGGCATGTCCGCCACCACGTTGTACCAGTGGGTGGGGATATCGGATTCGTCGAGCAGGATCTTGGTTTGCGGCATGAAGGTCTCCTGGAAAATGCCGATGCAAGGCGAAACGCCAGTGCCTCCCCCGGCCGCTGGCGGAACGGGGGAACTATACTCGCGCGCTCATCGAAGCGAAAAGCACAGCACCATGGAACATCCCGACCTGACCGAACACACACTGGAGTCCCGTGACGAGTACCAGGGCCGCCTGCTGCATGTGAAGAAAGACCGGGTGCGCTTGCCCAATGGCGGCGAGTCCTCGCGCGAGTACTTCCTCCACCCCGGCGCGGCGGTCATCCTGCCCGTCTTCGAGAACGGCGACATCCTGCTCGAACGCCAGCACCGCTACCCCCTGCACCGGGATTTCCTGGAACTGCCCGCCGGCAAGTTCGACCCGCACGAAACCGAACTGGCCTGCGCGCAGCGGGAATTGCAGGAGGAAACCGGCTACGTCGCCCTGAAGTGGCGGCAACTGCCCACCTTCTATCCCTGCATCGGCTATTCCAACGAACGCCTGGTCTATTTCCTGGCCGAGGACCTCTGCTTCAGCGGCGAGAACATGGACGAGGATGAGTTCCTGGAGATCCTGCGCGTGCCCTTCGCCGAGGCCATGGCCATGGTGGGGAATGGCCGCATCGACGAGGCAAAGACGGTGATGGGACTGCTATGGTATGAGCGGTTTGGCAGGGTGTAATTCGGGGAGCGGTTCAGGACTGGTCGGGCAAGTCGTAGCTGATCTTGCTTCCCGCCACTTTGACTATGCCGCGGTCGCACAGGGTGTTGAACAGCGCAGAAAGCTGCTCTTCGGTAAGTCAGGTATGCACCAGCGAATGCACATCCGCCAGCCGTTCCCCCATATTCGCCTCCGCCATTTTCAGATCATAAGCCGCTTGAAGATTGAGCCAGTATTGGGGCGTCTGACCGAAGGCGCGGCCGAACAGCAAGGCCAGTTCCGCCGTGACCGGGCGCGTGCCCTTGATGACATGGGAAATCCGCATCGGCGAGAGGCCGACGGCGCGGGCGAACTCGGCCTGGGAGATGCCCATCTCGGTCAGGATTTCGCCCAGGAACTCGCCCGGGTGAATGGCCGGCAGCTTGTTCTTCAACATCGTGGTCTCCTTAGTGGTAATCGACGATTTCCACGTCGAGGGCGTCGCCGTTCTCGAACCGGAAACAGACACGCCATTGATCGTTGATGCGGATGCTCCACTGGCCGGCGCGGTCGTGTGCCAGGGCTTCCAGCCGGTTGGACGGCGGCAGGCGCAAATCCTCGATGCGGGTGGCGGCGTCCAACTGGGTCAGGCGCATCGCGGTGCGTTTGAGGATGTCCGGTGGCAGTCGCCGGGATTTACCCGTGGTAAAGAAACGCTCCGTTTCGGAACAGGCGAAGCTGCGTATCATTGTGCCAGCGTAAACATAATGTTTACAGCGGTCAAGCGTGGAGACTTTGGGAAAAGGCAGGGGCTCCCACAAAGCGGCAAGGCAAAGTCCTTACCATGCTTCCCGTCGCTTCATCCGTGCCTGCTAAACTCGTCCACAGCCCTCTTACCTGCCTTCGATCATGCCCATCGCCACCCTGGAACAACTCGCCGCCGCCGTGAAGCAGTTTGGCCGGGAGCGGGACTGGCACCAGTACCACGATCCCAAGAACCTAACCGCCGCCCTTGTCGTCGAGGCGGCGGAACTGCTGGAACCCTTCCAGTGGCTGACCCCCGAGCAGAGCCTGAACCTGCCGGAACCCAAGCGCGAAGCGGTACGCCAGGAGATGGCGGACGTGCTGATCTACCTGGTCAGCCTGGCCAACTGCCTGGATATCGACCTGCTGCAGGCCGCCGAGGCCAAGCTGGCGATCAACGCCGCGAAATATCCGGTGGACAAGGCGAAGGGCTCTTGCGCCAAATCTCATGAACTCTGACCCGGACTCGACCATGAGTTTCTACAAGCACCACCTGTTCTTCTGCCTCAATGCGCGCGAGGACGGCGAGCCCTGCTGCACCGACCACAACGCCGAGGCGATGTTCGAATATGCCAAGAAGAAGGCCAAGAAGCTGGGCCTGCACGGCAAGGGGGGCAACTGCCGGGTGAACCGGGCCGGCTGCTTCGACCGCTGCGGCGAGGGTCCGGTGTGCGTGGTCTACCCGGACGCGGTCTGGTACACCTACGTGGACGAGGCGGACATCGACGAGATCGTCGAATCCCACCTGCGCAACGGCAAGGTGGTGGAACGGTTGAAAATTTGAGCGTCAGCGTCACTCCCCCTCCCAGCCTCCCCCACGAGTGGGGGAGGAGCAAGCCCCCTCCCCGCTGGCGGGGAGGGCTGGGGTGGGGAGGCGCCCCATCCCGCACGTGAAACGCCACCGACTCCGCATCAAAGGCCCCGCCGGCGCCATCGAAACCGTCATCGAGGAACCGGCGGGCGAACCGCGCGGCCTGGCCCTGGTGGCCCATCCCCATCCCCTGCGCGGCGGCAGCCTGGACAACAAGGTGGCCTGGACCCTGGCCCGGGCCGCGCTGGCCTGTGGTCTGATCGCGGTACGTCCCAACTTCCGCGGCGTGGGCGAGAGCGAGGGGGAGTTCGACCATGGCATCGGCGAGACCGAGGATCTGCTGGCCGTGGCGAACGCCGTTTCAGGCCACTACGGCAATCTGCCCTGGACCCTGCTGGGCTTTTCCTTCGGCGCCTACGTGCAGCAGCGGGTGGCCAAATCCATGCATGCCCGACGCCTGATCATGGTGGGGCCGGCGGTGTCCATGTACGAGTTCGAGCCTACGTCCATCCCCAGCACCCTCATCCACGGCGACCGGGACGAGGTGATCCCCTTCGCCGCCGCCCGTGACTATGCCGCCGCCCATGCCATTCCCCTGATCGTGCTGGAAGGCTGCGGCCACTTCTTCCACGGCCGGCTGCGGGAATTGCAGGAACACGTGGAGGCCCTATGCCGGGCATGACTCCGCCCCTGAGCCTGCGCGGCCTGACCAAGCGCTACGGCGGCCAGCCCGTCGTCGACGGCTTCGACCTGGAACTGGAGCCGGGCCGCTGCCACGGTCTGCTGGGCCCCAACGGCGCCGGCAAGACCACCACCCTGCGTTTGAGCCTGGGCCTCATCGAGGCCGATGCCGGCACGGTGGAACTGCTGGGCCACCCCATGCCGGCGGCGGCGAAGCGGGCGCGCCGACGGGTGGGGGTGGTGCCCCAGGTGGATAGTCTGGACCCGGATTTCACCGTGGCCGAGAACCTGCAGACCTACGGCCGCTACTTCGGCCTGTCCGGCCAGGCCATCGCCGAGCGCACCCCCGCCCTGCTGGAGTTCGCTGGCCTCGCCGGCAAGGCCGACGCCCCCATCCTTACCCTGTCCGGCGGCATGAAGCGGCGCCTCACCCTGGCCCGCGCCCTGGTCAACGACCCGGACCTCATCATCCTGGACGAACCCACCACCGGCCTCGATCCCCAGGCCCGCCACCTGATCTGGCAGGGCCTGCGCCGGCTCATCTCCCAGGGCAAGACCCTGCTGCTCACCACCCACTTCATGGACGAGGCGGAACGCCTGTGCGACGTCATCAGCGTCATGGACAAAGGCCGGGTCATCGCCCGGGGCAGCCCCCGGGAACTCATCGCCGGCCACATCGAGCCCCACGTGGTGGAGATCTATGGCGACGGCCTGAATGAGTGGAAGCCATCTTTTCTCCCCTCCCCCGCAAGCGGGGCGAGAGGGGAATTCGGGAAGCATGGCTTCCCGCCCTCGCAGCCGGATCGGGATGCAGCCCGATCCGTGGGGCGCGAAGCGGGGGTCGGGGGAGAGGGGAATGCTCTTTGTCACCGCTGCGAGCAGGCCGGCGAAACCCTGTTCTGCTACACGGACGACCCGGAGAAGGTGGTGGCGGAACTGGAGGCCAAGCCCGGCCTGCGTTACCTGCACCGGCCGGCGAACCTGGAGGACGTGTTCCTGAAGATCACCGGGAGGGACCTGCGTGATTAGCTTCGGGTGGATGCCGGTATGGCGCCGCAACTTCCTGGTCTGGAAGAAGCTGGCCGGCCCGTCCCTGCTCGGCAACCTGGCCGACCCCATGCTCTACATGCTGGGCCTGGGCTACGGCCTGGGCGGCTTGCTGCCGGCGGTGGACGGGGTGCCCTACCTGAACTTCCTCGCCGCCGGTACCCTGGCCTACAGCGTCATGAACAGTGCCACCTTCGAGACCCTGTATTCCGCCTTCTCGCGCATGCATGTGCAGAAGACCTGGGACGCCATCCTCAACACCCCCCTGGGCCTGTCCGACATCCTGCTGGGCGAACTGTTCTGGGCCACAGCCAAGAGCCTGCTGTCGGGCGTGGCGATCCTGCTGGTGGTGTGGGTGCTGGGCCTATATGAGAGCTTCGCCCTGACCCTGGCCCTGCTGCCGGTGGCGCTGCTGACGGGCTTCTGTTTCGCCGGGCTGGGCCTGTCCATCAACGCGGTGTCGCCCAACTACGACTTCTTCCTCTACTACTTCACCCTGGCCATCACGCCCATGATCCTGCTGGGCGGGGTGTTCTACCCGCCCACGGCGCTGCCGGGCTGGCTCGCCGCCATCGCCGCCTGGCTGCCGCTCACCCACGCCATCGACCTGGCGCGGCCCCTGATCCTGGGAAAATGGCCGGAAGGCATGCTGCTGCATGCGGCGGCGCTGCTGGCTTATGGGATGGCTGGCTTTGCCGCGGCGCTGAAGCTGACGCGGCGGCGGTTGCTGCGCTGACGGCTACCCGTGGTTTGGTTGCCGGTGTCCATCCCGCCGGAAATCCACATGCCCGTCGATCAGGGTGTACTGCACCCGGCCCTGCATCTCCAGGCCCAGGTAGGGGCTGTTCTTGCCCAGGCTGGCGAGATTGGAGGGGCTGACGATCCAGGCGGCTTCCGGGTCGAACAGGCACAGGTCGGCGGGGCGGCCGGCGGCGATGTGGCCCGCGTCCACACCCAAGATGCCGGCGGGCTTGTGGGTCAGGTAGCCCAGGGCACGGGCCAGGGGGATGCCGGCCTCCCGCGCCCACTTCAGGGTCAGGGGCAGCAGCAGTTCCACGCCGGTGGCGCCGGGATCGGCTTCCTGGAAGGGGAGTTCCTTGGCGTCGTCGTCCACCGGGGCGTGGTCGGAGCAGATGGCGTCGATGGTTCCGTCGGCCAAGCCCTTGCGGATGGCCTCCCGGTCCCGCTGGCTGCGCAGGGGCGGGATCAGGTGGCAGTTGGCGTCGAAGTCTGCAGTGTCCATCTCCGACAGGTGGACGTGGTGTACACCGACGTCGCAGGTGATGGGCAGGCCGTCCTGCTTCGCCCGGCGCACCATCTCGATGCCGGCGCGGCTGGAGAGGCGGGCCAGGTGCACACGGGCGCCGGTCTCGCGTACCAGCAGCAGAATGGTGGAGATGGCGACGGTCTCGGCCGGCACGGGAATCGGGGGCAGGCCGTGGCGCGCGGCGACGACGCCGTCGTGGGCGACGCCCTCGCGCGCCAGATGGGCGTCCTGGGGCCGCAGCCAGAGGGGCAGATCGAAGGTCTTGGCGTATTCCATGGCGCGCAGCAGCACCTGGGTGTCGGTGAGCGGTGCGTCGGCCTGGCTGAAGGCGATACAGCCGGCCTCGTTGAGTTCGGCCATCTCGGTCAGGCGCTCGCCCTTGAGTTCGCGGGTGAGGGCGCCGACGGGATAGACCCTGGGACCGGGCATGTGCTTGGCGCGGAACTTGAGCATTTCCACCAGGCCCGGCTCGTCCAGGGGCGGGTCGGTGTCGGGCGGGCAGGCCAGGGAGGTGACGCCGCCCACGGCGCAGGCGTGCATCTCCGATTCCAGGGTGGCCATGTATTCCAGGCCCGGTTCGCGCAGGCGCACGGACAGGTCCACCAGGCCGGGGCAGACCACCAGGTCTGTGGCGTCGATGACCTGGTTGGCGTGGAAATCGGCGGGCGCGGCGCCCACCCCGACGATATGGCCGGCGGCCACGAAGACATCCCGGACCGCATCCAGGCCGGAGGCGGGATCGATGACGCGGCCGTTCTTGAGGTGGATTTTCATGTCAGTTCCCCGCCAGGATGCTCATCACCGCCATGCGCACGGCGATGCCGAAGGTGACCTGGGACAGGATCACCGACTGCATGCCGTCCGCCACCGCCGAGTCGATCTCCACGCCGCGGTTCATGGGGCCGGGGTGCATGACGATGGCGTCGGGCTTGGCCAGTTTCAGCTTGTCGGGCGTCAGGCCCCAGTGCTTGTAGTACTCGCCGGCGCTGGGCAGGCGCGAGCCGCGCATGCGCTCGTTCTGCAGGCGCAGCATGAGCACCGCGTCCACGTCCTTGATGCCCTCGCTCATCTTGTGGAACACGTGCACGCCCAGGTTCTCCACGTCACGGGGCAGCAGGGTCTTGGGTGCCACCACCCGCACTTCCGGGCAGCCCAGGGTGGTCAGGGCATGGATCTGCGAGCGGGCGACGCGGGAGTGCAGCACGTCGCCGACGATGGCGACGCGCAGGTTGTGGAACGCGCCCTTGTAGTGGCGCAGGGTGAACATGTCGAGCAGACCCTGGGTGGGGTGGGAACAGCGGCCGTCGCCGGCGTTGATGACATGGATGTGGGGCGCCACGTGGCGGGCGATGAGGTGGCCGGCGCCGGCCGCGGCGTGACGCACGATGAACATGTCGGCCTGCATTGCGGACAGGTTGGCCACGGTGTCCAGCAGGGTCTCGCCCTTGCTCTGGGACGAGGCGTTGATGTTCAGGTTGACCACGTCCGCCGACAGCCGCTTGGCGGCGATCTCGAAGGTGGTGCGGGTGCGCGTGGAGTTCTCGAAGAAGATGTTGAAGATGGCCTTGCCGCGCAGCAGGGGCACCTTCTTCACGTCCCGCTCCTGGGCCGATACCGGGACGAAGGAGGCGGCGGTGTCCAGGATCTGCGTGAGGATGCGCGCCGGCAGGCCCTCCAGGGTGAGCAGGTGGCGCAGGCGGCCGTCGTCGGTGAGTTGCAGGTTGGCGCTCATGCTTTCCTCTTCATGACGAAATGCAGGCCCTCCGCTTCGCTCTTCTCCAGGGAGATATGCGCGTCGGCCGGCAACGCCATGCGGACCGCGGCGAAATCGGCACAGATGGGCAGCTCGCGCCCGCCCCGGTCCACCAATACCGCCAGGCGGACGGCGGCGGGCCGGCCATAGTCGAACAGCAGGTTCATGGCGGCGCGGATGGTGCGGCCGGTATAGAGCACGTCGTCCAGCAGCAGGATGCGCCGGTCCTCCACCTCGAAGGGGATGTGGGAGGGCTTGCTTTCCGGATGCAGGCCGATGCGCGAGAAGTCGTCCCGGTAGAAGGCGATGTCCAGCACCGCCCGGGGGATGTCCAGCTTCAGGCGCTCGGCCAGGGCGTCCATGATCCACACGCCGCCGGTGTGGATGCCCACCAGGGCGCAGTCGGGGCGGATGTGGGGCGCGATCTGTTCGGCCAGGGCGTCGATGAGGGTGTCAGGCGAGGGTAGGTTCGCGGGCATGGCTTTGCTCGAAGTGGTCCTGAAGGATCTGCTGGGCCGCGACCGCGTCGTCCAGCCCTTTGCGGTCGCGGCCCTTGACCCCGGCCTCGCGCAGGCGCAGGTCGGCGTCGAAGGAGGTGAGGCGTTCGTCCACCAGGGCCACGGGCAGCTTGAAGCGGCCGTGCAGTTGGTTGGCGAAGCGGCGGGCGCGGCGGGAGAGGTCATGCTCCGTGCCGTCCATGTTCATGGGCAGGCCGACGACCAGCTCGCCGGGCTTCCATTCCCCGATCAGCGCGGCGATGCGGCCGAAGCGCGCGTCGTTGGCCTCGCCGCCGATGGTTTCCAGGGGATGGGCCAGGCGGGTTTCCCAGTCGCCCACCGCCACGCCGATGCGGCGCAGGCCGAAGTCGAAGGCCAGGACGCCGCCGTCCCTCAAGCGTGCCCCGCCTCTTCGGAAAGCATGGACAGGTCGATGCCCAGCAGGCGCATGGCCGCCGGAATGCGGTCCTGGGCGGGCAGGGCAAAGATCACCTCCGGGTCGGCCGGCACCGTCAGCCAGGCGTTCTGCTTGATCTCGTCCTCCAGCTGGCCAGGACCCCAGCCGGCATAGCCCAGGGTCACCAGGATCTCCGCCGGGCCTTCCTGACGCGCGGTGGCTTCCAGGATGTCCTTCGAGGTGGTCAGGCCGACACGGTCGTTGACCGCCAGGGTGGAACCCCACTGGCCCACCGGGCGATGCAGCACGAAACCCCGCTCCACCTGCACCGGACCGCCGTAGTAGACCGGCTCGCCGCGCAGGTGGGCGTCGGTCAGGTCGAGGCCGATCTGGCTGAACAGGGATTCCATGTTGAGATCGATGGGCCGGTTCACCACCACGCCCAGGGCACCCTGCTCGCCGTGATCGCAGATATAGGTCAGCGTGCCGGAAAAGTTCGGATCCAGCATGTTGGGCATGGCGATGAGAAAGTGGTCGGTGAAATTGGCGTTGTCCATGACGGGCACCCGGGAAACCTGGAGCCATTGTAACGCCACCCGCCACCCCCCAATATCACCCCCATGGATACCGCTCTGGTCTGGTTCCGGCGCGACCTGCGCCTGCACGACAACACCGCGCTTTTCCAGGCCCTGGGCGCTGCCGGCCGGGTGCGCGCGGCGTTCGTGTTCGACAGCGACATTCTCGATGCCCTGCCCGACAGGGCGGACCGGCGGGTGGAATTCATCTGGCGCAGCGTGGCCGCACTGAAAGCTGCCTTGGAAGCCAGGGGCGTCCCCCTGCATGTCCTGCGCGGCTCCGCCCGGGAATGCATCCCGGCCTTCGCCGCTGCTTGCGGCGCCGGGGCCGTTTACGCGGCACGGGACTATGAACCCTTCGCCATCGCCCGCGATGCCGCCGTGGCGGATGCCTTGGCGCTCATGGGGCGCAAGCTCGATCTGGCCAAGGACCAGGTCGTCTTCGACACCGATGAGGTGCTCACCGCCGCCGGCCGGCCTTTCCACGTCTTCACGCCCTACAGGCGCGCCTGGCTGGGCAAGCTGGATCACTCCCGTGTTTCCGCCCATGCGGTGGAGCGCCGTCTGGGGCGGCTCACCCCTTGCCCCCGGATGGAGGGCGGCATGCCGACCCTCGCCGACCTGGGCTTTCGTGCCACGGATCTCGACAGGATCGGCATCGTTCCCGGCGAGGCCGGCGCCCGGGGGGCGCTGGAGGATTTTCTGACGCGCATGGAGCGCTACCGGGCCCAGCGCGATTTTCCCGCCGTCAAGGGGCCTTCCTATCTGTCCGTGCATCTGCGCTTCGGCACCCTTTCCGTCAGGGAGGCGGTCCGGGTCGCCCTGGAACGCGGCGGCGAGGGTGCCGAAACCTGGTTGTCGGAGCTGATCTGGCGTGAGTTCTACCAGATGCTGCTGTGGCATTACCCGGGCACGGTCGAACATGCCTTCCGGCGCAGGTTCGACGCCCTCCCCTGGCCGAACCCCCCGGGGCATTTCCAGGCCTGGGCCGAGGCCCGCACCGGTTACCCCCTTATCGATGCCGCGATGCGCCAACTCGAGCAGACCGGCTACATGCACAACCGCCTGCGCATGCTCGCCGCCTCCTTCCTGGTGAGGGACCTGCATGTGGACTGGCGCCTGGGGGAGCGCCACTTCGCCCGCAAGCTCATCGACTACGACCAGGCCGCCAATGTGGGCGGGTGGCAGTGGTCGGCCGGGGTCGGTACCGACGCCCAGCCCTGGTTCCGCATCTTCAACCCGGTCACCCAGTCGGAAAAATTCGATCCGGATGGGCGGTTCATCCGCCGCTATCTGCCCGAACTGGCGGCGGTGCCGGACCGCTTCATCCATGCCCCCTGGAGGATGACGCCCGGGCAGCAGGCCGGCTGCGGCGTCATCGTCGGCCGCGACTACCCGCCACCCCTGGTCGATCACGCCCGGGCCAGGGCGGCGACCCTGGCGCTGTACCGGGCGGCGTCGTCGGATCGGGCTTGAGGCCTTCCCACACGCTGGGGTAGTGCAGCCGGAACCCCAATTCCCGCTTCGCCCGCAGGTTGGTAAGCCGGCGGGACTCGTTGAGGAAGGTGCGCATGGCCGGGGTCACCGCCGCGATGACCTCCGCCCGGGTCAGACGCGGCGGCCGGGGCAGGCCCAGGTGGTCCGCCACCACGTCGAACCAGTCGCCCATCTTCAGGCCGCTGTCGTCCACGGCGTTGTAGACCCGATTGGGCCGCCCCCGGAACAGGGCGGCCAGGGCCAGGCGGGCCAGATCCTCGGCGTGAATGTGGTTGGTATGCACGTCATCGTCGGCGGCAATGGCGGGCAGTCCCTTCCTCACCCGCTCCGCCGGCATGCGGTCCTGGGCGTAGATGCCGGGGGCGCGCAGGATGCCGAGCCGCCGGCCGCGCCGGCCCCAGGCCCGCAATCGGGTTTCGGCGTCGGCCCGCCGCTTGGCGCGGCTGTTGTTGGGCCGCGTAGGACGGGTTTCCGCCACCACCTCGCCGGCGCAGTCGCCGTAGACGCCGCTGGTGCTGATGTAGACCAGCGACGGGAAGGGGGCGAGTGACGGGGGCAATTTTCGGCTCAGGGCCGCCAGCAGGTTGCGGGTGCGGGGGTCGGTTTCGCCCTCGCCCGGGGGCGGGGCGAAATGCAGGATGGTGTCCGCCAGGCCGGCCAGGCGCTTCAGGCTCTGCCGGTCATCCAGGTTGCCGGCGATGGGCGTGACGCCGGCCGCGCGCAGCGCCGCGAAGCGGTCCGGTGAATGGCTCAGGGCATAGAGCCGGGCGCGGCCCTTGAGCAGGCGGGCCACGCGCAGGCCCACGTCGCCGCAGCCGACAATTAGAATGCGCATCTTCTTCAGGAGGAATTGATCGTGTCTCACCAGGTCACCATCCAACCCAGCGGCCATCAGTTTACCGTCAAGCCCGGCGAAACCCTGCTCTCCGCCGCCCTCAACGCCGGCTTCTCGCTGCCCTACGGCTGCCGCAACGGCGCCTGCGGCGCCTGCAAGGGCAAGGTGCTGGCGGGTTCCGTGGACTACGGCGTGTTCCAGGAAGGGGCGCTGACCCACGAGGACAAGCTCAAGGGCCTGGCCCTGTTCTGCTGCGCCAAGGCCGAGAGCGACCTGACCATCGAAGTGAAGGAGGTGGGCGCCGCGAAGGATATCCCCATCAAGACCCTGCCCTGCCGCATCGAGAAGATGGAGAAGCTGGCCGAGGACGTCATGGCCCTGTGGCTCAAGCTGCCCTCCAACGAGCGTCTGCAGTTCCTGCCCGGCCAGTACATCGATTTCCTGCTCAAGGACGGCAAGCGGCGCAGCTTTTCACTGGCCAATGCGCCGGAGGAGGACGCCCTGCTGGAACTGCACATCCGCCACGTGCCAGGCGGCCAGTTCACCGAGCACGTTTTCGGCGCCATGAAGGTGAAGGACATCATGCGCATCTCCGGCCCCTACGGCAGCTTCTTCCTGCGCGACTCGGACAAGCCGGCGATCTTCGTCGCCGGCGGCACCGGTTTCGCCCCCATCAAGAGCCTCCTCGCCCACGCCTTCCATCACG
>Ga0233425_10006603_pt1 | contig 17057 bp, 13 predicted proteins | sample Watercolumn_Towu_2_FD_181712 | JGI IMG/M metagenome (GOLD analysis project Ga0233425, IMG submission 181712) | Freshwater microbial communities from Lake Towuti, South Sulawesi, Indonesia - Watercolumn_Towuti2014_140_MG | ecosystem: Environmental > Aquatic > Freshwater > Lake | place... | reverse complement strand
CAATGCGCGATTGGGTGACAAACGTAAGGTCGACGCATTATATTTTAGGGTCTGTTTTAGGCCCGCATCCGTATCCGATGATTGTAAGAGACTATCAGCGAGTTATAGGTGATGAGGCGAGAAAGCAGATTTTAATACAGGAAAAGAAACTGCCGGATCTTCTAATCGCGTGTGTTGGAGGAGGTAGTAATTCGATAGGATTATTTTACCCGTTTTTGAAGGACGCAGGTGTTAAAATGATTGGGGTCGAGGCAGGAGGCATGGGGATTAGCACAGGAAAGCATGCGGCGAGGTTTGATGGCGGATCATTAGGTGTTTTCCAAGGGACTAAGAGTTTTATTTTACAGGATGATGACGGACAAATTAAAACCACTCATTCTGTTTCTGCAGGATTGGATTATGCCGGTGTGGGCCCTGAGCATAGTTATTTGAGAGAAATAGAGAGAACAAAATACACGTCAGTGACTGATAAGGAGGCATTGGAGGGATTTAGATTTATAAGTCAAACAGAAGGAATAATTCCGGCATTGGAATCGTCACATGCTGTAGCATATGCGATGAAGATTGTTCCGAAAATGAAAAAAAATCAGGTAGTAATATTAAATTTGAGCGGCAGAGGGGATAAGGATATTGATATTGTGAGAAAAGAAATGAAGACTGAAGAGCTGAAGGCATAAATTAACAGCTTTTACTTCAGAACTTTAGTCTTCAAATCTTCAGCGCTAAAAAATATGAACAGAATAGATGGTAAATTTGAAGAATTGAAGAAAAATGGTAAAAAGGCGTTTATTGCTTTTATTGAGGCGGGGGATCCGTCTTTGGAAATTACTGGAGAATTAGTTCTGGCGCTAGAAGAATCCGGTGTGGATATTATCGAATTGGGGATACCGTTTAGTGATCCAATGGCTGACGGGGTTGTAAATCAGAAAGCGGCTGACAGGGCGTTAAAAGGCGGAACTACTCTAAAAAAGATTGTATCTGCGGTCGAGCGCATAAGGCAAAAAACGAATATTCCGATTGTACTTTTTACATATTTAAATCCCGTGTTTAAATATGGCTGGGACAAATTTGTAAAAGATATAAAAAATGCCGGTATTGATGGAGTTCTTGTTTTGGATCTGCCTGTGGAAGAATCTAAGGCAGAGCGCGCGTTGTTGTTGGAAAAAGGAATAAAAATTATTTATTTGTTGGCACCGACAAGTACTGATGATCGCGTAAAACTTGTCTGTGATAACGCATCCGGTTTTATTTATTATGTGTCGCGAACAGGAGTTACGGGCCAAAAAGAATCTGTTGAACAATCCGTGAAACCTTCTGTTGAAAAGATAAAAAAATATACAGACGTGCCTGTTGCTGTTGGTTTTGGTGTTTCAAGGCCTGAGCACGTAAAAGAAATCGGTAAATATGCCGACGGTGTTGTGGTTGGCAGCGCGATAGTTTCAAAGGTAGAAGAAAATATCGGGAAGAGCGGGTTAGTTTCTAATGTGTCAAGATTTGTCAAAACTTTGACGAATGTTTTGTGAAAAGGATATTTTATGAAAAATATTTATGTGGTTATTATGGCAGGGGGAAGCGGGGAAAGATTTTGGCCTTCAAGCAGGAAGAAATGTCCAAAACAACTTCTGCCTATAGTGTCTAAGAATAGTATGCTTCAGGAAACCGTAAACCGCTTAAAGGGATTCGCGGACAATAAGAACATAATTATTGTAACAAACAAAGTACAGGCAAAAGCGGTACGAAAACAACTCCCGCAACTGCCGAAGAAAAATATTGTAGTTGAACCATTTTCAAAAAATACGGCTCCCTGTATCGGGGTCGCCGCGGATATTATCGGACGTGAAAATCCAAACGCGGTAATGGTTGTTTTGCCCGCTGACCACCAGATAAAAGACGCGAAGAAGTTCTTAAACACCTTAAATCAGGCTGTTAGAGTAGCGTCGGAAAAAGAGGCGCTGGTAACGCTAGGCATTAAACCAAGATTTCCGCATACTGGATATGGTTATATAAAAAAGGGGGAAGCTGTAGCTAAGGGTTTTTTTAAGATTGCTAAATTTGCAGAAAAACCGGACATAGAAAAGGCGAAAGAATATTGCGATAGCGGAGAATATTATTGGAATAGCGGGATGTTTATATGGAAGGCATCCGTTATATTGGGAGAAATTGAAAATTACATGAGCAGTTTGAGTAAATTATTAAAATGTAGAAATTTGTATAAAATATACAAAGACGCGGAAAATATTTCGATTGATTACGGAATTATGGAGAAAACAAAAAAGGCAGTCGTCATGGAAGCGGAGTTCCCTTGGGATGATGTCGGAAGCTGGACGGCGGTGGATGCCCATAAAGAAAAAGATCTTGACGGAAATGTTATGGAAGGGCAGGTAATCAGTAAAGATGTAAAGAATTCCACAGTTATCGCGAAAAAGAATTTGGTGGGTATTGTAGGTTTGTCAGATATAATTGTTATCGCGGAAAAAGATGCTATTTTGGTATGTCCAAAGAATAGGGCGGAAGACGTAAAGCATATAGTAGGCCTTCTAAAAAAAGAAGAGAAGTACAAAAGGTACTTATGAGAGAATACGAAATCAATGAGCTAAAGAACGGGATGCGTGTTGTGTCGTGCAGAATGGACGGAATGGAAAGCGCGGCGGTAGGTGTTTTTGTCGGTATTGGCGGAAGGTTTGAAGATGAAAGGATTCATGGTATTTCTCATTTTGTAGAGCACCTATTATTTAAAGGCACAAAAAAACGCACAAGTATGCAGATATCCAAAGCCATTGAAGGTGTTGGCGGACATATTAACGCGTACACGTCGGAGGAACATACATGTTACATGGTAAAGGTTAGAGGCAAACATCAGGAGCTTGCGCTTGAAGTTTTGATGGACATGATAAAAAGTCCGTTGTTTGATTCTAAGGAAATAGAAAAAGAGCGTTATGTTATAAAAGAAGAAATTCACATGATAGTAGATAATCCGGGCCATTACGCGAGCGAAGTAGTTCATCAATTGATGTGGCCGGATCATCCTCTGGGAAGGATGCTGATAGGTACGGAGGAATCCATAAATTCGATAAGCAGGGATGACATTCTTGAATTTCAGAAAAATACTTATTTCCCCAAGAATATGATTGTCAGCGCCGCGGGGAATATTGATGTAAAAAAATTGGTACATGATTCTGAAGCGCTGGGCGCAAAGATGGCCAATTACGGGAAGCCGCGCACGGAAATATTTGAGAGCCGTCAAAAAGAACCGGTGGTAAAGATATGCGGTAAACAGACAGAGCAGATACATGTGTGTCTAGGTATGAGGTCGGTTCCTAGGGAAGATCCTGATAGATATGTTGTGAAACTGCTGAGCATCATTTTGGGCGAGAATATGAGTTCAAGGCTTTTTCAGACTATAAGAGAGAAGCATGGACTTAGTTATGAAGTGAATTCGGGGGTAAGTTACTTTAAAGATTCAGGAGGATTTGTTATATCAAGCGGAGTGAAGCCGGATAAGTTAAATAAGTATTGTGATCTGGTGGCGAAAGAGTTGAGATCGATAAAGAAAAATAGCGTTAAGAGCGAAGAGCTAAATAGGGCGAAGGAATTTTACGAAGGGCAGATAGCGCTGGGTTTTGAAAAGACCATGTCTAGGATGTTGTGGATGGGAGAGAATATGATCAGTACGGAAAGTGTTCCGACTGTAAAAGAGGTTTTGGAAAAAGTAAAGAAAGTAAAAATCGAAGACATTAGGCGCTTGGCGGCGAAAATATTTAATAAGGACAACCTAAGTGTGGCCGTTATCGGGCCCGCGAAAGAAGGAATGAAACTAGAGTTTGATTTATGAAAAAAAGCACAAAAAAACAATCAAAGGTTTTGATTTCTCCCTCGATCCTTGCGGGGGATTTCGGTAGGTTAGCCAGTGAAGCAAAAAGGGCGGAGGACGCGGGAGCCGATTGGTTGCATGTTGATATTATGGACGGGCATTTTGTTCCGAACATTACTATAGGCCCTCAGGCGGTGGCGGCCTTAAAAAAAGCGGTAAAAATACCACTGGATGTTCATTTAATGATAGAGTATCCGCAAAAATATGTAAAACAATTCGCGGAGGCCGGAGCGGATATATTGACGGTGCATGTCGAGTCTAAACATGATATAAAAGAAACTCTAGCGACTATAAAATCGCTTGGCTGTAAATGCGGTCTTGTGATAAATCCCGATACCAGTACGGCAAGGGTAAAAAAATACTTGCCGGACATTGACATGGTCCTTGTCATGAGCGTTTTTCCTGGGTTTGGCAATCAGAAGTTTATCCCGGAAGTATTAGCGAAAGTGACGGATCTAAGAGATTGTATTGATATGCTTGCAAAAGATATATATTTGCAGATCGACGGCGGAATAAACAGCGAGACATCGAAGCTAGCGATAGCGGCTGGGGCGGATGTATTGGTAAGCGGGAGCGCCGTATATAAACACAAGAACCTTCGTCCGATAATAAGAGAGTTGAGGTCGATATGAGCGAGATTAAATTTGGTACTGACGGTTGGAGAGGTATTATTTCTAAAGACTATACATTTAAGAATGTAAAAATTATTTCTCAGGCTATATCGGATTTGGTGGGCGCGGGGAAATCAGTAGCGATTGGCTATGACACGCGTTTTATGTCGAAAGATTACGCGAAATTGTCCGGGAGCGTGTTAGAAGCGAATAACATAAAAGTGACAATTTCAAAGCATCATACCCCGACGCCGATGTTGTCGTATTACGTATGGCACGGTAAAATGGCCGGTGGTGTAATGATTACCGCGAGTCATAATCCGTATATGTACAACGGAGTAAAATTTAAAGAATCTTTGGGCTGTTCGAGCAGGCCTGAAACTACAAAAAAAATTGAAGAGTTTCTCGGGAAAACGTACGTAAAGACGGGTGACGGCGCGTTACTTGAAAAGAATATCAGCGCCCCGTATATAAAAGCGTTAAAAAAATACGTGATTAATAAATTTATGCGTCGTAAACCGTTAAAAATTGTGGTTGATTCAATGTATGGCGCGGGCAGGCATTATTTGGAAGATATCTTAAAAAGTTACGGGCATAAAGTAATTACTATTCATGGTGATCCGAATCCGTCATTTCCCGGGATGAATCCGGAACCGATTGCTGTCAATATGGCGGAATTATCAGAGAAAGTAAAAGAGTTTAAAGCAGACATTGGTATTGCGACGGACGGAGATGCTGATAGAGTCGGAATAGTCGACGACAAGGGAAATGTGCTTACCCCTCATTATGTGCTGTCTCTTTTACTGTTGCATTTAAAAACTTCAAGAGGATGGAGCGGCGCTGTAGTAAAGACTATTTCATCTACAGTGTTGCTAAACAGAATAGCGCAGAGGTATTCTATTGATGTAAAAGAGACACCAGTGGGTTTTAAGCATATCGCGGAGTTAATGCTGTCAGACGATATTCTAATAGGCGGAGAAGAAAGCGGTGGCAATGGTTTTAAAAATCATATACCTGAAAGAGACGGTTTAATGAGCGGGCTGTTGCTTGTTGAGATGATTGGCGCGCGTGGTAAAAAACTGACAAAAATAGTGCAGGATATGGAAAAAGAGTTTGGAGCGTATAAATACAAGAGGATTGATCTTCATGTTGAGAGAGAAAGAATTGATAGGCTGTTTATGATGTTAAAAGAAAATCCGCCTGAAGAAGTTGCCGGGAAGAAAATTGTGGACATAAAATCTTATGACGGTACAAAACTCATTTTTGAAAATGACTCGTGGCTTTTAATACGTGCCTCAGGGACAGAGCCGATTTTAAGAATATATTCGGAAGGCAAAACGCGAAAAGAAGTCGAGGCGTGCATAAACGCGGCGAAGGATATGATATAAAGATGAATTTACAAAATATAAGAAACTTTTCCATCATTGCGCATATAGACCACGGTAAGTCCACACTCGCGGATAGATTGTTGGAATATACGCACACAATTGAGAAGCGTGAATACAGAGACCAGTATCTGGACTCAATGGATTTAGAAAGAGAAAGAGGAATTACAATAAAGGCGCATCCGGTGACAATGGTCTATAAAGCGGACGATGGTGAAGAATACGTGTTGAATTTAATCGATACTCCGGGGCATGTGGATTTTACGTATGAAGTATCTAGAAGCTTATCCGCGTGTGAGGGGGCTATACTGGTTGTTGATGCGTCGCAAGGTGTAGAGGCGCAGACAGTAGCAAATGTGCATTTAGCAATGCAGCATAATCTCGCGATAATTCCGGTAATAAATAAAATAGATTTGGCCAACGCGAATACTGAAGAGGCTGTTAGACAAATTGAGGATGTTCTTGGATTAGATACGCACAATGTGATAAAGGCGAGCGCGAAGCAGGGGATTGGTACGAAAGAGATATTAGAGGCGGTTGTTCAGAGAGTCCCTCCGCCGAAGGGTGAACGGAATTCCGCTTTACAAGCACTTGTTTTTGATTCTGTTTACGATGTTTTCCGAGGCGTAAGGGTATATATAAGAGTTGTTAACGGCGAGATTAAACCGAATACTCAAATTATTACTATGAGTACCGGTAATCAATATGAAGTCAGCGAAGTAGGTATTTTTTCTCCAAAGGCAGTACCCTTAGAAACATTGCAGGCGGGCCGAGTCGGATATATTGTGGCGAATATAAAAGTAGCGACCGAGGTCAAGATAGGCGACACGGTTACAACAGTCAGAAATCCTACGCAAACGCCTTTGGCGGGTTTTAAAGAAGTAAGGCCGATGGTTTTTAACAGCATCTATCCGATAAATGCCGCTGATTACCCTATGCTAAAAGACGCAATGGAAAAGCTTCGCCTGAATGATGCTTCTTTTCTGTTTGAACCGGATAGTTCTGCCGCCCTTGGTTTTGGATTTAGATGCGGTTTTTTGGGGCTTTTGCACGCGGAGATAATTCAAGAAAGGTTGGAGCGAGAATACGATATTGGTATAGTCGCGACAGCGCCTAGCGTCTCCTATCAATTATTGACCAGTAAAGGCGACATCATAATGGTTGACAACCCACTGCATTTCCCTCAGCCCCCTGAAATAGCTTCAATTGAGGAACCGTTTGTGAGGGTATTTGTTATATGCCCTAATGATGATATTGGCGGATTGATGCAGTTGGCTCAGGATAGGAGGGGTTCATGCGTTAAGACAGAATCGATCGATAAAAAAAGAGTAATTCTTACTTTTGAACTTCCGCTAAATGAAGTTGTTATAGATTTTCATGACAGGATAAAATCTCTTACGAAGGGATACGGCTCGATGGATTATGAATATATAGGTTTCAGGCCTTCGGATATTGTGAAACTAGATATATTGCTTAATAGCGAAATTGTAGACGCGTTCAGTTGTCTTGTGCACAGGTCTAAAGCCGAGTCAAAGGGTAGGGAGATTTGTTTAAAGCTTAAAGATTTAATTCCGCGGCATATGTTTCAAATTCCGGTTCAAGCGGCCGTCGGAAGTAAAATATTAGCGCGTGAAACTATTAAGGCCATGAATAAGGACGTCACAGCCAAATGTTACGGTGGTGACATTACACGTAAAAGAAAATTGTGGGAAAAGCAAAAAGAAGGAAAAAAGAAGATGAAGCAGATCGGCAAAGTAAGCATCCCGCAGAAGGTGTTTATGGATGTGCTGAAGTAGCATATTGCGGATGGCCGATAGGATGAGGAGGTGCAGTGTGGAAGTAATCATTCTCGGTTCGGGAACCGGGGCGCCGTCGCTGAAACGTGGCGCGCCGGGATTATTGATCAAAATAAAAGATGAATTGCTCCTCTTTGACAGCGGGAATGGCACTCTCGAAAAACTTCTAAAATTAAAAATTGACTACACGGAAATTGATTACATTTTTTATACGCATTTTCATCCAGACCATATAGCGGAGCTGATGCCGCTATTATTCGCGAATAAGTATGGCTCAAAAATCCGGACAAAACCTCTTATTGTTATTGGCCCCAAGGGAATGAAAAATTTATATGAAAATTTATTGAATGCGTATGGGAAGAGATGGCTTGTTCCGGAGAATTACAAGATTGAAATAAAAGATATGGATGACGTCGCGTATAAAGGCGAAAATTGGAAAATAAATTCGGAAAAGGTAAATCACATCGACCCATCGGTGGGTTATAGGTTCGAGACAAAAGACGGAAAGGTTGTTGTTTATTCCGGCGACACCGATTACTGCCATAATATTGTTAAACTCGCGCGTAACGCGGATTTATTCATATCGGAATGTTCTTTTCCGGACGAGTTGTATTTTAAAGGGCACCTTACTCCAAGCCTTGCGGGTAAAATCGCGAGGGAATCTGAATGCGGGCACTTGGTATTGACGCATTTATATCCCATATGTAATAAATACAATATCCGCAAAGAATGTAGAAATGAATATAAGGGAAGGCTTACGGTCGCGAAAGATATGTTGAAGATAAGGGTATAGATAGGGCAAATATTTGTTTTTTGGATCGCTCGCCAGTTTTGTAATAGGTGTTTTGATATGAATGCCTGCTCGCTCGTTTTTGTCGTCGCGAAGAAGTTTTTGCTTCAGTAAAATAACATAGAATTGCTCCGACAAAGACGTCCCAAAAACAAATATTTGCTCTGTACTAAGATTGAGCGGTATTTATAACCATTATGAAATTATTTGTCGAAGGCGGAGCAACTAAAACTAGAGGCGCGTTAATAGATCATAATGGCCGCGTTGTCGAGAAGCACGCCGTAGGTCCCACCAATCTTCATGTAGTCGGAGAAGAAGGTGTTTATCGGAATCTTCTAGAGCTAATATCACTTTTTAAAATAAAGCCTCCAGAATTCCATTTTTATCTTTCAGGGATGAAAACTAGGAAAGACAGGGCGAGTATTCAGAAAATTTGCCGCAGGTTAAAATTGAAAAAGAAGATTGTTATAGGTAATGACTTGATGGGAAGCATGTGGAAATATTCTAAGGATGGTACCGGCATAATTGTAATTTCGGGAACCGGTAGTGCTGTTTACGGAAGAAACGAAAAGGGTGAAGAGTCGCAGGTGGGAGGATGGGGCGAGAAATTAGGAGACGAGGCAGGGGCTTATAACATTGCGATTGCCGGTATAAAAGCCGCGATACAAAGTTATGACGGAAGAGGGAAGAAATCAACATTGGAGAATAAATTCGGTAAAATTGAGTGTATTACAGATTGGATTGATGGTAAAACAAAAACAGAGATAGCAGGGCTTGCTCCAGTTGTATTTAAGGCGGCACGAGAGGGTGACGAAGCTGCTGAGGAAATAATAGATTCGGCGGTGGATCATTTAGTAAAAGCGGTGAAAATTGTGGAGAGAAAGGTAGGGAAACGGGAGATTTATTTAAACGGCGGAAACTTTAAACATCAAAAAATGTTTGGAGATAAATTTATCCGGCAGCTAGAAATGTTCGATTCTAAAACTCGAACAAGCGCGAATTTGGTTCGAGAAATGAATTTAGGCGATGAAGGGGTTGTCCATGCGATAAAAGAAAATATTGATGCGATTGCTTCTGTAGCGGAAAGGACCGCATCGGCATTTATATCAGGCGGAAGATTGTTATATGTGGGTGCCGGTACGAGCGGGAGAATAGCTGTAATGGACGCGGTTGAATGTGTCCCCACATTTAATGTGCCGAAAACTATGGTGCAGGCGATTATTGCGGGAGGTGCAAGAGCTCTGACAGAATCGGTAGAGGGGGCTGAAGACAATGAGGAGGCCGCTAGAAAAATCATAAAAGAAGAAGGAATCTGTAACAAAGATATTGTTGTCGGAGTAAGCGCGAGCGGTACGAATCCTTTTGTAGTAAGTGCCTTAAATGCCGCAAAGAAAACAGGAGCTTACACGGTTTTAATTGCATCAAATGCGGATGCAAGCACCGTTGCCAACAAGACAATAATTGTTGATACCGGCACTGAAATAATTGAAGGTTCCTCTCGGTTAAAGGCAGGGACAGCGGCCAAAATGGTTTTAAATATGATTAGCACTGTTTCAATGATGAGATGCGGAAAAGTATTCGGAAATCTAATGATTGACGTAAAACCGACAAATAAAAAGCTTGTGAAAAGGGCTGTAGGTATTATCGCCAAAATTTGCGGAATTAATGAAAAGAATGCGGCTGAATATTTAGAGAGAGCAAAGAATGAAACAAGGGAAGCGGTAAGAAAAGGATTGTGGGATAAGGTCGGCGAGATACTGATGTGCGGATTTGAAAGGGGAGATGCCCCAAAAGATACGGGTGGCATAATTATTTTTGAGCGAAACGTTAAATATTTATCAAAACTTCGAGGGAACTATTTTGTAGCGGTTGACCAAGAAGGCGGGCGAGTAAACAGGATAAAAGACGGTGTTACGATGTTGCCGCCGATGAAAAATATAAAAGATAAAAAAGAGGCATATAAATACGGTGAAATATTGGCAAAGGAATTACTGGCTCTTGGGGTCAATATTGATTTGGCTCCGGTTTCGGACGTGAATACAGAGGAAAAGAATCCGATTATAGGTGACAGGTCATTTGGACACGACACAAAGAGGGTTTCAGAGTTGTCTTCCGCAATGATAAAGGGCATGCAGGATAACGGCCTTCTAGCGTGTTCAAAGCATTTTCCTGGACATGGTCCCACCAAGCGTGACAGTCATAAGTGCCTGCCTAAAGTTAATATCTCGTTAAAGGAATGGGAAGAGGTGCATTTACCGCCGTTTATTGAAGCTATTAAAAGCGGAGTATCAAGTATAATGATGGGCCATATATTTTATCCGGTATTGGATAAAGAACTGCCGACAAGTTTATCTTACAAGGTTGTAACAGGAATCTTGAGGGATAGGCTCGGGTTTAGTGGCGTTATAATAACCGATGATTTGGGAATGGGTGCAATAACGAAGCATTATACGCCGGAAGAAGCGGCAGTAATGGCAATCAACGCGGGCGTTGACATTGTGTTAATATGCCATGGAGAAGAGGTGCAGAATCGAGTAAGAAACGCGATTGTGAATGCGATCCTGGACGGCAAGATAAGTATTGATAGGATTAATGAATCCATTGAAAGGGTGAAAGAAATGAAGTCAAAAGGGGCATAGGTGTAAAAATGAGAAATATATTATGTGCGTTTTTGTTGATGGCTTTGTTTGGTAATTTTTCCTGTGCAAAAAAAGAAGATGATAAAAGGATAAAAATAACTTATCAAACTATGGAGACTTTGCCGGAGCAGAGGAAGGCCCTTGAAGAATTGGTCGCGGAGTTTGAGAGATTGCATCCTGAAATTCATGTAGAGGTTCTTACGTCTACTACTAGCTTTCAAAAATTGTCCATTCAAATTGCCGGCGGAAATGCCCCGGATGTGTTTTATTATGTGTCTGACAGATTGCCAGCGTTAGCGCATAAAGGTATAGTGATGGATTTGTCCCCTTCCGTAGATATAAATGACCTAAACCAATATTTTGACAAGACAGTTGATAGCTGTAAGGTGGACGGGAAAATTTATTGTATGCCTTTTCATTTCAGTACAGACGTACTTTTCTACAACAAAGACTTGTTCGATAAAGATGGGGTAGAATGCCCTTCGGATAAATGGACTTGGGATGATTTTCTGGCGGTAGCCCAAAAATTAACAAAAAAAGAAAATGGGAGGGTAATGCAATACGGGGCATTACAGCCTAGGCCGCTACTTCTAATAAAATCTTTTGGCGGCGAATGTTTTGATAAAGAAATGACGCGGTGCACTTTAAATAGTCCTGAAACAAAAAAGGCCTTGGAATTTATAATCGATATGGATAAAAAGTACGGAGTAGCGCCGAGCGCCGCGGCAATAAAAGACATGGAAAGAATGGACGGTGTGGATATGTTTTCTACCGGAAGGGTCGCAATGCTTTTGGGAAGAACATTTATGCTTTCCGAATTTAGAAAATTAAAGTCTTTTAGCTGGGATATAGCGCCGGTCCCGAGCGGAGTGAGAGAGTATTCGAGACTCGCGGTTGGCGGGAATTGTATTTCGACCACGACAAAGCACCCCAAGGAGGCAATGGAATTTGTAAAATATTATTCTGGAAAAGGGGCGTCTGATATCATTGCTAGAAGCGGGAATTGTGTCCCGGCCGTGAAGGAAACGGCATATTCGGATAAGTTTCTATACCCGCCGCCTAAAAACATAAAATATTTTGTCGATAGCATAGAATATTCCGAGACCGACAATCCGGGCCTGGATATGTGGGAGGAGTTTTATCAGAGGATTGTTCAAGACAATATTGATAAAATTCTGTGCGAGGTTGTTTCTGTAGAGGATGGCATGAAAAAAATGGAAAAAGAAGGTACGGAAATGTTGAAAAATGAAAAATAATATTGGTGAATTAATACAGATACTAAAAAAAGAACACCCTGAAAATAGAATCGCTCTTAACTATAGCAACACGGTGCAACTATTGGTTGCCGTAATCTTATCAGCTCAATGTACGGATGTTAGGGTGAATTATGTTACCGGAGAATTATTTAAAAAGTACAAGGATGCCGATGATTTCGCAAAGGCTGATATCGATGTGTTTGAACAAGAAATAAGATCAACCGGTTTCTATAAAAATAAGGCAAAAAATATCATAGCGTGCTGCAGTGAGATTGCGGATAAATACAGCGGTAAAGTCCCAAAAACATTAGAAGAACTTATAAAATTGCCGGGTATTGGTAGAAAAACAGCTAATGTTATTTTGGGAAGCGCATTTGGAATTCCTGGGATTGTTGTAGATACGCATGTAAAGAGGCTGGCGTACAGGATTGGTTTAACAATTAACAAAGAGCCTGAAAAAATAGAAATAGATTTAATGAGAATAATTCCAAAAGATGATTGGTTTTATTTTTCAAATATGCTGATATTTCATGGAAGGAAAATATGTATTGCACGGAAACCAAAATGCGATATTTGTTCTATTGAAAAACAGTGTGAGAAAAAAGGAGTGAAATAAGAATATGGACAAGATTATTAAAGAAAGTGGTTCGGAAAGGGAAATGAAAAAAATCGGAGTTGATCCGGCTGGGATCAAAATAATGAAGGAGAAATCGGTTTTTAAATTGGTCAAACTATGCGGGATTAAGCCGGCGTTGGCGAATATTATAAAAGAAAGTATGTTATCAGCTGGAGGCGACGCGGCATTGCATAAGCTTGCCTGCGCGTGCAAGGTTGAGAGTACGGATATCTTGCTTATGGGGACAATCAAACAATATAGGCACTTACTACAAAATCTAGATTACCAACCATTCGGCGGAAAAGAGGCGAGTAGAAGAATAAGCAGGCTATTGAAACTGTTTTAATCCGGAGTTCGTAATTCGGCTTTTGTCGTCTGTCTTTACGGCAGAGTCCTTCCACGTACACCTAGCTTTGATAATTTTTCCGCAGCGCGCGCCGCGTATACAGTGTTCATATATCTGCCGATAATATCTTTGTAGACACGCTTTGCCTCATCAACCATGCCAGAGTGTTGATATTTCTCGGCCAATTGAAAATTATTTGTGATAATCCTAATCTCTTCTTTTTTTCTGCGTATATCCCGAAAAATATAGAACTCGGCTAAAAGAACGGTAGCGACTATCACAAATATTACCGCGTAGATTATTTGCTTATTTGCTCTGTGGGATGACTCGGTTGTCCGCGATAAAATGATCGGTTGTGAATGTGCAGGTGATTCAAGTTTTGCGACGGGTTCCGATTTCTTGACGGTTTTTGCTAAACTTGCCCTTGTGAACTTTTGCAGCTCAACGATCATGTCATCAATAGACTGGTATCTCAGTCGGATGTCTTTACTCATTGCTTTAAGTACAATTAACTCAATATCCGTAGGAATATTAGGATTTATATCCCTAGGCGAGGGAATGGAATCGTTTTTAACTTTGTCTATAACTTCAAGCACGTTGTGGCCTTGGAAAGGAGGATTGCCTGTAAGCATTTCAAAAAGTACCGCACCGAGCGAATAAATGTCTGTTTTGAAAGTGAGTTCCTTCCCGCCGGCCTGTTCTGGGCTCATATAAGCGGGAGTGCCGAAAAGGCTGGCTCTGGGCGTAATTTTTTCCCATTTATCAGACCATGCTAGGCCAAAATCTGAAATTAGTACCTGTCCTGCCTCCGGGTTAATAATAATGTTTGAAGGCTTTATGTCTCGGTGAATAACTCCGTTTTTATGTGCGTAGCTTAAAGCATTTGCTATTTGTTCGACTATTTTTAGAGATTCGTTAATAGGAAGGCGCCTGGCGCTTTTTAAGAGCTCGTGTTTTTTATCTTCTAAAATGGCGTCGAGAGTTTTACCTTTCACTAAGTCCATAACATAATAATGGAAGTTTTCATATTCGCCGAAACCGTGTATGGATACGATATTTGGATGGCTAAAATTTGCCATTGCGCTTGCTTCCCTCTTAAACCTTTTCAGGGAGTTTGCGTCGCTGGTAAATTCATGCGGGATAATTTTTAGCGCGACAGTCCTGTCCAAAGAAACCTGATGGGCTTCATAAACTATCGCCATTCCACCGCGTCCGATTTCCTTGGTGACTATATAGTCTTCAATTTGTTTACCGACTAGATTGTGTTCGGCGCCGTGTCCAACAGGATTTTGGTCCGATGGCTGTGTTTCTTTTAGACGGTCGTTATTTTCCATAAATTTTAACTCCCATTAACCAAAGCATACTTTGTTTCTTCCGGTCTCTTTGGCTACATAAAGGGCTTCATCCGCGCGTTTTATGAAATCTGCCGGGGCGACTTCGTTTTTAAGTTCCGCTACACCAAAACTGACGGTTATATTGAATTTTACGTTGTTGTATTCTATGGTCAATCCTTCGACAAGCTTTCGCAAACGTTCAGCGAATTCTACCGCGCCCTCCCTGGTGGTTTCGGGAAGTAGCATCACAAATTCCTCGCCGCCGTATCTGGCCGGCATGTCTGATTCTCTACAACTCGATTTCATGATATTGGCTAATTCTTTTAAAATAAAGTCTCCGGCGAGATGTCCGTATGTGTCGTTTATTCGTTTAAAATGATCGATATCGCTTATGATTAGGGAGAGCGGCCGTTTATAGCGAAGTGATTTTGCCATTTCTTGTTCTAGCACTTCCTTAAAGTGACGAACGACGAATAATTTTGTCAAACCGTCTTCTATGGCAAGATGGAACAATCTCATCCTGTCCATAGCGTTAGCAATTTCAGAATGAACAACAATGCCGATAAAGCTTATTAGTACGCCTGTTAGAGGATAAATTAGACTGATCCATAGCCCAAGAAATTTAAAAACTCCAAAAGCAAGGCCAAAATATAACGAAACCAATAAAATCGTAAATAGTAACCCGTTTAACGGACGAAAGCGAGGGACAACCAAAGCAATTAACAATGACAAGGCCAAAATCAATATTAGGTTTAAAGGCGGTTTTACTTCCGTGATGAATTTTTTACTTACTATAGTGTCTATCACGTTTGAATGCATTCCGGCGATTGGATATGATGATTGCAACGGAACGGGTTTTATATCAATTAGCCCGGTAGCGGTAAGGCCTATAATGCATATCTTATCTTTAAAAACACTCAAAGGGATGAGAGGCTCCTCTCCCTTGGTTACTTTTTGGTAGGACGAAACGACTTCCCAAAACGAATAATGCTTAAATCCTTTCCCCCATGGGCCGGCCCAATTAATGAGCATCATACCGTGTTTATCAATCGGTATTTTTGTCCCATTTCCCAGGTCAATATGTTTGCCAAGGACAATAATGATGTCTCTGGGGTCAATTTCGAGATACTTTAGAGTTATTTCTAGCGCGAAGTGCAAATAGTAATCACCTTTGCAGGCTATTATCGTTGGGGCTCTTCTAATTGTGCCGTCAGGATCTTCGATGGTATTTACGTGGCCGGCTCCTATAGCAGTGTTATAAAGGTCCGGAAGGGGGGCTATCGGGCTTGCAAAATGAGGAATGAGGTTTTTATTGCCGTGAATCTGCGCTTCGTCGATAGTAAATCTCTTTAATACGTCAGTCGCATATGGAGAATCTGACGCGGATTCTTTCTTGTACTCAAACGCGATGGCGTAAATTACATTATTCGCGGCGCGAGAAGACTCTATTAGGAAAAAGTCTATAAGAGGGCTTGGTTCGCTAAAAAATATATCGAACGCGGTTATTTTATTCTGGTATCCGTATAAAGTGGTAATCAGGCTTGCGTGCCAATCTCTTGACCATGGCCATCTGCCTATTTGCGCGATACTTTCTTCATCAATGTCTATGTGGACAATATCAGAACAGCCCTGTCGTTCCCCTTGTAATTTATACCTAAAATCGAGCGTTTCAAATTCGACTCTGTCCAGAACTTTAAATTGAAAAAGCCCGAAAACAATCATTACTGCGACTAGGCAAATGGTAAGATTGAAAATTCTGAAGCGTTGACTGTGGACATATGGTTTTTTGATCCCAGATTGCTGGTCGAGAGAGCTGTCCATAATGAATCTCCACTTGTTTGTTATAATGCCGAAGGAGGGAGTCGAACCCTCAATCCCTTGCGAGAATCGGTTTTTGAGACCGACGCGTATGCCGGTTCCGCCACTTCGGCGATGTAGCGCCTTTGGCGCATAAACTACATATCATCGTGCTGTGTTTCAGCGAACACAGCCGATGTAGCGCCTTTGGCGCATGAACTACATATCATCGTGCCGTGTTTCAACGAACACGGCGCAGCGGTCAAAAAAATATGGAGGCGATGGGGTTCGAACCCACGACCCCCTGAATGCCATTCAGGTACTCTCCCAGCTGAGCTACGCCCCCATTAAACAAAGATTGAAAATTAAAGATCAAAAGTTAAAAACTACGGATGGGCTCTGCCCATACCCAGTTGAAGAAAATCTCAATGTCAAAAGATTGAAAAATATTCTACACAACTTGACATAATTGGTCAAGACATTATGTAACTGGAGTTTCCCCATAATTTCTTTTTAATATAGTGTAAGTTGCTGATATTTTGGTGCTTAGCATAATCATTATCTGCGCCATCGAGCAAATATTTATTTTTGGGACCGCTCGCCAATTTTTCAAATG
>Ga0233425_10006602_pt1 | contig 17057 bp, 14 predicted proteins | sample Watercolumn_Towu_2_FD_181712 | JGI IMG/M metagenome (GOLD analysis project Ga0233425, IMG submission 181712) | Freshwater microbial communities from Lake Towuti, South Sulawesi, Indonesia - Watercolumn_Towuti2014_140_MG | ecosystem: Environmental > Aquatic > Freshwater > Lake | place... | reverse complement strand
CTGCACCTGCATGACTTTCTGCTTGGCAAGCTTTTCGTAATAGTCCCAGCCGAGTTCGCGCGTAATCTGGAACGTCGCGGTCAGAATCGTGCCGCTGTAGCTCGGATGCGCCTTGACGATCTTGCCACTCCATTTCGGATCGAGCAGGTCGACAAGGCTCTTGGGCGCGTCCTCCGGCTTGACCAATTTGGTGTTGTAGCCCATGACGCTGAGCGATAGCCGCCACGGCAGATAGGCCGCATCCTTGTCGCGATACTCGGTCGGAATTTGGGCGGCGGCCTCCTCGGGCAAATAGGGCGCGAGCACCCCGTCGCGCTTCCAGATGACGAAATGCGCGGCATCCGACGTGCTGATGACGTCGGCGATGGCAATGCGCGCCGCGAGTTCCTGCTGGAACTTCTGGAACAGCCTTTCCGAACCGTTGCGTTCCACCTTGACCTTGACGCCGGGATAGGCGGCCTCGAAGGCCTTGCCGACCCTCTCGCCGACCACGATATCGGCCGAGGAGTAGAAGACCACCGTGCCTTCCTTCCTGGCCGCCTCGATGAGCGCCGGCGTCACCTTCTCGGCCTGCGGCTGGGCCAGGGCGATTCCGGCGAGGCCTGCGACCAGCAGGGCGGCCAGCGCGGCTGTCAATTCGCGATTCATGGTCTTTCGCCTCCCCGCGAAAATCTCCCTATTGTCGTCCAAGTCCTCGACAGGCGCGAACCGGCAGGCCGATCTCGATGCGGCTGCCGACCCTGAGATCGACTTGCGGAGGCGCCGCGGCCTTGAGCTCGACGCCCGGCGCGATTTCGAGCCAATAGTCGCGGCTCGCGCCCATATAGACCTGCCGCAGGACCTTGGCTTCGAGGCGCTGTTCGCCTTCACCAGGGACGAGCGAAACGTCCTGCGGTCGAACGGACAACACGCCCTCCGCGCCCGGACCGAAAGCGCCGGCGCCGCAGCGAACGGGGCGTCCGCCGATCGAAACCGTCGACGCATCGAGCGCGGGACCGCGCAGGATGTTGGTGCCCCCGACGAAGCGCGCGACGAATTCCGATACCGGCGCATCGTAGATCTCGACCGGCGTCCCCGCCTGTTCGATCCGCCCGCCCCTCATCACCACGATTCGATCGGCGGTGGTCATCGCGTCGGCCTGGTCGTGCGTCACGTAGACGGTGGTCGCGCCGAAGGCGTCGTGAAAGCGCCGAAGCTCGTAGCGCATTTCTTCGCGCAAGTTCGCGTCGAGATTGGACAGCGGCTCGTCGAGCAGGAGCGTCTCGGGCTCGACGATCAACGCGCGCGCCAGCGCGACGCGCTGCTGTTGGCCGCCGGACAGCTCGCTCGGATAGCGTTCGGCCAATTCGCCGATGCGCGCCTTGCGCAACATTTCCTCGACGCGTCGGACGATTTCGGCCGCCGGCAATCTCCTGACCTCGAGCCCGTACGCAACGTTGCGGCGGACGGTCATGTGCGGCCAGAGCGCGTAGCTCTGGAAGATCATCGACATGTTGCGCCGCTCGGGAGCGAGCGTTCGCCCCGGCGCCGAAAGCACGCGGTCGCCGACGACGATCTCGCCCGCGTCGGGTTCGAGAAAGCCCGCGATCAGGCGAAGCGTCGTCGTCTTGCCGCAACCCGATGGGCCGAGCAGCGCGACCAATTCGCCCTGCGCGATCTTGAGATCGACGGCGTCGACCGCCGTCTGATCGCCGTAGCGCTTGGTCAGGGCCCTGAGTTCGACGGCGGCCACGATTTCGCTCGCCGGGCGCGTCAGCGTCCGGCGAAGTTCGGGTTGCGCTTTTCCATGAACGCGCGCCGGCCTTCGACGTAGTCCTCGCTCGCGAAGCAGGCGCGAACCAGGGCCTCGCATTTCGCGAGATCGCGCTTGGTCGAATCCCTGACCGTTTCCTGCGCGATCCCCTTGATCGCACGAACGGTGAGCGGCGCGTTGGCCGCGATGGTCTCTGCCATGCCCATGGCGAAGGCCTCGACCTCGGCATCGGGCAACACGTGATTGACCATGCCCATGCGCAAGGCGTCGGCGGCGCCGTACTGTCGCGCGGTCAGGAAGACTTCCTTGGCGACCGCGGCGCCGGCGACATCGACGAAGCGCTTGATGCCGGCATAGCCGTAGCCGAGCCCGAGCTTCGCCGCCGGCAGCGCGAACCGCGACTGGTCCGAGCAAATTCGGATGTCGCAGCACATGGCGAGGCCCAGTCCGCCGCCCATGCAAAAGCCACGGATCATGGCGATGGTCGGCTTGGGACAGTCGTAGATCGCGGCGTTGATGCGTTCGACCGAGGCGTTGTAGCGCTCGACCGCCGCGGCGGTCGAACGCTCGTCCTCGAACTTCGAAATGTCGGCGCCCGAGACGAAGGCCTTGCCGCCGGCGCCGGTCAGCACGATGACGCGAACGCCGTCGTCGGCGACGAAGCGCTCGAAAGTTCTCGCGACCGCCTCCCACATGTCGAGCGAGACGGCATTGTGCCGCTCCGGATTGTTGAAGGTGATCAGGCCGACATGGCCGATCGTCTCGCTCAGAATCTTGTCGGTCTTGGCGGTCATGTCTCAGATCACTCCTTGGCGACGAAGCGCCGCGATTTCGTCCGGCGCGACGCCGAATTCGGCGAGCGCCTCGTCGTTGTGTTCGCCGCGCTCCGGCGGCGCCGCCACCAATGCGCTCGGCGTCCGCGACAGGGCGACCGGCTGGCCGACGACGACGAGCGTCTTGCCGCCTTTTCGTCCGATCGACTTGGCAAGACCGAGATGCTTCACCTGCTCGTCGGCAAAGACCTGATCGATGGCGTAGATATGTCCGCAGGGCACGCCGGCGGCATTGAGCCGCTCGATCCAGGTCCCGCTGTCGGCCGACGCGATCGCGCGGGCGATCTCGTCGTTCAGGCCGTCGCGGTTCTTGGAGCGCAACGCTCCGGTCGCATAGCGGGCATCGGCCAGCAAGCGGTCGAGCCGCGCGGCCTTGCAAAAGCGCTCCCAGATCTTCTGGCCGGTGGCCGCGATGTTGATGTAACCGTCGGCGGTCTTGAAGACTCCGGTCGGAATGCTGGTCGGATGGTTGTTGCCGGCCTGCTTCGGGACTTCGCGTTCGTTCAACCAACGCGCCGCCTGGAAGTCGAGCATGAAGACCTGCGCCTCGAGCAGCGACGTCCGAACCCACTGCCCCTCGCCCGAGGCTTCGCGCTCGAGCAGCGCGACCAGAATGCCCTGAGCGCAGAATATTCCGGCCGAAAGATCGGCGATCGGGATGCCGACCCGCACAGGACCTTGGCCGGGCAGCCCGGTGACCGACATCAGACCGCCCATGCCCTGAGCGATTTGATCGAAACCAGGCCGTCCGGCATAGGGGCCGTCCTGACCGAAGCCCGAAATGCTCGCGAGGATGATGCGCGGGTTCACGGCGCGAAGCGACGCATAGTCGATCTTGAGTCGATCCTTGACGTCGGGTCGGAAATTCTCGACGACGACATCCGCTTTCCTGGCCATTCGGTAGAAGATTTCCCGCCCGGCCTCCGATTTCAGGTCGAGCGTGATCGAGCGCTTGTTGCGATGGAGGTTCTGGAAATCCGAGCCCTCGCGCGGACCACCCATCGGCTCGCCCGTCTCGGCGTTCTCGGGGAGCTCGATCTTGACGACGTTCGCGCCCCAATCGGCGAGCTGGCGCACGGCGGTCGGCCCCGAACGCACGCGCGTCAGATCGAGAACGGTGAAGCGCGACAGCGCGCTCGACGCGCGTGGTGCGGGCAACGTGATCTCCTCCCCAACCTGTCGCGGGGCCTGGTGGGCGATGAAGGGATCGAACCTCCGGCCCTCTCGGTGTAAACGAGATGCTCTACCGCTGAGCTAATCGCCCGTCGCCGCGACGGCGCAGTCTATAGCATCGAACGCCCGACACGGCGATACGCTTCGGCGGCCCCTGGGCCGCGGCCATGCGCAAGGCGCAAAGCTGTTTGCGGCCTCGTCGTCATTGCGCATCGCCGCCGACCGCTATGATGTCGATCGGAGAACTCGAAGGAGGCATTCGCCATGTCGTCAGGCATCCTGAGCCAAGGCATCGACCGTCGCCGCGTCATCGCGGGAACCGCGGCACTGACCGGTCTCGGCTTGGTCGGCGGCCGGGCGGCGGCCAAGATCGCGGGCAAGCCCGTGACGTTCTATTCGCCTCTTCCCGCCGGCGGCCTGATCGACACGCATATGCGCTTTCTCGGCGAACGCGCCGGCAAGCGGCTCGGCGTTCCGGTCTTGGTCGACTACCGTCTCGGCGCGGCCGCGACGCTCGCCGCCGCGAATGTCGCGAACGCCAAGCCCGATGGCCATTCGATCGCCCTGATGACCGTCAACAGCCTGCGCTATCCGCATTACCAGCAGACCAGTTGGCATCCCCTCAACGATCTGACCTACATCATCGGTCTCAGCACCATCATCGTGGGCATCGTCGTGCATCCGGACTCGCCCTACCGGACGATCGACGACCTGCTCGCGGCCGGAAAACGTCAACCCGGCCATCTCAACTTCGGCACCACAGGCCCCGGCGGCAGCGGACATCTCCTGAGCATCGATCTCGATCAGGCGGTCGGCGCCAAGTTCACGCACGTGCCATACAAGGGCGGCCCCGAGACCGTGCAGGCGCTGCTCGCGCGCGAGATCGACTTCATGTGCGACGGCGCGGCCTGGGCGCCGGCGGTCGATGGCGGCCTGCTACGCCTGTTGGCGGTGGCGACCGAGAAGCGGATCGTGCGCTATCCGGACATCCCTACCCTCAAGGAGCGCGGCTACGACGCCACGGCCTGGAGCCCCTACGGCATCGTCGGTCCGAAAAACATGCCGGCGGACATCGTCAGGGAGCTTCACGATGCCTTCAAGTCGGCCATGGAAGATCCCGGCCACGAACCGCTGCTGCAACGCTTCCTTCAGGAAAGCTGGTATCGCAGCGGCGCCGAGTATCGAAAATGGGCGGAAGACTATTTCGTCGAGATCAAGCCGAAGCTGATCAAGGCGGGCCTCGCCAAATCGTAAGTCGGCGGCGCTATTCGACCTTCACACCGCTCTCGCGCACGACGTCGCCCCAGCGCTTGTATTCCGCGGCCATGAATGCGCGGAATTCCGCCGACGTGCTCGGCCGCGGCGCCGCGCCCAGGCTTCGCAGCTTGGCGACGAGATCGGAAGAACGAAGCGCCTCGGCGAGCGCGCGCTCGGCCTGACCGACGAACGCGGCGGAGAGGCCCGCGGGTCCCGACAATCCAAGCCAGGCGACGCCTTCGAAGCCCGGAAATCCGGATTCGGCGATGCTCGGCACTTCCGGAAATTCCGGCAGCCGGTCGCGCGAGCCGACGGCGAGCAGGCGCAGCGCGCCGGCCCTGACGTGCGGCTGGGTCACGGTGACGGTGTCGAGGCCGACTTGAACCTCGCCCGCCGTCAAGTCGCCCATGAAGCGCGGGCTGCCCTGGTAGGGCACATGGGCGATGTCGATGCCGGCGCGGCGATCGAGATCCTCCATCAGGAGATGCGACAGCGTGCCGTAGCCCGACGAGCCGTGGTTGAGCTTGCCGGCGTTGGACTTGGCGTGAGCGATCAATTCCGCGACGGTCTTCGCCGGAACCTTGGGATTGACCACCAGCGCGAGCGGCAGTTCGGCCACCAACGCGATCGGCTCGATGTCCTTGAGCGTGTCGTAACCGACGCTCTTGTAAAGATGCGGATTGACCGAATAGGCGGCGAGCGCCGACAGGGACAGCGTCGTGCCGTCGGCGGGAGCGCGCGCGAGCGCCGCGAGAACGACGCTGCCGCCTTGGCCCGGTTTGTTCTCGATCAAGACCGGGCGATCGAGCGCGGTCCTGAGCGGCTCCGCGATCAGGCGCGCGACCAGATCCGTCGCTTGGCCCGGCGGAAAACCCACCAAGATCGTGACGGGCTTGCGTGCCGGACCTTGGGCGGAGGCGGTCGGCGCGATCAGGCCCGACGCCGCCGCCAGCACAAGAACCGCAGCCATCCATCGACGCATGTCCGACCTCCGTTGCACGAATTCGCGTTGTTTCAGATGACCCGCTTGGCACGCAAGGCCGAGATGTCGCCCGCGCCGAGCCCGAGCGCGCCATAGACCTCCGCATTGTCCGTGCCGAGCGCCGGTCCAGGGCGCCCGATCCTCCCCGGCGTCGCGGAAAAACGGGGCACGATGTTTTGCATGCGGACGACGCCGAGCTCGGCGTCCGGCACGCTGACGATCGCCTCGCGCGCCGCGAGATGCGGATCGGCCGCGATGTCGGCCGCGTCTTGGATGGGCGAAAATCCGACCTCGGCCTTGCCGAGACGCTCGTGGAGTTCGTCGAGCGTGAAACGCCGGATCGCGTCGCCGACGATGCGATCGAGTTCGTCCTGACGGCGCAGCCGCGCCGGGTTGTCGGCATAGCGTCGATCGACGAGCAACGCTTCGAGCCCGAGCGCAACGCAAAGGCGCTCGAAAATGCTTTGGGTCGATGCCGCGATCGAAGCCCATTTGCCGTCCCGGGTCTCGTAGACGTTCCCGGGCGCGGCATACTGGCTGCGATTGCCGGAGCGGCGTCGAACGACGCCCAGCTGATCGTATTCGATGATCAGGAATTCGAGGACGCGCAGCATCGCCTCGGTGATGGAACAGTCGATCTCCTGCCCCGCCGCTTCGGGATCGCTTTTCAGGCGATACAAGGCGGCCAGGACGCCGACCGCGCCGAAAAGCCCGCCGACGGCGTCGGCGATCGGATAGCCGAGATGCAGCGGCCGCCCGCCTTCCTCGCCGCAGATTTGCGTGAGCCCGCTCATCGCCTCGAAGACGCGCGCGAAACCCGGCTGACTCCTGAGCGGACCGGTCTGGCCAAAGCCGGTCATCCTGAGGATCGTCAGGCGGGGATTGATTTCCCGAAGCCAGTCGCCGGTAATGCCCCAGGCGTCGAGCGTGCCCGGGCGAAAATTCTCGACCAGCACGTCGCGGTCGGCGATCAGGCGCGCGAGCAACGCCTTCCCCTCGGGCTTGCGCAGATCGAGGGTGACGCAGCGCTTGTTGCGGTTGGTGACCTTCCACCAGAGCGGCACGCCGTCCTTGTGGGGCGCGAGCGCGCGCAGGGAATCGCCTGCGCCCGGCATCTCGACCTTGATCACGTCGGCGCCGAGATCGGCGAGCAGACCGGCGGCAAACGGCCCGGCGACCACGGTCGCGATGTCGAGAACGCGAAGCCCGGCGAGCGGGCCCTCGGTTTCGTGGGCGACGGCGGTCGGCAACTCGGTCATGCGTCGACGCTAGCGGCGCTCGGGCCTTTGCAGAAGCGCCAATTCCCGTAATATAGTTTTGCAAATTGCGGATGCCACTGATGCTCGATCTCTGGTCCTTGCGCGCGCTACGCGTTATCGCCGATCAGGGCAGCCTGTCGCGCGCCGCGACGCTTCTCGAGGTCTCGCAATCGACGCTGAGCCGCCGGCTTGCCGAACTCGAGGTCGCGATCGGCGGCCGGCTCTTCTATCGGAACGGCCGCGGCGTCATCCTCTCCGAGCTCGGCCGTCTCGTGCGCCCGCGCGCCGATGCCTTGGCGACCGATATCGAGGGCCTCCTCGGCATCGCGCGCGAGCAGAAGACCAGCCCGGCCGGCGAGGTCGATATCGGGCTGGTCCGGGCTGCGGGCCGACCGCTGCCGAGCCGATTGGTCGAACGGCTTGCCCGCGACTATCCGCGCATTCGGTTGCGCTTTCACCAGGCGTATAGCGGCCAGATCGAGGAAGCGCTCGGCAACGGGCGGATCGACATCGGCGTCTTCAATCGCTACACCCGGGGCAAGGTTCGGGGCGGCGAGCTGCTTTTCACGACCGACATGGTAGCGGTGCGCGCGCGTCGCGCCGGAGCGCCCAAACGAAACGAGATGCAGTTCGCGGCGCTCGCCGATCTGCCGCTGGTCGTTTCGCTGCGGCCCAATCCGCTGACCGCCACGCTCGAGGATATCGCCGCGCGCCAGGGCATCACGCTGCGACTGCTGCACGAAGCGGCGTCGGCCGACATCTTGCGCGACATCGTAAAACACGCGGGCTGCGCCAGCGTCATGCCGCGTCACGTCGCCTTGGCCGATTACGGCTCCGCCGATTTCGAGATTGCGAAACTGACCAAGCCGGCGATCGCGCAGACGACCTGGCTCGCGCTCACGACGCAGCGACCGCCCTCTCAGGCGACGCGCGTGGTCGCCCGCCTGATCAAGGAGATATGCGTGGCCTTGATGCGCGAAAGGCGTTGGATCGGGCCGACGCCCCCGGCGCGGTCGGACGGATAGCCGCCGCCGGTCGACGCGTCAGTTGACCGCGTCCTTCAGGGCCTGACCCGCCTTGAAGCGGACCGTCTTGCGCGAGGCGATCCGGATTTTCTCGCCGGTCTTGGGATTTCGCCCGTCGCTCGCCTTGCGGCGCGAGACGACGAAGGTGCCGAAACCGACCAGGCGCACCTCGTCGCCCTTGGCCAGCGCCTTCTCGATCGCGCCGAGCATGGTATCGACCACGTCGGCGGCGCCGCTCTTGGTCATCTTCGCGACCTGAGCCACATGGCTTGCGAGATCGTTCTTGTTCATGTCGCCCCCCGGCGCCGCCCGCTTCTTGCGGGCAAGTCGTAGTTGGCCGCAACTTTAGGCAGCACGAGGGACAATCGTCAAAAAGAAAGATTGTGACGACGCGCACAGCCCCTCGAAGGGCCGGCGCGCCGTCCTGTCAATGCGTCACGACGCCGTCGAGATCGTCCTTGGCCGCCGTCTTGGCCGCTTCTCGGTCGGCGACATCCTCGTCCCATTCGATCGCCTGGAGCGGCTTGGTCAACGCCTGAGCGAGAACCTCGTCGACCAGCGAGACCGGCACGATTTCGAGGCCCTTCTTGACGTTGTCCGGGATCTCCGCGAGGTCCTTGAGGTTGTCCTTCGGGATCAGGACCTTCTTGATGCCGCCGCGCAGCGCCGCGAGCAGTTTCTCCTTCAGGCCGCCGATTGGCAGCACCCGACCGCGCAGCGTGACTTCGCCGGTCATGGCGATGTCCTTGCGCACCGGCACGCCGCTCATCACCGAGACGATCGCGGTCACCATGGCGATGCCGGCGGACGGACCGTCCTTGGGCGTCGCGCCCTCGGGAACGTGGACGTGAATGTCGCGCTTTTGGAACAGCGTCGGCTTGATGCCGAAGGCCGCCGCGCGCGAGCGCACGTAGCTCGCCGCCGCCTGGATCGATTCCTGCATCACGTCGCCGAGCTTGCCGGTCGTCTTCATGATGCCCTTGCCGGGTAGCATGACCGCCTCGATGGTCAGCAGTTCGCCGCCGACCTCGGTCCAGGCGAGACCCGTGCTCGCGCCGATCTGATCCTCGATTTCGGCCTCGTTGTTTCGGAATTTCGGCACACCCGCGAACTTCTCCAGGTTCTTGGGCGTGATCTGCATCTTGTCGGCCTTGCCGGAGACGATCTCCTTGGTCACCTTGCGGCAAAGATTGGCGAGCTCGCGCTCGAGATTGCGAACGCCGGCTTCCTTCGTGTAGACGCGGATCAAGTCGCGCAGCGCCTGATCGGTGATGCCGAATTCGGTGTCCTTCAGGCCGTGCTGCTTCATCTGCTTGGGCAACAGATGCTGGCGCGCGATCTCGACCTTTTCGTCCTCGGTATAGCCGGCGAGACGAATGATCTCCATGCGGTCGAGCAGCGGCTGCGGCATGCGCAGCGTATTCGCCGTCGTCACGAACATGACGTCGGAAAGGTTGTAGTCGACCTCGAGATAATGATCGTTGAAGGTCGCGTTCTGCTCGGGATCGAGCACTTCAAGCAGCGCCGAAGAGGGATCGCCCCGGAAATCCGCGCCGAGCTTGTCGATCTCGTCGAGCAGGAAGAGCGGATTGCTCGACTTGGCCTTCTTCATGTTCTGGATGATGCGTCCGGGCAGCGAGCCGATATAGGTGCGCCGATGGCCGCGGATCTCGGCCTCGTCCCGCACGCCGCCGAGCGAGACGCGCACGAAATTGCGCCCCGTCGCGCGCGCGATCGACTTGCCGAGCGAGGTCTTGCCGACGCCGGGCGGCCCGACCAGGCAAAGGATCGGTCCCTTGATCGACTTGGTGCGGACCTGAACGGCGAGATATTCGAGAATGCGCTCCTTGACCTTCTCGAGGCCCGAATGGTCCTCGTTCAGAATGCGCTCGGCCGCCTTGATGTCGGTCTTGATCTTGGTCTTCTTGCCCCAAGGCAGCGACAGGATCCAGTCGAGGTAGTTGCGCACGACCGTCGCCTCGGCCGACATCGGCGACATGTTGCGGAGCTTCTTGAGCTCGGCCTGCGCCTTCTCGCGCGCCTCCTTCGAGAGCTTGGTCTTCTTGATCCGATCCTCGAGCTCCGAGAGTTCGTCCTTGCCGTCCTCGTTCTCGCCCAGCTCCTTCTGGATCGCCTTGAGCTGTTCGTTCAAGTAGTACTCGCGCTGCGTCTTTTCCATCTGCCGCTTGACGCGACTGCGGATCTTCTTCTCGACCTGCAGGACGCCGATCTCGCCCTCCATCAGCGCGTAGATCTTCTCGAGGCGTTGGGCGACGGTGTCGAGCTCTAGCAGGTCCTGCTTGTCGGCGACCTTGAGCGAGAGCTGGGCGGCGACCGAGTCGGCGAGCTTGCTCGGATCCTCGATTTGATTGAGCGAGACCAGGACCTCGGGCGGGATCTTCTTGTTGAGCTTGACGTATTGCTCGAACTGCGAGACCACGGTGCGCATCAGCGCGTCGATCTCCGACTTCTCGACCGGCTTGTCCTCGAGCACCTCAGCCCGCGCCTGGAAGAAGTCGTCGGTCTTGACGTAGTCCTGAATGCGCGCCCGCGCGCCGCCTTCGACCAGGACCTTGACCGTTCCGTCGGGCAGCCGGAGCAGCTGCAGGACCGAACCGATGGTGCCGACAGTATGAATGTCCTTGGGCGCCGGATCGTCGTCGGCGGCGTTGCGCTGCGTGACCAGAAGAATTTGCTTGTCGTCCTTCATCACGTCGTCGAGCGCACGGATCGATTTCTCGCGGCCGACGAACAGCGGCACGATCATGTGCGGAAAGACGACGATGTCCCGAAGCGGCAGGACCGGAAAGACGGCGATCTTCTGAGTACCAGGCATCGGTTACCCTTTCTGGGCCGGCCGCGAAACGAGCGCCGGACGAGGCCTCCCGGACGGCAGGCCTGATGCGTAAATGGCGTTGGACATGGCCCGCTTCAAGGCCCGAGGGCTCAGGCGCCCTTGCCGACGTCGCCGCGGCGCTCCGCGTAAATCAAAAGCGGCTTGGCGCGGCCCTCGACGACCTCGCTGTTGACCACGACTTCCTCGACGCCGTCCATGCTCGGCAGGTCGAACATGCTGTCGAGCAGGATGCCCTCCATGATGGAGCGCAGGCCGCGCGCGCCGGTCTTGCGCGCGATCGCCTTGCGGGCGATGCCCTTGTAGGCGTCGTCCGAGAAGGTCAGACGCACGCCTTCCATCTCGAACAGGCGCTGGAACTGCTTGGCGAGGGCGTTCTTCGGCTTGACCAGGATGTCGATCAGCGCCTGCTCCGGCAGATCGCTCAAGGTCGCGATCACCGGCAGACGTCCGATGAACTCGGGAATCAGGCCGAATTTCAGGAGGTCTTCGGGCTCGACATCGCGCAGGATCTCGCCGGTCGTCCGCTCTTCCGGGCCGCGCACGTCGGCGCCGAAGCCGATCGAGGTGCCCCGACCGCGCGCCGAAATGATCTTCTCGAGCCCGGAAAAGGCGCCGCCGCAGATGAACAGGATGTTGGTCGTGTCGACCTGCAGGAATTCCTGCTGCGGATGCTTGCGCCCGCCCTGAGGCGGCACCGACGCGATGGTGCCTTCCATGATCTTGAGTAACGCCTGCTGCACGCCCTCGCCCGAGACGTCGCGCGTGATCGAGGGGTTGTCCGACTTGCGGCTGATCTTGTCGACCTCGTCGATATAGACGATGCCGCGTTGGGCGCGCTCGACGTTGTAGTCGGCGGCCTGCAGCAGCTTGAGAATGATGTTCTCGACGTCCTCGCCGACATAGCCGGCCTCGGTGAGCGTCGTCGCGTCGGCCATGGTGAACGGCACGTCGAGGATGCGGGCCAGCGTCTGCGCGAGCAACGTCTTGCCGCAGCCGGTCGGGCCGACCAGCAGGATGTTCGACTTGGCGAGCTCGACGTCGTTGTTCTTGGTCTGATGATTGATGCGCTTGTAGTGGTTGTGCACCGCGACCGAGAGCACGCGCTTGGCGTGGGTCTGTCCGATGACGTAGTCGTCCAGCACCTTGCAGATTTCGGTCGGCGTCGGCACGCCGTCGCGCGTCTTGACCAGCGAGGATTTGTGCTCCTCGCGGATGATGTCCATGCAGAGTTCGACGCACTCGTCGCAGATAAAGACGGTCGGCCCCGCGATGAGCTTGCGAACATCATGCTGGCTTTTGCCGCAGAACGAGCAGAACAGCGTGTTCTTTGAGTCGCCGCTGGCCTTGGTCATCCCTCGATCCTCCGGGCGCAAGACGCGATCATGTTACAAACTCTCCGCTCCCGACCACAACCCCAAAATACCCCGCCAGACCCAAGATATAGCGGCCGATTTCCGCCGGGCGCTACCACCAGTTGGCGGCACCGCCCTTCGCCGCGAATCCTACGCCGCAAGTCTTAACAGAGCGTGAGCATCCTGTAACGCAAGATGCTCAGGCGGCCTTGGCGGGCACGTCGGCCGAAGGCGGCCGCGATTCGATCACGTTGTCGATCAGCCCGAATTCCTTGGCCTGTTCCGGCGTCATGAAGGTATCGCGCTCGACGGCCCGCTCGACCGCCGGAAGTTCCTGGCCGGTATGCTTCACGTAGATCTGATTGAGCCGCGCCCTGAGCGCCAGGATTTCGCGCGCCTGGATTTCGATGTCGGTCGCCTGGCCCTGGGCGCCGCCCGAGGGCTGGTGAACCATGATGCGGGCATTCGGGGTCGCGAAGCGATGGCCCTTCGCCCCGGCGCAGAGCAGAAGCGAGCCCATGGAAGCCGCCTGACCGATGCAGAGCGTCGAGATCTTGCAGCGGATGTACTGCATGGTGTCGTAGATCGCGAGGCCCGAGGAGACGATGCCGCCCGGCGAGTTGATGTAGATCGAGATTTCCTTGGCGGGGTTTTCGGCCTCGAGGAACAGGAGCTGGGCGCAGACCACGGACGAGACCGCGTCGTTCACCGGCCCGACCAGAAAGACGATCCGCTCCTTGAGCAGGCGCGAATAGATGTCGTAGGCGCGCTCGCCCCGATTGGTCTGCTCGACGACCATCGGCACCATGTAGTTGGCGTAGACTTCCAGCGGGTCCTTCATGGCGGCCTCTCTCCTCTTCGTCCCGATCGCGACCCTCGGGTCCTACTTCGATTCTGTCGCCTTGTCTTCGGCGTCCTTGAAGAGTTCGTCCTTGCTCACCTTCTTGTCGGTGACCTTGGCGATCTCGAGGACGAAGTCGACGACCTTTTCCTCGAACAACGGCGCGCGAAGCGAGGCCTGCGCCTCCGGGCTCTTGGAGAAGTATTCGAAGACCTGCTTTTCCTGACCGGGGAAGCGGCGCGCCTGCTCGGCGATCGCGCGATTGACCTCCTCCTGGCCGACCTGAATGTTGTTCTTGCGGCCGACTTCGGACAGCAGCAGCCCGAGGCGCACGCGACGCTCCGAGATCTTGCGATATTCGGCCTTGGCCTCGTCCAGGCTCTTGCCGGGATCGGGCGTTTCGGCGCCGGTGCGCTTCATGTCCGCTTCGACTTGGCCCCAGACATGGCCGAATTCAAGGTCCACCATGCCGGTCGGCACGGCGAAATCGTGGCTCTCCGACAGCCTGTCGAGCAGCGTGCGCTTGAGACGGCTGCGGGCGATCGAGACGTATTCCTTGCCGATCTGCTCGCGCACCGCCTTGCGCAGCGCCTCCAAATTCTCGAGCCCGAGGCCCTTGGCGAAATCGTCGTCGATCTTGGCCTTCTTGGGCGCGCGGACTTCCTTGATCTCGACGTCGAACTCGGCGTTCCGGCCGGCGAGCTTGTCGTTCGCATATTCCTTCGGGAAGACGATCTTGACGACGCGCTTGTCGCCCGCGCCGGCGCCGATCAATTGATCCTCGAAGCCTTGGACGAAGGAGTTCGAGCCGAGCACCAATTGGTGATCCTTGGCCGCACCGCCGTCGAAGGCAACGCCGTCGACCTTGCCGACGAAATCGATCAGCACCGCGTCGCTGGTCTCGGCCTTGCGCTCGGCCTTTTCGTAGACCGTCTGCTCGGCCGCGATGCGCGCGATCGAGGCGTCGACCTCCTTGTCGTCGGCCTCGCAAACCAGACGCTCCAGCGCGATCGCCGAAAAATCGCCCGGCACGATGTCGGGCATGATTTCGACCGCGAGGGTGTATTCCAGATCCTTGCCGGGCGCGTAGGCGCCGACCTCGAGCTTGGGCTGCAACGCCGGCTTGAGCGCGCGCTCCTGCATCGCCTGCTGGGAACTCGACTGCAGCGCTTCGTTGAGCACCTCGCCGAGCGCGGCCTGACCGAAGCGGCCCTTGACCACCGCCAGCGGCGCCTTGCCCGGGCGAAAGCCCGGCAAATTCGCCTGGCGCGCGATGTCGCCCAGCCGGGCGTTGACCTTCTCGTCGATGTCCTTGGCCGAAATCACGATCTTGTATTCGCGCTTCAAGCCCTCGGAAACGGTTTCAGTTACCTGCATGGTCCAATCCGGAATGTCACGATGTGGAGCGACTGGTGCGGGCGGAGGGACTTGAACCCCCACGACTTGCGTCACCAGAACCTAAATCTGGCGTGTCTGCCAATTCCACCACGCCCGCCCGCGCGCGGCGCCGCCTTCTAGCATGGCGACTTCGGCGCTGCAAAGCGCCAATTCGGGCTTCGCGGCCTTAGGCGTAAACCGTTATCTCCCTTGGAGAATTCGGTCGATCTGGGCCTGGCTCGCGGTATCTTCCGAGCCGTGGATGATGGCGGACGCCGTGTCGATCAGGCGCTGCAGCGCCTCGGAACCGAAACCGCAGATGCTGCGCAGCAGGTCCGGTTCGCCGTCGGCTTGCGCCTTGCTCGCCCGCTCGATCACCGAGGCCACGGTGGCGTTGAGCATGCCGATGGTCTGATCGAAAGGCCTGCGAAACTGCGCCGGCGAGTGCGCATAGGCTTCGACCGCGAACTCGGCATCGGGAACGCCGCTGCCCCGGAAATGCTCGACATAGCTCTTGGGTGTCCAGGCCCGGCAATCGTCGAGCATCTCGGGCATGTCGGCGACCATCCCGAGCAGCATGACGATTTCGTTGAAATGGTTGAGATAGTCGGTCGCGAGCAACGTCGTCGCGTGGACGTTGGTGTCCTTCGCGCGCGCGCGCCATTCGGCCAAATCATCGCCGATGGTCTGCGGCGGATGGTTCTCCATCGACGGCCCCGCGATAGTCATGACCGAAGCTTAGTCCCGATCCGCGGAGGAGCCAACCCGTTCAGCGTTCGAGTTCCGCGAGAACTCCGGGAACAGCGCCGCCGAGATCGTCGGCGGTCAGGCCGGGACCGAAAGCTTCGGCCGCCGCGCCGTGGATCCAGACCGCCGCGGCGGCGGCTTCGAAAGCCGGCATCCCTTGGGCTAGCAGCCCGACAATCAGGCCCGCCAGCACATCGCCGGCCCCGGCGGTCGCGAGCGTCGGCGGCGCCTTGGCGTTGATCGCGGCAAGGCCGTCGGGCGCGGCGACGACGGTATCTGCGCCCTTGAGCAGAACGACGGCGCCGGATTTGGCGGCCGCCTTGCGCGCCCGCGCGAGCTTGTCGCCGCCGCCCTCGAACAGACGGGCGTATTCGCCCTCGTGCGGCGTCAATACCGTCGGTGCCTTGATCCGCCTGAAGAGGGCCTGCGGATCGTCGGCGAAGGAGGAAAGCGCGTCGGCGTCGAGCACGACCGCGCGCCGTGCCGCCAATGCCCGCAGCACGCGATCCCGCGTCGGCATGCCGACGCCACTGCCCGGGCCGAGCAAAATGGCGTTGCGCCGCGTATCGGCCAATTGCGCCTCGAAAGAAGCCTCGTCGGCGAATGCCCGAACCATGACCGCATCGAGCGCGCTTGCGTTGATCGCCAGCGCGTCCTCGGGGCAGAGGAGCGTCGAAAGCCCGGCGCCGATCCGCAGCGCGGCCTTGGCGGCGAGCCGACCCGCTCCGGTCGTCTCGCGCCCGCCGCCAACGATCACGGCATGGCCGCGCTTGTATTTGTGATCGTCGAGGCGTCGCGTCGGCCAGGCGCCCTGCCAGAGCGCCGGATCGTTCTCGAATCCCTTGACGTCGAGGCTCGGCAGAACGCTCGACGGAATGCCGATGTCGGCGAGCACGACCTCGCCGCAATGCGAGCGACCGGGCAGCAACAGATGTCCCGGTTTCTTGCGAAAGAACGTCATGGTGACGTCGGCGTCGACCGCCTCGCCCATCGCCTCGCCGCTATCGCCGGAGATGCCGCTCGGCATGTCGACCGCGACGACCGCAGCGGCATGCGCGTTGAGTGCGCGGATGGTTTCCGCGATCTTGCCGTCGGCCGCGCGCGAAAGGCCTGCGCCGAAGATCGCGTCGACGACGACGGCCGCGCCGTCGAGCGCCTCGGGCCCGAGGCTGGCGATCTTGCCGTTCCAACTCTCGGCCATGAAGAACGCATCGCCCTTGTAGCTCGCGAGCGGCCCGGTCGCGGCGACCCGAACATGCCGTCCCTTGCGCGCGAGCAGCCGCGCCGCGACGAAGCCGTCGCCGCCGTTGTTGCCGGGGCCGCACAGCACGACGATGTCGCCCCGCGGATAGCGCTCTAGCACCGCCGAGGCGACCGCCGCGCCAGCCCGCTCCATCAATTGGACGCCGGCGCGACCGCCCGCGATCGCGGCGCGGTCCGCGGCCGCCATCTGCGCGACGCTCAGGAGGGCGAAGTGAGAGCGATCCGTCGGCATGACGTCAATCGAGCGGCGGGCGTCGATGGGCGAGCGAATGCTCGCGCTCGTAGGCCCGCGCCGCGCGCAGCACGAGGTCCTCGCGGTACCAAGGTCCGACGATCTG
>Ga0233425_10006601_pt1 | contig 17058 bp, 10 predicted proteins | sample Watercolumn_Towu_2_FD_181712 | JGI IMG/M metagenome (GOLD analysis project Ga0233425, IMG submission 181712) | Freshwater microbial communities from Lake Towuti, South Sulawesi, Indonesia - Watercolumn_Towuti2014_140_MG | ecosystem: Environmental > Aquatic > Freshwater > Lake | place... | reverse complement strand
GTGGGCAACCAAAGGCCGGGAATGGGACGTGGGCAACCAACGGAGGGTTACGATGGAGATGCTTTGGCACTTGGTCCTGGAGTCAGAAGGGCGACAGGCGCTGTTTCACGAGGAGGCTGAGCTTTGCAATGCCGTACGCGCACTGGCGGCGATCGCAGGAACTGAGGTGCTGCTGTTCTGCGTGGTGGACGAGCATGTGCACATCGTCGCTTTCTGCACGCGAGAGCGGGCCGGGCGCCTGGCGCAACAGCTCAAGCTCGCCTTCAGGGTTCGCTGCAGAGTGCCGCTGAGGCACCCCACGTTCATCGAGCCTGTCGAAAGCCGAATCCACCTCGAACGGCTTGTCGGGTATGTGCTGAGACAGCCGAGCCACCACGATCTCCCCGTTCACCCCGCGTTGTGGACCGGCTCGTGCTTTCTCGATCTTGTCGGTGCCAGGAGCATCGGCGCTCTGGGGCAACGGATTGACAAGTTCCTGCAGCGGTTCAGGGTCTCCGCGGCACTCGCGTATGTCGGGCTATCCGGTGACCGGGTGGTCCCTGCAGGCGACGACCAACTGCGCTGCGCGGGTGCTGTTCGGCTTGCAGCCGCAGCCCGTGCGGCCCTGGCGGTTGGACCCGGTGCGCCCGCCAAATGGCCCGAGGCTTGCGCGGTTCGGAATGCCGTCTGCTTCCTCGCACGCACAGCGGGCTTCAGCACCAACGACACCGCGGCGGCAGTCGGCACGAGCAGACGTACGGTACAACTCCTTGCCAGGAAGGTGCCCCCCCCGGCGCTCGTCCGCGCGGTGAGGGTGAGGCTTGCCTTGGAGGACATGGTTTCGCAGCGCGCCGGAATCCGCCCCGGGCCTTGCGGCCGCGGAGAGTCGGAGGCCGGCCCCACTCGCTCGGATGTGTCCGCGACCTGGTGAACGATCGGATGTGTCCGCGACCTGGTGAATGTCCTCGGGCGATGTGGTAGACTGGCGCGGCTGCGGGTTTGGGGGAGTCATGCGACAGGGAGTGCTGCTGCTTTCGGTGCCGTGGTTCCTGGCCGTGTCCTGCGTAGGCGAGTCGGCATCAGACGCGGGGCCGGAGTTGACCGAGGTGGGCGACGTGCTCTTTGAGGACAAGAGCATTCCTCCCGCAGAGGTGGTGGAGGACTCGTTCGACTTCCGCGGCCTCGATCTCGGCGACGTGGCCCCGGTGGACGTGGGCCCCACGTGCGAAGGCGGCACGGGCTGCTTCCTCGACCCGTGCGAGCAGAACTCCGACTGCCTCTCCGGGTGGTGCGTGCAGCACGCGGGCCAGACCGTGTGCACCATGATGTGCCAGGAAGACTGCGCGCCGGGCTGGAAGTGCAAGGAAGTCTCCTGGACCTACCCCGACCTGCTCTTCGTCTGCATCTCCGATGTCCAAAGCCTGTGCAGGCCCTGCGCGGACAGCGACGACTGCGTGGGTGACGGCGGGAAGAAGGACGCGTGCATTCCATACGGCGAGGCGGGAAGCTTCTGCGGCGGCCCGTGCAGCCAGGATGGAACGTGCCCCGACGGCTACTCGTGCAAGGAAGCCCTCTCCACAGAGGGAGAGACCCTGCAGCAGTGCGTTCATGACGGAGGCGAGTGCCCCTGCAACGCACTGTCCGTGGCGCAGGCTCTGTCGACCCCGTGCGACATGGAGAACGAGTGGGGGCTGTGCGCGGGGAAGCGCACCTGCACCGAGCAGGGCCTTTCCGCATGCTCTGCATCCATGCCCGCCCCGGAGGCGTGCAACACCGTGGACGACGACTGCGACGGTGACGTGGACGAGGACACCTGCGACGACGACAGCGTCTGCACGGTCGACAGCTGCGAGCCGACCGGGGAATGCAAGCATGTGCCCACCGACTCCGAGTGCGACGACGGCAACCCCTGCACCGACGACGCGTGCGACACCCAGCTCGGGTGCGTCAACACCCCCAATGCCCTCGCGTGCAACGACAACAACGAGTGCACGCTGGGCGACGCGTGCGCGGGCGGAGAGTGCATCCCGGGTGTCGCTCTCGGTTGCGATGACGGCAACCCCTGCACCACGGACGCGTGCGAGCCCGCTTCCGGATGCACCGCGGCAAGCAACTCGGCCCTTTGCGACGACAACGATGCGTGCACGCTGGGTGACACGTGCGCGGACGGAGCCTGCGTACCGGGCGGTCCCTTCCCGTGCGACGATGACAACGGCTGCACCGACGACTACTGCGAGCCGGGAGCGGGCGGGGCACCGGTGTGCAAGCACAGCTTCAATTCCGCCCCGTGCGCGGGCGGCAAGACGTGCGTGCAGGGAGCCTGCGAGTGCGTGCCCGACTGCACGGGAAAGGAATGCGGACCGGACGGCTGCGGCGGCACCTGCACCAAGAGCTTCCCGTTCTGCGAGATGCAGGGCGGCGTATGCCAGGGCGCCAAGAAGAACGACACGCTGTGCGTCAACGGCCTCTTCATCCCGTGCGGCGAGGCCCAGTACTACTGGAACGACCCCGCGTTCGAGCAGGCCGAGAACACCTGCGACTTCCTCGACAACGACTGCGACGGCTTCCTCGACGAGGACCTCGGAACCACGACCTGCGGAGCAGGCGCGTGCCTGCATACGGTCAACAACTGCAAGGCCGGCGTTCCCCAGGTCTGTGACCCGCTGCAGGGGAAGTCTGCGGAAGTGTGCGACGGCGTGGACAACGACTGCAACACCATCGTGGACGACGGGCTCGGCTCCACGAGTTGCGGGCTCGGGCCCTGCGCACACACGCAACCCAACTGCGTGGGGGGCGTGCCCACCGCGTGCAACCCCCTGCTCGGTGCCGTCCCGGAGATGCTGGACGGCATCGACAACGACTGCGACGGCGGCGTGGACGAGGACTTCCCCGTGCCGGGCGCGCTCATCATCACAGAGTACATGGCGGACCCGAAGTGCACCGCGGACGCCGCGGGCGAATGGTTCGAAATCTACAACCCCGGCATGGCAGCGTGGGACATCAACGGCTGGACCATCAAGGACAAGGATGTCAACGTTACGACCATCGCGGTGGGCAAACCTCTCGTTGTGGAGCCCGGCAAGTACGTGGTGCTCGCCCGAACCGACAAGACCACCAACGGCAACGTGCCCGCGGACTACGTGTACAACGGGAACAAGTTCGAGCTGGCCAACACCGAGGACGAGATCCAGCTGGTCGGCCCCGGCGGCATCACGGTGGACGAGGTGGCCTGGACCTCGTCGGGATGGCCCGCGGTTGCGGGGAAGTCGGCCGCGCTGAAGACCACCGCATACACGTTCCAGGCAAACGACCTGGGCGCCAACTGGGTCGTCTCTGCGGCGCTCATCTCCGGCGGCTGCGGCGATTTCGGATCTCCCGGCGCTCCCAACCCGTAGGACCCTCACATGTCCGACATGTCTGCATCCCCGGTTCCGTCCCTGGCGGGGAGGAGCCGTGTCTCCCGGCATCGGCTCCCGTTGCTTGCCGCGGCGGTCGTATCTCTCTTCGCGTTCCTGGCGTCGTGCAGCTCGCCAGGAGCCTCGGCCGACGCGGGCGCCGCGGCTCCCGACGCAGTCACGTCCGACGCCGCTTCCGACCTGTCCGGTCCGGATGTCCCGGCTGACGCAGGCGATGCTCCCTGCGCTCCCCATTGCAGCGGGAAGGAGTGCGGCACCGACGGGTGCGGCGGAACGTGCGGAAGCTGTGAACCTCAGCACTACTGCTCCTCTGGCACATGCAAGGCGCCCACACCGGTCTCGGGCCTGGCCATCGAGGAGGGGGACGCAACGCTGACTCTCTCCTGGAAGCACCCGGACCCTGTCGACACCGCGGGCGCGGTCGTGGTGCGCTCCACTGCGGGCTTCCCCTCCGACCCGCTGGACGGCGAGCAGGTCTTCGACGGGACCGGTTCCGGCTTCGAGGACTCGGGCCTGACCAACAACACGCCTTACTACTACGCGGTCTTCGCGGTGTTCGACGGGCTGGTGGCTGCGCCCGCGTTCGTCGCGGGCGTGCCCGGCGCTCCGGGCCCGGACGAGTGGCCAAACGTGGAGAGCCGCGCCTGCTCCGACCCGTGGCTGGCCCTGCACCACCGCGACATCCGCGTGATGCGGCCCCGCATCCTTGCCATCAACTACGTGAACTACAAGTCGCAGGAGCAGATGCACAAGCAACTCTCCGAAATGGCTTCCGTCGTTGCGTTGTCGTCGCGGTGGCACGGCTATGCGGACGCCGACGCCCCCGCGTTTCTCCAGCCGGAGCTTGCCTACGAGATCGACCTGCGCGACGCACCCGGCTCCAAGGACTGGGGGACGTACGGCCGCACCAACAGCTCCCGCTACCCCCGTGAGACGCAGCCCAAGCAGGGGTACTGGGGATTCGACTATGGCTTCCTGTTCACCCAGGAGTTTGCGGACCAGATCCGCATCGAGGACCCGAGCGAGCCGGGCCGTTTCCTGCAGCTTTGCGAGCTGCTGGACCTCGGCTTCGTCCACGAGGTATGGGTCTACGGCGACGCGGACCATCCGCTTCCAGGAGACTTCTCCGCGGCCGAGATCCTGGAGCTGAAACCGGTGTACGACGCGGTGTTCTCGACCACCGGCAAGTTGAACTCGTGCGCGGGCAACGGCTGCTTCGACGCTGAGGACGTGCTCGTGGCCAATGCCGCGGGCTGCAGCCGCACCGTGCGCATCGCGTGGTTCAACAACACCCGGGGGCCGGGCTGCTTCCTCGAGAGCCTGTCGCACGGCTTCGAGAGCATGGCTTCCGGCATCTCCGTTCCGTACCTTCACGCGCCCTTCAAGGACTTCGCCAACATGGAGCTGGATGCCGACTACCCGGACCAGGCCGTCCCTGTGAACAGCTGGTACGGCTGCGGCATGGGCGACGTGCTCTCCTACCCGCAGCCGGACCGCGTCGAGTACACCTCCGCGTGCTCCGGTCCCGGCGCCATCGTCGGCTACGACCCCGTGTGCGGCAACGTGCACTTCATGCCTGACGGCAAGGGGCACTACGACCTGACCAACACGCAGCCGGTGGACTCGTCGTGCACGCACTTCCGGGACGGGACGGGGCAGAAGGAGATCTTCACGCGCTCCAGCTTCTCCCCTGCCTACGAAGCGGTTGGCGACTGCATGGGCCCGTTCCTCGTCTGGTGGCGCCAGAGCTTCCCCGGCCTCGACTCGAGCGCCCTGGAGGACGACGGCGTCACTCCCATGCGCAACTGGTGGCCGTTCGTGTACTACTGAACCGACCCTACGGATCCTGACAGGTCGACATGACGCAGGTCTGGCCCTCGCCGCAGTCCTGGTCGGTCAGGCACTGGTCCGCGCAGCAGAGCACGCCGCCCTGCTCGTCGGGCAGCGTCTTGACGACGTTGGCGGCCTCTTTCTCTCCGTCCGTGCCGCAGTTCCAGGCGTCCGCGTGGTACACGCCCTGGAGCTTGTTGAAGTAGTCGAGCGCGCTGCACCAGCCGCACCCTCCGCTCGTGGGCTTGCACAGGACGTCGGTGAAGTTGCCCTCCTGGTAGGCCGGATCATCCGGGGGCAGCTCCCCCTTGAAGTAGCAGGTGCAGTCCGCGGTCGGCTTGTTCTTGATGGCCTTGCACAGGTCGTGGGAGGCGCGGTCCAGCGGGTAGCAGCTCTCCACCGCGGGGGCGCATCCGAGGTTGCCGCACCCGAACAGGTCATTGAGGCTGGCCGGGTCGCCGATGGCATCGGGCGTGCAGTTGAACGCTCCGGTGGAGGAGGTCCGGGCCAGGAAGAAGGCCGGGCTCTTGGCCCCCACCATGATGTCCGTGCAGCCCAGCTCGCTGCGGTAGAGCACATCGTTCTTGCCGAGGCAGACGTGCCACCCCTCCGCGCACAGGTCGGTCACGGTGCAGCCCGTTCCCTGCGGGTTCAGGCCGGTGTTGCCGGCTTCCCGCTTGCAGGTCGGCAGCTCGTTGTGGATGCCCGGGACGTCCCAGGCGCCGCCGCAGGCAGCCAGCAGGGGGTAGTCGGCGATGGAGAGGAACCCCTCCCGCGTCGCGTCGCTACAGCCGATCCACGCGGGGTCTGCGACGCACACGCCGTCGTCGCACGCCTTGCCCTCGGGGCACTCGGCGCACAGACCCCCGCAGCCATCGGGTCCGCACTCGACGCCCAGGCACGAGGGCTGGCAGCACGTGCCCGCATCGAGGCAGACCGACGCCACGTCGCACTCTCCGCAGCTGCCTCCGCAGCCGTCGGGTCCGCACTCCTTGCCTGCGCACTGCAGCGCGCAGCAGGTGCCTTCACCCTCCATGCACACGGAGTTGGCCCCGCACTCTCCGCAGCTGCCTCCGCAGCCGTCGGGCCCGCACTCCTTGCCCTGGCAGGCCGGATCGCATTTCAGCGCGCAGATCCCCTGGTTGCAGATCGGCGCGACCTCGGGACACGTGCCGCACTGGCCGCCGCAACCATCGTCGCCGCACTCCTTTCCAAGACACATCGGCTTGCAGCAAGCAGCCGCGTGGCATGCCATGCCCGCGGGGCAGCACAGGTCGCCGCACGCCTGGTACGCGCAGCCGCACGCGCCATCCACGCACACCTCGAACGGGCCGCAGGCACCGCACTGGCCGCCGCACCCGTCCTGACCGCACTGGCCCGGCTCGCACTTCGGCTGGCAGACGCAGACTCCGTCCTTGCACTGGTCCTGGCCTCCGTCGCACTCTCCGCAGCTGCCTCCGCAGCCGTCGGGTCCGCAGTTTCGGGCCGCGCACTCCGGGACGCACGCGTCCGCGCCGGCTTCTGCTGCGCCGTCCTTCCCGTCGGGATCCCCGCGGCCCAGGTCTGCCCAGCGGAAGCCGTCGATGCCGGCCGAATCTCCCGCGGCCGCTCCGTCGGCACCGGCCCCGCTGCTGCCGTTGCACGCGACCAGGACGAGCACGCAAACAGGCAGTAGTTGACGCATGTGGCCTCCTTCCCCAGTCTCACGCTCGGGTGCAATCGCCCGCTACGCTCCAGGTCCCCAGACTACGCCAGCAGAGGTCCAACGCGCAAGGGAGCACGGTGGGTGCGATCCAGCGTGTGGCAGGAGCCCGCGTGGAGGGGAGCGGGGCTCAGGATGACGGTGCCAAGCATGAACGGCCCGTGCGGTGCGGGCGTTGCCGAGCATGGGCAATCCATCATCCGGCCAGTAGGGGGCACTGCGGGTCGTCGGACAGAGGATCGCCGCACGTCTAAAGGTACATCCAATAGCCCTCCTGTGTCACCGTCCCCCTCGCTGGGAAATCGGGGCTTCGATGCCAAGCCCGAGGCCGAAGAAGCACGCCCCGTCCTTTTCATGGTAGGTTTCCTGCGTTCCATCCATGTGCTCGGTCTTCGTTGTTCTGCCGTTGAAGTAGGAGACACGGGGAGCAAGCGTGAGCGTCACGTCGCCAAGTGGGATGCGGTGCTCGGTGCTGGCATACGACCCCTGTACGTAGTCACCACCCAGCCGCATCCTCCCAAGGGGCCCGAGGGTGAATCCCAGGCCAAACTCAACGGATACCGCGGCTGGAGCGAAGTACTCATCGTGAAGCAGGAGGAGCTCGATGAAGAAGACATCGGCAGGACCGACGCGCAGAGAGCCAGCGAGGATAGTGTCGGAAGTCTGCAATTCCGGCGAAGCAAACATGGTGGGTCCTGCTGCTATCCCAAACCAGCGGAAGTCCACTCCGACGTATGGATGGAGTCCCCACACGCCGTACGGGGTCGGGGCCCACTGGTCGACACCCGGAGAACCACCGAATTCATCGTTCCACTCGGAAGGGTCCTTTCCTTCGATCAACCTCCAAACCCTGGCCGTGTAGGCTTTCGCTCCAACGAAAAACTGCACATCTGCGGGCGTGTAGTGCCTTACTTCCATCCCGACCTGGCCGCTCCAATAGGCGTCTTTGTTTATCGGGCCGTCGCAGTTCTGATACTGCTGCTCGCCGTATCCGCCCCCAAGAGTCAATCGAATGGCGCTTCGTCCGCCACCCTCCTCATCGTCCTGATCCACGAGAGGGGCAGCGCCTGACAAGGCCACGGCCGCGGCCCCTGCCGGTACCACTCGTGCCAGCCGCTGCGGGAGATGCGCGGCCAGCGCTTCGCCGGCCGCTGCCGCCAGATGCGCGACAACGGGCAGAAGCGCCAGTGCGAGGGCCGTGCGCTCCAACGGGCTGAACCACCACGCGCTCAGAGCGACTCCCGGTGCACAGATCGCAAGCAGCGGCAGCAATCGGCTCCACCGCGGCTTCAATTCACCACACGGCTGCGGGGAAGGAGCGCGGGGCAAGCGTCCTGTCGCACCAGGTTCGGCTGGCCGCCGCTCGCGGATCAGCAGGACACTCATGGATACTGCGGACACAACGGCGAGGCCCAATTGTACCGTCTTGAGCCCCGCGATATCCGCGTCGCCGAAACGGAGGAACTCCTGACAGCACCGGAACGCGCAGTACAATCCGACCATCATGAAGAACGTGCTTCCATCCCGCCGAAGTCGGGGCCGGGCTCTCACCAGCGCCCACGTGAGCAGTGCCAGGAACAGAATCTCGTATGCCTGAACGGGGTGGACCGGCAGTGACACGCGGGCCGTCGGCGACAACAACCCCGCCTCGACCTGATGCTGAAACACGTGGGACCAAGACGGGTAGCGGATCCCCCACGGAAGGCCGGTGACCGTGCCATGGCAACAGCCGGACAGAAAACAACCCATCCTCCCGACCATCACCGCAACCGGAAGCACCAGGCCCCACGCGTCCGGCACCCTTCCCGGTTTGCCGAGCAGACGCCATGCGCACGATGTGACAACCGCCCCGACTCCCACGGCCCCGAGGAGGCTCATCCCGGACGGATGGGACGGCTTCGGTCCCGCGCCCGCGGCCAGATCGGACCAGGAGACCCCGAATGCCCGCAACCCGGCAAGGCCGGCAGCGATTGCAAGCCCCAGCAGCGCTGCGCTGGTGAGAGGCTCCTCCTTCCAGCGCGTTCCAACCAGCCGGATACCCAGTACCAGGACGGCAATGCCCGCCAGGAAGAGAGGCTCGAAGGCATCATAACGCAGCCAGCCGTCGTGCATCCGCTACGACCTCCCGATCAGCGACCAGGCCGTCCATGCTCTCATGGTTCGCCGCATGTCATTCCCACTTCCTTGCCACTATGCGCAACTGGGGCACCTCGGTCAAGCCGTGAGTCTCCTGAGGGAGCATGTAGTCCAGACCGGATTCCACCGACTTCGGCTACATGCACACCCAGTGCGGTCGCCCTCTTGAAAGCACACAACAGAGGCGCTAGGCTCAGCCGCGGCGGTTTGTGAAACACGAGCGGGAGGCAATCGATGAGACGCGTTGGGTTCCTGTGGCTGACGACTCTGCTGGTGGCCGGCCTGCCTGCGACGGCGCTGGCGATGGGAGATCCATCATCCGAGTACTGCAGCGGGCTCGGCTACACCCTGGAACCCTACGAAACGCCGGAAGGACAGGGGGAGAGCTGCGTCTTCCCCGACGGGACGAAGTGCGACACCTGGCAGTTCATCGGGGGCACTTGCGGCCAGGAGTTCTCGATGTGCGCCAGCGAGGGCGGCAAGCTGGAGGCGGGCTCGGGGGACATCTGCCCGCCCGAGCTGGGGCTCGACCAGTGCGGGGTGTGCACCCTCGAGTCCGGCACCCAGTGCGCGGAGTGGAGGCTGTACCAGGGTCTCTGTCCGGCCGCGTCCGATGAGACTTCGGACGGTTCCTGCGCAGCCGGGGCGGGGGAGAATCCCGACGTCTCGTTCCTCGCCGTGCTGTGCGCCGGGGTTCTGCTCCTGACACGGAGGAGAGCACTGCGGGCAGCGTGAAGGGAGCGCTCAGGCCAGCAGGGGGCACTGCGGGTCGTCGGACAGAGGATCTCCGCAAACTGAGCGGGCTAGAGCGCGGCAGCCGCTGCACTCCTCTATGCCGCAGGAGGTGCAGAAGATGCCGGTAAGCCGCGGCTTGAGCCTGCGCGACTCGAAGCTGGCAAGCCGGCGCAGGATCTCGTCGAACGGGTCGGCAAGGACGTTGCCGATGGGAAGCGCCATGCGACGGCAGGGAAACACGCTGCCGTCGGGCATCAGCGCCATGGACTCGTCACCCAGGTTGCACAGCGCACCCGCAAGCGGCTCCTCGCCCGGCGCCGGCGCGGTGGAGAGCCAGAACGCCTTGTACGGCAGCAGGTCCATGGGATCCGCGTCGATGCCCGCAGTAGCCGCGATCGCACGGACTGCATCTGCCCAGTCCCGGGGGCCGAGGACCGAGCCCATGAGTCCTTTCCCCTGGCCCAGCGGCACGAAGCGCTCGAACACGACACCGGCAACGCCGCTGTCCCGGGCCAGGCGGGCAAACGCCTCGATCTCACCGGCATTGTGCCGTGACAGCGTGATCATGAGGACGATGTCCTTGCCCGCGGACGCAAGCCGGGGGATGTTTTCCAGGACCCTCCGGAAGCTTCCCTCCCCGCGCATCGCGTCGTTGACTGCTGGAGTCGCACCCTCCAGGGAGACCTTGAGCGTCGTCACCTTCGGGAGAGCCCTCAGCATGTCCAGCGTGGCCTCGGAAGCCACCGTTCCATTCGTGATGATGACGATTTCGTCGAGGTTGGCGAACGCGTGGAGATGCGCCAGCAGATCCCGGATCCCCGGGAGCAACAGGGGCTCACCGCCTGTGACGTTCACCGTGACTTCACGATCGGGAACCCCGCCCAATACGCGGTCCGCCATGGCCTTGAGCGCGTCGAGCCCCGGCTCCCCGCGGGACGAGAAGCTCTCCTGGTAGCAGTGTGCGCACCGGAGGTTGCATCGGTCGGTAGTATGCCACTGGAATCCGAATCGCTTCATCGGCTGTGCTCCGGCAGACGTCGCGGGTGCAGACGACCTGCGGTGACCGGCTACTGCGGAGGCGTCTCCTCCGGTGGAGCAGGCTCCACCGCGACGATGGCCGGCGCACCCTTGATGATCGTGTACCCCATCTCGTACAGCAGGGCCGTGATGTCCACCGAGATCCCCTGGTCCTCGGGAAGCCCCTCCGCGAGAGACGACAGGGCAAAGGCAGGCAGCTCGAAGGAGAGGGGCTCCTTGGTCACCGCATCCTCGATGAGCTTCTTGACCGTAGTGTTGAGCAGGTCCGAGAACATGGACTCGTTGCCCTTCCACTCCTCGTTGATGCTGACGAGATCCGCGAACCAGAGGTTGAGCGGGCTCACGACGATGGAGATGGCCTTCTTGCCGTCCTTCTCGCCCGGCTGGATGACCGCCTCGGCCTCGGCATACAGGTACACCTCCGCGTCCACCGGCTTGCCGAGCATGTCGAAGATCGCGTGCAGGTAGAGGTCGCCGGCCTGGAGCAGCCGTGACGGGCCGGTCCCGCATCCCTCGAGGATCGGAGGGAGCTTGGCCCGGATGGACGCACTGAAGTTCGTGATGCCGTAGCCAGACAGGTCCACGTTCATCGCGGCCATGTCCTCTGCCGTCAGGTCGATGCTGAGCGCTCCGTTGTACCAGACCGAGAACAGCGCCTGGTTCAGCACGTCGTCATAGAGCGCGGCCTCGACCGGGGCGTCCTTCACCGGTGCGTAGGTCCCCGTGCTCTCGGTGCCGAGGCAGCCGTCGCGGCGGATGGCCCCGCGGGGCACGAGGTCGATCTTCTTCTCCGACCGGATCGTGGCGGCCAGCTCGATGTAGGCCCCTTCGGGGGCAAACTGGAGCTGCTGCATCGACGGGTACAGCACGATGAGCACCGGGATGCCCGCACCAATGGGCAGGTCGAAGGGAATCTCGATGGGGTTGGCCAGGAACGCCAGCCCGTCCTGCAGCGCCTGGGTGAGCTGGTCCTGGATCATCCCCTTGACCACCGTCTCGATCGCGTTGGCGACCAGGTCCTGCACCAGCCCCATCAGGAGCTGGAGCAGCACCCCGCCGATGGACTGCCCCTGGATGGAAAGCCCCGCGATCTCCGTGGTCGGGTCCGCGACCGTGACCGCGGGCTGCCCGTCTGCTCCGATGAAGATCTGGATCTCGAGGTGCGACGTGATGGTCTGAGCCATGATGGTGCCCTTGGTCCCGCCCAGAGGGCACTCGAGGAAGTTCCCCGACCCTTGCAGGTCGAAGTCCGCGGAGAAGTTCTGGATAGCCAGGTCCAGGGCCAGGCCGCCCACCACCGGCGCCAGCACCACGGACGGCGGGTCGGTCTTCACGTTGGAGATGACGAGGTTGTACTGCTTGTCCCCGTCGCACGGCCAGAGCTGGAAATCCGCGGCCGGATTGGGGATGAGGCTCGACAGCAGGTCACCGGTGAAGAGCATCTTCACGATGCCGGAGAGCGTCGACGGGTTGCCGGGGTTCGCATCGTCGTAGAACAGGTCGCGGCGCAGGTAGAGCACCACCGCACCGGGAACCAGGGTCTCGTTGGGCCCCGGCGTGTCCATCGTCATGTACGTGGACGAGAACTGGTACGCGCGGGCGCCCGTGGTCGCGTTGCCCCACGTATCGGTCGCGGTGAAGAGCAGGAAGTTCTGCCCGTGCTCGGGCACGACCACCAGCGAGAAGCTCCCGTCGTCGCCAAGGCCGGCAACCTCCCCGTTCACGTCCACCGATGCGACTGCGGAGGTCGCGTCAACGGCCGTGCCCGACGCGACGATCTGCGTGGAGGGGTCGAGCATGGTCCCGTGCTCGGGCGTCTCGATGGTGAGAACCGGCCCGGTGCCATCCACCACGACGTCCAGGGTATCCGACCAGGCAGGGTCGGCCAGCGCAGACCCGGTAAACGTGTAGTGGCCGTCCAACTGGAATACGAACCCGTTCTCCTTCTTCGTGTCCACGCCCTGCTGAGGGGCCACGGACACCTCGGCAAGCGGCACATCCCCGGTCAGATTGCCGTACGCGTCAAAACCCCGGCCGAGGATCTTCACCTTGTCCTTGGCGATGTAGTGGTCCTTCTCCGGATCCGCGTACAGCTCCACCTTGACTCCGGCGGCAGCAACGACGGCAAGCGTGTCCGGCACCTTGTCGATGTCCGGGAACTTGTTGACCACACAGGTGATTTCGTACTCGCCCGCAACCGTGGCGGACACCGTGTATCCGGTCACGGTCACGCCTTCCGGAGCCTCCACGCCGGTCTCGAAGCCGGCCAGCGCCTCGCCCCCCTCCCCTTCCACGGCACAGGTGACTGTCGTCGTCTCGCCCGCGACCACCTGCTTCTTGGCCAGTGTTGCGACCACGCGCAGGGGAAGCGCCTCGGAGCTGTCGCCGGGCAGCCCGTTTCCGTCAGCCTGGGCAGCGTCACCCAGAGGCACTGCGTCGGCGTCGCCGCCCGCGCCGCCCGCGCTCGATCCGCATCCGGCCATTGCGACGACCAGGACAACAAGAAGCCAGCACGACAGCGCGGCCAGCATCGTGCGAAGAGCGCCCGGTGAGACGGTGAGCACGGCCCGGAAAGCTGCCAATGGGGTGCGCTGATGCATGGGTTCTTCTCCTTTCCTGCGCCTCCGGCCCTGCCGCAGGCGCGGCCATTAGACCAGAGTGGCTCGCCGGGTGTCAATCTCCATAAAAAATTGTGGACCATTTCTGCGCCAACCCCGATACATTAGTCGTCGCGCTGGTCGTCGCACGTGTGGTTTGACGCAGGAGGTGGTCCCATGTGGCAAGGTGGAAGCAGGGCAATGCCCCTGCTGCTGCTGCCTCTCGTGCTTTCCTGCTCCTCGCAGCCGGAGTGCACTTGCACCTATCCCGGGGCCGACGCGGGCTGCCGCATCCGGTTGCCCGACCTGCCCGCGGCAGCGGACGCTTCAGGGCCCGCGGACGCCATCAGCCCGGACGCAACCGCCTGGGACGCGGCTGCGGAGGATGCCGCGGCGATCCACCCGGACGCAGGAGCAGGTGGCGAACCACGGGCCAGCGAGGACTCTCCCGGAGCCCCGGACGTGGCTTCCGGGGAGATGCCGTCGCAGGACGCTGCGGCCTGCCCCGTGGGTTCCGCGTGCAACCCCTTTGCGATCCCGGCGCTGCCGTTTCAGGACGAACGCGATCCGTCCACGTTCCCAGGGTCGGTGTTCCCCGCGTACGCCCCCTGCGCTCCGAACGTGAACGAAAGCGGCCCGGAGTTCCTCTACGTGCTGTACCTGGAGGAGGCGGCTCTGCTGCACGCACGGTTGGACGACGTCAACGGAGACGACGTGGACATGGACGTGCACATCCTGTCCGCACCGTCCGCGGACGCGTGCGTCGCTCGTGACAACATCGAGGTCATCGCATGGCTGGAGCCCGGCCAGTACTGGATTGCGGTGGACACGTGGGTGGACGACGCGGGCGTGGCATACCCCGGGCCGTACGTGCTCGACGTGTTCGTCACCCTGGGTTCGACACTTCCCGATCAAGAGGGCTTCAACAAGTGGGTGGTCGCATCCATCAACGACTGGACGCTGTTCCCCAAGGACGGCACGTATCCGTACTGCTTCGCGGATGAGTCCTGTGAGCCCGACGTCCCCATCTACTTCGGCATGGTCCACGACCAGTGGTACATGGGCCAGTACCTTTTCGAGGGCACGCAACGCTGCTACTGCTGCGGCCATACTCTCGAGGTCTTCCTCGACGCCTACCGCCGCTACCAGGAAGCCGGCGGCGTGCCGGTGACACAGGGCTTCGGCAACCTCACTGTCGAAGACATGGACCTCGGAGCGTTCTACCAGCACTGGTACGGCTGGGGGGTGGCGGACACCTCCAGCTCTGCAAACGCGCTCGAGTACTCAGGCATCGGCATGGAGATACCGCCCGACTCGTGGGACTCCGCGCTGCCCGGCGATTTCGTCAACCTCAGCCGCTCCAACGGGACCGGGCACGCGGTCATCTTCGTGGAGTGGAAGAAGGAAGGCGGCCAGATCGTGGGGCTGCGCTACTACGGGTGCAACGGATCTGGGGACTCGCACCCGGACGAGGGCGACCCGGACAACGTGTCAGGCCAGTCCGGCCCCACATACCGGACCGAGTACTTCGATGGCTACGGCGGCAAGGTGCTGCCCAAGTACGTGTTCGTGGGACGCGCGTTCGACCCCGCCACACTGTGAAACCGTGCGGCCGCGGCCGCGGCGAAACGACCCGGTAACTGGCGGGAAGGCTGAAGCCCTACAGGGTGCGACGGTGAAGATCGAGGAAGGTGTCCGGAGGCTCCTGCTCCGCGATGCGACAGGCCAGCGACATCACCGCGTGCTTGCGCTGCTCCTGCGAGTCCCGATCCACGTCCCAGGGCATGTCGATGACCGTCACGCCCTGCGTCCGGAGCACCGCGACCATGTGCGAGATCTCCCGGTCCAGGTCGACGAGGTACTGGAGGTCGATGCCGGACTCGCACTTGCGGCCCTCCCGCTCGGCCATGCGGCTCTCGATCCGGCGCTTCGCGATCTCGGGTGCCACGAGGAGTCGCACACACACGTTGGGAAGCAGCACGCTGGCGGTCATGGTGTGGTACAACGCCCGATACGTCTCGAACTCGCGCTGGGACATGGCGCCGTGCCGCACCTGGAGCCGGGCAAAGCAGGTGTCGCCAAAGTAGCTCCGGTCCAGAATCGCGTGCCCGCGGCCGCTGAGCGCATGCCACTGGGCATGCAGGTGCATCCGGAACCGCGCCTGCAGGAGGTGGACCTGCATCACGAGGGCCCAGCGCTTGGCGTCGCCGTAGAAGTCAGCCAGGTACGGGTTTGCGTTGCCCGCGTCGTCGGGCTCCATCTGCACCAGCGTTTCGGGGCCCAGCGCGATGCCCAGTTCCTTGGTCAGCGAGCTCTTGCCAGCCCCGATAATCCCTTCGACAATGACGACCTTCCTCTGCGTCCCCATGGAGTCCTTCCCCCTTGCCTTGTTTGGTTCCGACCACGCCTCCTCCCAGAGAGGCTGAAGCACAAGATGGCAGGTATCTTGCGCGCTGTCAACACAATATGTTGTGGTTCGACCATTGGTCTGCCGCTACCATTAAGAAGGAAACTTAACTTGTTTTTTCCTCATGGTTGATATACGGGATCGGATAACGTGGTTTGGGGGGTCGGTTGCATGAAGGAAGCAACCAAACACTGTGCGGTGTGTGCGGCCGAGAACACGCCGTCGGCGCGCTTTTGCGTCAAGTGCGGCAACGAGTTCCGTCCCGAGACTGTCAGCGTGGCCATCCTGCCCGCGTCGGTCGAAGTCCACGGCAGGTGCACGAACTGCAAGAAGTCCATGCCGCCGAACGCCAAGTTCTGCGTGCATTGCGGCAAGGCCCAGGTCCCGCCAAAGGCCGACCCTGCCGTCAGCCAGGCGGAAACCGAGAAGTGGGCGGGTCCGGTGGCCGATGGAACTGTCGCCCCGTCGCCCGCGGCCGAGCTCTCGGAAATCACGTTCACGGAGCAGACCCAGGATCCTGCGCCTGCCAAGCCCCGCAGCAGGGCGCGCAAGCTTCTTCTCTTCGTCGCGGTCGTGACCGTAGGCCTCTGGGTCGCGGTGGGCGCCCTCGTCCTGACCGGCAACAGGGAGGAGCAGCCGGCTTCTGCTACAGCGGACTCCACTGCAGAGGAAACGGCAAAGGCAGCTGAGACGAAGACAGCCGCGGAGGCGCAGAAGGCCGCCGAAGCTCAGAAGGCCGCGGAGGCGCAGAAGGCCGCGGAGGCGCAGAAGGCCGCGGAGGCGCAGAAGGCCGCCGAAGCTCAGAAGGCAGCGGAGGCGCAGAAGGCCGCGGAGGCGCAGAAGGCCGCGGAGGCGCAGAAGGCCGCTGAAGCTCAGAAGGCCGCGGAGGCGCAGAAGGCCGCTGAAGCACAGAAGGCTGAGGAGGCACAGAAGGCGGAAGAGGCCAGGAAACTCGAAGAAGCCAGGAAGGCTGAGGAGGCACGGCTTGCCGCAGAAGCCGCGGCAGCCGCGGCAGCAGCGGAAGCCGCGAAAACGAACGGAACCGAGAAAGCTGCGGAAGCTGTGGATACGCAAGGCTCGGCCAATCCAGAAGAAGTGAAGAAGGCCGACGAGGCCAAGAAGGCCGAGGAGAAGAAGAAGGCCGACGAGGCCAAGAAGGCCGAGGACGCCAAGAAGGCCGAGGAGAAGAAGAAGGCCGACGAGGCCAAGAAGGCCGAG
>Ga0233425_10006600_pt1 | contig 17067 bp, 15 predicted proteins | sample Watercolumn_Towu_2_FD_181712 | JGI IMG/M metagenome (GOLD analysis project Ga0233425, IMG submission 181712) | Freshwater microbial communities from Lake Towuti, South Sulawesi, Indonesia - Watercolumn_Towuti2014_140_MG | ecosystem: Environmental > Aquatic > Freshwater > Lake | place... | reverse complement strand
AAAAGACACTCTTTCGAGAGTCTTTATTTAGTAGCGGGGCCAAGATTCGAACTTGGGACCTCCGGGTTATGAGAGATTTTCCTGGTTTCGGAACGTTTTTCACTCAGGCTCCGCATTTTAGCCTGGCCTGAGGGACGCTCTTCTGAAGAGGCCGGAGGATCTTTGGTTACGAGTTGTTAGTCGTATGATAGCGACTTTTTATGACAGGGTCAAGTAGTAGTTTTTTCGCGACCCGGAGGACGATGGTTGAAAGTTGATTATTCAGCGTTTCAACGATAAGTCTTGATCTCCAAGTGTTCGAACGGATTTAGTCAAAACATCAATTTCAATTACGAAGACGCCATTGAGTAGATGCTTGTTTGTCCGGTAATAGTAATCAGCAAGAGTCTCTGTGTGTTTGTTATCTACATCTCTGCGCAAGACGACAAACCGGAATTTATCACTTGATATATGCTTTAAATAAAAGACAGCTTCATTAATAAATCCCATCTTCGCGCTTGGAACATTGCTGCCTTCAGTCCACGAGTAATTCTTGCACTCACCTATGTAATTGCCATCATCAGAAACAAGATCAAATTTGTGGTTCTTTGGTGGGTTGCCAATCGGTATCGAATGTTCAGTTTGGAAATAAACCCGGAAATGTTGGCCAAGCACTTCCGCTGCAATTGTCTGAAAGCTCTTTCCTTTACCCGTGTTCTGGCTATTAGGCTCTGGCATAGTCACCTTCTCCCATATAAGTCATAAAATTACTAATTCTTAGAAACCTTTATTATTTCTTCAAGTGAAGCATGACATCCGATAAAGATACCTTAATTATCATAATCCAAATTTCTTAGCAGAGAGATGTTCACTTCCATCCTGAGATTATCCCCCTCTTATGATTCCAAATGCACTGGAATAGGAATGGAGCTTGTTTAATAACTTGATTAACTTGTATTTTCGCTAACGATTCTTTTGCAGTAGAATAAATACTGCAATAAATACTTGACAAACTCGAATTCCTTGCTATAATTTACAGTATGAAATCTACTGTAACTAATAATTGCGAGGACTTATGAGGGCTTTCTTGGGCGACATATCTGAAATCCAGGTTGGCTATCAATCGCGGGAGGGGATCCGTGCGCATCCGGATGGTAGCCACTTTTTACTTCAGGCACGAGATTTCAACAACCTGCACCAGGTAGATTGGTCCAACCTTACCAGGTTTACCCCTGCTGGCTCTACGACCAAATCGGAAATCCAGCCTGGTGACGTCTTGTTCCTGGCCAAGGGACAGGATAATTTTGCCTGCCCAGTAAACCGCGTTACCAATCATGTCCTCGCGGCGAATTCATTTTATATCTTACGGCCCGATAAGGCAACGATTCTGCCTGAATACCTGGCCTGGTGGCTCAATCAAACACCCGCGCAGGAGTACATCAAACTGAACCGCAGTGGTAGCTCACTCCCCTTCCTTTCCGTTTCTGCGTTATCGCGTCTTGAGGTTCCTATCCCACCCATTGAGGTACAAAGGAAAATTGGCGAGCTGGAATTGCTGCGAAAAAAGGAAGCGGATCTTCTGGGTTTATACCTGTCAAAAAAATCGGCTTTGATACAAACCGTCTGTCTGAATGCAATTATCGAATAGGAGAAGAAGAGACATGGCTAACTCACATGCAAGCAAGAATGAAATCGGGCAAATCGTCTGGGCGGCCTGCGATACCTTCCGCGGCGCCGTTGAATCGGCTCAATATAAAGACTATATTCTCACGATGCTATTCGTGAAATATCTAAGCGACTTAAAGAAGGATGTATTTGAAGAATACTTCAATCGATACAATGGGGATATGACACGTGTAGATCGCGCATTATCCCGCGAGCGTTTTATCGTTCCCGAAGAGAGCACCTTTGATTATCTTTTTGAACGACGTGATGCGGCGAATGTTGGTGAAATTATCAACATCGCCCTGGAAAAAATTGAGGATGCCAATAAATCCAAGCTGGAAGGCGTTTTTCGCAATATTGATTTCAACAGTGAAGGCGCGTTGGGCCAAACCAAGGATCGCAACCGCCGCTTGAAAAATTTACTGGAGGATTTTGCCAGTCCTCGCTTAAATCTGCGCCCTTCAGTTGTTGGTAACCGGGACGTGATCGGGGATGTTTATGAATATCTGATCGGTCAGTTCGCGGCGGGTGCCGGAAAGAAAGCCGGAGAATTCTACACGCCGCCGGAAGTATCCATTTTGCTGGCAAAATTAGTGCAACCCAAACCCGGTGACCGCATTTGCGACCCGGCTTGTGGGTCAGGCTCATTGTTGATCCGCGTTGCCAAAGAAATCGGCAGTCCTGATTATTTTCTGGGCGGGCAGGAATCCAACGGCTCGACCTGGGCGTTGTGCCGCATGAATATGTTCCTGCACGGAATTGACCAAAAAGCTCAGATTGAATGGTGTGATACGATTTCCAACCCGCGCCTGCTCGATCATGATGAACTGATGCGTTTCAATGTTGTCGTTGCCAATCCGCCGTTTTCTTTGAAGAAGTGGGGCGCTGAATTTGCCGCCAACGATCCATATAACCGCTTCCACCGTGGGCTGCCGCCGGCCAGTAAAGGTGACTATGCCTTTATCAGTCACATGGTGGAAATCGCGCTGGAAGGCGAAGGTCGCGTGGGGATCATTGTTCCGCACGGCGTGCTCTTCCGCGGCGCTGCAGAAGGCATCATTCGCAAGCAGTTCATCGACGAGAACATTCTGGAAGCCGTCATCGGGCTGCCGGAGAAGCTTTTCTTTGGCACGCCCATCCCCGCCGCTATTCTGGTATTCAACAAGGCACGGAAACCCTGGGCGGAAGCTCAAACCGATCGCGATAAACACATCCTGTTTATTGACGCCTCGCGCGACTTTGAAAGTGGCACCAATCAAAACGTTCTGCGCGAGGAAGACATCAACCGCATCTTCCAGACTTACCTGGATTTTCAACCGATTGAGAAATACTCCGCACTGGCAACCCTGGCGGATATTCAAGCCGCGGATTACAACCTGAACATTCCGCGTTACGTGGATACGTTTGAAGAGGAAGAAGAAGTCGATATTCCCGCCGTGCAGAAGGAAATCGATGAAATCGAAGCGGAACTGATTCAGGTGCAGGCTGAAATGAAGAAGCATTTGTTCGAACTAGGCTTAAAGGAGTAGCTTATGACAGTTTTCTTGTTTGTTGATGAAAGCGGCAATGATCACCAAGAATCGCCTTACGAGGTGCTCGCGGGAATTGCGGTTAAAGACCGCAATCTTTGGAATCTGATTCAAGAGGTCAAGGCAATAGAAAGACGCCTGTTTGGTGATTTTTATGCAACAAACAAGATTGAATTAAAAGCAAAAAAGCTGCTTAAGGCGAAAACTTTCCGTCTCGCAAGCCAAATGCCTCCGATAAATGCAGATGACTTGCCATCCTTAGCCCAACAATGCCTGGCAAATGGTGAACATGTGACTAGACTGCAACTAACAGCCTTGTCTCAAGCAAAAATATTATATGCAACCCAGGCTATTCAGGCATGTCTAGATGCCGGCGGACGAATCTTTGCCAGCATCATTGACTATGACGCAGTCGTTGCACAGCCAGAGTTAGGAGATGTGTCTGGATTGCCTTTTCTTCGCAAAGACTACAGCTACCTGTTTGAACGGTTTTTCTATTCTCTTGAGGACTCCGGGACAAATGAGATGGGGATGATCGTGTTTGATGAATTGGATAAGGTCAAAAGCCATCTATTGCTTGGGCAAATGACCGAATATTTCATCAATACCCGAAAAGGCCAGGAGCGATCGAGCTTGATTATTCCTGAGCCGTTCTTTGTTCATAGTGATTTGACCATGGGGGTCCAAATCGTTGATTTGGCTGCTTATATTCTCTCGTGGGGATTCAGAATCAAAGGCATGTCAAAACCAGCTCGCACTGAGTTACAACCTTTAGTATCTGCACTGTGTAATATGCGGGTACTCAGCAAGAGAGTTGTGCCAAGTATCCGTCGAGAACCCGTTGATATTTGGAGTATTGCTTTGATTGACCATTAAATAAAAAAGGCAATGCAACGCTGGGCGTTGAAAGCCTCCACTTGTTATTATAGGCATTTATAGAAATTTGTCAAGCTGCTTTACAGAACCGCAATCGAAAGAAGGATCACTCTGATGACATTAAGTATAGCAGATAATATTCTGAACCTTCCACAAATCTCAACTTGTAAGCGATTCTTACAGGTTGGAAGGGATTATAAAGCAATTCGCGACGCCGGCCGGGTTTTGGCGGAGGCGGCGAAGGCTTTAGCGTTTTCGGAATATGAAAAACACAACACCACCCGCCTGGAACGGGAAGTTGACCAACCGGATGAGGATTTTGATAAAGTTGTTCGCATTTTGAAAGGAAAAGATAGGACACCAAGGGGGAAAGCAAATGAAGAATGATAAAAAAGATGGCTTTCATAAAACAGAAGTTGGATGGATTCCAAAAGACTGGGATTGCATCGAACTTGGGCGTGCATGTATCAATGGGGGAAAATACGGCGCAGCTGCACCATCCATTGATTATTCACCAGAACTCCCGAGGTATATCCGAATAACAGATATAACAGATGATGGACGTCTTAGTTCTATTGATATTAAAAGCATAAGAAATGAAGATGCAAAAGATTATTTGCTTGAAGAAGGGGATTTTCTTTTTGCACGCACCGGAGCGACGGTTGGAAAAACATACTTGCATAATAAGACGGGTAATTTCGCATTTGCCGGTTACCTGATCCGTTTTGTTCCAAACCCTGAACAATTGCTTGGATCTTACTTAAGCAATTTTACCCAATCCGAGATGTATTGGGCTTGGGTTCGATCAACGATTCATACGGGAGCCCAACCTAATATCAATGCTCAGGAGTATTCTCGATTATATGTACCTCTTCCCTCAATTGACGAACAATGGGCAATAATCCAAATCCTCTCCAGCTGGAACCGCGCCATCGAGCGTGTTCAGCGATTGATCGAAGCCAAACAACAGCAAAAAGACCAATTGGTCTCACAACTACTATCAGGCCAAAAGCGTTTTCCCGGCTTTCAGGATGAATGGAATCTGGTGAAGCTGGGCACCTTCCTTCATCCAAAATTCCGCAAGGTCGTGAAACCTACCGGAACTTATCTACGGCTCGGGATTCGCAGTCACGGCAAGGGTACGTTTACGTCAGTTGTGGACGACCCGGAAACTATTGCGTTGACACATCTTTTTCAGGCTCGCAAGGATGACCTGATTGTTAACATAACCTTCGCCTGGGAAGGCGCGATTGCCCTGGTGGGTCCGGATGGTGATGGTGCGCTGGTCTCACACCGCTTCCCGACCTATGTTTTCGATACTTCAAAGATGCTGCCGGAATATTTCAAGCACCTCATGGTAACCGATCGATTTTTCTACGAACTGGATTTGATCTCCCCTGGCGGCGCCGGGCGCAACCGGGTGATGAATAAAGGCGATTTCCTGAAAATCACGGTCACCATTCCAGGTGTTGAAGAGCAAAAGAAGATCGCCAGCGTGTTGGGTGGGATGGATGAACAAATCGCCTTGTTGAAAAAATACCTGGAGAAGCTAAAAGAGCAGAAAAAAGGTCTGATGCAGAAGCTGCTCACAGGCGAAATTCGGGTAAAAGTGGATTAGGAGGGGGAAATGTACCTATCGAGAATTTATATTGAGAATTATCGATCTATTAAGAAATTGGACTTACGTTTCATCAGTGGGAAGAATATTATCATCGGCCGCAACAACGCCGGAAAAAGCAATATCATCAAAGCCATTGACCTGGTTCTGGGAGAGAATTCGCCTGATTACAACAAGTCAGAGAATATCACTGACAGTGATTTTTTCACTGTATACGGAAATAAAAGCTCCGAAATTATCATTTGGTGCGAATTGACCCGGCTACCTCATGAAGATTTGGATTATGATGAACTGTATAAATGCTTTGGATATTACATTTGGAAAGAGAACGGGACAATAAAACGTATCAAAACATGTGATGTTCCCGCAAGGCTTTCTGAGTTATTTTCCTATGCTTTACAAGACAATAAGGAAAAAACTTACATTAATCCAAAACAAAAGAACAATATGGTTCTCGAAAATGAACTTGGAAGTATGTTCTCATTTGCATATGGTTTTCGCGCAACACTTAACCAAGATGGAAAAGTAGATAAGGAAATTCGCCTACTCTACCGAGAGAATGATTCATCAGATTGGATCATGAGTTTTAAAGCTCCCTTCCGGAATGAACTTCTTCAGAGCGCCATTATTCCATCATTTCGAGATCCTCAGACTCAACTCAGAATTAGCCAATGGGGGTGGTATGGGAAATTAATGAAACACCTTACCCATGGCTATGAAGCAAACGAAGAACTTAAAGATGCATTAACTACAGTCAATCGTGTTGCAGGAGAGATATTTTCGGGCATTAGTGAAAAAATCGAACAATCGTCTGTAGCCGTGGCTTTTCCAGGGACTAAACTTCATTTTCAATTCAACACCGAAAACCGGACAGATTTATATAAGAGTTGCGTCCTCTATGTAGATGACGGATATAAATCCCAGCTAACTGAAAAAGGTTCCGGAATTCAAAGTGCAGTAATCATTGGTTTGTTTAATTACTATACCCAGTTCGTGAATGTAAAAAGCTCTGCGCTTCTGTGTATTGAAGAACCTGAATTGTATTTACATCCACACGCACGCAGGGTGATCAACAACAAGCTGTCTGATTTTCTAAACGGTAACCGAAATCAGGTTATCTTGTCTACTCATAGTTCTGAATTTATCAATGCACCTGATAGTATGCAAATCATCCTTGTTCGGAAAGTGGAAAACGAAACCATAGCAAACAGGATAGAAATTCGCAAAATACAAAACCTATTAATTGATAATAACCAAAATGAAATATTTTTCGCTGATAAAGTGATTCTATGTGAGGGTTTTGATCAATACATCATTCGAATGATTGCTGACGGGCTTTTTCCAGGGAAGATGGATGAATTAAATGTTTCCGTTTTATCTGTAAAAGGAAAAGATCAAATAAAGCAAATGAGCAAACATTTAACTGATTTGCAAATCGAATGTTACGTGTTGGCTGATTTTGACTTTTTGTTACGCGACAAAAGTGATGATCGAAAACAATATGGTGAAATCCCCGCGCACGAAAGCATTCGGGAACTGGGCAATGGCTATTTCTGTCAGTCCTATCTGTTCGGAACTAATGGTAATTCAATACTTGGAAGGATAGACAAGCTCCGAAATTCAATGAAAGCCAAATTTCCCGAATCATTTTATACAGCAAAAAGGTTGTCTGAAATTCCTGACTGCACCGAGAAATCACAGATTGTAGAGTTACTTACAGAACTTCGAAGTCATGGCATCTGTATTCTAAGTGGGCAAATTGAAGATTTATTTATTAACCAGAATGATTTTCATGGCAATAAATTAGAGTTGACTGATGTGTATACGACAAAACAGAAGTTAAACGACGGGGCTGGTATTTCTGAAATGTTTTACACGGATGAAATAAAGGAATTTCTGTCTCATGTATTCGATGAGCCCCTCATAGATGATGACTCTACCGAAGAAGAGATTCCGTTTTAGGAAGGTTATCTTATGGAATTAGATCAAGCATCCCTTGAATTCTCAGAACTCACCCGCTCTCAGCTGCCGGCGCTGCACCTGCTGCAAAACCTGGGCTACACCTACCTCTCCCCGCGCGAAGCGCTGGCACTGCGCGGCGGGCGGGCTGATTCCGTTTTACTGGAAAGTGTTCTGCTCGAATGGTTGGCCAGGAATAATGAAATCCAATACCATGGTCAACGCTACCCGTTTTCCGAAGCCAATATTCACACCGCTGTGCAGGTCCTCAAAGAGACTCTCTCCATTGGCCTGCTGCGCACCAACGAGAGTATTTTCGACCTGCTCAGCCTGGGCAAGAGCCTGCCGCAATCCGTGAACGGCAGCCTGAAGAGCTTCAGCCTGCGTTACATCGATTGGGAGCATCCCGAGCAGAATATTTACCATGTGGCGGAGGAATTCGCCGTCGAACGCCGCGGTAGTCACGAAACCCGCCGGCCTGACCTGGTGCTGTTCGTCAACGGCATTCCCTTCTGCGTGATCGAATGTAAATCGACCGACCTCAAAGATCCCATGACCCAGGCGATCTCACAACAGATACGCAATCAGAAAGAAGATGAAATCCCCGCTCTTTTCCAATATGCACAGCTTCTACTGGCGGTCTCAGGTAATGAAGCCAAATATGCCACGGTCGGAACACCGGCCAAGTTTTGGAGCGTTTGGAAAGAAGAAAATGACGAGTACGAAATAACCGTTAAAGCCGCTGTGGATCAGCCATTGAGCCGCAATCAGATTCAGGCGCTTTACGACGCCTTCCCTGGCAAACACCGCATGGAAGCGGTCAACAGCCTGAACCTACCGCGCGTTGTCACCGCTCAGGATCGAGCCATTTACTCGCTTTGCCGGCCGGAACGATTGCTTGAACTGGCTTATGGTTTTACCCTATTCGATGCCGGCGAAAAGAAAGTCGCCCGCTACCAGCAATACTTCTGCGTAAAGAAGATCATGCGCCGGATCTACGAGCGGGATTCGGAAGGCAGGCGATCCGGCGGAGTGGTCTGGCACACCCAGGGCAGCGGCAAATCGCTCACCATGGTCTTCCTGGCAAAAGCCATTGCGCTGAGGCCCGATATCCCGGATTATAAAATCGTGCTGGTCACCGACCGGGTGGATCTGGACGATCAGATCTACAAAACGTTCCACGCCTGTGGCAAAGAAGTGGAACAGGCTCGCACTGGCAAAGACCTGGCGGAAATGCTGCGCGAAAACAAGCAGCGCATCATCACCACCGTGATTGACAAATTTGACGCTGCGGTTGGGCGTCAAAACGCGCGCAATGACAACCCGAACATCTTTGTCCTGGTGGATGAAGGTCACCGTACTCAATACGGTTCCATGCACGCCCGCATGCGCCAGGCGCTCCCCGAGGCCTGCTACATCGGTTTTACCGGCACACCGGTGATGAAAAAGGATCACGATACCGTCCGGCAGTTTGGCGGCTTAATCGACACCTATACCATCACCCGTGCGGTGGAAGATAAAAACGTGGTGCCTTTATTGTATGAAGGCCGGCATGTGGATCAAAAAGTGGATGATAAGGCAATTGATACCTGGTTTGAACGCATCACTCAGGATTTGACCCAGCCGCAAATTGCAGACCTGAAGGTAAAATATTCCACCACGGATCAACTCAACAAAGCTGCCCAAAAAGTCCAGCGGATCGCCTGGGATATCAGCGTTCATTATCGTGACAACTGGCAGGGCACTGGGTTCAAGGGTCAGTTGGTTGCTACAGATAAAGCCACTGCTCTTTTGTATAAGCAGTTTCTGGATGAATTTGGCATGGTGACATCAGATGTACTCATATCGCCTCCAGACGAACGCGAAGGCGAGGAAGATTTGTATCAAGAAAATGTCCTTGCAGTCCAGCGATTCTGGAAAGGGATGATGGAAAAGTATGGCAGCGAGCGCGAATACAACAAACAAATCATCAACGCGTTCAAGAACGGAGAAACACCCGAAATTATCATTGTGGTGGATAAGCTGCTGACCGGATTTGACGCACCCCGCGATACAGTACTTTATCTGACCCGCAAACTCAAAGATCATACCCTTTTGCAAGCAATAGCGCGGGTTAATCGCCTGTACGAGGGTAAAGATTTCGGTTACATTCTGGATTATTATGGTGTTCTGGAGAATTTAAGCCATGCGCTTGACCTGTATAACTCGCTACCTGAATTTGATAAGGATGATCTGGTTGGCATCCTGACCGATATCAGCGAGCCCGTTTCGCAGCTGGCGCAAGCCCATTCGGTGTTGTGGGACACCTTCAAAGAAGTCAAGAACCGCCGCGACGCGGAAGCGTATGAAATCCTGCTGGCGGACGATGCCTTGCGAGAAAAGTTTTACGAAAGACTTTCAAAATACGCTAAAACATTATCGATTGCCTTATCAAGTGTTAAATTCCTGGAAGAAACTCCGCCTGAGAAGGTCGAACAGTACCGAAGCGATCTAAAATTCTTCTCCAAATTAAAAGCATCTGTTCAGCGGCGCTACGCCGAGGTGGTCGATTTTTCGCAATACGAACCGCGCATCCAGAAGCTGTTGGACACCCATGTTGGTACCGGTGATGTGGAGCAAATTACCTCACTGGTGAACATCTTTGATCAGAAAGCTTTCGCTGATGAGGTAGAAAAGTTGCATTCGGATGCTGCCAAAGCAGATACGATTGCCCACCGCACCCAAAAAACCATCTATGAGCGCATGGAGCAGGATCCGGTATTTTACAAACGTTTCTCTGAGATATTGAAAGACGCGATTAAAGCCTACCGGGATGAACGTCTCCGTGAAAAGGATTACCTGGCGCAGGTCACTGAGATCATGCAAGCAGTCCTCAATCGAACGGGAGATAATGTGCCCGTGCGGTTGAATGGGCATGAAGTTGCCAAAGCCTATTATGGGATTGTGAAAGAGACGATTCAACCAGGCGAGTCTGGAGAAGACCGCAGCGAAGCCTTTGCCAAAGCTGCCCTGGAAGTGGAAAACATTGTTGAACGAAATCGCATTGTTAACTGGGTGGACAATATCGACGTTCAAAACCGGATGCGCATCGAAATTGAAGACATGTTATTTGACTGGAAAGAACAGGAAGGGATTGAGCTAACCTTTGAGGAAATCGATCGAATTTTAGATCAGTCGATTGATGTCGCCCGCGTCAGATGTCCGTAATCCAGAGGCAATTAATGGTGATTATCGAAAGTCCAAAAATGATAACCGTATCTTATTCCAACCTTCAGATTCCCGTCACAGTATGGTTTGAAGAGCGAAATCGGTTACGAGTCACGGTTCAGCCAGATAAAAGCATTGTCGCAAAAGCGCCTCTGGATCACTCCATGGAGGAAGTTCAAGCAAAACTTGAAAAACGTGCCCCCTGGATGATTCGGCAATTGGAGTACTTTGATCAGTACCATCCAATACTGCCTGAACGCCAATATATAAGCGGTGAAACATACTATTACTTAGGCCGGCAGTATCGGTTAAAAGTAACGGCAGGCAGTGAGAATGATGTCAAGCTTATTGGTAAATTTTTTGTATTAACTACAACCCAACCAGAGAATCTGGAAAGAAAACAACAAATCTTACAAGACTGGTACACCAGGCATGCCAGGGTATTTATCCAGAATCGAGCAATGCTGTTTGTTGATCGCCTCATCGAGCTTAGCGCAAAAACACCTGAGATTAAGTATCGTAGGATGAACAAACGCTGGGGAAGTTGTACACCTTCCGGAGTGATTACTTTTAATACGGAGCTAATCAAGGCACCGACTCATTGTATTGATTACGTGGTTCTTCATGAATTATGCCATCTAGTGCATGAAGGCCATAGTACGAAGTTTTATCACTTGCTGGATGTGTTAATGCCGGATTGGAAAAAGCGAAAAGAACGATTGGAAAATGTGATTTTGACATAACAAAGTATTTTCCTTGAGATTTTATTTACATAGCTCCATTCCCTTTAAGACTCTACGGGAACGGTTCCTGCTAATAATAGCCGGCTGGCAGGAGAAAAATGAAAATCTCCAAATATAATTAAAGGATGGTTACTGACAACACACTCGAAATCACTCTCGATACCTGGATAATTTCCGACACGCATTTTTTCCATGAGAATATCGGAAGGTATTGCAGCCGTCCCGAAAACTGGCAAGATTTAATTATCAAGAATTGGAATGCTCTGGTTTCCCCAAACGAAACCATTCTGCACCTGGGTGATTTTGCGTTAGGCAACAAAAGCAATTTTGACCTCCTGTCTGGTATGTTAAGGGGAAGATTGTTTTTAATCCAAGGTAACCATGACCGGATCAGCAAATCTTATTGCGAAACCCGCGGCGTAACTCTGATAAAAAATTCCTTGAATGCCGAGATATCCGATCAAATGAAACTGATCTTTTCCCATCGTCCGATCGTCCCCCTTGAAGACGGTTGGATCAACCTGCATGGCCATATTCATAATGTTCCACCGCCACCTGAAGGTTCGAATCTGGGACCGAGCCATATTAATTTGAGTGTTGAGGTCAGGGAGTATCGTCCCTGGCGGTTGGGTGATATTCTCAAAACCATCAAAGACCATCCAACAGAGAACGATGTGTCACTCCGTTGACCCGTTCCCCCTTAAGACTCTAGGGGATCGAAGTGGATGGAACAAAGTGCACACCGTTCCCATGGATCAAGATGGTATTTTCTTGCACAAATAAATATGCCGATTTATTTGTGCAAATATTTCCAGTCTCTCATCTGCTAGACTCTCCATTTGACCTATGTATGATGGTGCAATTTATGCCCATTTAGAGTCAAGTTTTCGGGATAGAGAGGTCATTCCAGATCAAATGGTATTTCCATATCCCTTTACGGTAAAAGGCGCTTCAGCGCTCTTCCTGTTCAATCAACGTCTGCGGTAAGGTCTGCGTCAACGTCTGCGGCGTGTCAACAAGGCGTCTGCGGCACGTCAGCGAGGACGCAGACCTAAATTTTTTGTCGATATTTAAATTTATCTTTTTCCGGACTTTGAAATCATCAGCCAAACAATAGGATACGTCATCAGGAATTTTAGGTCATTTAACCTTCAGATCAGTTAACCTAGATATCAGGGGAGATGCAATAATTCTCTATTGCTGGACGATCCTTCACTTTCACTGTATGATTAACTTGTAGTAAATCGCATTCTGTGAGCAGTCCGTGAAACTCGATCAATCCCGATTGGAATATTACATCACCCCCGAGCAAGCCGCCAAACAGCTTGGGATGGATTTGGATTCTATTTACCAACTGGCCGATGAGGGAAAACTTCAGGCAGCCGTGATGACCGATGGGGATATTGGTATCAGTCAAATCAGCGTGAATAATCTACTGCCCAAGGAAGCCTTACCTGAGTATCAGCTCAATGCCGGCTTGAAAGGCGTTCCGATCAGCATCAGTGAAGCCGGTCGGAAATACAAGCTCAACACCTCCACGCTCACGCGCTGGATGCAGCGAGGGCTGATCCACCAATTGGGCAAAGAGGGTCGAAAGACACTGTTGGATGAAGCGGATGTGGCTTACTGCGCCAGAGTCTATCGCCAAAACAGTGGTCAGGGCAAATGGGCATTTGATGATTCGGGCCGGCCATATAAAAAGTAATCCCCCGAATAATTACTACAAGATATTGATTAACATGGAGTAATATGCTACAATAAATTCAACCGATGAGGTTGATTTTTTTACTTCAATTTACTCCAAGTTAACTTGTATCTTGTAGAATAAAGGAGATTGCATGACAGAAACAATGAATTTTGGACTTGATCTGGGAATGGGAGCGCTCAAGCTGCACGGGAATCAGCAGAGCATTCAATTGATCTCTCAGGTCGCGGTCAATAATGGCCCGCTGGTAGGGCGCATGTTGGGGTTGGGCAGTTCCCGCCTGCCGCTGCGAATCGCTTTGCCGTCGGGAAATACGTTTTTTGTCGATGGTGGCGCACACGACAGCGGACGGCCAGTAGAAAACCTGAGCATGGATCGTTTTGCCGGTTCACCGGAAATGCTAGCACTATTCTATGGGGCATTCACCCGCTTGATCCTGCGTTCGGGGGATATTTCTCAGCCTGTCAGCATCACCTGTGGTTTGCCATTGGATACGCTTTCCGGAGAGGAAGCACGAACCACGGTGGAGAGCATTCAGCGTTGGATGAAAGCAGAACACACATGGAAAGCCAATGACCAGGAATATCACCTGAATGTGACCGAGGTTCGGGTCACTTCTCAGCCGGCTGGCGCTTTGTTCGATTACGTTCTGGACGACGAAGGCAAGATCATTCCTGAACGGCGCAGCGCTTACACGCAGGAGGTCGGGGTTGTATCCATCGGCATGAACACCACCGAATTGCTGGTGGTACGCGAAAAAGTTCCGGTTCAACGATTTACGGGTGCTTCAACCACTGGTGTGCGCCGGCTGCTGGAACTGGTCAACGGTCAGCAGCTTTACTCCCTGGGCGAATTGGATACGCTCTTGCGTGCCAATAAACTCGACATTTCACAGGCACTACCAATCTGGGAGCGTGAGGTCACTGGAGAGATTGAAAAGCGGTGGGGCAAAGCCTGGCGGCGTTTCACAGCCGTCATCCTGGTGGGCGGTGGGGCGATCCTACTCAAAAACTCATTGCCTTATTTCTTCAACGGAAAAGGCATCCTAGCGGATGATCCCGTTCAATCGATTGCGAGGGGTTTATGGAAACTATCGCTATTTCAGAACCACAATCGAAAAAACTAAACGTGGGTTCAAAGCGCGGTCGCCCAAAGCTGGATTGCCAGGTTCATCAGATTCGTTTCACGCTGAGCTTGCGAGAAGGGGAGGATGATGATCTGCTCTTCTTCTTTGAGGATATTCCCGAACGGAGGCGAGCTGCAGCCTTGAAAGCCGCTTTGCGAGCGGGTGGCGTTTCACTCAAGGCCGGATCCGTCCCAACCATGGATGATCTTGATCTGACCATTCAGGGTCTGGTTTTTGGCTAATCAATTTTCTGGAGGAAGATATGTTTCTGCTGAAGGGATTTCATTTGGTCTTCAAGATTTTCAAAAACGCTTTGCTTCTGATGGTAATAGCAATGATTTTGTTTATCGCTTATCGGGGCAATCAGCCAATGAGTGTTCCCCAGGCACCACAGGGTATGACCTATTTCGAATTCATGGCAGATCGGATCGATGCTGCGAAAACGGTCAAACCGTCTCAATGCGGATGGGGGATGATGCTGTCACTGGCTGCACTTGGGCCAATCTATTCAGTAGTGTACACAACGGTTGCGGTCAATCCAGATCGTGCATTGGCCAAGGGAACCGCTCCGGACCCGGATATTGCGCGGGATGTTGTCGGCGCAGCCTGGTATGAAATCCCGGATATCTGGTGGAAAACGGTTGAGCGATTATCCTGGACGATGCTGGGTAAACCTGCTGCGTATGGTTGTCAGTTCCGACCTGTCCAAATCGCTGAACACAAGAATTGATCTGACCACCTTGGATCATGCCTGATTTATTTGTAGAATAAAAATGTAATCGTTTCGGGTCGCTGATCTCCTTGGACATCCATCAAATCGTAGGAGCGGCCGCATAACAAAGTTAATTGTTATGCCGGTCGCTTTTCGTTTTCTCAGATGACCTTTGTGTTGTTGTATGGAGAAATTATTAAACCAATTGGAGACTTTGATGCCAGATCCCATTCCGCCCAGAGATATTGATGCCGAACAGGCCTTGCTCGGTTCGATCATGATTGCACCTTATTTATTTGAAGATTTGGTCACCATCGTGAAAGCGGAATACTTTTATCGCAACTCACACCGCTGGATTTGGGAAGCGATGAATCAGCTGTTGGAATCTGAGCAACAGATCGATCACGTCACCTTATGTAATGCTTTGAATACCAGCGGAAAACTAAAGGAAATTGGTGGACCGGCATACATCACAGGGCTACTCAATGCAACTCCGACTTCCATGCACGCAGAGTCTTATGCGAAGATCGTGCGTGAAAAAGCATTCAAGCGAAAAGCGTTGGAGGTTGCAACAAACCTTGCCCAAAATGCTATTCAAGATAAACCGCTTTCTGATGCTCTCCAGCAGATGCAAGAATTCTTTGTAAGCTCATCCGTCTTGTCGGGAGTCACGGAGCGAATGGTTATGACCGCAGAAAAATTGTGTTTGTCGGAGATAGGCGAATTGACCTGGATTCTCAAAGACTGGATTATGGCCGGTGGAATCAACTTGATCGCTGGAATGCCGGCAGCGGGAAAGAGTTTTCTCGCTCTGGACCTGGCAATTGGCATGGCTTCTTCTGGACTGGCGTGGGATAACCAACCGGTAACCCAGGGCAAAGTGCTGTATCACTTCCTGGATGGCAGCTACCGGGGTATGCGCTCGCGTGTTCTTAAATTGTGCCACGCGCGGGGCATTCAACCGCCTGCGAACCTGATTTTCGACTTTTCTCCGCTTAACCTGAAAGTTACTTCGGAAGTATTGGCATTACGCCAGCGAATTCATCGATTGGATGCCTCTGTGGTCATTTTTGATGTCATGGCCAAATTTATGCCTGGCGCTGATGAAAATTCTGTGGCGGAAATATCACCGATGATGAACACCCTGCGTGAAATTGCCAATCAGATCGGTACGACTTTCATTCTGATTCATCACCTCAATAAAGGTGGAAACCCCGATCTTTCCTATCGCGTCCGGGGTTCCTCCGATATTTTGGGATCTGTCGATACTGCCATTGTGGTTGCGCACGAAAACCAGCATTCAACCCAATCGACGCGAACGATCATTCCACAAAAGGTGCGTGAATCCCTGCCACCTGCGCAGTTGCAGTTCCAAATTGAATCGACTGAAGAGAGCATCGCGCTCCGCTTTTCTGAAACGAATGTTTCTGAACTGGTCCGTGTACCTGGTCAGGCGGAATTGATCTTTGCAGATATCCTGGAATATCTGCAAAGTGTTCCGGCGCAGGAATTCAAGAAGAATGAGCTCATCTCAGCCCTCCAAATCAATAGCAGCGCCAGGACGATCGACCGGGCATTTTCAAAACTCAATAATGATCCTCGTATCAGAGTTACAAAACGGGGATCTTTCAACACCTATCAATGGGAGGAGGATACGCCAGCCATGCCATACCCTTAAGGGGTTGGCGTGGCTGGCGTATGTTTGTTCGTTGCGTAGTTTACGTATAACAAAGGAGAAGAATGTCAGAAAACCAAAATACTTCAAATTGCCGGATTTCCAGGAATGTCTTGATCAAAGCACCTGGCTTGCTGCCCATGCTCTACACACCGCGAGAAATCGCTGAAGACCTGGACGTTCCTGAAACCACCTTGCGAGATTGGCTCAATCATGGCGCGCCACACAGCCGGGATGAATCCAACCATATCTGGATCGACGGCAAGCAATTTG
>Ga0233425_10006599_pt1 | contig 17068 bp, 19 predicted proteins | sample Watercolumn_Towu_2_FD_181712 | JGI IMG/M metagenome (GOLD analysis project Ga0233425, IMG submission 181712) | Freshwater microbial communities from Lake Towuti, South Sulawesi, Indonesia - Watercolumn_Towuti2014_140_MG | ecosystem: Environmental > Aquatic > Freshwater > Lake | place... | reverse complement strand
CTTCTTGATGTCGTCGCAAATCATCCGCGTGTGGTAGTGGTTTTGCTTGTACGTTCGACAGGCGACTGGATCGTTATCGACCGCCACTCGCACCCAATAGCCTTGGCGTCGGAGCGCCTCAGTCACCGCACCGGACCCACAGAACAGGTCTACCGCAGTAAGCCGGCGCTTATTCTCCGATTCCTCTCGCACTCTGAAATGCTCACCCCGCAAATTGCGGGAAATGGTAGAGAGTCGTGCCTTCGAAGGCTAGTGCAAAGCGCTACCGGGGACCTGCGCTTGGCCCCGTCTGTCGATGCCGACCTTGCCGAATTTCGGCTGCTTGCCACAGGCGCGCTGACCATCCGCCGCTAGGACCTTACACCCTTCCGAGCGGAAGCGTCTCGACGCCCACTTCAGGACGGCTCCCTCTAGCACTGCTCTGGAAAGGCGGGCAGCATAGGTGACTTGTACGCCTGACCCCCGCCTTGCGAACACGAGGCCGATCGGAAGCCTTCCCCACTGGGTACCCACCAGATCACCTGGCGAAGGGCATTTTCCGCCGCTCGCCTCGGCGCTTCCAACCTAGCGCTACTCTGGAAAGGTGGTGCCGCTTGCGTGACTCGAACACGCGACCCCCTCATTACGAATGAGGTGCTCTACCGGCTGAGCTAAAGCGGCCTTGGGCGTCGGGACCGGGGCCCGCGCGAGGCGGGTTCTTTATACGTCGCCGCCCGGGTTGCCAAGCGCCTCCAGCATCGCCGCCTCGGCCGGCGCGGCGGCGACGTCGAGGCGGTCGAACCCGCACGGGGCCAGCGGCGCGGCGGCTCTGGCCGAGATCGCCACCGCCGCCCGCCCGCCCGCGCCCGCCGCGCCGAGCGCGGCGACGATCGCCCGGGCGGCGCGCGGCGAATGCACCAGCACGACATCCCAGTCCGTCGGCGCCGGCGCCGCGGTCTCGACCGCCTCGTAGACCGGCAGTCGCCGCACCTCGATCCGCCCCGCCAGACGGCCGGCCAGGTCGCCGGCGGGCTCCCGCGCCCCGGGGGCGAGAACCGGTCCCGCCGCCCGGTCGGCGAGCAGCCGCTCAAGGTCCCCGATCGCCCCCGACGCCGAGACGACGTCGTCCCAGCCGGCCGCCCGGGCCGCCGCGGCGGTGACGTCGCCCACCGCGAAGACCGGCTGGTCCCGGCGCGGCGTCAGGCGGGCGAAGGCCTCGACCCCGTTCGGGCTGGTGAAGGCGAGCGCGCCGATTCCGCGCAGGTCCGGCTCCGGCGCGGCGACCGGCCGTATCTCCAGCACCGGCGCGACCACCGGGGCGAAGCCCAGCGCTGCGAGGCGGCCGGCGGTGCGGGCGGCGCCCGGCTCCGCCCGCGTCACCCAGACCCGGCGGACGGGCCTCAGGGATCGACCCTCTGGTCTCCGGCGGCCGCATGCACCTCGGCCCCCAGCCGGAGTCCCAGCGCCCGCGCGCACTCTGCGGTGGGCTGGTCGACCTCCCCGGCCCGCCGCCAGCGCGCCGAACCGTCCGGGGCCAGCATCTCCACCGTCAGCCGCAGCCGGCCGGCGGCGATCTCCGCATGGGCCCCGATCGCCGTCCGGCACGAGCCCTCCAGCGCCGTCATCGCGCCGCGCTCCGCCGCCACCGCCAGGGCGGTGGCGACGTGGTTCAGCGCCCCGGCCCAGGCCGCGTCGACGTCGTCGGCCCGCGTCTGCAGGGCCAGCGCCCCCTGGCCCGGGGCCGGCAGGAAGCGGTCCAGCGCCAGCCGCTCACGGATCACGCTGTCAAAGCCCAGCCGGTTCAGCCCCGACACGGCGAGCAGGATGGCGTCGAACTCGCCCTCCGCGAGGCGCCGCAGCCGGGTGTCGACATTGCCGCGCAGCATCTCGATCTTCAGGTCGGGCCGCAGCGCCAGCGCCTGGGCCTGGCGGCGCAGCGAGGCGGTGCCCAGCCGCGCCTCCGGCGGCAGGTCGTCGAAGCTCGCCGCCGCCTCGCTGATGAAGGCGTCGCGGGGATCCTCGCGCTCCGGCACGGCGGCGATGGCGAGTCCGGGCGGCTGCTCGGCCGGTACGTCCTTCATCGAGTGCACCGCCACATCGACGCGGCCGTCGAGCAGCGCCTCCTCGATTTCCTTGGTGAACAGGGCCTTGCCGCCGATCTCCAGCAGCCGCCGATCCTGCACCCGGTCGCCGGTGGTGACGATCTCGACCAGCGGCACCGCCTCGGCGAGGTCGCCCTCGGCCACCCCCAGCGCGCGGCCGATGGCGCGCTGCATCATGCCCGACTGGGTCAGCGCCAGCTTCGAGCGCCGGGTGCCGATGCGGACGAGAGGAGCCATGAGACGTTGCCTGTGCCGGGCCGGGTCGCTACCTCGACCCGATGACCATGGCGGCGGACTATAGCAGCGGGCCGGGCCGGGCAACCGGACCCCTGGCGGTGCTGGGTCTCGAGACCAGCTGCGACGAGACCGCGGCCGCGGTCGTGCGCCTGTCCCCCGACGGCCGCGCCGAGGTGCTCTCCTCGGTGGTGCACAGCCAGATCGACGACCATGCGGCCTACGGCGGGGTGGTGCCGGAGATCGCCGCGCGCAGCCATGTGGAGATGATCGCCGGGGTCGCTGGCCGCGCGATGGAGGAGGCGGGCCTCGGCTGGGACGGGCTGGACGGCGTCGCCGCCACGGCGGGGCCCGGCCTCGTCGGCGGGGTGATGGTCGGCCTGGGCTTCGGCAAGGCGGTGGCCCTGGCGCGGGGCCTGCCGCTGGTGGCCGTCAACCACCTCGAGGGGCACGCCGTGTCGGCGCGGCTGGGCGGGCCGGCGGCCTATCCCTTCCTGCTGCTGCTGGTCTCCGGCGGCCACTGCCAGCTGCTCGAGGTGCGCGGCGTCGGCGACATGAGCCGGCTCGGCACCACCATCGACGACGCCGCCGGCGAGGCCTTCGACAAGATCGCCAAGGCGCTGGGCCTCGGCTACCCCGGGGGGCCGGCGCTGGAGCGGCTGGCGGCGGGGGGCGACGGCGCGCGCTTCGATCTGCCGCGCGCGCTGCTGGGCCGCAAGGACTGCGACTTCTCCTTCTCAGGCCTCAAGACCGCCGCCTCGCGCCTCGCCGCCGCCTGCGCCACGGACCAGGACCGCGCCGACCTCGCGGACGCGGTCCAGACGGCCATCGCCCGGCAGCTGGCGGAGCGCTCGGACCGGGCGATGAAGGCCTATGCCGCGACCCATCCGAACCGGCTGTTCGTGGTCGCCGGCGGGGTCGCCGCCAACCGCACGGTGCGTTCGACCCTGGAGGCGACGGCGGCGCGGAACGGCTTCGAGTTCATGGCCCCGCCGTTGGCCTACTGCACCGACAATGCGGCCATGATCGCCCTGGCCGGAGCCGAGCGGCTGCAGAAGGGTTGGATATCCGACATCGACGTCGCCGCCCGGCCGCGCTGGCCTCTGGACGAACGGCGCGCGATCGACGAACCGGTTCACAAGGCGGGCCGCAAGGGCGCCAAGGCTTAGGAGCAGGCATGGAGTTCAGGCGGGCAGGGGTGATCGGCGCCGGCGCCTGGGGCACGGCCCTGGCGCAGGTGGCCGGCTGGGCGGGGCTGGAGGTGCGGCTGCAGGCGCGCGAGCCCGAGGTGATCGAGAGCATCCGCGCCCGCCGGGTCAACGAGGCCTTCCTGCCGGGCGTCCCGCTGGACGAACGGCTGGAGGTCACCGGCGATCTCGCCGACCTCGGGGCCTGCGACCTCGTGCTGGCGGCGCCGCCGGCCCAGCACATGCGCGCCACCCTCGCCGCCTTCGCCCCGCATCATCGCGCCGGGGTTCCGGTCATCCTGTGCTCCAAGGGGGTCGAGCGCGGCTCGCTCAAGCTGATGACCGAGGTGCTGGCCGAGACCCTGCCCGACGCGCCGGCGGCGGTGCTGTCCGGACCCAGCTTCGCCGCCGAAGTGGCCCGCGGCCTGCCCAGCGCCGTCACCCTGGCCTGCGCCGACAGCGCGCTCGGCCAGGCCCTGATGAACACCCTGTCCGCCCCGACCTTCCGCCCCTACCTCGCCGACGACCTGATCGGCGCCGAGGTCGGCGGGGCGATCAAGAACGTGCTGGCGATCGCCTGCGGCATGAGCGAGGGCAAGGGGCTGGGCCGCAGCGCCCATGCCGCCCTGATCACCCGCGGCTTCGCCGAGATGACCCGGCTGGGCGTGGCGCTGGGCGGCCGCGCCGAGACCGTGGCCGGCCTGTGCGGCCTCGGCGATCTGGTGCTGACCTGCTCCAGTCCCCAGTCGCGCAACATGAGCCTCGGTCTCGCGCTCGGGCAGGGCCAGACCATCGAACAGGCGCTGGCCGGCAAGCGCTCGGTCGCGGAAGGCTACGAGAGCGCGCCGGCCGTGCGCGAGCTGGCGGAGAAGACCGGGGTCGACATGCCGATTTCGATGGCGGTCGCCGCCCTGCTCGCCGGCGAGACCACGGTGGACGCGGCCATCGAGGGCCTGCTGTCGCGCCCGCTGAAGGTCGAGCGGCATTGACCGAGGCCGCGCCCCCCGGCGAGCGCCGGCGCGTCTGGAAGACCCCGCCGGGCGTGACGCTCTGCGCCGAGACCGACCTCGCCGACCCGGGCGCCCGCGCCTTCGTCCTGCAGATCGGCGACGCCTACTTTCACGGGTTCGTGGTGCGCAAGGACGGGCAGGTCGCCGGCTGGGTGGACCGCTGCCCGCACCAGGGCTTTCCGCTGGCGATGGAGCTGGACCGCTACCTGACCCCCGACGGATCGCTGATCCTGTGCGGCTGGCACGGGGCGGTGTTCGAGCCGCTGACCGGGGCGTGCGTCGGCGGGCCCTGCGCCGGCGGTCGGCTGACGCCCTGGCCGGTGGAGGCCGCCGGCGGCCTGATCCGAACCGCCTGAACTCAGGCCGGCGCCCGGAACAGGTAGAGGCCGAAGCCGATGTACGGGCGGCCGAAGCCGAACACCGCCCTGACCCGGTCGGCGCTCATGCGGATTCCGTCCGCCTCGGGCGCCTGCGGGTTCGCCTCCAGCCAGGTCCGCACCGCGCCGTCGGTGGCGGCGGTGAAGGCGTCGATGGTCTCCTGCGCCGACAGTTCGCTCCAGGCCAGCTCCAGCCCGGCCGCCGCGGCCGCGGCCTTCCAGCCGGCGTCGTCGGTGAAGATGTTGGTCAGGTCGGTGATCTGGCGCAGCGGCGCGGGCGGCTCGGCCGTCCAGGTGAGGTCGCCCCACAGCAGCCAGCCGCCCGGCGGCAGACGCCGGCGCAGGAAGGCGAAGCCGCTCTCCGGCGTCGGCACGCCCTCGCCGGTGATGTTGGTGGCGCCGAGGGCGACGATCAGCTGCGGCGGCTCCATGGCCGACAGCACGTCCGCGGCCGCCCCCTCGACGACCTCGACGGCCCCCTGCGCACCCGCCGCCGTCACGCTGGCGCGGGCCAGGGCGGCCATGGCGGGATTGTATTCGATGGCGGTGACGGCGAAGCCGAAGCGCTGCGCCAGCCGCACCGCCAGCGCCGCGGAGCCGGCGCCGACGTCCGCCACCCGGGCTCCGGCCGCGAGGCCGGTCGCCGCCACCGCCGCCTCGACGCGGCCGGGTTCGACCGGGTTGCAGACCGGGAGCCCGCGATAGGCGATCTGATTGTAGCTGAGCATGCGCGCCTCCCCCCCTTCCATGCTCGCCCTGCTTCGGCAGGGGAAGACCTGGAGCGCATGCGGCGAAGCACTTTACATTGCAAAGCGCTTGTGAAAGTATTGGCTATCGCGACGGCCTCCGCCGTCCCCTGAAAGGACCTGCGCCATGAACGCCAACACCGAAGACCCCGCCGCCGACATCGCCTGGATGCGCCGCCTCGCCGAGGAGGGCGCGCAGGCTCCGATGCAGGGCGCCTCGATCCTGTTCGGCGCGGGCCTCATCTGGGGACTCGCCAGCCTCGGCCACTGGGCGATCACAAGCCGCACCCTCCCGATCGGGTCCGAGGCCATCAACTACGTCTGGCTGGGCGGCGCCGCCGTCTTCGCGGTCCTGCTGATCGCCGTCCTCACCCGGCTCAAGCGGGAAGGCGGGGTGCAGACCGCCGCCAACCGCGCCGTCGGCACGGCCTGGTCGGCGGTCGGCTGGGGCGTCTTCGCGCTCGGCGTGTCCATGGCGGCGCTCGGCTGGCGACTGGGCGAGGTTGCGGTCACCGTCGGCTTCGCCCTCATCCCCTCCATGATCATGGTCGCCTACGGCAGCGGCTGGGCGGTCAGCGCGACCATGCTGCGCAGCCGCGGCATGTGGTGGCTCGCCATCGCGTCCTTCGCCGCCGCGCCTGCCCTCGCGGCCCTGACCGGGATGGCCGAACAGTATCTCGCCTATGCAGCCGCCCTGTTCCTGCTCATGGCCCTGCCCGGCTTCCGGCTGATGCAGGCCGCGAAGCGGGGCTGACCATGGCTGATGATTTCGACATCAGCCGCCTCGACGAGGTCATCCATGGCCGGGTCCGGCTGGGCATCATGGCCTTCCTCTCGGGGGTGGAGAGCGCTGACTTCAACACTCTCAAGGCCCGACTGCAGACCACCGACGGCAACCTCTCGGTCCATCTGCGCAAGCTCGAGGACGCCGGTTTCGTGGCGGTGAACAAGCGGTTCGAGGGCCGCAAGCCGCTCACCGAGGCCAGCATGACCCCGGCTGGACGCAAAGCCTTTCTCGCCTATCTCGACGCCCTTCAGGGTCTGGTGGGCCGGCCGTGAAGCGGGCGGATGACGGGCGGGCGGCGACGGTCTAGACCGCCGTCATGACCGACCGCATCCACCGCTTCGAAGCGCTCGACAACTTTCGCGACTACGGCGACTACGGGACCGCCGCCGGCCGCCGCATCGCCCGCGGCCGGCTGTTCCGTTCCGCCCACCAGGCGCGGGTCAGCGACGCGGATCTCGAGCGGCTCGGCGGCCTCGGCATCTCGGCGATCGTCGACCTGCGCCGCCCGGGCGAGCGCCGCGAACAGCCCTCCCGGCGGCCGCCGGGCTGGGCCGGCGAGGTCATCGAGAGCGCCCACGACGACGGCGGCGAGGCGCCGCACATCACCTTCCTGAAGACCTCGGACCTGACCGTCGACTCCGCCCGCGCCTTCATGGCCGGTGTCTATCGTCAGCTCCCGTTCGAGCCGCCGCACCTCGACCTGTTCGCCCGTTATTTTCGCGCCCTCGCCGATGCGGACGGGGCCGTGCTGATCCACTGCGCCGCGGGCAAGGACCGCACCGGCCTGCTCGCGGCCCTGACCCACCACCTGCTGGGCGTGCACCGCGACGACATGGTCGCCGACTACCTGCTGACCAACGCCGCCGTCGACCTCGCCGCCCGGGCGCCGGCGATCGCCCGCCAGCTTGAGGCCTACACTGGCCGCCCCGCCAGCCACGAGGCGGTGGTCGCCTTCCTCGGGGTCGAGGCGGCCTGGCTGGAGGCGGCGCTGGACGCGATCGCCGAACGCCACGGCTCCGTCGACGCCTATCTGACGCAGGCCCTGGGCGTCGACGCGGCCCTGCGCGACCGCATCGCCGGGCGGCTCTCGGCGTGAGCCTGGCGGTCGTCGAGCGTCGCCCGCTGCCGTGGCGGGACCCGCTCGCCGTCGCCTGCGGGCTCAGGGAGCGGGACGGCGCGGCGGCCCTGCTGTCCGACGGCGGCCCCCTCGGCCGCCGCTCCTTCGTCGCCGCCGAGCCCGACCGGGTGCACGTCGGCGAGGCGGCGGCCGGGCTGGACCTGCTGGCCGATCCCGACTGGTCCCGCCAGACGATCGGCCTGTTCGCCTACGACGCCGGCGCCCGCCCCGCCACCGGTCCGCGGGAGCCGGCCTGGCCCGACCTGATGTTGGCACGCTATCCGGCTGTCCTGGTGTTCGACCACGCCGGCGAAACCCTGACCGCCGTCGGACGGGGCGCGAGCCGGGCCGCCGCCGCCGCCGCCGCCGACCGGGCGGAAGCCTGGCTGGCGGGCGCGATCGCGCCGCCGCAGACGCCCCCGCCGGCCGACGCCTTTCCGCCGGAGGCCGCGCCCGCCGCCTATGAGGCCGCGGTCGCCGACGTGGTGGCCCGCATCGCCGCCGGCGAGCTGTTCCAGGCCAATATCGCCCGGGCCTGGTCCGGCGAGCTGCGCCGCGGGGCCGACCCCTTTGACGTGCTGGCGCGCCTCGCCGGTCGCGCCGCCGCCTATGGCGCCTGGTGGCGGGTGGGCGATCGCGCCCTCGTCTCGAACTCGCCGGAACTGTTCCTGACCTTCGACCCCGCCGACCGCCGGATCGCCACCCGGCCGATCAAGGGCACCCGCCCGCGCGACCCCGATCCGGCGCGCGACGCCGCCCTCGCCGCCGAACTCGCCGCCAGCGCCAAGGACCGGGCCGAGAACCTGATGATCGTCGACCTGATGCGCAACGATCTCGCCCGGGCGGCGGCGCCCGGCAGCGTCCGGGTCGACCGCCTGTTCGAGGTCGAGACCCTGCCCACCGTGCACCACCTCGTCTCCACCGTCGCAGCGACGGCGCGACCGGAGGTCGGCGCGGCGGACCTGCTGCGCGCCACCTTCCCGCCCGGCTCGATCACCGGCGCGCCGAAGCATCAGGCGATGAAGGTCATCGCCGGCCACGAGCCGCCGCGCGGGCCGTGGTGCGGGGCGTTGTTCCACCTCGACGAGGGCCGGCTGACCGCCTCGGTGCTGATCCGCACCGCCGCCTTCGAACGGCAGGGGGAGAGCTGGCGCTGGCGCACCCTGGCGGGAGCCGGGATCGTCGCCGACAGCGATCCGGCGGCCGAGCTGGCCGAGACCGACGCCAAGATCCGCGCCCTGCGCGAGGCCCTCGCCGGCTAGCAGTCGGCGCAGGTGGTCCTGTCCGACGTCCGCGGCCGCAGGTAGTAGCTGTGCGAGAACTGCGTCACCCCGGGCATCAGGTAGTCCGCCAGGGAGTCGTAGTCGTAGGTCGCCTCGGACATGATGACGCTCTCGCCGTCGGTGATCAGGTCCGCGGGCAGGGTGACCGTAGATCCGACCTCTCGCGGATCCATTCCGTCTCCCCGGCTCCAGTCGACCTCGGCCACGCCGTTGTTCCGCGTGATGCTGCTGACCCGCTGCTTGAGGGCGGCGGTGGGGAAGGGCTGCAGCGTCAACGTTCCGATCTTGAAGATATCGTCGACCGTGTCGGCGGTCACCGCCTCCTCCTGCGCCACCAGATCGGCGACCATGGCCGAGGCGTGGCCCATCCGCTTCTGGGCCATGTAGCCTTGGCAGAACTCGGCGAGGCCCATGTAGAAGAAGATCAGGATCGGCGCGATCATCGCGAACTCCACGGCGGAAACGCCGCGGGTGTCTCGCGCAAGCCGACTGAACAGCCGCCCGGTCATGCCGGTTCGTTCCTGAACGCCGTGGTCGACATCAGCCGGGTAGTGCCGTCGTTCAGCCGGGACAGGCTCTGCGACAGGAAGGGCGTCAGCAGCGGCTGCCGGTACCAGATCCGCACCAGGATCAGGTCTCCCGGGTTCCCGTTGGCGTAGGTCAGCTTCGACTCGTCGAACACGCCGCCGGCCATCGGATCCGGCGGATCGACGTCGAACTGCGGGATGACGCGCACGTCGACGCTGGCGCGACTGGCGCAGTCGCCGGAGAAGATGCTCATCCGGCTGCAGAGCGCCGTCTTGAACTGTTCCGGGGTCATGTTCTGGGCGCTGGCCTGTCCGGTGCGGATCAGACGGCCGGTTTCGATCGTGGCGTTCTCGAGAATGGAGTCGGTGACGAACACCAGCGCCAGCTCCATGATGGCGAAGATCATGAAGACGAAGGGCAGGGCCACCATGCCGAATTCCACGGCGGTCGCGCCGTCGTCCGCCCGCGGCAGCCGCCGCAACCTGTCGATCAGCCGGTTCGTCCGCGCCTGCCCCCGCATCTGCCGATCCTAGGGCGTCGGGGTGTCGGGGCCGCTCGCGCCCCGGACCGAGGGCGAGCACGAGGCGGCGCAGGCCATTTCCGTGGCCTGGGCGCCCCGCCACAGCCGCACGCGGCCGGCGCCGTCGCCGGCGGTGACGACGATCTCGCTCTGGAACACGGTCCGGCCGATCGGGTCGACGGCGACGACCTCGGTCACGCCGTACCCCTTGCCGGTGATGTACAGCGTATTGGCGTCGACGACGGTGACGTCGGCGATCTGGGGGTTGCCGACGATCACCGACCCGGCCGGACCGCGCAGCTGGACACGCTGCGCCTGGTCGATCCCGACGCTCAGCCGCGATTGCGCCGAGGCGGCGCCCGCGAGGAGGAGGGACGCCGTGGCGGCGGCGAGGATGAAGCGAAGAGGCGAGTTCATGGCGGGTCTTCCATGCCGATCCGGGCGCGCGAATTGCGGGCGCGTACGTTGAGCCGGACCCTGCGCCGCAAATCTCAAGAAAGTCTGAAATCAGCGGCCGTGACCTGCGTCTCCCGGCCCTTCAGACTCCGGAACTGGGCCCCGACAGAGTAAATCCGAAGGTAACCACGACTGACGACCCGGTCTTAACTGCTTCGGGTCATTGTGAGCTCGTGTTCGGGGGTGAAGCGGGCGACCGGCGCTCCCACACGAGTTGGGTGCTCGCTTCACGTAACAACGAGGATATCGCAATGACCAAGTTCATCTCGCAGTTCATCGCCGACGAGTCCGGCGCCACCGCCATCGAGTATGGCCTCATCGCCGCGCTGATCGCCGTCGTGATCATCTCGGCCGTGACCGCCCTCGGCACCACGATCCGCGACAAGTTCGACGCGGTGAAGAACGGCATGTCGGGCACCGCTCCGGCCGCCGCGGGCTAAGTTCTCCGCAAGCGTGGAAGGGGGCCGGGGCGGCGACGCTCCGGCCCCTTTTGCTTGCGCAACCGGAATTTAACGGCCGCATGCGAGGGGGGAGGCATGGATCTCCTGACCCTCGCCCTTCTCGGCGTCATGCCCGCCCTCGCGATCGTCGGGGGGTTGCATGACCTGACGACCATGAAGATCCCCAACTGGATCTCCGGCCTGCTCGTCCTGCTGTTCTTCCCCGCGGCCCTGGCGGCGGGTCTGCCGCTGGAGCAGATCGGGCTCCACCTCGGCGTCGGGGTGCTGGCCCTGCTGATCGGCGCCGGCATGTTCGCCCTGCGCTGGATCGGCGGCGGCGACGCCAAGCTGATGGCCGCCGCCTGCCTGTGGCTCGGCGTCTCCGGGTCGGGCATGTTCCTGCTCTGGACCGGGCTGGCCGGCGGGCTGTTCTGCCTGATCCTCATCTTCTCCCGGGCCCACCTCCGCCCCTACGCCCTGCAGGCGCCCGCTTGGGTCGGTCAGCTGATGGAGCCCAAGGGCGACATCCCCTATGGCGTGGCCATCGCCGCCGGCGCCCTGCTGGCGTGGCCGGAGTCGCCGCTGATGCTGCGCTTCGTCGGCGGCTGACCCCGGCGGGGCGCGGTTTAGGCCGGCGTTAACTCCCGGACGGGCATGGTCGTTAACGGTAGGGGGCCGCGGGACCATCGGTCCGCCCCGGCCCTGCCGGAGACCGCCGATGAAGCCCGCCCGGATAATCGTCATCTGCATCGCCGCCGTCGCCGCCATCGGGCTGGCGCTGGTCGTGCGCGCCATGGGCTCGTCCTCGGGCCAGCCCGTCGCCGTCGCCACCGCCGCGCCGGCCGAGACGCGGCCGATGGCGAAGGTGCTGGTGGCCGCCCGCGACCTGCAGCCGGGCCAGCGCCTGACCGAGGGCGACATGGCCTGGAAGGACTGGCCCGTCGACGAGGTCAATCCGGCCTTCATCACCGACGGCTCGACCCCCATCGAGGCGGCGGACGCCCAACCGGCCGAGGACAAGCCCGAAGGCGCCGTGGCCGCCGTCACCCGCGCCGCCTCCAACCTCGCCAGCGGCGGCGCCAAGGCGGACTACGTCGGCTCGGTGGTGCGCGACCCCATCCTCGCCGGCGAGCCCATCGTGGCGCGCAAGATCGTCCGCGCCGGCGACAGCGGCTACATGGCCGCCTATCTCGAGCCGGGCATGCGCGCCATGGCCATCCGGGTCACCGTCGAGACGGCCGCGGGCGGCTTCATCCTGCCGGGCGACCGGGTCGACGTCGTGCTGACCCGCGAGACGACCCTGTCCAACATGGGCGCCCAGGAAGGCGACCGCTCCAAGTTCACCTCCGCCACCGTGATGCGGAACATCAAGGTGCTGGCCATCGACCAGTCGACCCGCGCCGGCGACGACGCCCAGGCGGTGGTCGGCGCGACGGCCACCCTGGAGGTCAGCCCGTCCGACGCAGAGGCCCTGGCGCTCGCCAAGTCCGAGGGCGAACTCAGCCTCGTGCTTCGCTCCTACGCCGACACCGGCGGCCCCTCCGGCGCGGTGACCTCCGGTCGGCGCGAAGTCTCCGCCGTGCGCGTCTATCGCGGCGGCGCCCCTGAAGTGGTGGTGGTCCAATGAAGCGCCTGATCGTCGCGGCCCTCGCAGGCCTCGCCGTCGTCGCGGCAGGCCCGGCCTCCGAAGTCCGGGCCCAGACGCGGGCCGCGGTCTCGATGGGATCGCAGTCGCAGCTGATCAACCTGCCGCGCGGCTCGTCGATGGCGATCGACCTGCCGGCGGACGCGCGGGACGTCATCGTTCCCAACCCGGCCGTGGCCGAGGCCATGCTGCACTCGCCCCGCCGCATCACGGTCATCGGCCTCGCCCCCGGCGAGACCGACGCGGTCGTGCTCGACAACGCAGGGCGCGCCATCCTGTCGCTGCGCATCCGCGTCGACGCCGGCGTGTCGGCGCTGCAGGACACGCTGGACCGGGTGATCCCGGACTCCCGCGTCCGCGCCGAGGCGGTCAACGACAGCGTCATTCTCACCGGCGTGGTCTCCAGCCCCGGCGAGGCGGATCGCGCCAGCCAGGTGGCCCGCGCCTTCGTCACGGCGCCGGAGAAGGTCATCAACATGATGACCGTCGAGGGCTCCGACCAGGTGATGGTGAAGGCCCGCATCGTCGAGGTGCAGCGGACCGCCATCAAGCAGCTGGGCCTCGACGTCGACGCCGTGCTCAGCAGCGTCGGCGACGGCCTGAGCTTCGCGCAGGGGGCGACCTTCGGCGTCTCCGGCAGCCAGCTCGGCGGCGGCATCCTGAACTTCATCGACCGGTCGGGGGACGGCAACGTCCTCGACACCAACCTGCGGGCCTTCGAGCGCGCCGGGCTGGTGCGCATCCTCGCCGAGCCCAATCTGACCTCCGTCAACGGCGAGAACGCCGAGTTCCTGGCGGGCGGCGAGTTTCCGGTGCCGGTCGGACGCAGCGTCGACGCCTCGACGGGGCAGACCACCATCGGCGTCGAGTTCAAGCCGTTCGGCGTCCGGCTGGCCTTCCGGCCGATCGTGCTGTCGCAGGGCCGCATCTCGCTGCAGCTGGCGACCGAGGTGTCCGAGCTGACCACCGCCGGCGCCTTCACCCTCGGCGGCACCGCCGAGGACGCCCTGGTCATTCCGGCCCTCAACGTCCGTCGCGCCTCGAACACCGTCGAGCTCCCGTCCGGCGGCTCGCTGATGATCGCCGGCCTGCTGCGCGAGGACACCCGCCAGAACATCGACCAGCTGCCGGGGATCGGAGACCTGCCGGTGCTCGGCGCCCTGTTCCGCTCGCGCGACTATCTGTCGGGCGAGACCGAGCTGGTGATCATCGTCGAGGCCTACATCGTCTCCCCGACGTCGCCGGGCCGCCTCCAGACCCCGGCCGACGGGCTGCAGATCGCCAATGACGCCCAGACCCTGCTGTTCGGCCAGCTGAACCAGCACTACGCCCCGCGCGGCCCCGCTCCGACGGCGCCGGGCAGCGGCTGGAACGGCCCTGTCGGCTATGTGATCGAATGAGGCCGCTCCCGATGCGCTCCCTCCTGCCCGCCTTCGCTCTCGCCGCGCTTGTCGGCGGCTGCGCCGCCGGCGCCGCGGACGCTCCGCCGCCGCTGACCCCGCTGTCGCGGTACGTCCTGCAGGTCGAGCCGGGGCTGGACCGCATCGCCCTCGCGGTGCACGAGGACGGCCTGTCGGCCAACCAGCAAGCGGCCCTGCTCGATCTCGCCGGCCGCTACCGCGCCACCGGCGCGGGCCCGATCCAGGTGCAGGGGCCCGCCGGCGAGGATCCCGCGGCGGCGCGGCAGGCCTGGGCGGTTCGCGCCGCCCTCGAAGCCGCCGGCGTGCCCGGCGACCGGATCCGGGTGATGGCCTACGACGCGCCCGATCCGCGGGCGCCGGTGCTGGCCGGGTTCGAAACCGTCAACGCCGTGATCCCGAACTGCGCCGCCGAGCCGCGCAGCATGGGGCCGCGCTGGTCCAACCAGTCGTCTCCGGGGCTCGGCTGCGCGGTGACCGCGAACATGGCCGCCCAGATCGCCGATCCGCGCGACATCCTGGGGGCCCGGCCGATGAGCCCGGCCGACTCCGGGCGGGCCGCGGTCGTGTTCCAGAACTATCGCGCCGGCGAGGCCGCTTCCACGCCGCAGGAAGAGCTGGTCCGGGGTCAGATCTCCCGGGCTGTGGAATAGGGTCGCCATGAGTAACGCCTTCGCACCGCGCCCCTTCGAGGACTACGAGGACGAGTTCGACCTCGAGATGGACTACGCCGCCCCGGCGGCGGAGAGCCTCGAGGGGTCGGGCGCCGAGGAGCGCCCGCCGCTGCGCTTCACCGCGCCGGCCGCCGCTGCCCCGGTCGCGGCGGAGCCGGCGCAGGTTCCCGCGACCTCCGACTTCAATCCGGTGGGCGAGCTCGTCGCCGGCGCCGCGGCCGCCTTCTCGGCGCCGGTGGTCGGCGGACACGCCGCCGAGGTGTCGGTGCCGCGCATCGCCATCCACGTCTTCGCCGAGCGCCAGGACACCCTCGCCGCCGCCGAGCGGGCCGGGCAGGACCGCCGCCTGTCCCGGGCCACGACCCAGATCCGGGTCGGCGGCGTCGCCGCGGCCATCGAGACCTACCAGCACGAGCCGACCCCGCCCCTGATCGTGGTCGAGTGCCTGAAGGATCCCCAGACCCTGCTCTGGGAAGTCGACCAGCTGGCCGAGGTCTGCGACGCCGGCACCAAGGTGGTCATCATCGGGGCCACCAACGACATCCTGCTGTTCCGCGAGCTGATGCGGCGCGGCGTCAGCGAATACCTCGTCGCCCCGATCCAGCCGCTGCAGCTGATCTCGGCCATCGGCGGGCTGTTCGCCGACCCGGCCCAGCCGTTCGTCGGCCGGTCGATCGCCTTCGTCGGCGCCCGCGGCGGCGCCGGGGCCAGCGCGGTGGCGCACAACACCGCCTACGCCATGTCCGAGCGCATCGGGGCCAACACGGTCATCGTCGACTACGACCTGCCGTTCGGCACCGCCGGTCTGGACTTCAACCAGGACCCGCTGAACGGCGTGGCCGACGCGTTGAGCCAGCCCGACCGCCTCGATCCGGTCCTGCTGGACCGGATGATGGTCCGCTGCACCGACAAGCTCAGCCTGTTCGCCGCCCCGGCGACGCTGGACACCGACTGGGACGTCTCGCCCGAGGCCTTCGAGGAGGTGACCACCCGGATTCGCTCGACCGCCCCCTTCGTGGTGCTGGACCTGCCGCACCTGTGGTCGGGCTGGATGCGGCGGACGCTGATCTCGGCGGACGAGGTGGTGGTCGTCGCCACCCCCGACCTCGCCTCGCTGCGCAACGCCAAGAACATGATCGACCTGATCCGGCAGGGGCGTCCCAATGACGCGCCGCCGCGGCTGGTGCTCAACCAGGTGGGCGTGCCGGGCCGGCCGGAGATTCCGGCCAAGGAGTTCGGCGCAGCCCTCGGCGTCCACCCCAGCCTGATCATCCCGTTCGACGCCAAGGTGTTCGGCGCCGCGGCCAACAACGGCCAGATGATCCTCGACGCCGGCGCGAAGTCCAAGGCGGCCGAGGCCTTCCAGACCCTCGCCCAGATCGTCTCCTGCCGCGAGCTGCCGCAGCTGGCCGGGCCGAAGGGCAAGGCGGCCGGCAAGTCGTTGCTCGGCGGCCTGTTCAAGAAGAAGACCTGAGCCGGTGTTCGGCAAGCGCACAGGTCAGCCCGGCGCGCCTGCCGCGGCCCCGCGTCCGGCTCCGGCCCCGGCTCCGGCCCCGGCGCAGCCGGGGCAGGGGGTGCAGACCCAGGCCTTCGCCATGGGCGGCGACCTGGCCGAGCTCGAGCGGCCGGAGCCGGCCGTCGACCGCCGGCCGCCCTCCGAGGCGGCCGACCGCCTTGACGCCCTCGCCAGCCGTCCCCGCCCGGAAGCGGCGCCGCGCACCCAGGGCCCCGGCCCCAAGGCCACGCCCGGCTTCGAACAGCTGAAGAAGGCCCAGGCGGTCGCCGAGATCGTCCGCGAGCAGTCGGACTACTACCACGCCACGAAGACCACGATCTTCAACGCGTTGATGAACACCATCGACCTCGCCCAGCTGGCCCAGCTGGAGCAGAAGGCGGCGGCCGAGGAGATCCGGGACATCGTCGCCGAGCTGGTGGCGATCAAGAACGTCTCCATGTCGGTGGCCGAGCAGGAGCACCTGGTCCAGGACATCGTCAACGACGTCCTCGGCTACGGTCCGCTGGAGCCGCTGCTGGCCCGCGACGACATCGCCGACATCATGGTCAACGGCGCCGGCCGGGTGTTCATCGAGGTCGGGGGCAAGGTCCAGCTGACCAACGTCCGCTTCCGCGACAACGGCCAGCTGATGAACATCTGCCAGCGCATCGTGTCCCAGGTGGGCCGGCGCGTGGACGAGAGCTCGCCGATCTGCGACGCCCGCCTGCCGGACGGCTCGCGCGTCAACGTCATCGCCCCGCCGCTGGCCATCGATGGCCCGACGCTGACGATCCGGAAGTTCAAGAAAGACAAGCTGACGATGAAGAACCTGGTGGAGTTCGCCTCCATCAGTCCCGAGGGCGCGCGCGTCCTCGGCGTCATCGGCGCCTCGCGCTGCAACCTGATCATCTCGGGCGGCACCGGCTCGGGCAAGACGACGCTGCTCAACACCCTGACCGCCTTCATCGATCCGACCGAGCGGGTCATCACCTGCGAGGACGCGGCCGAACTGCAGCTGCAGCAGCCGCACGTGGTGCGTCTCGAGACCCGGCCGCCCAACCTCGAGGGCC
>Ga0233425_10006598_pt1 | contig 17075 bp, 16 predicted proteins | sample Watercolumn_Towu_2_FD_181712 | JGI IMG/M metagenome (GOLD analysis project Ga0233425, IMG submission 181712) | Freshwater microbial communities from Lake Towuti, South Sulawesi, Indonesia - Watercolumn_Towuti2014_140_MG | ecosystem: Environmental > Aquatic > Freshwater > Lake | place... | reverse complement strand
ATTATAAAAACAATAACGTCTTAGTCCAAGGTAATGCCAAAACCGGGCAATACACCGTCACTCATGATTTCAATTCCCAGTCTGATCTGACGAAATCGTTTTACACCGCCCTGATCAGTCGACTGACATTGACGACCGATAATGCCATTTTTCAAAATAAATTACTAAAATAATCATTACTCAATAATTACTGTCGAGACAGGATAACATTTTTCTCCGGTTATCCTGTTTTTGTTTGTATGATAATGATATAAACCGATAAATATATGACCCAGCGACGAATTTATCAAAATGAATTTCCTTATCACATAACAATCTGCTCAGCGAGGAAAGATTATATTTTAACTGATATAAACACAATTAATATTGTTATTAAATACATAAAACATTTTTCGATCATCTTAGACTACTCTGTTCTGGCATACGCCATAATGATCAATCATGTACATTTAGTAATTTCAATCCACGGTAAATATAATATTTCAGATATCATTTGGGCTATCAAAATGTATTCAGCTAAACAAATAGTGCGCAAAAACTCTCTCGCTACAGCGGACCACAAAGTAATCCACTGTAGCGAGAGGAACAGACGCAAAAACCCCATCCCTCCACCCACAGCGGATTGCGGAGCGGTCCGGTGTGCCAAGCCAATCCCCATCCCTCCGTCCACAGCGGATTGCGGAGCGGTCCGGTGTGCCAAAATAAAAAGCTCTTCCTCAAAACGTCATTCAAATTCAATCTGGCAAAAAAGCTTCAACTTTAAAATCATTCTTTCCGAAAAGCAACTCCTAAACACCCTAATTTATATCGCCAACAACGACACCCATCACCAACAACTTACAAACAATCGATCCTCTCGGTTATATCTCAACCACACCCTCATCAAAAAATATCTCTCATGACCATCACCAACTTCCAAAAATCCTTTCTCACTCCCCTTGCTTTTATTATCGGCATCATGGCCGCGGAATTTGTTATTATTCCAACCTTTTATCTATATTTGTTTCTGACAATATTTTTAACAATTATTCTCTTGATAAAAAACCGCCCATTCTATCTGATTATAAGCTTGGCCTTGATTCTCGGAATCTGGCGATTTGATCTGACCCGCCCCACATTCACCACCGATCAAATTAAAAACGCGTCATTTTCGGCTCTGGTAATTAAATCCGAAACCGTCACAGACAAACAACGCCTGACTTTGAAACAAAATCTCTGGCCGGGTCTCATTCGCGTCGATACCAACCTCTATCCGGTTTATCACTATGGAGATGAAGTCCAAGTCCGCGGCAACCTCACCGCCACCGCTGACCCGCGTTACAACAAGGACAACATTTACTGGCTGGGTTGGCAGCCACGGATCTCATTGATCAAGACCGGCCAAGGCAACCCAATCTATTCCGGTATATATTTTATTAAAGACAAAATCAAATTGGTGATTCAAGATACAATTTCTGAACCGGGAGGATCGCTGCTCATCGGAATTCTCCTCGGTGATCGACAGGATCTCTCCCCAGCCATGAAAAACAATTTTACTCTCAGCGGCGTGTCACATATCTTGGCGGTTTCCGGATATAACATTTCACTGATATCAATCACCCTTTTGAGTCTCAGCCATTGGCTGGCATTTCCCCGCCGCCGCGCTTTTTATCTTATCATCACGCTGATCGCCTTTTTCGTCATTCTCACCGGCGCCAGCGCCTCCGTGGTTCGCGCCGGCCTCATGGGCACAATTTCATTATTAGCCAAACACCTTGGCCGCAAAAGTTCGATTTATCACATTCTCCTCTATACCGCCGCGGCCATGGCCATCCAAAATCCCCTGGTACTGCTTCATGACATTGGTTTTCAATTATCTTTCTTATCAACCTTCGGTCTTCTTTACCTATCAACAAAAATCGAAAGTCATCTAACCTGGATTTCCGAAAAATTTGACTTGCGTTCCAATCTGTCCACGACATTCTCGGCCATGATTACCACTACGCCACTGATTTTAATCTACTTTGGTCGGCTATCCATCGTCGCTCCGCTCACCAATCTTCTGGTCTTACCGTTAATTCCATTAATCATGCTTTTCGGTTTATTCCAAGTTATTGGCGGACTACTCTTTTTACCATTAGGTAAACTCTTGGCCATCATTCCTTTTTGTTTAATAAAAATTATGACCACTCTAATCTCTTTCTGTGCTCATTTGCCCGGAGCCAGCGTTGATTTGAACTATGACAATAATAAATAAGAAACAAATTAAATATCTTCTTGGCCTGATGGCCATAATTATATTGTTCATCAGCCAACAATGGTGGCTGACCAGACCGCAAGAATTAAAAATTTCATATTTTGATGTCGGTCAGGGCGATGGCATCCTCATTCAAACACCGCAAAAAACCAATATTCTCATTGACGCCGGGCCGGACAATCGTATTTTGGAATCACTGGGCAATACATTGCCGTTTTTTCACCCGAAAATCAATATCATGATTCTCACTCATCCGCACAATGATCATCTCATCGGCCAAATCGCGGTCATGCAACGAATGACAGTTCAAAAAATATATTACACCGGAGTGACTTACCCGACCGGAGAATATTCGGCCTGGCAACAAGAAGTTAAACAACAAAATATCCCCACCGTAATTGTGAAAGACTATTTTGATTTACCTCTGGAACCGGACATTGATCTGGAATTCATTTATCCCAACCGTGATGTAACAAATACTCGACCGACCGATATAAACGATACTTCAATTGTTTGTCGTTTAAATCATTTACAACAAAAATTTCTTTTTACCGGCGACGCCAGTTCTCTGATTGATCAAGAACTTTTAACTAAACCGGAATTACTTCGAGCCACGGTACTGAAAGTGTCGCATCACGGCTCCGCCACCGCCACTGATACCGAATTTCTCCAAGCCGTTAATCCAACCTTTGCCATTATTTCCGTTGGCCAGGACAATTCCTTTGACCATCCGCACTATATCACCATTCATCGCCTCGAAGCGCGCCACATAGAAATCTTTCGCACTGATCGGGATGGCACGGTAATTGTGTATTCTGATGGCACGAATATTCGCATTGATAGCAGCTAGTTTTTAAATTAGGTATGAGGTATGAGTTTTACCTAAAAGCTCACACCAAATAGCTTACACCTATATTCCTCTTCACTATTTCCAAATAAACGAAAAATCCCACCATTTGGTAGGATTGTTTTCACTCTCTTGAACTACTTCTCTGCGGCGGTCAGCTCAGGCTTCTCACCGCGGAGGAACTGGAACAGTCGACCATCGCGGTAGGCCGCAAGCACCTGGTCTGCGAACGGCCTCAAGACGGTATTTTGAGCAGTTCCGTTCGAACCACCCAGAAGCAGACTACCCCATCCTTGACCACGATACCAACGAGATTCAGGATGGATATTGGCTAGAAGAGTCTTGTGCTGCTCGAGATGCGCCATGGTATCGGCGATCATGTCGAGGAACAGCGGGAACAGTCCCGTGCCACTCCACCGACCGAGAATGAAGATGAACGGTACGTCGTGGTTGAAGGCAAGCAGGAAGGGATCACGCTGACGGATCCACCTGGCCGTCTGCCACTCGGTAGAGGCGAGATCGTGATACGGTGTGGCAATGGCCACAACGTCGAAGACTTTACGAGCCTCGATCATGACCTTCATCACGTCCGGGGGCATGATGTCCACGTTGGAGTTGAAGTTGCCGAGCGGCCGCATACGCCGGTTGTACAGCTGGTAGAACCAGGCAAATTCCTGAGTCGGCACCTGGTCACAGATCCACCGCGTCACCCTCGCCACATCAGGATTCGTGATCTGTTGAGTGTCGATAACACTGCCGTCGAGCGCGGTGTGGAACCACACCGGACAGGCCACCAGCATCTCCGGCAGATACCGAATCGGAACGATGGTGTCCACGCGCAGGATGCCGTGCTTGTGCATCAGTCCGAAAACTCGCCGCGCGCCGGCAAACTTCCGATACTGCTCCCGGAGGCTGTTCGCCTGCGACTTCATGTCCGCGGCTTCGTACTGCAGCGCCATCTGATCGATGCGATCAGCCTCAGCCTTCTCGTCGATCTCCTTTGTGAACTCGGGTGAGACCTCGAACGGCTTGAGCATGGCGAAGAGATCGTCCTGCAGATACCGCTCCGCGAAATGAGCCACGGTCGAAGCGTCCTGAATCACCGAGGCCGCCAGCTGAGCGAGCGCCGTGTCGAACGGCTGATTCTCCATGGCCTTGACGATATCCTTGTCAGAAATCTTCTTCGCGTTGCTGTGGTAGGCCGACCGCTGACCATCGAACGCCTGCCGCAACGACAGCGCCGTTACCGGCCGGGTCGCCCCATCGGCCATCGCGATCTCGAACACCTTCTCCGCTCGCTCGGTACGATGCTTGCCGGGATGTTCACGATCGGGGTTCAGCTCATCGAAAATGACTGTATCACCGACCTTGAACTGATCCATGGGGCAGAACACGTCGCCACCGGTGGCGATGGTCTGTGTGCCGCGCCGTACCGATCCGATGAAGCAGAACCCCGACTGCACCTTGACCACCTTACCGGTATAGCGCTCATACGCGCCCGGCTCAGCCTCCACTCGTACCAGTTCGACATCTACCACGTCATCATCCGGTCTCTGATCATGTTCACCAGGTCGTTCACTCATCGCACCCTCCTTCAGCAGACGCAACCCAGACGCACCCAGACGCACCAGAGGACCTTCCCCCGGTGCTCAGAACCCAGACTTGTCAACGAACTAATAACTAATGAAACACATAATATGCCGACTGTCAATAGTCAAGTTATTCTGCAAATCTATACAAATTTCAGGAACAATCTAATTCTAACGTATTTCCGACTAGTTTACAAATACGGTTATCATGCTATAATTACGAAAACTTTAACAGACCACGTATCCACGAATAAACCACGAATCTACAAATTTTCTCCAATAATTCGTAAATTCGTATTATTTGTATTTCGTAATTATGAAAAATGAACGCACTTTCGTGGCCATCAAACCCGATGGCATCCAACGCTCACTCATCGGTGAAGTCATTACTCGACTCGAACGCACCGGCCTAAAATTCGTGGCTTTCAAGTTTGTCGTGCCGACCGAGGATCAATGCTGGAAACACTATAACAAAAATGATGAATGGTATGAATCCAAAGGCGCTAAAATTGTCGAAACCCGTCAGGCGGCCGGCAAGGTTGTCGATAAGCCGGCCATTGAATATGGAAAAGACATTGTCAAACAACTGGTGCAATTCATGACTTCCGGTCCAATACTCGCCATGGTCCTCGAGGGCAACGCGGCGGTCGGTATTGTGAAAAAAATCGTGGGTGGCACTGAACCTATGACCTCAGATGTTGGTACGATCCGCGGCGACTTCACCATCGACTCCTATGATCTGGCCAGCTATGACGAACGCGCGGTTCGCAACCTTATCCACTGCTCCGACAAAGTGGAAGAAGCCCAACGCGAAATCGATCTCTGGTTCCAACCAAATGAATTGGTCAATTACCGCCATGTCCAAGAAAGAATTCTCTACGATACTGATTTAAATGGCACCATCGTTAAATAGTCTTTCTATCTATATTAAAACCGACCACTAGGTCGGTTTTGGTTATCAATATCTATCATCAGACAAGTGGCAACTGCCCCTTGTTCGCCCTATTGGGCGTAAGCACTATTCTCAACAAATACCAGCAGTTTAGTTATCCCAACCAGTAACGCTAAATGGCGACATATTCACGGTCAACGTCAAAGAATGATAAAAACTATTAATATTGGCATTGATCAAGATCGTCCGCGTCGCGCCCGAGCCACTGACCGTCACATCACAGTGACCATAAGCCTGATCATAGGTACTGGTCGTGAAAGTCGATTTCTTCGCCAGATGAATCAAAGCCTCGGCCGCGCAACCATGCGCCAATTCTTTCGCGTGCTCCCCGCCTTCAACAATCACTGCCGTCTGCAAATGACTCAAGCTGAAAAGCGCGGTTTTGATTACCACGACAGACACAATCGCGCCAATGAGAACAATCACGAGGATCATCACAAAGCCGCTATTTTCTGATGGTCGCGCCAAAGGTCGAAACATATTGATTATTATAAAGATTGGTATTATCGGGATTGACTGAATTCAATTGCAAGGTCACGCGCGCGCTCCCTACGCCCGTGCCGCTATAATTTTCCACCGAGAAAGTCGTCACCGTCACATCATCACTGGTCAGATCCACCGCCGGGCCGGCGCCGGATTGAAACCGCAACTTCCGCACTGAAATTGATCGATTATTCATCATAACCGTTTTCAGGTAGGTATCAAATTTCACCACCACGCCATTATAAACCACGGCAATAGTTCCCGGTGACGAATACGAAGTGGCTCCATCGAAACCACTGGCACGATTCACATAATAAACAATTTTATCTTGAATCAAACTGGATTCGCCAGTCACTCGAGAGATGAGATCAGCTTTCACGCTATCTTGAAGAAGGTTGGCGGCAATCATCACCACCGACGTCAAAATCACGGCCGTCAAGCCAATATAGACGATCAATTCTATCAATGTTAAACCTTGATTATTTTTCATACTAGGGATTAAACGGCAAAGTTTTTACCTGCGTTCTTGTCGAGCCATCGATCATCATCACCGCGATCGTGACTTGAGCACCGTCGATTTTTTCATCAAACCGAACATTATCAATATTGTACGTGGTGTGAGCCGGAATAGTCACATCAACAATATCCAATTCAGTACCACTGGGCTGCTCGCCTTGCGGAGTCCCGGTGCCATTGGTCGAATGCCAAACATTTGAACCATTAATTTTCACAAACTGAATTTCACCTTCCTTGGTCCAAGTCAAAGTCATCTTGTCGAGCGTAATCGGCACATCGCTGTTATTAATAAGCTTGGCGCCTACCATGGATTTTTTCGTGGCGTCAATCGTGGCCGCGCTGACATCGATTGTCAAACTTCTCGCTTGACCGATAATGCAAGACTCCGGTGCCCCACGCCAATTACTGATATATTGATAATAACTTTTTGATAAAGCCAAACCGCGAGCCGACCAACTGATCGTCGTAGTCGCCAATTTTGTATCCGGATCATCCATGCCACCGACAAATAAAACATTACAATTGGAATCACGCTTGACTGAAGAGATACTGATCGTGCGCGTATATTTGTTCTTAACTAAATCCGGGGTGCCGGTCAGACTCCAAATTGAGCCGGCCGTCGACAAACCATAGTTGCCATCGACTACCGTCGCCCAATTGTTGGCCGCCACTTTTTCCAGAGCTTCACTGGTTTCCGCCGCGACGTTTTTAACGTCATACAATTCTGCCGCTCGTTCAACAGCGCCGTAATATTTCAACATCAAAGAGGTCAAGCCGGTAATCATGACAATAAAAAGCGCCAGCGCCAATAAAACTTCAATGGTGTTTTGTCCACGTTGATATCTCACATTAGTAAATCAATCCCTGAGCATTAATATTAAAAGTTACCACGTTCCCCTTTGACGAAGTAATTGTAATCGCCCCGGTGGTGCTGGGCAAACCGGTTTTATTCGCAAAATTTATATCTAACACCGCTCCAAAATTTGAACCGGCTGGCAGATTATAGGTTCGATCAAGAGCGACGGTGCGAGCAGCGTAAGAGTTACCGGTGTATAGCTTGTAACTATTACCTGAAAAATATACTCCGTAGCGACTATTATTATAATTCCACTGCGCCTGACTCTGAGCAATTTTAACAATGCCAATCACGTCATTTTTTACAGCATTATCGCCATTCATGCCATTTAAAAAGCTAAAAAACGGCACTGACACCAGCGCCAACACGGCCACGATCGCCAATACGACCGTCATTTCGATCAAAGTAAAACCACGATTCATACATTAGTGGAATTGATCGGTAATCGAATAAATCGGCGTGATAATGGACATCGCCAAGATCGCCACCACCACTCCGAGAAATATAAACAATATGGGTTCCAATATGCTGGATAAATTTCTCGTAATATCGTTTAGTTCATCCTCATGAATCGTCGCGATATAGGCTAATGAATCTGACAAAGTTCCCGAGGCTTCACCAACGTTAATAATTTGAGTATCGGTGGCCGGGACCAGTCTTCCGTTGGATTGCAATTCGCCATACAGAGTTTCCCCGGATTTAATCCGATCATAAGTCTTCATGATAAAATTCTGGTAAGTCACGTTAGACGTTGTCTTGGTACACACGCGCAATCCCTCATCAATAGTCACTCCACTTTTCAGCAATACCGATAAGCTGCGATAAAACATTGAAAGATTAAAGTGCTTAGACACATTACCCAATACCGGCAACATCAAGATCAATCGATGCGAATATGGTTTAATAAATTTTAATCGGCGTAAATACATGACAGCCAATACCATCACTACAAACAGAACCAAAGCCAGCAAGCCCTGATTTTGGATAAAATCCGAGATCCCGATCAACAGTCTGGTGGTCCACGGCAATTTCACTTTGAAACTGCGAAACATTTCGGCGATTTTCGGCAGAATAAAAACGGCCAAACAAATTCCCAAGACAAAAGTACCACCCAAAATTATCATCGGATAAATCATGGCGCCGATCACTTTCTTTTTCAATTGATAATTCTTGTCGAGCTGCTCGGCCAAATATTCCAGGTTTTTTTCCAACATACCGGACTCCTCACCAATCCTGACAATATTTACATACAAATCCGGAAAAACTTTCGGATGTTTGGCGAGGGCGTCGCTGAACATGATCCCCTTCTCCACATCGAGGATTACCTCAGTCAGAATTACATGTAGACGATCTTTCAATTGACTGTTCAGCACCTGCAAAGATTCCGACAAAATCGAACCGGTCCGCAACAAAATGGATAAATTTTTGGTAAAATACAAAATCGATTTTTGCGAAACCCCACCAATATAAATTGGTTGTTTGGCTTTTTTCCCCATCGTCACCGCCGGGGCGACTTTTGGTTTTACCTTGTTACCAACCGATGTTAATTTTACCACCTTTGACTTTTCAGCCTCAGTTTTTATTTTTGTTTTTGCCACCATATATTTTTTATTCTCGAGTCACGCGCAATACTTCTTCGATGGTCGTCACGCCAGCCAATGCCTTGTTAATGCCATCCTCGATCATGGTCGTCATCCCCTGCTCGATCGCCTTGTCACGTATATTAGACGCATTGGCTTTCGCCATGATCAGAGACTTGAGCTCCTCGGTCATTTCCATAATCTCATAAATCCCCAAGCGCCCTTTATAGCCGGTCATCTGACATTTTTTGCACCCCTTTCCATAAGATAATTTTAATTTGGGATTATCCAATTTGTATTTTTTGATTATTTCCGGTGACAACTGTTTTTGAATATACAGTTTTGTCTCTTCATTGGCCGCGGTTTCATACCGACAATCCGGACAAATTTTTCTGACCAAACGCTGACCGACCGCGATATTAATCGTCGAAGCGACCAAGAATGGCTTCACGCCCATATCGAGCAAGCGAGGTAAAGTCGTCGGAGCGTCATTGGTATGCAGAGTAGAAAGCACCAAATGACCGGTCATGGCGGAATTGATGGCAATACTGGCGGTCTCCGGATCACGAATTTCTCCGACCATGATAATGTCAGGATCTTGACGAACAATAGCACGCAAGCCATTAGAGAAAGTCAAATTAGTCGCGGTATTGACCTGGATTTGATTGATACCGTCCATATCATATTCCACCGGATCTTCAATAGTGGAAATATTCACTTCACGCTTATTTAATTTTTTCAGAATTGCATACAGAGACGTGGTTTTACCCGACCCGGTCGGCCCGGTCGCCAGAATCATTCCCCAGGGTTTATCAATATTGTTTTGAATTTTCTTTAAATCTTTTTCCGAAAAACCGAGATTTTCCAAGTCATACTGTCGAGACCGCTCGGATAACAAACGCATCACGATCTTCTCGCCATGCACCACCGGCACGATGGACACGCGGACATCGACTTTTCCGTCGGGAATCATGAATCGCAGACGACCATCTTGGGCCGCCCGGTGCTCATCGGTACGTAAGCGTGACAAAATCTTGATACGCGTGACCACCAAGTCTTCCAAATGTTTTGGCAAATCCACAATATCATGCAACAAACCATCAATTCGAAACCGAACAACAGACTTTTCTTCGAATGGTTCAATATGAATATCTGAGGCCTTATTTTCATAACCCATGACCAAAATCTTATCAACAATTTTAATGACCGGTAATTCCTTTTCTTTTTTACTCTCATCAGTCACCACTCCCTGCTCGATACCGCTGATCAAATTTTCCAAAGAATCTTCACTACCGGCCGTGGCCGTGTATTGATTGAAAATTGACTTAATAGATGTTTCGTCAGCAAAATAAACCACGACATGACTATCAATTCGTTTAGAAAAATTTTGTACAAATTCTTGATCAGTCGGATCATTGAGCGCGATGTGCACGCCATTTTTATCTTTCCCGAAAACCACCGCCCAATTTTTCTTCGCGACCACCTCGGGCATGATCTTCAAAATTTCCGGTTCCACCACCACTTCATCCAGATTCACATAATTCACTTTTAAATCATCAGCCACAGCCTTGCCCAGGGCATCACGTTTAATTATCCCCTCAGCCAATACATATTCAAACAACGAGACATCATTTTCCTCAGCCTTGTCAGCCAGAGTATCAGCGTCTTTTTTGGTAATAATTTTATTTTTCAATAAAATCGGCAACAATTTTTCATTGCTCAGTAACATAGTGGTAATAATTTATTCACCCTCCGATTAATTAAATATATTATACCATTATTATGAATCGCCAACAAAATAACTAGCCATTAGCTAGTTTTCGTTTACTCTTTGTCTTGAATCATTTTCAGCACCAGCTGAATCGTCTCTTCCAGCGTTGTCGCCTGAGGAATACCCAGCTTCGTCGCATAGTATCGCATGTATTCCACTTTGGGGGCCGAAGACGGAGCCCCAAATACCACTTTACCGCTACTCTCCCAACGACCAAATTCAATATTGGTCGTAAATCCCGGCAATTCAGGAAAACACCGCGGCACCCAAAACATAATTACAGTGGCCGCATTAAGATGCTTTTCTTCCCATTCCACCACATCGGTAAAAGTCCACCTCGATTGAGTCGAGACATTCATCGGCTCTGGAACAAAAACTGACCCCTCAAATTTCAGTTTTGCCAAAATCAGCAAGGCTTCTTGTCTCCACGAAACTACCCCACGAAGCTTGTCAGGGATACGTACCGTCGGACCAGCTAAAAATAAACTTTTTTTCGTAGACTCTTTGGGCACCTGTTCATAGTACACAACGTCCATGAACTACTCCTTCTTAATGATCAACATTAAATATTTATCATTATTTACGTCTATTGTCAATCTTCTCCATTTAAATAAAATGATTTATACTGATCTATACCTTTGCCCATTAACAAGAACCATTCTCAAGGAGAACATCATGGACGACTTCAAGGCCGGTATTATCGCCAATCCCCTGGCTGGTAGCGGGTTGAAACAACTCAAACCGATTATTCAGCTCGCGCAACAGCCACGGTACCGCAATCGCGTTTTTTTCTACATCACCAATTCTGTCGGTGACATCGCCAGTGTCCTGCGCAAAGCAATCAATGAACACAAAGTCAAAGTGCTGTTCATTTATGGCGGAGACGGCACGCTCCATCTGGTCATCGACATCCTGATTTATGAATTGCAACAGAAGAATATCACCGAGATTCCATTGATCGTGACACTTGGTGGCGGGACCATGAAGGCCATTCACATGTGGCTGGGCTGGAAAGAAAAACCGATCGACATTTTCAAGAAAGTCATCGATACGCCGCTCGACACTCTCCCTCAGCGCAAGCTGCAGCCTCTATGCGTCTCGTTGTACAACACGGAAAAGAAGCGCGCCGAAGTGCACTACGGCTTCATCTTCATCATCGGCGCCGTGAACCGCGTGATCGAGATCTACGACAAAGAATCGCACAACGTCATCGGCGGACTCAAGCACATTTTCTACGGCATCACATCCGCGCTATCAGGACTACCTCGCAGTCACCGAGCCATTCTTCACCAGTTCAAAGCCCGCATGACTGCCAACCATGAGCCGCTCCCCCAAGACCAACCCCTGTCCGCTATTTGCAGCATCACCGACAGTCTGATCTTCGGGTTGACGCCGCTACGTGGTCATCGTGAAAGCAATCAATTTCTCTGTGCCACTTATTCCATCCCGGCCTGGCTGGTGGTACTGATGCTCCCGGTCGTGGTCCGCGGCTCCTGGGTTCCCCGGGTTGATAGCTTCTTCAACAAGCCGATTTCCCACTTCTCCATCACCCCGGAGACCGAATCGACCTTTTTCCTCGACGGTGAATTTTACCACCACCAACCCGGTGAAGAAATCACCATCTCCCTCGATCCGAGCAGTGAAATCCAGATGGTTTCGTCGTTTTAAGCATTGCCCTTGCACTCAAGGGCTTTTTTATTGGGTATTGAAAAATCAGGCAGTTTGTTTTATAATCCTGATACCTTATAAACTGGATAAATTTGTAAGCGAGTTAAGCGAGACAAGCTGGCGAGAAAGAATTAATGATAGGTAAGAGCGATTAGCGATTAGGTCGACTACGAAAATACAAAAAAGGATTAAGGGATAAGGAATTAGGATTTAGGAATAGGTATGAGGTTTCCTAACAGCTCATACCTGACAGCTGACACCTATGCTTCATGTTTCATGCTACATGTTTCATGAAAACCTATTTGATTATTGTAATTTTCATACTTTCGGGTTGTAGCTCAGTTGGCTAGAGCGCTTGCATGGGGTGCAAGAGGTCGCTGGTTCAAGTCCAGTCAGCCCGACCATTCGACTCGTCGCTTCGCACCTCGCTCATGGTCTACGACCGACTTAAAACTTGTTTTGTTATTTGGAATTTAATCATTATATTATGGGCTTGTAGCTCAGTTGGTAGAGCGCTGCATTCGCATTGCAGAGGTCAGGAGTTCGATTCTCCTCAAGTCCACCATGACAAATTCCTGAAGCGAGCAAACTGCTTTGCTCGCGTGGGGAATCGAACGTCGGAGCATGCCGAGTGAGCATTCCGGCGAAACGAGGCCGCGAGACGGTGGCTAGCCCGAGTTGAGGGAACGAAACGAGAGGCGAGGCCGATTCTCCTCAAGTCCACCATGTACCAGTCACTTCGTTCCGGTACATGGCGCAGCCATTTATAACTTCGGCAGATACATGGCGCAGCCCTCAAGCACGTTTGAAAATTGTTAATTGGCCATTGGAATTTATAGAACTAGGGCATGTGGCGGAATTGGTATACGCGCTGCGTTCAGAGCGCAGTGGGGTCACCCCATGAGAGTTCGACTCTCTCCATGCCCACCATGAAGTACAACCTGCGGTTGACTTCATGGCAGGCCAATAACCTTAATTCTCAGGTACGTTTGATCATTGATTATTATAATTGACCCCTTCTGGGGAATTTATCAATATCGGGCTGTAGCGCAGTTGGTAGCGCGCATCGTTCGGGACGATGAGGTCGTGGGTTCAAGTCCCGCCAGCCCGACCACTCCAGCCTTCGGCTGGACTAGAATCTAGTTACATGATTCTAGATTCGAGAATCTAGTATTTAACAATATGTTTGATTACGAAAAACTTATCGCCTATCAAAAGGCGAAAGATGTAAATAAAAAAATTCAAAAACTTCTAATAGAAAAGAAAATGAATTCTTTTCTTAGAGATCAACTCTATAGAGCATCAGTCAGTATGGTTGTTAACATTGCAGAAGGGACAGGAAAACTTTCCAAGAATGATCGTAAAAATTTCTATGTGATATCTCGCGGTTCAGCATTTGAGTGCGCCTCATTATTGGAAATGCTTTCGGATGAAGAAATTATTGACAGCACTGATTTAACTACTTTAAAATCTAATTTGGAAGAAGTTTCTAGATTATTATCAGGATTAGTAAAAAGTTTTACTAAATAATTTTTAAAGAGTGAAGAATACCAATAATAGCATAAATAAACCACAGCCTCAGCTGTTTTTTGTTATATTCTAAATAAAAGAGCATAAAACTATACCCCCCTATTGACTTTCTTTTAATAATATGATATAATTACATGTATTTATGTAAATTAACAATAAACCACTTCGGGGTTTCAAGTGACTAACTTTTTCACCATCCTGGCCGGAGTCCTGATTATTTTGGGATTTATTCCCAATTTCGTCGGTATACTCTGGGACAAGCTGACCGTTACTGAGTCCAAGTGGACACCATGGCTGAGTCGGCTCAACCCGACGCTGAAGAAAACCAACCCTCAAAAAACGTCATGGATCATCTGGCTTTCCATCGACACCATCACGATCATTGAAATGACTGTCGAGCACACACTCAATGGTCAGATCATTGGCGCGGTGGCTGCCGGCTGGTTCTTCGTCGCAGTCGTCATGAAATACGGTCAGTCCGGCTGGAAGCTGATGGACATCGTTTGCTTCATCGGTGCCCTACTGGGTATCGGTCTATGGATCTACTTTGGCTCAGCCGTCGCCGGCATCCTGGCCAATATGGCCGCGCTGCTAATCGGTTCTGTCGAAACATTCCGATCCACTTGGGAGGATCCTTCTCAAGAAAACAAGATTGCGTGGATCATCTACTGGCTATCATGTGTATCCACTCTGCTGGGAGTCACCAGCTGGACGTGGGCCGAGGCAGCCCAGCCGATTACTTTCTTTGTGATCGAGAGCACGATTCTGACCCTGATCTTCATACCACGTAGTAACCAAGCGGTAGAGTACCGCTGAAAGGATCGATCATGAAGCGTTTCGCCTTCGTCCTGCTGCTGGTCATCGGCTATTCGGGAACAGCCATGTCGCAAGAGTGGCTAAAGGGTTGCTGGCACGTGTACGTGCGCATCGGCAACCAGAACTACATGGTGCCGGTCACCGAGTCCAAGTACCACCAGATCAACGAGATTCCGGGAACCAGGTGCGTCCTGACGAACACGACACGGAACAATGACATCTACCTCTACTGCGGAACTGACAATCCCCTCAAAGCGATTCGACCAGACTCGGTCTGCCGCTGCATCTGCGAGTCTCCGCGCGCCGTGCGCTGGGAGGGAATGAACGATTCCGACTACCAGAAGCTCGTCGACTTCATGAACGCAAATGAGGAAGACATCGAACGCGAAAAACTCGGCGTCACGATCAGTGATGACGCACTCGACGTGATCCATAAGACCAACATCAAGCTCGCCGGCAACTTCATCGAGTTCCGCGGCCATGGTGGGTTTCCAATCCAGATCCACTTCGATCAACGCACCGACATCGCTGGTGTCAACATCCAGAAAACCGGCGAAGCGACGGTGACCATGACGATCATCTACACCGATGGTCACACCGCCCCCTGGATCATTCGGAATGGTGTGTTCGTCGACCTGCCGAAGATCACCATTTCCGACGACGCCAAACAGATCTTGAAAGATTACAATATCAAGGCCACCGCTACGTCCCTTGAGTGGGACTACAACGGCGTCCACCAGTCGACGAACTTCTACTTGCCGGTGAAGACCACGGTCAACATCGTCAAGAGCCGTCAGGGCAAGATCACGGTCACCAGGCGATCCGAGGACGGAGAAACCTGGACGTTCGACATCGATCACGGGTTGCTGGTCAACGAACACACTGAGAAGAAAGGAGAGTGAGATGAAGCGCGCATTCACCCTGATCGAGCTCATCATCGTCGTCTTCATCATCGCCATCCTGGCGATCATCGGCATCAACGCAGTCCGAGGCAGTGGCTGCAGCGCCCAGAAGATCTTCGGCTTCAACCAGCCGACGATCGAGCTGCACGTCCCCGTCGCTTCGACCACCCCCACCCTCCTCTCATAACCGCCGCCGGTCTTCCGACCGCCGCGCGAAAATCCCCACCCCATTTCAACCAACCGCTCCCCAACCGGAGCGGTTTTAAATTGCACAGCCGAGCTGTGCAAAACACTAAAGCCGTCCCAATCAAAACCAGGGAGCTGTGCGATATGTTCTGTATAATCCCAACGCATGGCAGTGCCGTGCGGTCGCTAATCATATCAAACGAAAAACGCTGACTATTATCAGCGTTTATTCCTATTCAAACACTCCCAAGAGATCCTTCGTGATCTCCAAGTGACCAAGCGTATAAGCTCCCAGGAACAGAGCCACGATCAGCCCGACGGTCACCAAAAACACAAACGCCGACTGACTCCCAGTCATCGCCGGCCGCGAAGTCCAGGCCTTTTCGTGGTTTTTGATTTTCCGAGTCAATTTCTCAAATTGCCACGGCACCGCAAAGTAAAACAAGACATCCTTGATTCGTTGATTTTCAGCGATCTCAATCAATGAAATCTGTCCAGCTTCCAAGTCGTCCTGAAGCTGCTGTACTTTTCCCATGAACGCCTCTCGTGCTGCCTCACGTTCATCGTTCTCGTCCACGAAAAGAGGACTCATAACTTTATTTGCCTTGGCCAAGACGGTACAGAAGGATGAAATACGTCTGGCCAAGCGTGAATTGGTACGATCCAAACCCGAAAGATTTCTGGCATACCATTTTTCAAAGTCATATTCCACGTTGGCATCGGTCGCTGTTGCGGTGTCAATCACTTGCCAGGCGAATGACTCACACATCTGACGCACCCATCGACGATCACGCCATCGTACATGATATTTATTTATAATACCATCACTCCACACCCCAAACATCCGATACCGCATATAATAATCTACTTCTTTATAGGAAGCGAGTACTTGCAACCCCTCTTCCTGTATTCTTTCCTGGAGTTCTTTCGTCGCTCTTGTCATAGAAATATGGACAAAATCAGCTACCACAAGTTCTGTTGCATGCTCATCAATATTCCCGATCACCCTCATTACTTTTTTCCACGCCTCGAGCAGCTTTGGATCAATCACACCGGTCACTCGATCGCGGCTAATGAACGGCGGATTGGCGAACATCCCGGAAAATTCCGGCAACGAGACGATAAACAGAATCACCGGCAGAG
>Ga0233425_10006597_pt1 | contig 17078 bp, 15 predicted proteins | sample Watercolumn_Towu_2_FD_181712 | JGI IMG/M metagenome (GOLD analysis project Ga0233425, IMG submission 181712) | Freshwater microbial communities from Lake Towuti, South Sulawesi, Indonesia - Watercolumn_Towuti2014_140_MG | ecosystem: Environmental > Aquatic > Freshwater > Lake | place... | reverse complement strand
ACGACGATCCGCTGATCACCGACACCCTGCATTTCGTACTGTCCCAGGATTTCGAGGTGTTTGTCGCCGAGAGCCGGCAGCAGGTGAAAAGCCTGCTCACCCAACTGGACGAAGCCCCTCCCCTGGCTCTGGTGGACCTAGGCCTGCCGCCGTCCCAGCACAAGCCGGACGAAGGTTTCGCCCTCATCACCGACCTGCTCAACCACTCCAAGAAGACCCGCATCCTGGTGCTGTCCGGGCAGAACGACGAAGCCAACGCCCGCCATGCCCGTGCCCTGGGCGCCATCGACTTCATCGCCAAACCCGCCGAACCTGGACAGATCAAGCAAGCCCTGCTTTCCGCCCTGCGTTTCGACCAGGAACAGGCGCCGGCCCCCGCGGTGACTCCGGAGTCTCCCGGCATCGTCGGCTCCAGCTTCGCCATCGACCGACTACGCAACCAGATCAAGCTCTATGCCGACGCGCCTTTCCCGGTACTCATCGAGGGAGAATCCGGCAGCGGCAAGGAACTTGTGGCCAAGAGCCTGCACCAGTGGGCCAAGCGTAGCGGCAAACCCTACCTAGCCCTCAATTGCGCCGCCATCTCACCCACCCTGGTGGAACCCACCTTGTTCGGCTACGCCAAGGGCGCATTCACCGGAGCCAACCAGGCGCATTCCGGCTATTTCGAGGACGCCCGCGACGGCACCCTGTTCCTGGACGAAATCGGCGAACTGCCATTGGAGCTCCAGGCCAAGTTGCTGCGCGTGCTGGAGAACGGCGAATTCCAGCGCGTTGGAGAAACCGGAAGCCGCTTTTCCAACGCCCGCATCGTCGCCGCCACCAACCGCGACCTACGCAAGGAAGTCCGCGAGGGCCGTTTCCGCGGCGACCTCTACCACCGCCTATCGGTGTTTTCCGTGCATGTGCCGCCCCTGCGCGAGCAACCCGAGGACAAGCTCGCCCTGCTGGAGTTTTTCCGCGCCCAATTCTCCCGAGATGTGGGCACACTGCCCTTCACCTTTTCCCCTGATGCCCAGCGCCTTTGGGAGGACTACCACTTCCCCGGCAATGTTCGCGAACTGCGCAACATCGTCATCAGGCTCACCACAAAATACGCCGGCCGCACCGTCAATGCCCGCGAACTGGAAGATGAATTCGATCTCGACGTGGTCAATCCGGGCAGCATTCCCATGCCTACCGATGCCAATGCCCTGCAGGATTACGCCAAGTCGCACCTGCGCGGCATGCACAACTTCAATCTCGACCAAGTCATGAAGCAGTGGGAGAAGAGCTATGTCGAAGCCGCCCTGGGCATGACTCACGGAAACCTCTCTCAGGCCGCCAAGATCCTGGGTGTCAACCGCACCACGCTATACAGCCGCATGCAGACCTATCAAAACGATTAATTGGGCGAACGGCGAAACATGGCCCACTTCCCCGAACCCCCGAAACTTGGCGAATGGCTGGCGGCCCAGGGCCTGATCAGCCACGACCAGTTGCGTATCGCCCTCATGGAGCAGGCTGCGAGCGGCCTCCCTCTAGGCCGGCAATTGATCGAACTGGGATTCATCAACGACACGGTGCTGCGTGACGTACTTGCCCAGAATGCTGGGGAAACCAGCATCGACCTGGCGCAGGTGGTGGCTGATCCCGAGGCCATCGCCCTGACCCCTGAACACCTGGCTCGCCGCCACCACATCCTGCCCCTTGCCGTCGATGCGGAACGTCGCATCCTGACCGTGGCGGTACCCGACCTGTTCAACCTGGTCGCCCTGGACCAGTTGCGCGCCAACCTGGAAGGGCGCTACGACATCCAGCCGGTGCTGGCCGCGGAAGCCCAGATACTGGAGCACCTGGACAAGTTCTATGGCTTCGACCTGTCCGTGGATGGCATCCTCAAGGAAATCGAAACCGGCGAGGTGGACTGGAGCAGCCTGCAATTGGGCGCCGAATACACCCAGCCCATGGTGCGCCTGGTCAACGCCCTGCTGGCCGAGGCAGTCAAGCGCGGGGCCTCCGACGTGCACTTCGAGCCGGAGAGTGCTTTCCTGCGCGTGCGCTACCGCATCGACGGCGTGCTGGAACCCATGCGCAGCCTGCACCGGAAATACTGGCCGGCCATTTCAGTGCGCCTGAAGGTCATATCCGGCCTGAATATCGCAGAATCGCGCGCCCCCCAGGATGGCCGCCTGTCCCTCACCCTCTATGGGCGCACCATCGATTTCCGGGTTTCCAGCCTGCCCACCCTGCACGGCGAGAACATCGTGCTGCGCGTGCTCGACCGCGAGAAATCCATCATTCCGCTGGAGCGCATGGGGCTGCCTGACACCACCCTGAAACGCCTGCTGCACGCGATCGCCAGGCCCGAGGGCATGGTCATCGTCACCGGCCCCACCGGCTCGGGCAAGACCACCACCCTGTATTCGCTGCTGGCGCACCTGAACCGTGAAGAGGTCAATATCATGACCCTGGAGGATCCGGTGGAGTATCCGCATCCACTGATCCGCCAGACATCCCTCACCGAGTTGGCCAAGTTGGATTTCGCTGGCGGCGTGCGTGCCATCATGCGCCAGGATCCGGACATCGTCCTGGTCGGCGAGATTCGTGACCGGGAGGCGGCTGAGATGGCCTTCCGCGCCGCCATGACCGGACATCTTGTGTTCACTACCCTGCACACCCATTCCGCGCTTGGCGTCTTTCCCCGCCTCGCCGACATGGGCATCCGGCCCGCCATCCTGGCCGGCAACGTGGTGGCGGTGGTCGCCCAGCGCCTGGTGCGTCGCCTTTGCCCTGAGTGCAAGCAGAGCCACTCCCCAGACGAGGGCGAGCGGGCGCTGCTGGGGTCCGATGCGCCCATCTATCGTGCCGCCGGCTGTGTGCATTGTGCCTACAAGGGCTATCGGGGCCGCCTGCCCCTGATGGAACTACTGCTCATGGACGAGGACATGGATGAGGCCATCCTGCGCGATGCCACGCCGCGCGAACTGGCTGTCCTGGCGGAGGAGCGCGGCTGGAAGCGCCTGGCCGAGGATGGTTTGGACCGCGTGCGCGCCGGGGAAACCTCCCTGGCGGAAATCAGCCGGGTCGTGGACCTGGCCCGGCGCTGATGCCGCGCTTCCGCTACCGCGCCGCCGACAGCCAGGGTAACCGTGTGCACGGCGAGCTTTCCGCAATCAACGACGTCGATCTGGACCTGCGCCTACGCCGCACCGGCCTCGCCCTCATCCGTGCCCGGCCTGCCGCCGCCCGGGGCCTGTTTCCGCGCCGGCTCGCCAATCGCCGGGACCTGATCAGCTTCTGCTTTCACATGCAGCAGATCGCCCGTACCAACGCCCCTCTGCTGGAAGGGCTCAAGGACCTGATCGACAGCACGGAGAATTCCCGCTTCCGAGATCTGCTCACTCTGGTGGCGGACGATCTGGAAGGCGGCAAACTGCTGTCCGAGGCCCTGTCCGCCCATCCCGACGTCTTCGACCGGGTGTTCATCGCCCTGGTCCGCGCCGCGGAGAAGAGTGACCAGATGGAGACCGTGTTCGCCCGCCTGGAATCCAGCCTGAAGCAGCAGGATGAGATCCAGGCCGAGTTCACCCGCCTGCTCATCTACCCGAGCCTGGCCGCCGTAGCGGTATTCGCTGCGGCGGCAGTACTGCTGTTCTACCTGACCCCCAAGCTCGCCCTGCTGGTTGCCAGCCTCAACCTGCCCATGCCGGCCGCCACCCGCGCCCTGGTGGCGACATCGGAACTGGCACGCGCGCACTTGCCCTGGCTGCTGCCGGCAGCCGCGCTGATCGGTACGGGCCTTGTCATCGCACCGCGGCGTTCCCCGGCGCTGGCGGAGCGCCTGGATGCCTTCTGGCTCAGGCTTCCCGCCCTGGGCACGGCATTGCGCAAGCGCATCCTGGCCCGGGTCACCGGCCTGCTCGCCCTGCTGCTGCAATCTGGTGTCGGTTTGCTGGACGCCTTGCAGGCCTGCGCCGAAAGCGCCGACAACCTGACCATCAAGCGCAAGCTGCTGAATGCCGGCCAGCTCATTGCCGGTGGAGGCGGTGTGAGCGACAGCCTCGGCCGCCAGGCCCTCTTCCCGCCCCTGGTGCTGCGCATGGTGCATACCGGTGAAAGCAACGGCGCCCTGGCGGAGGCTCTGGAGAACGTGGCTTGGTTCTTTGAGCGCGATTCCAGGGAAACCCTCACTCGCGCCCTCAAGCTCCTCGAACCGGGTCTGGCCGCCCTGCTCGGCCTGTTGCTGGCGCTCTTGCTGCTGGCGGTGTTCCTGCCCATCTATCAGATCATCGGGGAACTGCCGCTATGATTTTCCGGCCAACCAGCCTATATCCCCGCCTGCTCCTGTATCTCTCGGCCGCCGGCGCCAGTTGTGCCGTCCACCGGCTCGGTAGACTGAATGAAGTCCGTGCCCTGCCCTCCGGCGAGGAAGGCTGGGAGCTCTTCAATCGCCTGCTCCTGCAACACCCCGGCATCCCGGTAGCCATCGCCGTGGACACGGTGGACGAACTCTATCGCCAGGACCAACTGCCGCGCGTGCATGGCCCGGACCGGCGGGAGATGACCGAGCGGCGACTACGCCAGCTCATCCACCACTCCCCCTACCGGGCCGCCCTGCGCCAGGACCGTCTGAAAGATGACAGCCGTCGCGACCGCTATCTGATGATGGGCCTCACCGACCCGGAAATCATCGCCCCGTGGCTGGACATCCTGCACGTGCGCGGCAGCTATCTGGCCGGCATCTGGCTGTTGCCCGCCCTGGCAATCGCCCTGGCCCGGCGGCTGCGCCTGACGCGTTCTCGGCTGCTGCTGGTGTCCGAGCAAACCGGCGGCCTGCGTCTGACCTACCTTGAGGACGGAGAATTGCGCTTCTCCCGCCTGGCACCTGTGGACGGCAGCCCCTACGACAACCCTCTGGAAAGCTACGCCGAGGAAATCGAACGCACCCGCCAGGCCCTGGTCGGCCAGCGCCTGCTGGCGCGCACGGAACGGCTGCGCACGGTACTGCTCGACCCCCTCAACACCCTTGCCGACCTGCATACCTTCCTGCCGGAATCCGCCGGCTTCCAGTGCGAGAGCATCCAGCGCGGGCAATTGCTTGACACCTTGCGACTGCCGCCCTCCCTGTTGGCAGAATCCGCCGACGCCCTATACCTGCGCCTGCTTCCCGACGCCCCGGCCAGCGCCAACCTGATGACGCGAGACCAGCGGGACCTGGCGCGCACGCGCTGGCTCGGCCGCGCCATGCGTCATGCCGCCCTGGGCTGGCTGGCGTTCGCCACGCTGGTCTGCGCCGGCCTGTTGCTCGACGGTTGGAGGCTAGAGGGCAGGAGCGCTCAACTCATGCAGGCCACCGAGAGTCAGCGAGCTCAGGAGCGCGCCCTGCTGGCCCCCTCCGGTGGCGTCTCGGCAGTGCATCAACGGCTGGGAGCGCTTGCCGCCTGGCAAACCGTATCAAACCGAGACCAGGCCCCCGGCCCGGCGTTCCGGGTTGCCCTGGCCGCCGCCGCGGCCACCGGGAACATCCAGCTGCGGCGGCTCTCCTGGTCGTCCCGCAGCGCCGATGGCTCCAGCAACTCCCTGCTTGTCATCGAGGGGGAAATCTCTCCCTTCGATGGCCAGTTCGAGCACGCCCAGCAACGCGTCGACGGCCTGAGATCCCGCATGTACCAACTGTTGCCGGGAAGCCAGGTCGAGGTGCCGCTCTGGCCCCTCGACGCCGCGCCGGACCATGGCTTGGAGGGCGAATTCGGCCACAGCCGGCTGAACGCCCGATTCCGCGTCGAAGCGAAAGGCCGGCCATGAAGCACCGCCTCAATGGACCCGCCCTGCGCCTGCCATTCCTGCTGCTGCTCACCGCCCTGCTGGTGGGCGCCGGCGTGCTCTACCTGGGCCTGTCCTTCCACAATAGGCAGGAAGCCAACTTCGACCACGCGCTGCGCTCGGAAAGCGGGGCCGCCCGGTCGGCGCGCGAGGCGAACGCGAAGCTGCATGAGGACCGCCGGCAGGCCGAGTTGTATCGCCGCATCCAGCACAGTGGTTTTCTCGGAAAGGAAGAGCGGGCGGGCTGGGTCACCGCCCTCGGCCAAGCGCGGTCAAGCCTGAAGCTCAACAGTCTGTCCTGGCGGCTTGCGCCCCGGGTCGCCAGCAATGCGATGCCGGGCCTCTGGATCTCCGCAATGGACCTCACGGTCGACAGCCTGGACACGACGGGCCTGGAGGCCCTGCTTGGCCATCTGCGCGCCAACGCCCCAGGCCGCTTCACCGTGGACCACTGCGCGCTGGCCTTCAATCCGGATGGCTTGTCGGGCCAGGCGGAATGCCGCCTTCTCTGGTGGACCTGGGATGATCCGACGCGCCTTTGACTGCCGCCCTGACGCTCCGGTGCTCGGGCCTAGCCACGGCTTCACGTTGATTGAACTGGCCATCGTCCTCTTTGTGGTGACGCTCCTGCTCGGTGGCGTGCTGACTCCTCTAGGCCAGCAAATCGCAGAACGCCAGGCCAGCGATACCCGGCGCACCATGGAACACGCCCGCACCGCGCTGCTTGGCTACGCCTTGGGCCACCGGGAGGCGAACACGCCAGGCCATCTGCCCTGCCCGGACATGCGTACGCCGGGCCAGGCCGGTGTGGCCAACGATGGCCAGGAAGATCGCCACTCGGATGGACGTTGTGTTACCGCCACGGGAAACTTGCCGTGGATCACCCTGGGTCTGGCGGAAACCGATGCCTGGGGCAACCGTCTGGGCTATGCGGTCGCCGCCGAGTGGAGCCGCCGCGATCGGTCCGCCGTGTTCAGCCCCGCCGCTGCCTCCCCGCTCCAGGTCTGTCGCGACCTGGGTTGCGAACCGCCAATGCCGGCGGCCGCCGTACTGATTTCCCACGGCCGCAACGGCTTCGGCGCCACCAATGCCGGTGGCGGCATCAACCTGGCTCCCACTGCGCGGGAGGAACTCGGGAATCTGGGCAGCGCAGGCCGTTACTACATGCATCCGCCCAGGGCTGCGGATCGCCCTGGCGGAGAGTTCGACGATATGGTCCTGCCCGTGTCGCCGGACTGGCTGCGCGGCCGCCTTTGCGATCCGGCCTCGCTCTGCGCCCCCGCCCGCTGATTCAGGCGTCCGCCTCGCAGATACCGGGGTGCAGATCCTTCGGCCAACCCTCTGCCGGATTTCCCGGAAGCCTGGCGTTCACCGGGAACACGAGACGAACCTCCCCGGCCTCCGGCCTGGGTCCGAACCTGACCTCCGCCAGCCCCTTGGCAGTCAAGGCGGCGGCGTGGGCACGGGCTTTCTCCAGCGAGGGGAAAGCGCCGAGAGAGAGGGCATTGGCCAAGCGCCCCCCGCGCACAGGAGCGAGATCCGACACCCCTTTATTGCGGGCTGCTTCCAGTGCCTGGCGCAAAGCTTCGGCATCCCGGAACGGTGGCTGGTAAACCCACCAGCCCAGTGGCTTGGCAAGGCGGAACTGAGGTTCCGCGGAGGCCAGCCCGCTTGCCCGCAAGTGCGCCTCCACCGCCGCCAAGGCATCGGCGTCCAGGCTCGGCCAGTTCAGGCACGACACCCGCATGCTTGACACGACGGGGGCAGGCTGGACAGGCATCTCCGGTCGTTGCCCCTGACCGCCGATGTCCAGCAGCCTGATCTTCTCGGTGTTGAACTCCGGGATCCCGCCAGTCTGGGATGGCCAGTAGGTCATTACGAGCCCACCGGCCAGGAGACCGGTGTTCAACAGCAACAACAAGCCAGTCAGCCGGCGTAACCCAGATCCCGGGCGATGCATGCCAATCCCTCCATGACCAAATCATCCACCTCGATTACCGTTCCTTCCAGCAGGGGTCTCAGGCAAGATCGCGCGCCGCCCGTGAGTACCAGCGCGGATGGGGCGGGGCCCGCGCCGGGCCTTTTCCCGAGCATCTCGCGCATGCCTCGCACCACGCCGAGTAGCGCCAGTGCGACCCCCGTAGCCACCGCTGCGCCGGTGTCCCTGGGAAAGGGACGCCACTCGCCTTCCAGCCATACCACACGGGCGGTGCCGCGGCGCAAGGCCTCGCGCATGAGTTCGGGGCCGGGCACGATGCAGCCGCCGAGAAAGCGTCCATCGGCGGTCAGCATGTCCGCCGTCATGGCGGTGCCCACGCTCACCACCACGCAATCCCGCCGCAGGCGGCGGGAAGCGGCGATCAGGGCTGCATAGCGGTCCGGCCCCAGGGACTCGGGCGGATCGTAGGCGTTGTCCAGGCCATGGGCCGAGGCGGCCGCCTGCAGCCAGTAGGCCGGCATTTCCAATTCGGCGAAGAGCCGTTGCAGCGCCGCCCGGACCGCCTCGTCGGCGACACAGGACACCACCGCGCGGGTGGGCCGGGCATCCACACATGCCCGACGCAAGGCACCCGCCTCGGCTGTGGGGCAGGCGCCGCCTGGCATGACCCTTCCGTCGGCCAGGAATGCCCACTTGATTCGGGTATTGCCCGCATCCACCAGCAGGATCATTCGGCCTCTGTCCGCAAACTCACCTCACCGGCATGGAAGCGGCACACGCCCAGTGCGGTATCCAGCAGCAGGGCGCCGTTGTCGTCCACGCCGATGGCGCGGCCGATAACCGGCTCGCCGTCGCCGCCCTGGATCCGTACCACACGGTCCTGATGGGCGTGCAGGCCCTGCCATTCGGCGCGGAATCCGGCGAAACCCCCGCGCTCAAAGCGGTGGAGTCCGGCATCCATCCCGGACACCAGCGCCAACAGCAGCGCGTTGCGATCGATGGCGCCGACGTGCCGCTGCACGTCCGTGACTGCCTGGCCAATCTCGCCGGCCAGGGCTTCGCCACCCAGGACATTGATGCCCACCCCGATCACCGCCGCACTCGGGCCCAGCATGTCGCCGCTGAGCTCGATGAGGACGCCCGCCAGCTTGGCCTCGTCCACGAGGATGTCGTTGGGCCATTTCACCACGGCCCGGGCCAGGCCCATGCGCCGCAGTGAATCGACCAGAGAGGCGCCCACCGCCAGGGAAAGGCCCGACAATTCTGCAACGGAACGGTTCGACCGCCAGAGCATGGAAAACAGCAGGCTACCGCCCAGTCGGGCATGCCAAGTGCGCCCTCGCCGCCCCCGCCCTTCGCCTTGCGCTTCGGCGACCACCAGGGCACGGTGCGGCGCACCGGAATGCGCCCATTGCAGCAGGTGAGTATTGGTGGAGGGCAGGTGGTCGAAGCAACGCAAGGTCACGCCCCGCCCCGCGAACGCGGCCATGAGGGTGTTCGGATCCAGCCAGCTCAGGGGCCTGGCGAGACGATAACCGCGTCCATGCACGGCATGGATGGCCACGCCGCTGGCGGCCGCTTCCCGCATGACGTTGTTGACCGTGGCCCGGGAACAGCCCAGGCGTTTTGCCACCACCTCGCCGGACAGGAAGGTTTCATGGGAAAGCTGGCGCAGGACTTCCAGCAGTTGCGGTGACATCAAGCAAGCCCCGCGCAGCCGCGGTCTATCTGGGCCAGCAGTCGGCGATCTTTGCGTTGGGCGACGTCACCCCAACCCGCCCCGCGTGATCCAGCAGCAGGGTGCCGCAGTCGTCTCCGCCCGCTGGCGTCGCCTGCAGTGTGAAGCCCTGGGCCGATGAGGCCGCGAACACGATCTTCGGATCGCTCGCCGTCACCGGCGCGGTGGCCAGGCTGATGCGGTAGACCACTTCGCCTTCCCTCGGCGTCTGGGTGATAGGCAGGCTGGCGATCTGATAGCTGCCTGTCCGGGTGAATTGCAGTCGCAATCCCTCGGCCACCTCGATCAGCGCCGACCTGGCCTGGGAACGGGCCTTGCGCGTCATGTGGTCCTGAAACGAGGCCAGCGCCACCGCCACCAGCAAGCAAACGATGGTGATGGCCACGACCAGTTCGATGACGGTAAAACCGGCGTTGGTGCGGCATTTCGCGAAGGTGATCGCCATGGATGTTGCTCCCTACTTGTCCGTTGGCTGGCGCCGTCCGTGCGGTCAAACCTCCGGCCCTTGGGTAGGTCGGAGCGAACAGGGAATCGGCCAGCCGAAAAACTTACCGGTCGAATTGTAGGGGAAAACAACGTCTCGCAACGCTCATGACACATGCTTGGGAACGGCATCCGTCGGTCGCAGAAATCACACCCACTTGATTCTGTCATCCAGAGGCTCGTCTTCTTCCTCCGGTGTGGCATAGGCCTGTTTGTGCAGCGCATGCAGGAACTGCAGCTCCTCCCAGATGTCCGCGGGCCAGCCGCTGCGTGTCCCCCGAGAGTCGAACATCAGGTCCATGAACAGGGCCTCGAAGCCTGCGGGATCCCCCCAGACAGGCAGCATACGCTCCAGGACATGGCCGTAACGCGATTCCAGAATCGACATCATGAATAGCCCCTTATTCCCGCCAGTCGGAATAGCCACGCGTCATGCAACACCCATGACCCTGTATTGCGCCGAAACAGGGCGATCCGCCGCTCGTTCGGCCAAACTCAGGCCAAGAGTAGTGCATGGCTTAATGTCCCGGCAACTGATGGGGTTGTCTCCCCATGCCTACGAATAATCGTAGACACCTGCTGGAATGGGCGGCGCTTCCCGGTAAATCAGGCTTGCCAGCAATTTCGCCGCCCCCGGCGCCATGGTGACGCCATAACGGTAATGCCCGGTGTTGAGATACAGGTTGTCATGGCCGGGGGCACGGCAGATAAGGGGAACATTGTCCGGCGAGCCCGGCCGCAAGCCGCTCCAATGCCCTATAGGTTGCATTCCTTGCAACTCGGGCAATAAAGCCTCGGCGAATGTCTGCAATTCATCGCGTGCCTGCAGGGTGACCGATTTGTCGAATCCCACCCGTTCAAGCGTACTGCCAACCAGGAGATGTCCATCCACCCTCGGGACAAGGTAATGACCGTCCTCGTAGACAACCGGAGCCAGGCTGCCCGGGGGCAATTTGTATAGCAGCATCTGGCCGCGTACCGGGAATACGCGCTCGGCAAGGAATTCGAGGCCCGGAACACGCGCGGTGGCGGCGCCGGCCGCGACGATGCAGGCACCGCAGGCCATGCGGCCCTGATCAGTGAGCACACCGGAAACCCATCCTGCTTCCGTATCCAGGCCCAGAGCCCGAACCCCCTCCATCAGGACAATACCCCGGGGCCCCAGCGCCCCACGCAAGGCGCGAATGAGCCTGGGGTTGCGCACCTGGGCCACGCCGGGCAGCCAAAGGGCCGTGCGTCCCCGGGCGTTCGGAAGAAAAGCATCGCTTTGGCGAAGGAAACAAGGCCAGCCTTGCTGCCGGCACCACTCGACGGCGAAGTCGGACGCCCCGGGCGACAGAATGAGCATGCCGGAGCGCAGGAACTCGGGGTCGACGCCAGACAATGCCCGCAACGAATCGCACCAGTCCGGAAAGAGCCCCAGGGAATAGGTCGCGAGGCGATTGACCGGGTCTTCATAAGACCAGGGCAGCAGGGGAGACAGGATGCCCGCCCCCGCCCAGGTCGACTCGGACCCCGCCGCGCCTTGGTCGATCACCACCACGCTGGCGCCGCGTCCCGCGAGTTCCAGGGCCGAACTCAAGCCAACCGCGCCGGCGCCGATAATGATGAAGTCAGGATGCACACTCGAAGCGGGGAGCCCATGTCCGTTCATTCTATCAAAGGCGCCATTCATCGCTCCGGAAGAACCGGTGCTGCCGCTATCCACCTACACTGAGTCTGCAAGATCGTCAGCCGTTTGCTATGGGAACACCAATGGGATGCTCGGGCGCATGAACCGCGAAGACCACTTACCCGGATGGACCTCCTCCCCAACCAAGCCTTGGGGGTTCACCCTTATGGAGATGATGGTCACACTCGCCATCGCGGGGGTACTGCTGACGGTTGGCGTGCCCAGCTTAATTCAGTTCATTCAAGACAGCCGCCGCAATGCACAGGTCTCCGATCTGGCCCTGGCTCTGCAATTCGCCAAGAGCGAAGCGATCAAACGCAATCTCAGGGTCAGCGTTTGCGCCGTCCCGGGCGCGACCACCGCCTGCAACGGCGGCGCCAACGCCTGGACCGACGGCTGGCAGGTGTTCGTGGATGCCAACGACAACTGCGTGGTGGACGGCGGCGACATCCTGCTGCGTGCCTGGCCCGCGCTCGATGGCGGCAACACCCTTTGCTTCACGGGCGGAGACCGGGTCCGCGTGCAGAACACCGGCATGTCTCCCGGCTCCAATGGCACCTTCCGTGTTTGCGATTCCCGAGGCGCCACCCAGGCGCGCGGCCTGGTCATTTCCAACCAAGCACGCACCCGCTCAACCACGGTGGCCACATGTCCATGACCCCGCTCCCCTCCCTCGCAATGCCAGCCAGGCGGCATGCCCAGGTGGGCTTTTCCATGATCGAGATCCTGGTGGCCATCGTCGTCATTTCCTTGGGACTGCTCGGTCTGGCGGGCCTGCAGGCCGCCAGCCTGCGCAACAACCAGGTGGCCTATTTCCGTTCCATCGCTTCCCAGCAGGCCTATGACATGATGGATCGCATGCGCGCCAACCTGGCCGGGGTGCGCGCCGGCAACTACAACGACCTGCAAGGCGCCCTGGGCACCATCTGGGCCACCAACCCCAACCTGGTGCCGGTCTGCGTCGTCGGCGGCACGCCGGCGACCTGCACCGCCGCGCAATTGGCCACGGAGGACTACCGCCAGTGGCGGGCCATGAGCGACCGGCAGTTGCCCAACGGCGGCGGCACGGTATGCCTCGCCAACCCCGCCACCGGTGCCTGCGCCACGGCCAACAGTTCCGCCGCCTACAACCCGGAGTGGCCATTCGTGATCACCGTGACCTGGAACGAGAAGAGCGAGGCGGGCACTGGCACACAAACCTTCGTGACGAGGTTCCGGCCGTGACATCCTCCACTCGCGCCCATCCTGCCCTCGGCACCACAGCCTGCGGCCAGGCGGGCCTGACCCTGATCGAATTGTTGATCGCCATGACCCTGGGCCTGCTGTTGCTGTTTGCCATCGGCACGGTCTATGTCACCAGCACCCACACCGCCCGCGTCCAGGACGATTACGCCCGCCTGCAGGAAGCGGGCCGTACCGCCCTGGAGATGGTCGGGCGCGGCATCCGCCAGGCCGGCTACGCCGATGTCTTCACCGATCCCAGGAAAACCGGTTTCACTGGTACCGCCCTCGCCACCCTGAACACCACGTGTCCCACCGCCTCGCCGGTGTCCGACGTCGTGACGGTGCAGTTCGACGCCTCCGGCGCCGGCGAGCAGGATTGTCAGGCGGTGGCCACCACCGCGGGCGACTTCGTCCAGCAAAGCTACTACGTGACGCCGGATGCAACCACAGGCATTCCCAGCCTTCACTGCCGTGCGGTCACCGCCACCCCGCCGACGGCGCCGACGGTGCCGGCGACCTGCCCTGCCGGGGGCAGTGCGTTGTTGGAAAACGTCGAGGACCTGCAAGTGCTCTACGGGGAGGATACCAACGCCGACGGCAACGTCGACCAATACCGGGCCACTCCCAGCAACGCGGGCAATGTGCTCGCGGTGAAGGTCTGCGTGCTGGTGCGCTCACAGAACACCGGCCTCGCCCCCGGCGGCCAACGCTTCCTGACCTGCAACGGCGCCCTGGCCGAAGATACCAATACGGCCAACGATTTCGTTGCAGCCAACACCGCGCCGGCCAACGACACGCGCCTGCGCCGCGCCTTCGTGGCCACCTTCAGCCTGCGCAACCGCATCCGTACCAATCCCTGACAGGCCGCATCCATGTCCGGACGACACCTCCCCTCCCTTCGCCAGCAACAGGGCGCCACCCTGGTGGTGGGCCTGATCTTCCTAGCCGTCCTGACCCTGATCGGCGTCACCGCCGCCCGGGTGTCCGGCCTGGAGGAACGCATGGCCGGCAACCTGCGCGACCGCGCCGTCGCCCTTCAGGCGGCCGAAATGGCCCTGCGCGACGCGGAGCGCGACATCATGCTGACCGGCGCGCCCGGCACGGCGCGGCCCCGCGCCCTGAGCCAGATGTCCTTCGCCGACGATTGCGGCGCGGCCGGCGCCGCCAACGAGCGCGGCCTGTGCGACCGCCGCCTGCCCCCCACCGACTACACCGCCACCGAAATCGTCTGGCCGGCTTTCGCCGTGCAGGGCGTCAACTCGGCGGCGCTGACGCTGGACATGACAGCGGCGCCGAGCGTCGTCTACGGCACCTTCACCGGCGCCACGGCCGTCGTCGGCATCCCGGTGCAGCCGCGCTACGTCATGGAGCGCTTCGAGAAGAACGTCGGCGGCACCAAGTACTACTACCGCATCACCGCCCGGGCCCAGGGCATCAACGCCAATACCGTGGTCTGGCTGCAGGAAATATTCGAGTCGAACCTTTGATCGCCCAAAGGACCGGCCAGGAGGTCATCATGAACATCAAACGCTTCTTTCTCGCTTGCGTCCTCGGCTTGGCGCCGCTGCCCTCGACGGCGCTCAACCTGGCCACGGACCCCTTGTTCATCGCCTCCACCGAGCCGCGCGTCATGCTGCTGCTGTCGCGCGACCACGAACTGTCCAAGAAGGCCTACAACGACTACTCGGACCTGAACAACGACGGCATCCTCGACATCACCTACAACGACGCCGTGAATTACTACGGCTATTTCGATTCCAGCCGCTGCTACACGTATTCCAGCGGCAACAGCCGTTTCGAGCCGGCCGCCGCGGCCACGGGGGCCAACCTGCATCAATGCAGCGGCCAGTGGAGCGGCAACTTCCTCAACTGGGCGACCATGACCCGCCTGGACGTGGTGCGCAAGGTGCTCTACGGCGGCTTCCGCTCCGCCGACGGCACCGGCACCGCCCTCGGCACCACGGTGCTGGAACGCGCCTTCCTGCCGCCCGACGTGCATGCCTTCGCCAAGGTGTTCGCCCCCAACAACGCCGCCACCGTGGCCCTGTATACGCCCTACAACACGGCGGCGAACATCACCCTGTGCAACGTCTCCGACATGGCCGCCAACACCCAGGCCGGCAGCATCAACACCGTCAACGGCACCGCCACGTCCACGCCGCCGCTCATCAAGGTCGCCAGCGGCGCCTGGACGGAATGGGGCATGACGGAAATCTTCCAGTGCCAGTGGAAGGAACAGACCGTGGAGCCCTCGCCCACCCGGCCCAGCACGGTCGCCGGCGACCGCCTGACCGGCGGCAGCGACCTGGTGGCGCGGGTGGCGGTATGCGCCCCGGGCACCCTGGAAAGCAACTGCAAGACCTACGTCAACTCCAGCACCAACGCCCAGACCGTCAAGCCCATCGGCCTCCTGCAGCAATATGGCGACGTGGACGCCAACCGGCGCGTGCGCTTCGGCCTGATCAGCGGCAGCTACAAGAACAACACCGCCGGCGGCGTGCTGCGCAAGAACATCAAGCTGCTCTCCGGCAACGCCACGGCCTCGGACAACGAGGTCGACATGAACTCCGGCCAGTTCCTCAACCAGACCACCAGCGACGCCGGCATCATCAACACCCTCAACCGCATCCACATCGCCGGCTACAAGACCCCGGCGGCGGGCACCATCACCAGCACCCAGGTCTGCTCCAGCGGCTACAACAACAGCGCGCCCTACGCCTGCAGCGCCTCCAACCTGATCTCGGGCACCAACGGGACCTGCGTCGACTGGGGCAACCCGCTGTCCGAGATGTATCACGAGGCCCTGCGCTATTTCGCCGGCAAGACCGCCGCCACGGCGGCCTACGCCACCGACGATGGCGCCGCCACGGCGGTGATTGCCGGCGTGCGCCAGGCCACCTGGAACAGCAGTTCCGACCCGCTGCCGTCCACCGAGTGGTGCGCCCTGTCCAACATCATCATCCTGTCCACCGGCCTGAGTTCCCTGGACAACTCGGCCATCACCTCGGACATCACCGGTCTGAACGCAGCCACCCTCACCGACGCGGTGGGCACCGCCGAAGGCTATACCGCGACCAGCCAGGTGCTGATCGGCAGCAACGGCACCACCTCCACCAACACCTGCAGTCCCAAAACCCTGGTCAACGGCCTGTCCGGGGCCAGTGGCATCTGCCCGGAGGTGCCGCACATGAAGGGCGGCTACCTCATCGCCGGCCTGGCCAATTCCAGCCGCTCCCTCGACCTGCGCCCCGGCTACGCCACCAACCGCGCCAACCGCTGGACCGGCATCAATGCCAACTGGGTGGCGCGCCAGCCCCTGGGCACCTTCGCCGTCTCCCTGGCGGAAAACCTGCCCAGCTTCGAGGTCGCCGTGCCCGCCGGCGCGGCGACCAAGGTCACCATCGTGCCGTCCTGCCGTTCCGGCGGCGCCACCATCTGCAGCATGACCGACCTGCGCGTGCTGTCCTATTCCGCCACCGCCGGCAGCTTCCTGGTGTCCTGGGAGGACCAGTCGGCCGGCAGCGACTACGACATGGACACCATCGCGCGCATCGACTACATCGTGTCCGGCAGCAACCTCAACGTCACGGTCTCCGTGATGCAATCCACCACTGGCTCCAGCATGGAACTGGGCTACACCGTTTCCGGATCGAACAATGACGGTACCTATTTCCCGATCAAGATCGGCAGCACCGGCACCTGCAACCCAACGACTGCCAGCGACGCCTTCAGCCTGCTGACCACGCCCTTCACCTCGCGGCCATCCACCGCCTACCTGACCTGGCCTGCCTGCCCGGGCGGTTCGCCGACCCTGCCCACGAACCTGGTAAACGCCACCGGCTGCCCGCTGAACCAGGCCGGAGGCGCCGGCGCCAACTGTGGCTGCCCGAAGACCTGGACCTTCACCCAGAGCGGCACTTCCACTGTCCTGCTCAAAAACCCCCTCTGGTATGCCGCCAAGTACGGCAACCCGTCCTCCTCCTGGGACCTGAAGAACAACCTCACCGGAGCCATGACCCCGGACGGCGAGCCGGACAACTTCTATGACGTGCGCAACCCGGCCGGCCTGTATACCGCGCTGGCCGCGGTATTCGACGCCGCCTCGCAGCCGGATGCGGCCGCCTCCTCCGTGGCCACCAACAGCAACAACCTGCAGGTCAAGACCCGCATCTACCGGGCCCTGTTCTCCAGCGCCGACTGGAGCGGCCAACTGCTGC
>Ga0233425_10006596_pt1 | contig 17080 bp, 16 predicted proteins | sample Watercolumn_Towu_2_FD_181712 | JGI IMG/M metagenome (GOLD analysis project Ga0233425, IMG submission 181712) | Freshwater microbial communities from Lake Towuti, South Sulawesi, Indonesia - Watercolumn_Towuti2014_140_MG | ecosystem: Environmental > Aquatic > Freshwater > Lake | place... | reverse complement strand
AAAAACTTTTTCATCTATTGAGTGAGGAAAGAATACCTCCTTTCCGCCTTTTTCGTGGTGCAGGAGGAGGCTTATGGCAACCTGAGGAGTCTTTGCCTTTCGGAGGGAATGATAAAGGGATTTGTCTGTAAAGTTTGCAGTTGCCCTCGAAAGGATTTGGAGGTGGAGTGTTGTTTCTTCTACAGGGGTTAAAAAGAGAAAAAATAGATAGACAGGGTGTTCATCCTTTGCCTTGAAATCGACTCCCCGTTGTGAGATGGCAAGCAGGGCAACCGGTTCTTTCAGTCCTTCGATACTTGCATGAGGAAAAGCGACCCCATGGCCAATGCCCGTGCTATCAACTGTTTCGTGTTCCAAAAGGGTCTTCAAAACCGTGTCGGGGTCACGGATCCTCCTATCCTTGTGAAGGATCTCTACCATTTCTCTCAATGCGCTGCTTTTGTTCCTTGCCCTGAGGTTTGTCGCGATAGTTTTGTTATCAAGGAGGTCAGAAAGCTTCATGGCACCTTCCTGCTGTTATAAGTTAACTGGAAAATTTCACTATACCCTGATAGGCATAATAACAACAGGAATCCCCTTTGTATACAACCTTCTCTGGACGGCAAATATTGTGTAATTATGCAATATTCGTGAGAGAAAAGAATCCTGTGGGAAAATAAGCTGCCCTCCGAAGAAAACCGGATGAGAAAAACGCTCTAAAATCTTTAGGGTAGTCTGAACAATCTCATCTACAACGTCAACGCCAATTGAACAGAAGCCTTCGGCATAATATCCGCTCCGCTGTGTGAGGCTTACGTAACGGTCTAAATCGTCTTTGAGTTGCTTCTTAAGGTCTTCCATCTCTGCCAATCCTTTGAAATTTCCTGCGTCAACCACGCCAACCGCAACGAAAATAAAATTCCTGAATGTCTTTTCAAAGGTGCGGAAGACGCTGAAGAGCGTATGAAGTTCCCTTCCATTGAAACCGCTAACCAGTAAAACTGCCGTCTTCGCAGTCGGATCAAATTCCTGCTGCGGCTTTGCGTCCTTGGTTCTATCGGGTGACACACCTGAACCGGAATATCCGGCTACCTCGACGAGGTTATCCAGCTTACTCAGGAGACGGGCGGTTTTATGGTAATGCCCCTTTATAACAATTGCAACAACTGCCAGGGTGCCGGTAACAAGCAGGGTTATCCAGCCCCCTTCATGAAATTTGAGTGTGACTACCGATACAAGGATAAAAGAAGTCAGCACCAGTCCGAAACCATTAATGAAGAGTTTCCACCAGCGGTGTTTAATAATACCCAGACGGCTTTTCCACCAATGACGCACCATACCCAACTGGGAAAGGGTAAACGTGATAAAGACGTTAATGCTGTAAAGTACTATTAGAATTTGAATGGAGCCGCGCGTAAAGATCATCAACAATAACGCCGAAATACCCATGAACAGAATTCCGTTCTTCGCCACTAAACGGTCACTCAGCACGGCAAAGCGGGTGGGAAGCCAGCGATCAAGAGCCATATTGGCTATTACCCTGGGTCCGTCCAGAAAACCCGTCTGGCCTGCGACAAAAAGCAGCATTGCCTCGGAAACAAGCGCCACGATGAGAAACCAGTTCTTCGTACCGGCTTCCCAGTTCAGCGTAACTTTCTCAAAGAGCACCGCATTCAAGGTTTTTCCGGATTGTGGTTCAACGCCGTGAAGGATATAAGCAAACATTAGTCCTATTACCATGACGGCCAACGAAATCGCCATATAGCGCATAGTGCGTTTGGCAGTCTGTACCCGTGGTTCCCGGAGTATCGGGAGACCGTTACTGACGGCCTCTATTCCTGTAAAGGTTCCTGCACCCATGCAATACGAACGCAAGATTAATAAGAATATTCCTGCAAGTCCAATTTTTGAACTCACATCGTGCACGTTGGATACCGTCTCTTTTACAACTTCCTGCACATGCGTCAGATGTGTGACCGGCGTATACACGATTACAAATGCATGGGTAATGACAAAAACCAGGAAGACGGGTATTAAGGGAGCAACTGCTTCTTTTACTCCCCGCAGGTTCAATAGGGTGAGCACTGCAATACCGGAAATTGCAAACGGAAGTTTGTATGTGTGCCACTCTGCGGGAAGAAAACTGAAAATAGCGTCCGCACCGCTCGCAACGGAAACGGTAATCGTAAGCACATAATCCACTACGAGTGCGCAACCGGAAAACATCCCCAGGGTAGGAGAGAGCAATTTACTGGCAACAAGATATCCGCCACCGCCCGAAGGAAAAAGCTCGATGATTTGCGAGTAACTTGCACTAATCACAAAAATTGTCAGCACCGAACCCAAAGCCACAAATATGCTCAGGTAAGGATATTCCTGCAATGCCCGAAAGGCTTCTTCGGGACCATAACAAGACGAGGAGAGACCATCCGCTCCTAACCCAATCCAGGCAAAAAAAGCTATCAGTGACAGTTTGTGAAATATTGTCCTGTCATGAGGACTTCGGGCGCCTCCTATAATAAAAGTTTTCAGTCGTCGCCCTAATGACATTTTTAAGTGCATTTGTGAATCTACCTTTCTTTGAGGCTTCTTGTGATGAATATAATTCCTTATACAATCCGTGTTGCGGATACACCGCCGTATTACAGCCTTTTACCAGGTTTACAGTTGAACCTCCTGTTTGTAGAAACATCTTCCCGGCGGCGATTTGCCTGAGCGGATTCGTGATGGATGGAATGCCTATGGGGAATATTTAAGAAATAGGCACCGTATCCCTGATAAATATCCGAAGCAGGAAAAAGAGGTTAAGGAATGGAAAGGCCGGATAACTATTTACAATCTTATTTTACAACGTTGTTCATCCTTATTGTGGAATGCGGGTTGTTATAGTTAACGCGAAAAGAATTGTATCATACAAGCCTGAAGCATTCTCAGGAAAGAATTGTTAACAAAGGAGTTATTTATAAATCACGAATATCCCATTACTTTTTGTGTGTTGAATAGTTTACACAAATTCTCTATTACTATCAATACTTTTCTACGGAGATTGCCAGCCGATTTCAATCAACTTTTTAAGAGTATTTTTTGCGCTGCCTGTATCAATTGAGCGGGCGGCAACTTCAATTCCCCCTCTGAAATCTTTCGCCAGGCCGCCGGCAACGATAGCGGCGGCTGCATTTAAAAGCACCACGTCTCTTTTGGGACCGGGGACGCCATTCAGGACATCTCCGATAGCTTCTGCACTTTCCTCTATAGTATGTATCGTTAAGTCTGAAAGAGTTGCTTTTTTTATGCCAAATTCTTCGGGGCTAATATAATAATCCTTTACTGAATTTCCTGTAAGTTCACAGACCCTCGTTTTGCCTGTTATAGTTATTTCATCCAGACCATCCTGGCCATGCACAACAAAGGAGTGCCGGTCTCCCAATCGCCTTAATGCCTCAGCCATTACTTCAGTTAAATGCTCGCTATACACGCCCAAAATGCGATGGGTTGCCCCTGCCGGGTTTGCCAGGGGGCCGATAATGTTAAATATTGTTCGAATGCCTATTTCCTTCCTGACTCCGACTGCGTACTTCATTGCCTGGTGCAGCATGGGAGCAAAGAGGAACCCAATGTTTGCCATTGCGATACATTTTTCGACCGTCCTGACATCTGCTTCAATATTAACACCTAACTTCTTTAATACATCAGCGCTCCCGCACTGACTTGATGAAGCCTTATTGCCGTGCTTGGCTACTTTTAAACCGGCGCCGGCAACAACAAAAGCCGCCGCAGTGGAAATGTTGAAGGTGTTTCTTGCGTCACCACCTGTTCCGCATGTGTCTATTATGATTCCGTCCCCTGCGTTTATTTTTACAGCTTTTTTCCTCATGGCCATGGCGCTTCCTGTAATTTCCTCGATAGTTTCTCCTTTCATACGCAAGGCGGTAATAATGGAGGCTATTTGTGCTTCTGTAGCATTTCCCTCCATTATGTGGAGCATTACAGCCATACTTTCTTCCTGGCTTAAACTGTTGAAATTAGTAAGCTTAGATATAATTTCCCGTATGATCATGGCTGAAATTTATTAACTTTTCTCTTGACACAAAAATGTACAAACTATAATATTGTACCATACTATTTCATCGTCAAACTTTTATCTTAACGAAAGGATTATCGAACTGTTATGGCAAAAATACAAATAACACCTGAAGAAAATATAAGAGAAGCGCTTAGAAGGTTTAAAAAAATGTGTGATAAGGAGGGAATTATTAATCAATCAAAGCGCATTGCGTATTTTGAAAAACCATCGGAAAAAAAGCGTCGCGAAGAAAGTCGCAGAATTAAAAATATCAAAAGGGCACAAAAGTTAGGGATCGCGGGAAATGCAAGCCCCACACGTCCGCAAAAGAACAACTATTATTAAGGCGCAGCGTGCCGTTCTGCATCGGCATGCCAGCGTAATTTTGGCGTATCTCCCCACAAGAGGTCTATATCATAAAAGTGTCGTTTGTCTTTATCGAACAAATGAACGATTACATCCCCACAGTCGATAAGTATCCACTGAGCGTCAGTATATCCTTCTATGCCAAGAGGGTCTATATGGCGCTTGTGCAATTCCAGCTCTATGTCATTTGCTATACTCTGTAACTGTCGTTTGTTATAGCCACTGCAAATTACGAAGAAATCAGTAATAAAAGTCACCTTCCGCACATCATATATTAAAATATTCTCTGCCTTTTTATTGTCTGCTATCCTGGCGCACACAGTAGCGATTTCTTGCGGATGTAAGGTTTCCGTTCCTTTTGATGACCTGGTTTTTCTACCTGCCAACATTTCCTCCAAAATCTGAGTTATATTGAACAGATGTTTTGGTTTCTGATACATTGCTTCCGCAATAATAGCAGAATCTTGCGTATCTGGGGTTTACATCTTCACAATTTTCGCACCGATGATACAAAAGTGTGCCGCAGAGAATGCAAAAATTCGCCCCTTTTGCATGATGGTCGTACTGGCAGTTTGTGTTTGGGCATATTCGGTCGTCGCTTTCTGGTATCATATTACCCGACATAATCACCTCCTGTTTTTTGAAATAGCAATATCGTAAAGGAATTACAGATCCGATGAACCCCCTTCTCCGAAATATTTCGAGAGAAGAGGGTAATCACCGCATTTTTCCCTGTAACAGTACATCTTTGCATCAATATCAATTGAGATGCAAAAGTGCGTTTATTTTGGGTGAAAATTTAAGGATAACACCGGCAAAAACAACAGAAACAATTGACATCAGTTTCAGCAGAATATTCAAGGCCGGTCCCGAAGTGTCTTTGAAAGGATCGCCTACCGTGTCACCTACCACTGCAGCCTTATGCGCAACGGAACCTTTTCCGCCCAATGCGCCACCCTCGATATACTTTTTTGCATTGTCCCAGGCGCCGCCCGCATTGGCCATAAAAACAGCCAGCAAGAAGCCTACGGTTAAGCTGCCTGCCAAAAGACCGATTACTCCTTGAACACCCAACATTAAACCAATGGCGATAGGCACAATAAGTGCAAGGACAGAAGGAACCCGCATTTCCTTTTGCGCACCCTTCGTGCTGATAGCCACACATGCGGCATAATCAGGCTTTCCTGTTCCATCCATAATACCTTTAATTTCACGGAATTGTCTCCTTACCTCCTCTACCATGCTCCCGGCAGCGCGGCCTACAGCCTTCATTGTCAGTGCGCTAAAAACAAATGCAGAGAGACCACCGATAAACAAACCGATAATTACTTTCGGATTGATTAAGGTAACGTCGAGATAACTCATAAGATCAGACAATTTCACGGTAGCCAAATCTATCGAAGTGCCTGCAACCTTGATAGCATGTACCCCCGCCTTTTCAAGCCCGACTTTTACTTGTTCGACAAACGAAGAAATCAGTGCCATAGCAGTCAATGCTGCAGAACCAATTGCAAAACCTTTTCCGGTTGCCGCAGTCGTATTGCCAAGTGCGTCAAGTGCATCAGTTCTTTCTCTCACATAGGGTTCAAGGCCGCTCATCTCTGCATTGCCGCCTGCATTATCTGCAATCGGTCCGTATGCATCGGTTGCCAGGGTAAGACCAAGTGTCGAGAGCATACCAACCGCCGCAATTGCAATTCCGTAGAGGCCGAGAGAGATATTTGAAAAACCGCCGGCAAAGGCGTAGCTTAAAAGAATTGCCAGTGAAATGGTAATAACCGGCAAGGCAGTCGATAACATTCCGGTTGCAATGCCATCGATGATTACTGTAGCAGGACCCGTCTTTGCATGTTCGGCGATACCCTTTGTGGGTGAATAATTTGAAGAGGTGTAGTATTCGGTTCCTTTACCGATAATAACTCCCGCTATTAATCCGGTAACAATAGACCCCCAGACGCCGAAATTGTGGGGAAGCATTATTTTAATTACGACGGCTGAGGTAATCAGTATCAATATAGAACTCAGGTTGATTCCCTTGCCTAATGCCTTCAGGAGTTCTTTCTGCGATGCCTCCTCTTTTGTTTTAACTGCGTAAATACCTATAATGGACAGCAAAATACCCACTCCCGCCAAAATCATGGGCACAACCATTCCGGCTATACCCAGACCGGCAGTTACTCCCAATGCCGCACAAGCAAGCATTGAGTTGTAATAAGATTCATACAGGTCGGCGCCCATGCCGGCAACATCTCCGACATTATCTCCAACGTTGTCAGCAATCGTGGCAGGATTTCTTGGGTCGTCTTCAGGAATGCCAGCCTCAACTTTACCCACCAGATCGGCTCCTACGTCAGCCGCTTTTGTGAATATTCCGCCACCCACCCTTGCAAACAAGGCCTGCGAACTTGCGCCGATACCAAAGCACGGCAGCATCATGGCCATTTCCAGCAATGTTACGTTTGTAAATTTGCGAAATACAAAAAACCATAGAGAAATATCCAACAGCCCCATGCCTACGACCGTTAACCCCATTACAGCGCCGCTTCTGAATGCAACCTGAAGCCCCTGGTTCAGAGATTTTCTTGCAGCTTCAGCGGTTCTTGAACTGGCGTTTGTGGCCGTCTTCATTCCCAGAAAACCGGCAAGCCCTGACAAAAAGCCGCTTGTTAGAAATGCAAACGGCACTACCTTGGACTGTGAATGCAACACAAAGGAAATAAAAAGAAGCACCAGGAATGCCCCGACAAAAAAGATGCTTACGATTTTATACTGCTGTTTCAGATAGGCATACGCGCCTTCTCTGACATGGGCTGCAATGGAAACCATTTTCTCGTTGCCATCAGGAGATTTCATGACTTCTTTATAAAATTTCCGGGCATAAAAAAGGGCTCCTAGCGCTCCGATGGGGGCAATCCACCATAACCCCGGTATCGTATTCGACCGGTCTTGCTTCGTGTCGTGGGCAGAACTTTCCAGACCGAATAAAGGTTTATCCGTTTTGGTTGATTCTCCAAGATCAAATACAGGCTTTTCCTCGCCGGCCTTTACCACTGCCTGTGCCTGAACGACACGGGAAAACAGGCCCGATCTTGATAATCCAAATATCAGGATGGATAACATCAAAAGTATCATTACAATACTAACACGACTATTTTTAAAAACAGGTTTAAACTTGCGTACCAAACTATTCATTAAAGTATCTCTTTCTCCTTTCTATTTTGTCAAACTTTGTAAAAAAACTTTTCTATTTTCGAGTTCACTTAAAAACCCTTCTACGTCAACAGAGGTGTCGCCGGGATGATTTTTACGATACGTATCCCATTCATGTATTGCCTGCGTCGTGTAATTAAGCGCCTTATGTAAGTCCCCTTCTTTTTCTGAATGCAGCGAAGCATGCAGCAAAACATGGCAAACTGTCCTTTCTCGTGCTAAAACATTATGCATTTTGGAAGCGTACAAGAGAGACCTTTTTATCCAATATAGTGATGTTTCGTAATTATCCTCTCCGCCGTCCCTCTTCCACTGTTCTCTGTAGTAATCCGCATATTTAAAGTGGCGACTGTCAAATAAGTGGAAGTACATATATCCAAGCTCAAAAAAAAGGTCGCTGCTTCCGGGATTCTTCGTTGCCCCCTTTTCCGCGAATTTCAGTCCCGTACGAATCCATTTCCACTTGTTTTGCGGAGAATCCCACTCATGGGCAATGTTGTATGACATATTCCATGCCTGAAAAATCCAAACAGCAGGGAAATTGGGTTGTAGTTTGGATATAAGGTCATTGATAGTTAATAATTCGTAATACTTTTTTTCCTCATGTCTTGCAATGGCCCTTGCCCATAGAAAATCAACGGCCATTCCCCTGAATCCCCCCAAAAGAAGCACTGGAATGCTTTCCGCAGGATCATAGCGAGGTATTTGGACCTTTAAAGAATTATGAAGGGTAAATATTCCTGTATTAACAAAAAAGATTGCGATTGTTAATACCGCACAAAAAAGTATCCACTTTCGATGCATTCGCTATGCTCAAAGAATTTCTCTTCTTTTGAATAATATAAAGGATATGAAGAGACAAATACTGACGTACATGGCGGTGTAACCAAGTAAAAATCCGACCGTTTCCAGCGGAATGTCTACGCCTTTTAAAAGAAATTTCAAACTATCAAATTTTTTAAAATCAGGCAAAATGACCGAAAGCGCCTCCAGGGGTTTTTTGATAATAAAATCCAGATATTCAAAAAAAACACCCGGTTTATCAAACTCTGAGAGCAAGGAATGGTCATGCATGTCGCTTCGATGGAGCAACAGTGAAAAATCTTTGAAAAAATCCAGTATGTGTCCACAGAGAAAAATAAATAATGCCGATACAATGCTAACGGGAGCGGATAAATATGTGGATCCTGTAACGGCTATAACTGCCATCAGCAGGAATTTCAAAAAGGTTGTGCCGATCGCTTTTGCATAATTGACTGCAAAACCATTCTGAACGGAAAATAGTTTAACATCGTCTGGCGTTACGCCGATGTAATCCTCACTTCTCAAAGGGAAGGCCGTAATTTCTACGGAACCGCTTTTTTGGATAATCTCGGATGCTATCTCCACGGTCAACGGTTCATCCATTTTCGCAGATAAAATGTTTGTCTTTCCCTCTCCGCTTACTGCGTCCGCTACCTTTACAATCAGCGGGATTGTATCAACATCTACGCTGCTGCTCTCAATTTTCAGCTTATAGTTTGCTTCAAAATGACCCGTGCCTCCAGATTCCACAGGTAAGTGAAGAAAATTCCAGACTGCAACTCCAGCCCTTCCGCCTTCGATCCAGACAATCCCTTCGCGCACATGGTGTGATTTGCCGCGAACTGAAAATTGTGATGCCCGAAACTCATTTCGAGCCTTAAGTACGCCTCTGTATTTTTCCGGTGTTTTCGAAGCAGCCTGCCAAACAAAAAATACCTGTATCAAGCTTAAAATTCCCAGAAGAAATGCTGATAAGAACGAAAACCCCACCGCCTTTCCCAGGATGATTTTTATCCTGGAAACGGGTTTTGAGAGGATGCCATAGATTGTTCTGTCTTCTATTTCATAAGGCAATGCGGTAGCTGAAAGAAAAATTATCCCCAAAATACAAAGAAGCGCAACTACCTGAAAAAATACTATAAACGCCATTTTAATTCTTGCGTCAGGCTCATCCGTTGTTGGCATAAAAGGGGAAATGATCACGATAAAGACACCTAGTCCGAATAATACATGAAGTATCTTTTTTCGAATAGCCTCCCGAAACGTATGATTTGCAATGGCTAATATCATCATGGCTTTATGTAAAAGAACGGTTAAGAGCGATGTTGTATAATGTTTATAAACAAATCCTCCAAAGTAGTGGAGGGATGATTAATGGACAGCACACTGCCATTTCTGCTCTTAATAAAAGTATCGACTTCCCGAACAGCATCTGCGGAAAGGTTTTTTACTAAAAATTCGACTACGTCATTTTTGGAAAGCAACTCTTGCACGCTACCCATAATTTGTAAAACACCCTTGTCGAGAATGGCTATCCGGTCGCAAATATTCTGTACATCGGATAACAGGTGCGAGCTGAGGATCACCGTCTTTCCTTGCTTCTTGAATGCAAGTATAAGGTCCTTGATCTCACGGCTTCCAATAGGGTCCAAACCGCTGGTCGGTTCATCCAGTATAATTAATTCAGGGTCGTTTATTATGGCTTGTGCCAGTCCGATCCTGCGAAGCATACCTTTGGAAAATTGATTCAGCGGGCGTTTACGGTAGGGATCCAAACCGACATTTTGTATCAGCCTGTCAATCCGCCCCTTTCTTTCTTTCCCCGGAATATTAAAGAGTTTTCCGTAAAAATCCAGAATTTCTTCTGCAGTGAGGAATTTGTATAAATATGACTCCTCAGGCAGAAAACCTATTTTGCCTTTAATTTTCAAGTCGCTTGATGGATACCCCAGCAACCACGACCTTCCGCTGGTCGGACTCAGGATGCCGAGCAATAATTTTACCGTAGTGGTTTTGCCAGATCCGTTGGGGCCGAGCAATCCGAATATCTCTCCGCGCTCAATGTGCAGATTGAGATCTATTAAGGCTGGGGGTTTTTTGCGCCTCCAAAAATCCTTGTAAATCTTCGTAAGTTTTTCTGTTTTTGCAGCAAAATCACCCAAGCGGTTAAACTTCCCACCTTAAGAAAATATATGGGATAATAAGATGGAACAAATTTTTAATACTGTAATCAAAAATATTTGATATGTCAAACACTATATTTAACCCGAATTACATGTATAAACGGCAATAAAAGGCATTATGAAATGTTTTGTGCGAAACGCAGCGAAACGGACACTTGCGGATAACTTTTAGATTTTTACTCCAGGTGTTTTTTCCCGGTCTTTTGCACAGTCACTGACTGTGCCCTTGATAAGACCGATGGTGTGTGGGATGACATGAAGAACAACTGCCAGGTTTTCGGCGACACCTTTGGGGCTCCCCGGCAGGTTGATGATAAGCGTTTGCTTGTAAATTCCGGCAACTGCCCTGGATCCCATAGCCCGTGGTGTATGCTTGAGGCCTTCCATGCGCATGGCCTCAGCAAAGCCAGGCAATTCTTTTTCTATAACAACCCGTGTTGCTTCCGGGGTGACATCGCGGGGTCCGACACCGGTGCCACCGGTTGTAACGATAATATCCGCGTCTTCTGCAAATGCGTAGAGTTTTTGTATTATAAGGTCCTTTTCGTCAGGAATTACTTCATATTTTGTGATAACAGCCTCAATGTCGTTGAGCATATTGCGAATGACCTCGCCGCTTTTGTCTTCCCTCTCGCCCCGTGAACCTTTATCGCTTAACGTTAATATCGCTGCCCGAATCATATTTAATTCTGCATATCCTTTTTGAGTATCATAATTTCATCGCCCGTCCTGATGGTGCCGCCTGTAAGAATCTCTGCAAAAATACCCTCTCTCGGCATTATACAATCCCCTGCTTTGTAATAGATAGCACAGCGATCGTGACACAGTTTGCCAATCTGGGTCACCCGGATAATGATATCTTTGCCAATTTTTAGAATGGTTCCAACAGGAAGGGATTTTAAATCCATGCCTTCCGTTACGATATTTTCTCCAAAATCACCGTCTTTGATTACGAGCCCCTTTTCCCTCATTATATCGGCACTTTCCCTTGCCAACAGGCTAACCTGGCGGTGCCATTTTCCGGCATGGGCGTCCCCTTCCAGGCCAAATTGCTCGATGAGCCTCCCCGCGCCAATATCCCGTTTCTGAACACCTTTTTTCTCACTCAAACAAACGGCAACAATCTTTCCCATAGCCAAAACCTTCCCAGTGTAACCTCAATCAAAAAAACCTTCTGCCCTCACGAAGTCCCTACAAAAAACAAGAGTTCTGAGTGTAGCAGACACCTTATGCCATGTCAAGCTCTTGGCCGCACTACTCTTGTGGAGGTTTCTGTGCCATCCTCAATTCCGATCTGGTTTTGGAGTATTTGCAGTTGAGGGAGGCAGCGTCGGAATAATAATGGAAGGTTGATCTCCGGTTAAGGTTCGTAGAAATGCAACAATCTTGTTCGTTTCATCATCAGTAAGCGTTATTCCTAGCTGATATTGTGCCATGATGTTCACTGCTTCGCTCAAACTCCATGTGCTTGCATCGTGGAAATAGGGGGCCGTGAGGTCGATATTCCTCAGCAGGGGGACTTTGAACACGTATTTATCTCCCTTGCCTTTTGTTACGTTATATCTACCAAGTGTCTGAGTATCTTTGTCGTAAGGTCTTGCAACTCCAAATTTCTGAAAAGAGGTTCCTCCTACACCAAAACCGTTGTGACAATTTATACAACCTTTATCCTTAAAAAGGGCATATCCTTCCTCTTCCGATTTGGAAATTCTATCGTAGCCTCTGAGCCACAAATCAAGTCGTGAATTTGGCGTGGTCAAAGTCTCTTCGAATGCTGCAATAGAGTCGGCGACATTATCAATGGTAATTTTTTCATCTCCGTAGACTTCTTTAAACCACTGTACATATTCCGGTATCGATTGCAATACGCTCACGGCAAGTTCATGGTTTGAAGCCATTTCCATAGGGTTTGCTATAGGACCTTTTGCCTGCTCTTTCAAGTCCTTTGCGCGGCCATCCCAGAATTGAGCCAGATTGAACTTTGCATTGAGAACGGTAGGGGCGTTTATCGGACCGAACAGCCATTTATGCCCGATAGAACTTGGCAAATTGTCGGCGCCGCCGGTTGAGAGGTTGTGGCAGGAATTGCAACTGATCCAGCCTGATTTTGACAATCTGGGCTCAAAAAACAATTTCTTTCCTAATTCTATCTTTGTACTGTTCCAGTCGAAGCTGATGGGAATTGGTTGGATGGGTTCTTGTGAACGTGCCGCCCCCGCCCCCATACTTTCGCCTCTGCTACCATATCCCATATCAATCAAACCCCCTGCAAGAGAAAATATCGGTTTCGCACAACCGATAACGACAAAAGCCAGAAAACATCTTATCACAGTAAATTTCATTATCTTCATTAGATTTAGCCCCTTTTGCTATCTCATTTTTTGGGGAAATATTTTACTCCTTTGATACCTTTAAAATCAGTGTCTTCAGTCCAGATAACGGCTTCATAGGTTTGAGCGGTTGCGAGAATTATACTATCAGCCATTGGGATTTTATGATGAATACTTACTTTTGCAGCCAGAATAGCGATTTCAGAGGTTAATTCTATAAGAATGCCCTGTTTCATTAAGGCTATGGACTGTAGTGCTTCATCCTCACCTCGTTCGCGCAGGACGACTTTAAAGACCTCATAGAGGCAGATGGCTGGAACTATCAAATTTGTCGTATCATTGAGTGGAACTGAGAAGGCGTCTGCATTGGGTTCATCAGCAAGATACGTAAGCCAGCCGGAAGAATCAACCAGATTCATACCCTGTCCAATTCCCGTTCTATATTGGTATTAATTCCTTTGAGGAAACCTCTCATTTTTTTAATCTTTCGTTCGGGTATTAACTCAATGCGATTGCCATAAACAATAACCTGAACTTTTTGACCCGGAGAGAGTTGAAGTGTTTCTCTTATTTCACGTGGTATAACGATTTGGAATTTAGGGGAAATTATTACAGATTTCATATTTAGCCTCCATCGATATCGTTGTGGTAATACAATATATCAATCGATAGAGAAAGTCAATACGATTTTTTTGGTATCAAGCAAGGGGTCAAATCTTTATTGTTGACAAATAGTTTGTGTCTGATATAATTTTGTAATGGCAAGACCATTACGAATACAATACGAAAATGCATTATATCATGTAACCTGCCGGGGTAACGAGCGAAAGGCAATATTCAAGGATGACTATGATAAGAACGTGTTTCTTGAGTTGTTGAATGACGGGCTGAAAACATATAATATTATCCTGTATTGTTACGTCCTCATGGATAATCATTTCCACCTGCTTTTAGAAACACCTCTTGCTAATCTCAGTGAATTTATGAGATGGTTTAATATTACCTACACATCTCATTACAATAGAAGGCATAAAAGGATTGGCCATTTGTATCAGGGAAGATACAAGAGTATTCTCGTGGAAAAGAGAAGTTATCTGCATATTGTATCCCGCTATATCCATCTAAACCCGGTTAGAACAAAGCAGGAAGGAAAGCTGACGTTGTCAGAAAAGGAGAACTACTTAAGGAACTACAGGTGGAGCAGCCTTTTGGGCTATATCGATGAAACCCGAAGGGGTAGTATTATTGATTATGCCAGGATACTTGAGTCATATGGAGGAGACAACAAAAAAGGAAGGAGATTGTATTGGGAATCACTCTGTAATGATTTATCGACAGGCATCGATATAAAAGAGAAGGTAATTGGAGGAAGCATACTGGGGAGTGATATGTTTATCAACTGGGCAAAAGACACATTTTTACCAGCGAAATCACGTGAGATTCCCGCGGTACAGCGGTTAAAAAAATATACCGCGAAAGATAAAATCATTGATGCCCTCTGCAAAGAGACGAATAAAAGTTTTGATGAAATAAAAAAGGAACGAGGTATAATAAGGCAAATGGCTATGGACTTGTTATATCGGGTTGGTGGACTCAGCGGAACTGAGATAGGAGAAATGATGGGGGTGGACTATAGTACCGTGAGCCAGGGGAGAAAACGATTACGAGAAAATTTGAAAAGAGACAAGCATCTTTCTCAGATTATTAAAAGAGTCGAAGTAGATTTGTCAATGGTAAAGATTTGACCCCTCTGCTGTGACCCCTCTGCTGTTTTCCTTTATCGAACGGGCAGCCGATTTTCTGGTGAGTTACCGGGACGAGCAAACGGGACTGCCCCTTCCCTCGTATGACCTGTGGGAGGAACGGCGCGGCATTTTATCGTTTACCACGGCGACAGTCTATGGCGGACTCGTAGCCGCCGCCAATCTTTCCGACATCTTCCACCACACGGAAAAATCGAAGAGGTATCGGCAAGCGGCGGCAGAGGTCAAGGCCGCGATTGGCCGCCTTCTCTACAGTGAAGAACACGGACGGTTTTTACGGATGATTATCCCGAAAAAGGAGGGCGGCTATGAGATTGACGCGACGATAGACGCCAGCCTGTACGGGATGTTTGCCTTTGGCGTCTACGAACCTGACAACGCCATGGTGCGAAATACCATGAAGGCGATAGAGGACAGGCTGTGGGTCAAGACGAAGACCGGCGGGATCGCCCGGTACGAACGGGATTTTTACCAGCGGGTCGGCGGCGACGACTCGATACCCGGAAATCCCTGGATTATCTGCACGATGTGGCTGGCGCAATACTACATTGCGACGGCAAAGTCCATCGAAGAACTTGAGCGCGTCGTGAACTACCTGCGGTGGGTCGTCTCCCGCGCCCTGCCGTCCGGCGTGCTGGCGGAGCAAATCAACCCTTACACCGGAGAACCCATTTCCGTTTCACCCCTGACGTGGAGCCACGCGGCCGTGGTTCACACGGTGATGGACTATCTCGAAAAACTCCAGGAGTTGCACACCTGCGGGCACTGCGGCAGGTCTATCTTCCGGTATGACCGGGCCGGCAGGCAACAGGTGAAAAACCATTCTCAGACACATTTCGGCGTACCGCCCGACCTGGAACGCGTCCGGTATCTCGAGCTGGCGGATATTAAAAACAACGGCGATTATATTTCCGTAAGCGTTGACCAGCGGCGGTGTGTGGGGTGCGGGATTTGTGTCGGGCATTCGAACGGCGTTATGGACGTGGTTCACGACAAGGCAAAGATCGTCGCCGAAAAGGCGGCGGGCTGGGAGATTAAACCCGGTTTCGAAAAATGCTGCCCGCTGGGGGCGATTACGGTTCAGCGAACAAATAACAAGGCCACGTAACCCGATGCCGGCAACTGATATTTCCCAATTTTTGCCCCCTAAACAACATTGGATGATAAAAGATTGCTTGTATTTTATTTAAAACCAATTATTGGACTCCAAGAAAAATAGATATAATATTATGGGCAATTGAGAGACAAAGCCACCTCATTACGGATTGAATCCGAGTCGGCCACCCTTGTTGGAATGTTGAGGTCGTAATCTCACACAAAACAGTTTAGTCAAGTTATTTGGTTAAAATATAGGAGAAATAAAATGAAAAGGTTTTGGTGGCGATTACAGGTTGCTTGGCTTAACACGCATGGGCTTACGCTCCCTGCTATATTCTTTCGGCCTTTCAGACATCGTATTGAAAACACGCTGAATAGTTACAGAGATTTAATAAAGCATCTCGGCAGGTTCTCGAACATGTGTGATGTCCCTTTTGTTAACTGCCCGTATTTGAGATGAAATTAAAGTCAAGCAGGACGGGTTAAGCCTGTCCTGGGTTTGCGAAGGGCGAAGGGAACCCATCGTCACAATGATTGTGTTGGGTGCGCTTCGCTTTACCCAGCCTACAAAATTGCAATCTCTGCGGTGGCCTTAACCACTTGTTACCACTGGGGCGTGCCTATGTGTGCTTCTGTGCCCACCGCAGATGCAAGGTATCAAGCTTGTAATGATGCAGCACCTGCACCTTGTGTTCGGGGAAGCCGAGGAAGTTGCTGAAGTAGAAGAGGAAGACCAGCAACGTATCCATCTTAATGACAAAGAATCCCTTCACGACCATATATGGGGAAACCAGTGCGGTATAGTGGATGAGGTATTCCCAGGCCAGGACAATGCCAAGTCCCGGCACGCCTACGATAGCAAGGCCGAGGGCAAACAGCATGAGGTTTGTCCGGGTAGTGCGGGAAAGCTTCGCGGTATAGCTTGGATGATTTTCGTTGCCATTTAAGAAGGCATACACCGAATAAAAGGCAAGCCCCGCAAAGGCAACGGCAAGGGCAATGATAGCTAAGCAGTAAAGCAGATTCGATACGTCCGTGTGCCTTGCCAGTAACAACGTGTGTTCGATTCCTACCGTGGCCGCCGAACAGGCAAGCGTTACAAAAAACATGCCTACTTTACGGATATTATAGAAGGTGAGCACGCAGAAACCCACCGCAAGGGCTAGTAATATCTCGTCTTTCGGGTAGAAATGTTTCCAGTTGATAATAAAGGCCGTAACGGTATTCCCGCTACTATCACCGGCACATTCCACACTGAAGAGACGCTTATTGAGAAGGAACATT
>Ga0233425_10006595_pt1 | contig 17084 bp, 11 predicted proteins | sample Watercolumn_Towu_2_FD_181712 | JGI IMG/M metagenome (GOLD analysis project Ga0233425, IMG submission 181712) | Freshwater microbial communities from Lake Towuti, South Sulawesi, Indonesia - Watercolumn_Towuti2014_140_MG | ecosystem: Environmental > Aquatic > Freshwater > Lake | place... | reverse complement strand
CGGTTCAGGCCAGGCCTTTGCCGGCGGAACGGTCTACGCGCTCAAGGGTGGCGGCACCAATGAGTTCTGGACATTCAACACGACCGACGACAAATGGTATGTCGCGACCGAGCTCACTGCCGGGCCCAAGACAGTCAAAGGCGGTGGCGCGCTCACCTATGCCGACAACGACCGCGTGCTGTATGCCTTCCGTGGCAACAACACGTTGGAGTTCTGGCGCTACTGGGCAGATACCCAGGACTCCCGCCCTCTGTTCATCGACCCCGATGAAGGAGTACAGGCCACGCCGGCACCAGGCACCGGCCGCTCCTCGCTGAGCATCGCGCCCAATCCGCTGGTGAACGATGCCACAGTCAGCTACTCCCTGCCCATCCCCGGCAGAGTCAGTCTGAAGCTGTACGACGTCCTAGGCAGACTCGTGCGCACCCTCTCTTGCGGCCATCGACCTGCCGGGGCTTCGAGTTTCGGACTTCGAGCTGCGGATTTCCCGGCAGGTGTCTACCTGCTTCGTCTTGACTCCCCGGACGGACGATTGACCCGGCGATTGGTTGTCGAATAGCGGCGCTGCACCGGACCCACGCAACCATCTGTAACTCCCGGTGGTCTAAACCTTAGTGGCTGTTGTTGATGCGCAATTTCCACTCAGGTCCGGTAATAATCGTTTCGCCGCGATAGTAGTCGCGGCGCGTGTCAGAGCCAACGAAAGGAGTAACAAGATGCGTAAGACCGTAGTGATTGCGCTGGGCGTCGTGCTGATGCTCATCGCCGCTGCCCCGGTACTGGGTCAGCCCGCCTCCGGTATGCCGACTGAAGTGAAGGTGACGGCAACTGCGGGACCGGGCCCGATGGGCATGTGCAAAATGGGCTCAATGCCCCAGATGGCCGAGATGCCCAAGTTGACCAAGAGCCAGCGCAAGCAGTTGTTCGATTTGCACTACAAGTTCTTCAATGAGACTGCCCAGTTCAAGTTCGACCTTGCCGAGAAGCGCCAGGAACTGAATGACCTGTGGGATGCCGACAGCCCGGATGGCAAGGCGATTCTCGCCAAATGGAGCGAGATTGACGCCCTGGAGCTCAAACTGCGCGAGAAGACCGTGGACCACTGCCTCAAGCTCCGCAAGATTACCGGCAAGAAGTGCCCGGGCGGCATGGGCATGGGAATGGGCATGTGCCAGGGAATGGGCATGGGTCAGTGTTCCGGTATGGGTTGCGGGATGATGGGCGACAACATGATGCCCGGCATGGGCGGCATGGGTCAGGGACCGCAGATGATTCGCATCGAGAAGCGGATGGAGTGCCCGGGCAGCATGCCTGAAGGCGGTCAGTAGTTCGTATTGGCAGTTGAAGCGGCAGGGCGCCAGCCCTGCCGCTTTCGCTTGTTGCCGCCTTCGTCAGGACCGAATCATCACCAGCAGCATCTTGAATCGCGCAACCGCTTTCAAGGCATGCGGCTGGTTGGCGGGCATGACAATCATCTCGCCGGCTGCCAGTTGGTGCGGCTTTCCCGCAATTGCGACCTCGGCCTTGCCGTCCAAAACCCAGACCATGGCGTCGAACGGCGCGGTGTGCTCGCTCAGCCCCTCGCCCTGGTCGAATGCAAACAGCGTGACCGTGCCGGTCGGCTTCTGAATCAAGGTCCGGCTGACCACCGAACCGGCCTGGTAGTCCATCAACTCTGCAAGCTGGTAGGCGCGGGTTTCCAGGTTCGGGATGTCGTTCGGCATGCAATCCTGCTTGCCGGCTATTGCAGCAAATCCCGCAGCGGCTCGAACTTGCGCAGGCGAACCGGGTGCCGCAGCTTTTTCAGTGCCTTGGCCTCAATCTGGCGCACCCGCTCCCGCGTGATATTGAATATCTGACCGACCTCTTCCAGCGTGCGGGGATAGCCGTCGCCCAGTCCGAAGCGGAGGCGCAGCACCCGTTCTTCGCGCTTGGAGAGCACTTTCAATGCTTCTTCCAGTTTCTCGCCGAGAATCGAAACCCCGGCCGCCCGTGACGGCGATGCGGTCTTCTCGTCATAGATGAAGTCGCCGATGAAACTGGATTCCTCGTCGTCCACCGGCTTGTCCAGCGAAACCCCGAACTGGGAGATCTTGGCCAGGGCCTGGATCTTCTCTTTCGGTGTCGAAAGCCGCTGGGCAATCTCGGCCAGGGTCGGTTCCCGGCCCTGGGTCTGCACGAACTTGCGCTGGACCTTGGCGACCTTGTTGATGGCGTCAATGATGTGCGCCGGCACCCGGACGGTCCGCGCCTGGTCCGCAATCGCCCGGGTAATGGCCTGTTTTATCCACCAGGTGGCATAGGTTGAGAACTTGAATCCCTTGCGGTAGTTGAACTTCTCGACCGCCTTGATCAATCCGACGTTGCCTTCTTCGAGCAGGTCCGCGAACTCGAGTCCCCGGTTGACATAGCGCTTGGCGATGGAAATCACGAGCCGGACGTTGCCTTCAATCATCCGGTCCCGGGCGGCGATGATCTTGTTCTCCCACTTGTCGATTTCGGTCATCGCCTTGCTCAGTTCCTGCGAACGCCGGCCGAAGAAACGCTCGCACTCCTTCAGTTCCTTCTTCAGGTTGCGGACTTCCTCAACGTCAATCTCCCGCCGGCTCTTGCCCCGGCGCTGGCCCATCTCATGGATGCGCTGGTCCAGGTCAATGGTCTGAATCGCGTAGCGCTTGAACTCCTGGATGAAGTTGTTGATCAGGTGATGCTGGAGTGAAAGCTGCTGGATTCGCTTGTAGAGCTTGTCCTTGCGGCGGAGAATCCGCTTGGTCGGCATGCCGTCCCGGCTCCGCTTGAGCAGCAGCTCCAGCGCGTTCACCTCGCGCTCAATGTGCTTCACCCGGCGCACGAACTTCTGCCGGTCGCGCCAGAGCGCTTTCTTGTCGAACAGGCACTCGAATTCAACGCGCGCCACCTGGTCCAGCGCCCGGCTCCCTTCCTCGACCGCCTTGCACTCTTCAATCAGCTTGCGCACCATCTGCAGCGGTTCGAACAGGTAGCACGTAATCTGACGATAGCCCTCTTCCATCTGCTTGGAGTACTCAATCTCCTCTTCCCGGGTCAAGAGCCCCAGCTTGCTCAATTCCCGGAAATAGGACTTGGTCGGGTCCTCGGAGCGCGGGATAACCGGCTTCCCCCGTTTGATGCTCGGCGCCTCGGGTTCCTCAATCTTGTCGATAACGGCAACGCCCTTGCTCGCCAGCGTGGTGACAATCTCCTCGATGTCGTCGGCATTGATGAAATCCTCGGGCAGCGAATCGCCGATTTCATCGTAGGTTATCCGCTTGTTGCGGAATGCCTTCTCGTAGAGGTCGTCCAGCCACTTACGGTTCCTTCTCATGCCGCTCCTTTCGCTGCCCTGGCGCCGACTGCACCCGGGAATGGTAATTCTCGGTCAATCTATCTTTGACTCCCAACCCGGCCGGGCCGGATTCCCGACCGGCTATTATAATCATGTTATGAGGGCTTTTGCAACTGGTTTTTCTTCAGGTCGTAGTGCTCCTGGCGCAATTTCGCCACCCGGGGGGCATCACCCTGTTCTTCGGCCTGAGCCAGCGCGCGGCAGAGCCATTTGCTGCGCAGGTTGCGGGCCAGCCGTGCAAAATCCTCCGGGGTCGGTCGGCCCGTCACCTGGAACTCCCATGCCGCGATTCGTCGTTTCACTTCCTCGTCGCCCGGCCCGTCAATCAGCGCGACCAGACCGCCGGCCGGCGCGTCGTAGAGCTTCGTCGCCAGTTCTCTCAGAACCGGGTCATCGAAGGTCTCGGGCGGCGCGATGTACCGGGCAATGACCGCGTAGTCCTCGCCTTGCGCGGCCAGCGCCAGCACCTTCTCGGCCATCGTCATCACAGACGCCTGCGCGGCGGGCAGAGGTCGTTGACCCGCACTGCCCGCCTTGTCACTTGTTCTCGGCAGCCGAGCCTGAAGCACCGCCTTTGCCACCAGGAAGACCTCGCTGATACGGTTAAGATACAGTTCGCGCAGCACCGGGTCCGGAATCACCGCGACCAGACCCAGGGTTTCGCGGAGCACGGCGTTCTTCTCGGACACCGTCTGGCTGCGGCGCAGGCTGAGCATGAAGTCCACCACGTCCCGCGCCGCCGCGACGTTCTCCAGGAGCTTGTCCCGGCCGGACTTGCGGATGAAATCATCCGGGTCGAGTCCTTCCGGAAGCAGCGCCACCCCCGGCTCGAAACCGGCCTTGAGCAGGACTTCCAGGGCCCGGCGCGCCGCAGTTCGGCCCGCGCTGTCGCCGTCAAAGAGCACTCGTACCTGCGTGTTGAACCGCTTGAGGAGCAGCGCCTGCTCGAATGTGAATGCCGTGCCGAGCGGCGCCACGACATTGTTGATGCTCCGGTTGACCAGCGCCAGCAGGTCGAAATTGCCTTCGACCAGAATCGGGGTTTCGTTGCGCAGGTAGTTCTTGGCCTGGAACAGCCCGTACAGACTGTCGCTCTTGCGGAAGACCTCGGTCTCGGTCGAGTTCAGGTACTTCGGTTCGGCATCGTCCAGCACCCGGCCCGAAAAGCCGATGACCCGGCCCGAGAGCGACATGATGGGACACATCACCCGGGCAAAGAAGTAGTCTGAAACGCCGCGCTCGCGCTGCGCGAGCAGTCCGGCCTTGAGCAGGATTTCGTCGTTGAAACCCTGGCGGTTCGCCTGGGCCTTGAGCGTATTGCCGCCCGGGGCATAGCCCAGCCGGAACCGGGCCACCGTCTCATCCTTCATTCCCCGGCGCAGTAGATAGTTCACCGCCACTGAGTACTTCGCCAGTTGCTGGGTGAAGAACGTCGCGGCGAACTCGCAGGCGTCGTACAGCGGCTGGTGCTTGACGTCAATGCGTTCGAGTTCAATCTTGATGCCCAGCCGCTCCGCAAGTTGCTTCACCGCTTCCGGGAAACTCAGTTTCTCATACTGCATGACAAACGTAATCGCACTACCCCCGACGCCGCAACCGAAGCAGTGATAGACCTGGCGCTCGGGCGAAACGTAGAACGACGGCGACTTGTCCGGGTGGAAAGGGCAGACCCCGCGCCAGTACTTGCCGACTTTCTTCAGCGGCAGGCACTTGCCGACCAGCTCGACGATGTCAGTCCCCTGCCGGACCTTGTCTACCGTCTCGCGCTTAATCATGAAGCATCAGTCCCATGGGACCCATCCGTCCTATCTTAGCGTGACGAATGTCACGCCGTTGCCGCCTTCGTTCGGCTCACCGGCCCTGAACCGGTTCACACGCTTGTCCTTGCGCAGCATCTCCCAGAGCACGGTGCGCAGCACGCCCGTGCCCTTGCCATGGATGACCGAAAGCTCACGGGCATCCGCCATCTCGGCGCGGTCCAGGAATCGGGCAACCGCCTCGCGGGCCGCGTCTGCGGTCATGCCCAAGAGTGTGAGATGCGCGTCGAACTCCTCGAGTTCTGCCGGCGACACGGGCACCGGCTCGGTCGCAACCCGGCTCAGCACGTCCAGATCGCGGAGGTTCAGCTTCATCCGGACATTGCCGAAGGTCACGGTCGCCTCCGCGCCCTCGATATCAACAACCGTGCCCTGGCGGGCGAACGTCCGGGAATGAACGTAGTCGCCGATGCGGAGCGGCGCAGAATTCGCAGAATCGCCTGCGGCTCGCAGAATCGCTGCGCTCGCTGAAGGGGCGGCCCTTGCGCCATCTGCGTCTCTTCTGCGTCCTTTCTGCGTCTTTTCTGCATCTTCGCTGCGTTCCTTCTTTGATTCCGGCGCTTCCAGACTCGCTTCCACGTAGTTCTTTGCCGCCTTTATCGCCTCATGGCTTGCCTGTTCGTCGCGGATGCGCCGCACCAGGTTCTCGATATCACGCCGGGTCTGTTTCAACATTGTCTCGCGCTCGGCTTGGACTCGCCGGCGCTCGGCCTTCTCGAAGTCCTGCAGACCGGCCGCCTTCGCTTCCCATTCCTGGCGCCGGGCGGTCGCCTGCGTCAATTCCTTTTCCAGCTTGAGACGGTTGAGACTCACCTGCTCCTTCTCGGCCGTGAGTTCCTGGAGTCGTTCCGAGACCCGAAGCCAGTCCTGGTTCAACAGGCTCCGCGCCCGCTGCAGCAGGTCCGCCGGAAAACCCAGGCTCCGGGAAATCTCCAGCGCGCTCGACTCGCCGGGCACACCCATCATCAAACGATAGGTCGGCTTATCCCGGTACTCCATCGCGGCATTGGCCATGCCCGTAGTGTCCTGAACAAACGCCTTCAGCGGTCCGAGGTGACTGGTCGCGATGGTCACCGCGCCCTGCTCTTTCAGCCGCTCAAGCACCGCCACCGCCAGTGCCGAACCTTCTTCGGGCGAGGTCGAGCCGCCGATTTCGTCCAGCAGGACCAGACTCGACCGGCCGGCCTGTTCCAGAATCTGCCGGGTTCGCAGCAGATGCGCGGAGAATGACGACAGGTCGCCTTCCAGCGACTGTTCGTCGCCGATGTCGGCAAAGACCTTCTCAAACAACGGCAGTTCGGTTCCTTCTGCGGCCGGCAAAAATAGACCTGAACTCAGCAGAAGCGCAAACAGCCCCAGTGTCTTCATGGCCACCGTCTTGCCGCCGGCATTCGGGCCCGAAATCACAACCACGCCACAGTCGTCCGGCAGCACGAAGCTGAGCGGAACCACGCCGCCTTTCTTGATTTGCAGCAGCGGGTGGCGGGCATTGACCAGTTGGACCGAACTCCGTTCCCCGGATCGGGGACGCACGGCATCGAACTTGACCGCAAACCGCTTCTTCGCCACCAGCAGGTCGAGACGACTCACGCCCTGGAGCGCGGCCGTAAGTTCCCCCGCCTCGGCGTGGAGCGCGGCGGTGATGCGGCGCAGCACGCGCTGAATCTCCTCCTGCTCAGCGCTGTGCAGCCGGGTGAACTCGTTCTGCTCGGCCAGCACGCTCAGCGGCTCGACAAAAAGGGTGTGGCCGCTGTCCGACGTATCGTGCAATACGGCATCCAGCCGGTTCCGGGCTTCCGCCTTCAAGGGTAACACAAAGCGCCCGCTCCGAATGCTCACGCTCTGCCCCTGAAACAACTCCGGGTCAGCGGCAACTATTGACTCCATGTTCTTCATGATTTCCCGGCGCATCCGGCGCAGGCGAATCCGCAGCCGGTTCAGTTCCGGGCTGGCATCGTCCTTCACTTCGCCGGTCGGGGCCACGGCTTGGTCAATCTGCCGGACCAGCGGGTCGAAACTGCGCACCGCGGCGCACTCCCGTCCAGTCAAGGTCAGCTTTGTCTTTCGTTTCACCAGGTAGTCGTGGACCCTGCCCATTCCTTCCAGCGCCGCGCGCACGGCCAGCAGTTCCTCCGGTCCCAGAATGCCCTCCTGCTGGCGGTCAGCGGCGAGTAGCGGTCCGATATCGCGCACCTGCCCCAGCGGCGGGTCATCACCGGTCTGAAGCAATTCCTCGGTCAGCCGGAACTCGTGCTCCACTGCGGCGCGGTCCAGACCCGGCTGCAGCCGTTCGGCGGCCTGCCGCCCCATCTCGGTCAAAGCCAGCCCGGCCAGCACTTCCCGCACGCGCGGGAAGTCCAGCACGGTCAGAGTGTGTTCGTCCATGAATCTAGTGACCACTCATAGTGACCGAGTGGCCCGGTGACCAGGCGGTCGAGTGACCTTCACTGGACCACTGGACCACACGGCCGCTTGACCACTCAGTTCGAACTAAGCTTGTTCCTGTGACCGGCGCCACGCGCGCCGGCGTGCCTCGGCCTGTTTTCGCTTCTTCTTGACGCTGGGTTTCTCGAAGTACTCGTGCCGCTTCAGGTCCCGGAGAATGCCCGCCTTCTCACAGGCGCGACGGAAACGGCGAATGAAACTCTCGTACGGTTCGCCTTCCTTGACAGTAATACCTGCCATGAATCAATAAGCACCTCCTTTCGAATGACGATTGACGGCTTACGAATGACGACTGATTGTTCGCCATTCGACATTCGTAGTTCGCAATTCGTCCGGATATCATAGTTCCTTCAGTTCATATAATAGCAGTGCCAGACCGGCGATGCAAGCGGTTTCGGCGCGCAGCCGCCGGGGACCGAGCGAGAACGTGCGGAAGCCGTGCGCCTGTGCCGCGACGACCTCGGTCTCGCTGAACCCGCCCTCCGGGCCGATGACCAGCGCCACCCGCCGGGGATTGGCCGCGAGCACCTCGCGCAGTCGAATCCGCTTCTCATCTTCATAGGCCAGCAGTCTCACGTCGAAATAGCTGCTCTCTTTGAGGAATTGCTCCAGCTCCTGAACCGGTTGGATGCGGGGCAGCATCGTCCGGGTCGAGGACTTCAGCGCCGACACGGCCAGGTGGCGGAACCGCTGGAGCCGGGCCGGCGTCAATCGGGCAATCGTGCGCATCGTGACCAGCGGTACAATCCGGCTCACCCCGAGCTCGGTCGCCATCTCGACCATCGCGTCCATCTTCGTGCCTTTGGTGATGCCCGCCGCCAGAGTGACCTCGGCCACGGTCTCCCGGGCCCGGCGGGTCTGGCTCATGACCTCGGCCCGCAACTCACCCCGGCCGATCTTCGTGATCACGCAGCGATACTCGTTTCCCTCGCCATCCACAACCTGTATGCGGTCGCCGGCCTTGTGCCGCAGTACCCGGATGATATGGCGCGCCTCTTCCGTGCCCAGCGTCACCTGATTGCCCTCGATGTTCTCCGGCAATGTGTAGAAGACTTCCACCGTCACATCCTGATTGACCACGACCCGTGTGGCTCGGCGTCCGAAATCCGGGACCCGCGATTCTGCATTCTGCATTCTGCATTCTGCATTCTGAAATCTCCTACTTCGCCTTCCTCGGCTCCGGCTGTTCATCGCCCTGCGCCCTGACCAGTTCCCGGTACAGTTCCTTTTCCCGGTTCGACAACCGTTCCGGAACCTGAATCACAACTCGAATCAACTCATCGCCCCGCCCGCCGTCCAGGTGCTTGATGCCCGCGCTGCGCAGGCGAATCAACTGGCCGTGCTGAATCCCGGCCGGGACCTTCACCTTCTTCGTTCCCTCCAGCGTGGGAACGTCAATCTCGCTGCCCAACGCGGCCCGCGCCGGGGAGATTGGCAGTTCGATGATGATATCATCGCCGACTCGCGTGAAGAGGGCGTCTTCCTTCTCTTCGAACTCCAGTCGGACGTCCCCGCCGCCGCCCGGCCCCCAGTGTCCTTCGTCGTGAATCGGCATGAAGTTCTCGGCCGACACGCCGGCCGGAATCCGCGCCTTCAGCACCCGCTCGCGCCGGACCCGCCCCTCGCCATTGCAGGTCGAGCACGCAACCTTGACGACCTCGCCCGAGCCGCGACAGCGCGGGCACGCGGTCACCTGAACCATCTGGCCGAACACACTGCGCGCGACGGTCTGGACCTGGCCGTGGCCCCGACACTGCGGACAGGTCATCACGTCCTTGCCGCCTCGGCCGTTGCAGGTCGTGCACTTCTCGAATCGGGAGAAGCGCAGCTCCTTCTCGGTGCCCAGCGCAATCTCCTCGAGCGACAGGCGCAGGCGAATATGGATGTCTCGACCCCGGGATGGCCCGCCCCGCCCTCGTCCGCCGCCGCCGAACAGCAGGTCAAACAACCCGCCGCCCTGGCCTTCGCCGGACCCGCCGGAAAAGATGTCGCCGAAGATGTCGCGCAGGTCGCTGGTGTGGGTGAAGTCGCGCCGGAAGTCGAATCCGCCCGGCCCGAAATTGCGGTTCGCCGCTTCATGGCCATACTGGTCATAGAGCTGGCGCTTTTTCGGGTCGGACAGCACCTCGTACGCCTCAGAGAGCTCCTTGAACTTCTCCTCTGCCGCCTTCCGGTCGGTCGGGTTCATATCCGGATGATATTCCTTCGCGAGCTTGCGGTACGCGGACTTCACCTCGTCCACGCCGGCGGTCTTGGAAATGCCCAAGACTTCATAGTAGTCGCGCTTTGTGGCAGCCATTCGCTCCTATGATAGCAGGCGCGCCGGCAATATCAAGCTGCGCTCAACAGAGCTTCGTGCAGTCATGTGGTCAAGACAAGTTCAAAGTCCAGACTCCAAGACCCAAATCAAGTTCAAAGGTCAAACACCAAACCCGGCCAGTACTGCACCGGCCGGTCTGGGACTTGGTTCGTTGCTTTGAACTCTGGATCTTGAGCTTCGGACGTTCCTGAGCTACTTCTTGTCTTCTCCGTCGTAGACCTTGTAGTCCGGGTCGACCTTCTTGTCGCCGGCTGCGCCCTCGGCCCCGCCGGTCGCGCCCTGGCTGCCGCCCGGCGTCCCGCCGGCGGCCCCGGCCCGCTTGTACGCGGCTTCCGCGACCTTCTCGAATGCGCGCTGGAGTTCCTCCATCGCCTTCTGCATGCCTGCGACGTCGTCGCCGCGCATCGCGGACTTGAGCGTTTCAACCGCCGCCTCAATCGGCTTCCGGTCATCTGCCGCAAGCTTGTCGCCGAGTTCCTTCAGTGACTTGTTCACCGAATGAATCAGCGCATCCGCCCGGTTCCGAGTGTCGACCGTCTCCCGCTTCTTGTGGTCTTCCGCGGTGTGCGCCTCAGCGTCCTTCACCATCCGGTCCACTTCATCTTTGGCCAGACCTGACGAAGCCGTGATCTTGATGCTCTGCTCTTTCTGGGTGTCGAGGTCCTTGGCCGTCACGTGCAGAATGCCATCGGCGTCAATGTCGAATGTAACTTCAATCTGGGGCGTGCCGCGCGGAGCCGGCCGGATTCCGCCCAGCTCGAAGTGACCCAGGGTCCGGTTGTCGCCCGCCATTTCGCGTTCGCCCTGAAGGACGTGGACGGTCACCGCCGGCTGGCTGTCTTCGGCGGTCGTGAACTTCTGGCTCTTACGCGTCGGAATCGTCGTGTTCCGCTCGATGATCTTCGTCATCACTCCGCCCAGCGTCTCGATACCGAGCGAAAGCGGCGTCACGTCGAGCAGAACGATATCCTTGACCTCGCCCGCCAGCACCGCGCCCTGGATTGCCGCGCCGACCGCCACGACCTCGTCCGGGTTGCTGCTCTTGTTCAGCTCCTTGCCGAAGAACTCGCGCACGACCTGCTGCACCCGGGGCATCCGGGTCTGGCCGCCGACCATGATGATTTCATCAATCTGGCTCGGCGCCAGCTTGGCGTCTTCGAGCGCGCGCTTCACCGGACCAAGCGTCCCGGTCACCAGGTCCTCGACCAATGCCTCGAGCTTGGCCCGGGTCAGCTTGAGCTCCAGATGCAGCGGTCCCTTCTGCGGGTCCGAGCCGATGAACGGCAGGCTGATGGTCGTTTCCATTGAGGATGAGAGTTCGCACTTTGCCTTCTCCGCCGCCTCGCGACAACGCTGCAGCGCGGTCCGGTCCTTGCTCAGGTCAATGCCCTGTTCCTTCTTGAACTCATCCAGAATCCACTCCATCACGCGAACATCGAAGTCATCGCCGCCCAGATGGGTATTGCCGTTGGTCGAGTGAACCTCGAATACGCCCTCGCCAATCTCCAGAATCGAGATGTCGAACGTTCCGCCGCCCAGGTCATAGACCGCGATCTTTTCGGCCTTCTTCTTGTCCAGGCCATAGGCCAGCGAGGCCGCGGTCGGCTCATTTATGATACGCAGGACTTCCAGCCCGGCAATCTTGCCCGCGTCCTTGGTCGCCTGGCGCTGGGAATCGTTGAAATAGGCCGGCACCGTGATGACCGCCTTGGTCACGGCTTCGCCCAGGTGCGCCTCGGCGGCCTTCTTCAAGTACTGGAGAATCATCGCCGAGACTTCGGGCGGCGAATAGTCGTGGTCCGCAACCTTGACCCAGGCGTCGCCGTTGGACGCTTCCACGACTTTGTATGGGACCCGCTTAGTTTCCTCGCCCACTTCCCCGAATCGGCGGCCCATGAAGCGCTTGATGGAGTAGACCGTGCTCTCCGGGTTGATGATTGCCTGGCGCCGCGCCAGCGTACCCACCAGCCGCTCTTTGCCGAATGCCACGACCGAAGGCGTGATCCGCCCCCCCTCCGGATTGGGTATGACGACCGGCTGCCCACGCTCCATCACTGCGACGCAGGAAAAAGTCGTACCAAGGTCAATTCCGATTACCTTCGACATGCAGTTCCTCCTCTGATGATTCTCATAACCTATAGACTCAGGACTGGCCGTCCGGGGTTTTCGCCGCCGGCTCGTCCGGACTCTCACTTCTATCTTCTGCCTTCTGACTGCTGACTTCCGGGTCAGGGCAGCCCTTTGACACCATCACCATCGCCGGACGCAGCACCCTGCCCTTGTAGACATAGCCCCGTGCCGTCTCGGCGACAACCGTCTGCTCCGGGTGTTCTGCCGTCTCGACCGACCCGACGGCCTCGCCCCGCCGGGGGTCGAAGGGCTCGCCGACACAGGAGTAGCTCTCGAATCCGAGCCGGGCAAGAATCTCCACCAACTGACAGTGAATCAGGCGCAGTCCCTTCCTTATCCCCTGGTCCCCGGCCCCTGACCCCTGCCCCCCGTCCGCCTCTGCCGCCTGCAAGGCGCGCTGAAAGTTGTCGAGCACCGGCACCAGTTCCTGCAACAGCCGTTCGTTGGCGAACTCCCGGAAATCGTCCAGCTCCTTTTCCTTCCGGCGCCGGAAGTTGTCGAACTCGGCCAGTGAACGGACGTATTCGTTCTTCAGCCGGGCAATGTCGCTCTGCAGCCGGTCAAACTCCGCCTTCAGCGAAGTTACGGGACCGACTCGTTTGGACTTCGATTCGTTCAGGTGTTCTTGTTTCAACTCTTGTGCTCCAGTTCGACCTGCATCATTTGCACCATCCGCAGCACGACACAGGACCGGCAGAAGACGGTCGCTATATAGACTACCGGGCCAGGGATGGCGGATTCGGTTTTCTGCAGTCGGCCTGTTGCCCCCATCGCCAGGGAGCCAATTGCGCCGAGACGTCCCGAATCTGCTATCTGACTCAGGAGAAGTCAGTTAGGGGCTGACTGAAAACTGACCTGACCGGCATTGACACCATGCGGCCAGTTGCTATATTTATTGCGGACAAGGATTGCCACGCACAGTAGCAGTGATTGAACCCGTAACCGGTTCGGAATGGAGCGCGTGGACAAGGCATTCCGCGTCCGAGAGAGAGTGCTGCCGGCCCTGGTTGGCGGCAGAGAGACAAAGGAGGAGAGAAGATGCGTAGGACTTTCACTGTATCATGCACGTTCGCGCTGCTGGCGACCGCAGCCTGGGCACAGACGCCCATGCCCGTACTCCTGAAGTATCCCCGCTTTGTCGCCCCGCTAGCGACTGCCGGCACGCCCGGCACGGGCACTCCTTTCGCGGTCCTGGTCGGCGTGTACAATCGAGCCGACACGGCGTTTCCCTACGCCCCCCGGCTTGTCACCGGAACAACCTCAACCGGCAGGCAGCTGTTCTGGATAGACTCTACCAGCGAAGCTCCCGCGGCCCGCAACACATGGCAGGGCGACGGATACGCGTATGCGAATCGCCCGCTCCTGCGTTCAGGCGGCAATGCGGCTGATACGGTGAGAATCTGGACGGCAGCGAAATGCGTCTCCAACCCTGTTGGCCCGTATGAAGGAGACACTATCTCTTTCCGAGTCCGGCTCAAGGGCGGACCTACGAACTACGACTCCCCGCGCGACACAATTCGCGTAATGAACATGACCGCCACGAGTGGTATCGGCGGCTGGCTCGGCGGGCACATCTACCAGTCCAGCGGCGGCCCCAAGCTGTCGAACTACGTCATCCTGGCCTACCGCAACGACACCATCGTCGGTTCGGGTATCAGCGAGGACAATCTCATCAATGAGGCGTTTCCGAACGATTCCGGCTATTTCCTGATTGCGGTCCGCGCCGGCACGATTGACTCGCTCCGGGTCTGCGCCCGGACCAACTTCACCAGCACCAGCATGCCCTGGACCGTCGTCAGTCCGCCCTGGACCGTCAATCCGGGCGACACGACCTGGACCGACAACCCTCCCATCTACCCGTCCATCACCGGCATTACCCTGACGCCCCAGTTCCCGCTGATCGGCGAACCGATTCTGGTCTCAGCGCAGATCTCGGTCTCGAGCGGCAGCATCGTTGCCGACAGCATCCGCTATGCCTTCAACGACACCAGCGCCGGCTACTCCCGCGCCTATCACGACAGCGCGCCGGGCGGCACTTACTGGTACACGCTCTCCCCGCTGCCGTCCGACACCGTGGTCTGGTATCACATCGTCGCCTACAGCGACCTCGGCCTGAGGACCGTCTCGCCCGCCATGGCCTGCACGATTCCGCCGTACCATTCGATCTACCAGATCCAGTACAACGTCGGTTCCGACAGTTCGCCCGACGTCAATCGCTACGTCCAGACCGCCGGCATCGTCACCGGCGTCATCTCGCAGCGCAAGTTCTTCATCGGTGATGCGGCAGGCGGCCCGTGGCACGGGCTCTACTGCTATCAGCGCGGCGACACGACTGTCACCCCGGTGCACCCGGGCGACAGCCTCATGTTCCTCGCCCGGGTTCTGGAGTTCTCCAAGGTCACCGAGTTGGACTACTATCGCCGCCTGTACAACTACGGCGGCGGGCATCGTTGCGACACAACCCGGCTCACGCTAGCCGGCTACAAGTCTGCCGCGGAATCCTATGAAGGCGTGCTCCTGCGGTTCGATACCCTGCACTTCGTCAATCCGTCCGGCAACTTCATCAGCAACGGAACCTACCTGGCCTACAACGCCGCCGGCAGCGATACCGCGACGGTCTTCGTCACTTCCGGCTGCGTCCTCATCGGCACGCCGGTTCCCCAGGACTGGTTCAATCTGGTCTGCAACGGCTACCAGTACAACGCTACGCGCGAACTCCAGCCCAGGGTCCCTTCCGACATCATCCCCATCCGGCCCGACATCACCGCGCAGGCGATTCTCGCCCCGCTCGCGCCGCTGGCCGCAGGCGACACCGTGCATCCCGAGGTTCTGGTCAAGAACCTGAGTCTCGTCAACAGCTCGACGAACGTGCCCGTGACTTTTGACATCGGTGGCGCATGGACCCAGACGGTTACGCTCGGCATCCTGGCCCCGGGCCAAGAGTCAGCGGTAACGTTCCCGCGCTGGACCGCCAACCCGCCCGGGACGTTCAACATGACCGCCTGGGTCGGATACCCATTTGACCCCAACCGAGACAACGACACCGTAGGGCCGGTTCCGATTGAAGTCCGCGCCTTCGACCCGGGCATTGTCGCCATCGTGGCGCCGACCGGTGTGATGGACACCGGCGTCGCAATCGCGCCCAGTGCCCTGCTGAAGAACTTCGGCACAATCAGCGGGACCTTCACGACCTGGTTCTTCATGGACTCAGCCGGACAGCGATTCTACACCGACCAGTACATTGCCACGCTTGGTGCCGGCGAAACGCTGACTCACGGCTATCTTGCCTGGGTCAAGCCGCACCCGACCGGCAGCTACGCCGTGCGCTGCTCGACCTGGTCCGCGCTAGACGTCAATCCCGCAAACAATACGGCTGGTGAAACGTTCACGCTGGTCATCATTCCGGCGGCGCCGGTCTTGACTTCACCGGCCGACGGCAGCGTAACAACGACAAACCCACCGCTCTTCGATTGGGAACCGTCGGACGGGGCAATCCGCTATCACATCCAGGTCGCGGACAATCCCCTGTTCAACTCACCGGCACTCGACGACAGCACGATTGCGGGCAACAGCTACCTGCCCGCCGGCGGCCTGCCGGTCGGGACCTACTACTGGCACGTGCGCGCGACCGCCGGCGCAACCTGGAGCGAGTGGGCTCCTGCCTGGAGCTTCAGCCTGACCGCACCGCCGGCGCCCGTGTGGACTTCTATGTCTCCGTTGCCCCCGGGCGGCAAAGGCAAGAACGTCAAGGACGGCGGCGCCCTGGCCTATGCCGAAGGCAAAGCCGACAGCAACTTTGTCTATGCCTTCAAGGGCAACGGCACCTACGAATTCTACCGCTACCACACTACGGGTAACACCTGGCTGGCACGCGAGTCCATCCCGGCCCTGAACCGGCTCTCCAAAAAGAAGGCGGTGAAGAAAGGCTCATCGCTCGCCGTGGTGCGCCGGAAGATGGGCGGCAGCCCGCCTGAATGGCAGACCGCAGTCTATGCCACCAAGGGCAACAACACCCTTGACTTCTGGCAGTACGACCCGAACGGCGGCGGCTGGACCCAGAAGACCGACGTCCCGACCGGAACCAAGAACGTGAAGGAAGGGGCCGGTGCGGTACACGTCAAAATCCACTACCCTGGACCCGATGCCGACACCAACTATGTCTACTTCCTGAAGGGTTCTGGCACATTCGAGTTCCACCGCTACAACACCGAAGTCGACGCCTGGACCACCATGACTCCTGCGCCGGGTGGGTTGTCCACCAAACCGTACAAGAACGGCTCCTCAATCTGCTACGACGGCAGTGATACCATCTACTGCCTGAAGGGCTCCTACAACGAGTTCGCAGCCTACAGCGTCAGTGGCAACAACTGGGTCACCAAAGACCCATTGCCGCTGATTGCTCCGCCCGGGACCAAGAAGAAGAAGGTCAAGGACGGTTCGGGCATGGCCTTTGCCGGCGGCACGGTCTACGCGCTCAAGGGTGGCGGCACCAATGAGTTTTGGACATTCAACACCACCGACGACAAGTGGTACACCGCAACCGAGCTGACTGCCGGGGTCAAGAAGGTGAAGGCCGGCGGCGCCTTGACGGCCGCCGGGGATGTCAACGCGCTGTTTGCGTTCCGCGGCAACAACACGCTGGAGTTCTACAAGTTCGGACCGGTCGTGTTCAGCGCGTTCAGCGCGCCGAATACTCCGAAGAGCGTGATGAGCGCCGGGGTCGAGGTCGTCAGCCGCTACAAGCTGCAGGTGACACCGAACCCGTTTGTCCGGGTCGCCAATGTCAGTTACGCCGTACCGAAGTCAGGCAATGTCAGCCTGAGCCTGTACGACGTGACCGGCAAACTGGTGACGACACTGGCCAATGGCTACACAACGGCCGGCAATCATAGCGCACTGGTCAACGCCGAGAAGCTTGCGAGTGGCATCTACCTCCTCAAGTTCGAAAGCGACAACTACACCACGACCAGCAAACTCACAATCGAATAGACAAAGCGCTGAGGTGACA
>Ga0233425_10006594_pt1 | contig 17089 bp, 15 predicted proteins | sample Watercolumn_Towu_2_FD_181712 | JGI IMG/M metagenome (GOLD analysis project Ga0233425, IMG submission 181712) | Freshwater microbial communities from Lake Towuti, South Sulawesi, Indonesia - Watercolumn_Towuti2014_140_MG | ecosystem: Environmental > Aquatic > Freshwater > Lake | place... | reverse complement strand
AAGTAGAAGGACCGGTAGAACGACACACGGCCGGCGAGGGTGTGCCGCTCGGTGGCCACGGCGCGGAGCGTCCCGTCGGCCTGGAAGACGAGGCCGAACGACGGGAAGCGCTCGAGCGACTCCGGCGCCAGGGTCGGGTTGCTGTCGAACTGGGTCGAGATGGCCGCCCTGCCGGTGAACGTCCGGGTCTCGATGCCCTCCGACCGCAGCGAGATCTCCACGATCCGCCGCGCCGCGTCCGTGACGGGCTCGTCGAGGTGCGAGCGCGCCACGGGCTCGAGCACGCGGCGCGCCTCGGCGAGGTCGCCGTCCCGAGCGGTGCAGACCCCGAGCATGTAGCGCGACCGCGACCCCAGGTCGGGGTCGAGCCGCCGCGAGGCGTCGAGGTGCCGCGCCGCGAGGTCGCAGTCCCCCATCCGAACGAGCGCGAAGCCGAGGAGGAACCGGGCACGCGACGAGTCCGGGCTCGCCTGGACGACACCGTCGAGGATCCGGGCGGCGAAAGCGTCGTTGCCCCACTCGATGAACGCCTGCGCGAGGTCGATCCTGACGTCCTCCGCGTCCGGGTGGGCGTCCGAGACCTGGGCCAGGACATCCGTCGCGTCCTCGTACTCCCCGAGCGCCATGAGCGCGCGGCCCAGGTAGTGACCGGCCGCGAGGTGATCGGGGTCGTCGACCAGCACCTCGCGGAACCGCTGGACCGCGGTCTCGTAGTCGCCGGTCGAGAAGGCGACGACCCCTGAGGCGAAGGCGATCTCAGGGCCGGACTGGGCGCTCGCCGGCGCCGCGTCCAGCCACGTGACGGCCGCGAGCGCCACGCCCACGGCACAGACCCTCGCCCTCAGCTCAACCAGAGCTCGTCTCCTCACATGAAGTCCGTCAGGAGCTCGACGAGGTGGTCGTGGTCCTCGTCCTCCGCGGGGTACGACCCCGACTCGGCGTGCGCCACGAGCCCGGACCGATCCACGACGAACAGGTCGTAGCTCGCCGCGTCCCAGAGGCTGAAGACGTCGGCTTCCTCGGTGTCCTGGAGCACCGGGAGCGCGTACTCCTCGAGATCGACAATCGAGCCCTGCTCCCCGACCCGGTTGATCACGAGGACCGTGAGATCGTCGAAACCCAATGTCGCCATCTCGGCCTGGAGGTCATCGAGGGCGGCGACCTGCCGCCGGCAGACCCCTCACCCGAGCCCGGCGAAGTACACCAGCACGACCCGCCCGTGGAAATCGGACAGGCTCATCGTCTCGCCGAAGGTCGGCGAGGCCGGGTTCTCGTCCACGAGCGTGAAGTCGGGAGCGATGGGCACGCAGTGGCCGCTGACGCAGTCGGCGCTGGCCCCCTCGCAGTCGGCGACCTCGAGGCACTCCACGCACCGATACTCCGGGATCGAGCAGTACGGGCGCTCGTCGGAGCAGTACTGCGTGGAGGTCTCGTCGCACTCCTTCCGGCACACACCGTCGGTGAAGCACCTCTCCGGCGACGCGCAGTCGGCGTCGGACAGGCAGCCCGAGTCGACCAGGCAGGAGAGCGCCGAGACCGTCGCGGCCGCGCCGAGCATCAGGAGCAGAAGCAGCTTGTTCATCAGCCCCTCGTGCACCAGAGAGAATAATAGACGATGCGGGACACGGAGACCAACCGGTGCGGGTGATCGGGCGGCCCTTCAGCCCTGCCCTTCCTTCTCGAGGTACCGGAAGATGGTCCTGGGGTCCACGCCGAGGTCGCGCGCGGTCTTGGTGCGGTTCCCGCCGTTACGCTCGAGGACCTCCTGCACGTAGCGCTGCTGGAACTCCTCCTTGGCGTCGGCGAGGCTCATCACGGGCTTGAGGGTCTCCGGCAGCAGCTCGAGGTCGTCGGGGCCGATCATGCTCTTGTCGCAGAGCACGATGGCCTTCTTGATGCGGTTCTCGAGCTGCCGGATGTTCCCGGGCCAGTCGTACTTCCGCATGGCGATGACGGCGTTCGGCGTGAACCCCTTGACCCGTCCCCCGTACTCCCCGCTGTACTTCTGCAAGAGGAACCGGGCGATCAGCATGATGTCGTCGCCCCGCTCGCGGAGCGACGGCAGCACGATGCCCACGACGTTGAGGCGGTAGTAGAGGTCCTCGCGGAACCGGCCGGCCTTCACTTCCTCGTCGAGGTGCTTGTTCGTGGCCGCGAGCACGCGGATGTCCACGGTCTCGGGCCGGGTCTCGCCGATCTTGACGACCTGCTTCTCCTGGAGCACCCGCAGGAGCTTCACCTGGAGGTTGAGGGGCAGCTCGCCGATCTCGTCGAGGAAGATGGTCCCCTTGTTGGCGACCTGGAACTTGCCGGGCCTGGTGGCCACGGCACCCGTGAAGGACCCCCGGACGTGGCCGAAGAGCTCGCTCTCCATCAGCGACTCCGGGATGGCGCCGCAGTTGATGGTGACGAACGGTCCCTTCGCCCTGTGCGATCGCGTGTGGATCTCGAGGGCGATCAGCTCCTTGCCCGTACCCGTCTCGCCGCTGATGAGGACCGAGATGTCGGTGGCCGCGACCTTGCTCACTCGCCGGAACACCTCCAGCATCGACGGACAGGAGCCGATGATCTCGCCGAACCTCCGCTCCTCGAGCTCCTTCTTGAGCGAGGCGCTCTCGAGCTTCAGGGCGTCCACGAGCAGCGCGTTCTGGACGATGAGCGACGCCTGCGCCGCGAAGACCGTCAGCAAGTCGAGCGCTTGTTGGTCGAACAGGCTGACCACGTTGTCGTTGCCAACGTAGATGATGCCGAGGACGTTGCCCTGCTCGAGGAGCGGGACGCACATCACCGACGTGAGCTGCAGGTTCATGACCGACTCGCTGGACGCGAATGTGGCGTCGTTGAGCGCGTCCGAGACGATCAGCGGGCGCCGCTGCTCGACCACGCGCCGGAGGATGGTGTCGGAGAGGTGCGCCACCGCGTCGTCGATGCTCTCGCGCTTGAGGTTCCGCGCCACCTTGACCTGAGGCTCGCCGCTGTCGATGAGGATCAGGAACCCCTTGCTCGCGCTCGTCAGCTCGATCACCGCATCCATCAACGCCTCGAGGACCTCCCCGAGCGAGTGGCGGTGCATGAGCATGTCGGAGAACTCGTACAGGCGTCGCAGCCCGGTGAGCTCGGCGTGGGGCGACTCCGCCGGAGCGCGGCTCGGCCGTGGTGGAGCCTCGTCGTAGATGCTGAACACGAAGCGCGCGTCGCCGATCCTGATGCGGTCGTTGTGGACGATCCGGCTCTTGCGCTTCCGCTTCTCGTTGACCTCGACCGTGTCTCCCGCCCCGGTCGAGTGGAGGCTGAAGTCGCGCCCGTCGAACAGGATCTGGGCGTTGTGGGTCTCCATCCCGAGGTCGGTCACGCAGATGTCGTTATCCGGTCCCGAGCCGATGCTCGTGATCTTCTTGAAAATGGAAAATACCCGGGGTGGACCCTCCGATTGAGTGAGCTTCAAGCTGGGCATGGTCAGGGGCAGTGTACTTGAACACTTGGAGTCGAGCAACGATTGCGGGCGCCTCGACTGCGAACAAACCATCTTGACAGCCGGAGCGGAACGGGTGTACCAACCCGGATTGCGCCGCTCGAGTTTGCCCAGGAAAAGGGCGGGACGGCGCCGTACAAAGGGAAACTGGAGGGAGAGAAAATGAAGCGTCTGTTTGCAATCCTGGCCGTTGTCATCTTCGCGCTCGCGTTCGCCGCCTGCAACCGTGGCGGTGGTGAGAGCACCACCCCGACCGAGGAAGCGGCCACGACCGAGGAGCCCGCTGTCACCGAGGAGCCCGCTGCCGAAGAGCCGGCCGCCGAGACCCCCGCTGCCGAGGAACCGGCTGCCGAGGAGCCCGTGGCCGAGGACGCGGCCGAGTAGTCATCTCTCGCGATCCCGTCTTTCCTCACGCTTGCTGATGGCCTAGTGTACCCGTGACATGCCCATACGTCTGGTCACCGGCATCTTCGCTTCGCTGTGGCTTGCGGGTTGCGGCGCACCAGCGACACGAGTGGAGTCCCAGGCACATGTGAGTCAGGCGAGCGTGAGCGCCGCCGCGGACGGGAACAACGCGCCGGTCGAGAACGCCGTGCAAGATCCCGCGGCCACGGAAGAGGTCATCGAGATGTCGGAGCCCCTGGACTGAGGCTCACTCCGCCGGTGTCTCGCCGGGCTCGACGTCCTCGGCTTCTCGATCCCGCTCCACGTCGAGACGATGATCCGGAGGCACGTCGTCCTCGTCCATCTCCTGCCACCGGTCCCGCGGGGCACGGAAGTAGTTGACGATGGCATCGATGATCCCGGCGAGCACGAGCGCCCCCAGCGTCCCGTAGATGCAGGCGCTGGCGATCTCGTAGCCGTCCTGGATCTCGCCGGCCCGGCCAGGATCGTCCGCGTTGTCGGGCAGCGTGCTCCCGAGGAGCCAGACGATCATGCTGCCCGCGGTCAGGACGAGCTCGGTGCCGAGGAACGCGTAGCCCTTGTTCCGCTGGCCGTTCTGGAACTGCCCGGCGCCGAACGGCATGAGGGTCACGACGAAGTGCCTCTCGCGCACCTCGTGGACCAGGTACCTCGGCCTCGAGATCTCCTGGATCCGCTCCTGCTCGTCCCTGAGCCGTCGCTCGCGTTCGATCCGCTCGGCCTCCTGCGCCCGCCGCCGCCGCTCCTCGATCTGACTGATCCGGTCCTGTACGCGGAGCCGCACCATCTCGAAGAGCGTGATCACCTCGGTCGGGAACTCGGCCTGGTCCATGATGAACTGGGGCTGAAGCGTCAGGAGCTCCTCGAACTGCTCCTCGGCCTCCACGCTGCGCCCCAGCAGCTCGAGCGAGGCGCCGAGGTACTGATGGGTCTCCGCGCGAATCAAGATCGATGGGTCTGACCCGAGGATCGTCGTGGCGAGCCGCTCCACGGCGTCGTAGCTCCCCTCGCGGAACTGCCGGCGGATCTCCTGGAGCTGCTCGAACTCGTCCGGTTCACGCTCCTGGGCGCCACCGAGTCCCGGGAGCGTGGCGATGACGATGAAACAGACGAGCGCTCCACGTCCGATCATCAGGGCGCGGCCCTGGTCGCGAGCCCATCGGCCTGAGTTTCGGGCTCGAGAACCACGTCGAGACTGTACTCCTGTCCGGCCCTGAGCACCACATCGAGCACCTCGGACCGGAATCCCTCGGCGTCGATGATCATCTGGACGCGTTCCTCGCGCGCGTTCATCCGGACCTGGAAGGCATGGTTGGCCCCGGACCTCTCGCGGTGCGGGATCGAGACGGTGGCCCCCGTGGCGGCGCAGTTCACCCTGACGCGAGCCGGGCGGAGCGGGAGCGACCGGCTGAACGAGATCACTTCGCCGGCCGGCGCGTCCTGACGCACGGTGAACGTGAACGAGAGCTCTTCGTAGAACTCGTCCCGCGGCACGAGGCGCGCCGTGTGCGAACCGATCGCCAGCTCGAATCCCGGGACGTGGGATCGGCCGTACTCGCCGTGGTCCACGTCGTCGATGATGACTCGCGCGGCCGGCGGATCTGGGACGATCCGCACGCGCCGCGCTCCGCCCGGACCCACTGGTGGCGTGTCCGACGTCACGACGCGCTTCCCGTCACGCAGCGCCCTATCATCGCCCCGGCGTGGGTCCGCGGCCGGCTCGGTCGCCCCCGGAGCCCGGTCCCCGGCCGCCGGGACGGCGGAGGCGGACATCTTGACGCGCGGGCCGCGCGGCCGCGGCGTGGACGGAGGCCGCACTTCGCCAGGCCCGGCACGATCGCGTGCGGAAACCGCGGCGTCTTCACGGTCATCCCATTCCTTGACCCGCTTCCAGATACCGACCGCGATCCCGATCCCGACGACGAGCAAGGTGGCCACGACGGCCGCGAGCTCGAGGGTCCGGCGGATCCGGCGTTGCGAGCTCATCGACTCTACGATGAGCAGGACTTCGTTGTTGGCCTCGTCGATCGAAAGGACGCGGTTGAAGTACTGGAGCGCGAGCCCGAGGTTCTTCTCCTTCCGCTCCTCCTTGCCGCGGCGGATCAGGGTCGCGAGCAACCGGGGGCGGAGCGTTTGTGCATAGGCGGCGGGGTCGTGAAGGTACTCGCGGAGCTCCCGACCCGTCGGCTGGACGTCCACGTCCCTAAGGAACGCCTCGAGCGCGGAGATCAGGTCCTCGACCGCGGGGAACCTGTCGTCGGGGTTCACCTCGAGGCACCGCCGGATGACTCCGGCCATCTGGTCACCCATCGCCGGCGCGATGCGCATGGGATCGACGTAGTCCCCTTCGACGATGCGCTTGATCACCGCGTGCGGGTTGCGGCCTTCGAACGGCAACCGCCGCGTCGTGAGCCAGTAGAGGAGCGTGCCCATGGAGAAGATGTCGGCGCGGAAGTCGAGCGGTTTGTTCTCGACGTGCTCGGGCGACATGTAGGCCGGAGAACCCAGGATCTGCCCGGTCATGGTCATCTGCGTCGTGCCGGCCATCTGGGCGATACCGAAGTCCGTGATCTTCACCGCGCCGTCCTCGCGGATCATGATGTTCTCCGGCTTGATGTCACGGTGGATCACCTTGTGCTGGTGAGCGTGGAGGAGGCCGCGGCACACCTCGAGCGCGAGCAGCGCCGCCGCTTCGGTCGGCATCTCACCATGCTTGTCGCAGTACTCCTTCAGCGTGGTGCCGTGGATGAACTCGGTGACGATGTACGCCTGCTCCGAGTCCTTGCCCGAGTAGTCGAAGATCTCGAGGATGTTGGGGGCCCGGAGCCGCGCGACCGCGCGCGCCTCGCGGTGGAACCTCCGCTTCGACTCGGGCAGCGACGACAGGTGAGGATGGAGGACCTTGATCGCGACCTCTCGCTCGAGCTCTGGGTCCCACCCGCGGTACACGACGGCCATGCCCCCGCGACCGATCTCCTCGCGGACCTCGTACTTCCCGAGCGTGGTGCCAATCATCGGAGCCGCCGACGTATCCTAGCACAGGCCCGGGTCTCCGACCCGACCGTCCATCGTGACCAGTGCGGGCTCGTGTTTCACGGCGGCGGCCGCAAGACCTCGACCGTGGCCAGACCTTCGCCGTCGTCGGTCTCGCCGCCGATCAGCAGCACGGTGCCCATGGGCAGCGCGGTCGCGGTGTGACCGACCCGGGGTGAGACGAGCTCGATGACCGTCGCGGTCGCGGCATCCACGTCGATCACGACCGCGTCCGCCAGCGCCTCGCCGCCCGCGTCCACGCCGCCCGCGAGGACCAGACGGTCGTCGGGCAGCCTGGACAGGGTCGCGCCCATCCGTCCGTGGCCCGCGAGCAGCCCCTCCAGCGCGGACCAGCTCTCCTGGACGGCGTCGAGCACATCGACGTCCTCATTCATGCCCGACTCGTCCGCTCCGCCGGCGATCACGGCCCGGCCGTCGGACAGGGCCGCCACGGCGTGACCGGCGCGCGAGCGGGCGGGCTGGGGCACGGGCCGGATCTCGGCGTCCCCGAGGTCCACGAGCACGACGAAAAAGTCACCCCCGGAGCCGGTGATCGCGGCGAGGCGCGACGAGAGCACGGTGAAGGTCTCGGGCTCGACGTCCGACGCGACCTCGCCGACCACCACTGCCGTGGGCGTGGAGCCCGAGGTGAGCTCGACGAGCGTTCGCCCGCGCAACGTGACGACGCCGCCGTCCGGCAGCGAGCCCCAGAGCGGCGCGGGCCAGGCCCGGCGCAGCTCATCGATCACCTCGACCTCCTCCCACACGTTCTCCGCGGGATCGAGGGAGTACACCTGACCGCCATCGTGGCTCCCGCCCCAGAGCAATGCCCGCCCGCCTCCCAGGGGCGCGAGGCCGACGAGGCTCCGCTCGTCGTTCGACGGCAGCGACGCCATCGCGATCGGCTCGTAGAGGTCGAGCGCGTAGACCCAGGACTCACCGCTCGGCGCCTCGTCCGGACCGCCGGCGAGCATCACGCCTCCGCCCGAGAGGTATGCGGCTGAGTGGTCGCGCCACCCCCGGGGCATGGACGGCGCCAGGCCCGAGGTGCCGAGGGTCTGGACGAAGACCGCCACTCGTCCACCGGTGCCGCTGCGGATCGGGATGGGCAGGGACTCGCCCGCGCAGACGATCCTGCCTCCCCCGTCCATTCCCTCGACCACGATCCGGCCTGGGTCCAGATCGACGCGCCCGAGCGCGACGCTCGCGCCCAGCCCGCTCCATTCCCCGTCGGACGGGCGATCGAGCACGTGGACCTGCTCCTCGCCCGCCTCACCATGGACGGCGATCCGGAGCTCCACGACGTCGGCGAGCGGGTCCCGATCCTCCGGGAAGCGCAGCTCGACCCTGATGACCGTCGAGACCTCTTCGGTGCAGGCGCTCCCCGCGAGGACCGCTGCCGCGGCAAGGATCAGCGCCGCGAATCTCCACGCCGAGAACATACGACATCGTTATAGCAACTCACCGCGGGGAGCCGCTATAGTCCTACGGACCAGGGCTGGAGGGGCTCATGCCGTCACGCATAGCGTTCGAGTGTTACCGGTCGAGGGCGAGGCTGCTCAGCCCGCTCAACGGCTACGAGGAGGTCGTGAGCGAGACGGAGCTGCGGTCGGACCCGCTCTCGGGCCGCGTCGCGATCATCGGGCTGAACCTCGCGGGTAAGCGGACCGTGCTCTACAGCGAGACTGACGAGGTCTTGCTCCAGGGCCTCGCCGAGACGTCGCGCGGACGCTGCTTCTTCTGTCCCGAGCGGGTCGGGAAGGCCACGCCACGATACCCCGACGACGTGCTCCCGGGCTCCGGCGGCAGGCTCGGACGCGGCGGCTCGGTGCTCTTCCCGAACCTCTTTCCCCTGACCGACTACCACGCCGTGGTCGCGCTCGGGCGCGAGCACTTCCTCCGCCTCGACCGGTTCGAGCCCGCACTGCTCGCTGAGGGGCTGTCGCTGGCCCTCGATTTCGTCCGCCAGGTCACGACTCGCGAGGACGCTCCGCGTCACTGGGCCGTCTGCTGCAACTACCTCCCCCCGGGCGGCGCGAGCATCGTCCACCCCCACATCCAGGTCCTCGGCTCGGCACTGCCCATGGCGACGCCGGCGCTGGAGCTCGAACGCGCGAGAGAGCACCTCGGGCGACACGGGACCTGCTACTTCAACGACCTCGTCCGCACCGAGGAGGACCGGGGTGAGCGGTTCATCGGCCGCGTGGGCCGCGTGGCCTGGATCGCGGCCTTCGCGCCGCGCGGGAACAACGAGGTGCAAGGCGTCTGCGAGGGCGCGAGGGACCTGACCGAGCTCGATGATGAGCACGTGGCGGGGCTCGCCGCGGGCCTGAGCCGAGGGCTCACGGCCTACCACCGGTTGAAACTGTCGACCTTCAACTTCGCGATCTACTCCGCTCCGGTGGGCGGCGAACACGACGAATTCAGGGTATACGCCTCGCTCGTATCCCGTCAGAGCGTGGTCGAGAACTACCGGTGCGACGACTACTTCCTCCAGAAGATGCTCGGCGCGGAGGTCCTGGTCGACCCGCCCGAAACCATCGCCGCGCTCGTCCGGAATCCGTAGTACCATCCCACGGCATGCCACGGATCTTCCCCGTCATCATGGCCGGCGGAGCAGGGACCCGGTTCTGGCCCCTCAGCCGCCTCCGGCGGCCCAAGCAGCTCCTCGACCTCGTCGAGCCGGGCACGTCCATGCTCGACGCCACGGTGCGCCGCGTGCTCTCCATCTGCGATCCGCGGGACGTCCTGATCGTCACGAGCCGCGACATCGCGGGCGAGGTGCGGCGAGAGGTGTCGAAACTGCCGGAGGGCGCGATCCTCGCCGAGCCGGTCGGACGGAACACGGCGCCCTGCGTGGGCTGGGCCGCGGTGCACGTGGCGCGGCGCGATCCCGAGGGCGTCATGGTCGTGTTGCCCGCCGACCACACGATCGGCGACGAGCCGGCGTTCCACGCCGTGGTCGAGCTCGCTGTCCGGGCATGTCTCGACGGGAGCCTCGGGACGATCGGCGTCACTCCCACGCGCCCGGAGACGGGGTTCGGGTACATCGAGGTCGGCGGCGAGGTCTCGCCCGGCGTCCATCGCGCGGTCCGCTTCGTGGAGAAGCCCGACTTGCAGAGGGCCAGGCAGTACCTCGACGGCGGGAAGCATGTCTGGAACAGCGGCATGTTCGTCTTCACCGCCGCGGCCATCCTGCGCGAGATCGAGCGCCTGATGCCCGCGCTCCACGCCGGGCTCCGCGAGATCGACGCCGCCATCGGCTCGGGCGACGAGGTGGCGGCGGTCGAGCGCGTCTATGACGCGATCACAGGCGAATCGATCGATTACGGGATCATGGAAAAGACCGACCAGATCGTGGTCTGCCCCGGCCGGTTCGGGTGGAACGACGTGGGCTCGTGGGCCGCAGCATACGAGATGCGGAAGCGCGAGGCTGACGCGTCGAGGAACGTGACCGCGACGGACCTCGTGGCCGTGGATGCGGCGGGGTGCCTGGCATGGGCGTCACCCCGCAAGCTGGTCGCGCTCGTCGGCGTCGCGGACCTGGTCGTCGTCGATACCGAGGACGCGCTGCTCGTGTGCCCGCGGAGCCGTGCGCAAGACGTGAAGAAGGTCGTCGATCGGCTCAAGGAGCTGAAGCGGGACGAGCTGCTGTGACGGGACCCGTCAACTCCCGCGCCGGGAGTCGTCGTGGACCGCGGTGCTGTGGAACCGGGACCGCTCCTCGTTGAGCTGCTCGAGGATGCGGTGCGCGGCTGCGGCGCCGGCGTCGATCTCGGCCTCGGGCCCGCTCATGACCAGCCGTCCCGTGGCGCCGAAGGGCCGCACGGTATTGAGCTTGATATCGGCCGCCTTGAGCGCCTCGTTGCAGGCGATGCCGAGGTACGCGGCGGGCGCGGCCTCCATGATGAAGATCGACTCGCCTGCCACGACCATGTTCCCCCGCGACTCGCTCGTGAAGAAGATCGCGTGGTCCTGCTCCACGGACCGGATGATCTTGCTCGCCAGGACCTTGACCTCGGCGCGGTCTCCGACGGTCAGGCCGGTGAACCGCAGGATGTTCTCGCCGGCCTCGATGACCTCGCCCTGGTCGTGGTGGTGGACCTGCATCATGCCGAACACGCGCTCGGTGACCACCGAGCCGAGCCTCACGCGCGTGGATTTGAGCGCGCGATCGATCATGGTGTGGATCTCCATGGCTGGCGCGATCTCGATGAACAGCGCCGCGTCGTACTCGGCCGGGTCGTAGACCCTGTTGTCCTTGGCGATGAACTGCGCGATCTGCGGCTGGAGCTGATCGATGAAGGTGTAGGTCCTGAGCTCGAAGTTTCCTGATAGCGAGGTCACGAGCATGCCTCCGTGGCTGGCCCCCGAGGGTATGCCGGGGGCGGTGTCGGTTCAAGACCCAAATCGCGGCGCTACCTCACCGGTCCGCCGCGGGGCGCCTCGGTGGGCTCGGACGTCAGGAACCGCGGCATGCGGCACCTGATCCACTGGTCCTCGCCGACGCGGTGCAGGTCCTTCGCCCAACGCTTGGCGTCGTCCACGCTGGCGAAGTACCGGGTGTTGATGGACATCGGCGGACGGCTCGGGACCTCGACCGTCCCGTCCTCGTAGACCGCCATGGTGATGCGGAACCGGGCATCACGACGCCAGTCGTAGAGCGCGCTCGAGTAGCGGTAGGTCACGGCTGTCCAGACTTCTTTGATCTTCATTTCGTCACTTGCCCATGAGCTCGGCGAGCTCCTTCATCTTGGCCAGGACAGGCTCGCTCTTCGAGCCCTCGTGGGTCAAGGCGAGCTGGAGCTGGAGCTTCGCGTTCTTGTAGTCCTTGTCCTTGATCGCCTTCAGAGCTGCGAGGAAGCACCGCTTGCCCGCCGGCGTCTTGACATCCGCGTCGGGCGCGCGAGGGCCCTTCTTCTCTCGGCCGGTGTCCTGCATCCGCGTCTGGCCGCCGGCGAGCTGGGCGTCGTAGCGCTTCCGGCGCTCGAAGTTGTACAGGACCCGGTATGCCTCGGTCATCCGCTTGAAGATGGCGTGGAGGCACGTCTTCACGTTCCGGTGCAGCGTCCGGTGCGCGTCGGGGTGGTAGAGCTTGGCCATCCGGTGGTAAGCGGCCTTGACGTCGTCGGCGGTGCCGTCCCTCGCCACGCCCAGCAGGCTGTAGTAATCGAGCTGCTCGAGCGACGCGGCGAGCGTGGTGACGTGGGCCGCGAACGCGGCTTCCGCCTCTTGCTTCGTCATTGCCTCCCGTACCTCTTGACGAGCTCACGGACCTCAGCCTCGGAGAGGCCGCCGAAGATGGTCACCTTTGTATCGGCCGCCTGTCCGGTGTCCAGGTCGCGGGCGTGGACGTCGATGATGCCGTCGGTGTCGATCTCGAACGTCACGGCGATGCGCACCTCTCCCCTTGGAGCGCTCCGGATGTTCGAGAGCGCCACCTCGCCGAGCACGGTGTTCTCCTCGACCCGGCGCGACTCGCCCTGGGCGATCCGGATCACGACCGCGGTCTGGTTGTCCTGAGATGTGGTGAACACCCGGGTCTGCTCGATGGGGATCGGCGAGTTCCGCTCGATGATGGTGTCGCAGTACCCTTGGACCGTCTGGACCGCGAGCGACCGCGGCGTCACGTCGATGAGGATGTGGCTCACGCCGAGCTCGTCGAGCAGGTGCTTCGGGAGCGGGGCGACCCCGGGCGCCCTCACGGCCCCGGGCTTCCCCATGGGGGGCACCGGGAGCGCCCTGACCGGGACCGCGGAGTCAACGTAATCGACCGGGAGCGGCGTCACCTGAGGCTTGGGCGATCCGGGGACGGACAGGACGTTCCACTCCTGCCCCATGTCTTGCTGCGGCGGCGCCGGTGGGCGCGGCGGCGGCAAACCGTCACCCGGCCCGCCGGGGACGGGCATGGGGAACGGCGGCGGAGCGGCCCCCCCGGAAGACTGCCTCAGCGCCGAGGGCGGGGGCCGGCCGATCGCCGCCGGTGCCTTGAGGTCCTCCGTGAACGCCCCCATCATCGACTCCTCGGAGAAGCCGATCGACCGGTGCGCTCCCGACCACTCCCCGGATGCGAACGAATCGAAGTTGCCGGACCCGGACCACTCGCCGGAGGCGAACCCGCCGCTCGACGCCGACGGCTCGCTCGATGTGTATGCGTCGGTACCCGGTCCGGGCCGGACACCGTCCGCCAGCCGTGGCGAAGGCAGGTCGTCGGGCACGTCGCCGCCGAAGGCCGCCGCCGCGGCCGATCCGCTGCTCCCCGGGTCGGACGCCCTCACCATGCGCCTGGACGGAGTGCGCCTCTGGGTGGTTGTCTGGGACGGGTCCGATCCCGGGACCGAGGGAGGAACCGGCCAGGATGCGTCGGTGCTGCCGGGGGTCCGCGGCGACGGGAGGTCGTCAGGCACCTCGCCGCCGAAGGCCGCCGCCGCGGCACCGAGCCCGCGCCGCATATCATGTCGTCCCGTCTTCTCGTCGTCCGACACGGCTCCGCCGAAGACGGCCGCGGCAGCCGACCCCGTGTCCGGCGCAGACAGGCCGTCGGCGACCTGCTGCGGGACGCCGGACAGTGTCGGATCGTCCTCGGGGAAGGCGGTGCGCGCCGAGTAGCCCCGCTGGGTCTTCCGGAGCGGCGGAGAGGACTCCGCACCTGCAACAGCGGTCGAGACCTCGTCCAGCCCCATGACCTCGGGATCGGGAGCGGCGCCGATGGGGCGCCCGATCTCGAGCGGGGGTGGAGCGACCGATGTCCGGGTCGGCTGCTGGCCCACGAGGGCGAACGCCTGGATCGCCGCGCCGATGGCCACGACTTCGTCGGGGTTGATGTCGATCCTCGGCTGGCGGCCGAAGTACTCGGTCACGCGTGAGCGGATCATCGGGATTCTGGTCGTGCCGCCGACGAGGAGGATGTTGTCGAGCTGCGAGGGTGAGAGCTGCGCCAGGCGGAACGCCTCGTCGCAGACGGTGAACGTCCGCTCGATCAGGTCACCGACTCGCTGCTCGAACGCCTCGCGTGTGATGGAGAAGTTCATGTCCAGGGGCTTGCCGCCCGGCCCGTACTCCAGCTCGCGGATCCTTGCCGAGACCTGCATCCGTGAGGAGAGCTGGCACTTGATCTGCTCGCCGACGCTGCGGAGCCGCTGGAGGGCGATCGGGTTCTCCCGCAGGTCCACGTGGTGGAGCTGGAGGAACGAGGCGACCATCTGATCGACCATGCGCGCGTCGAGGTCGTCGCCGCCCAGGAACATGTCGCCCGCGGTGGCCATGACCTCGAAGACGTTCTCGCGGAGGTCGAGGATCGTGATGTCGAAGGTGCCGCCGCCGAAGTCGTAGACCGCGATGCGTTCGGAGAGTCCCTGCCCGTAGCCGTAGGCCAGTGCGGCCGCGGTGGGCTCGTTCAGGATGCGGAGCACGTCGAGGCCCGCGATCCGCCCCGACACGCGAGTGGATGACCGCTGCACGTCGTTGAAGTTCGCCGGGACCGTGATGACCGCCCCGGCGAGGGGCTCCGCGGTCGCCTCGACCGCGATGTTGCCGAGGAGCCGAAGGATGATCGAGCTGATCTCGGGGAGGGTGTACTCCTTGCCCCTGGCCTGGGCCAGCGGGACCCGGTTCGGGCCCTCGACCAGAGTGTACGGGTACCGGTCGGCGACTCGCCGCACGTCCGGGTCGGTGAAGTCGCGTCCGATCAGGCGCTTGACCGAGAAGAACGTGTTCTGCGGGTCGATGACCCTGCGGTCGGCTGCCTCGGTCCCGACCAGGGTGCGCCCATCGGGGTGGAACGAGACGATGGACGGTTGCAGCGCCACACCGGCCCGGTCCTGTATGACCCGCGCCTTGCCGTCTCGAACCACGGCCACGCAGGAGTTCGTCGTGCCAAGGTCGATCCCAATCGCCAGACTCATTGCTGCTCCCCTTTCCGCTGGGGACGACGGAATATAACACGGAGCCAACCGGCTGGAACCTCGGCCCTGGGCAGCCCACGGCTCGGCCGGTGTGCCATCATCCAGCCAGGACCTCCGACACAGCCTGTACCAGGTCCGCCGCGGAGACGGGCTTGGCCAGCACCCTCGCCGCGCCGAGCTTCCGGGCCAGGCCGAGGTAGAACCCGGCGTCGATCCGCTCGCCTCCCGACATCGCTATGATCTTGATTTCGACATGGGTGCGCCTCAGCTCACCGAGCATCTCGATGCCATCCATGTCGGGCATCAGGATGTCCGTGATGAGCACGTCTGCGGGAACGTGCTCGTGGAGGGCGATGGCCTGCCGTCCGTCCTCTGCGACCCGGACCTCGTGACCCGCGCGCTCGAGGACCTTGCGGTACACCCGACGCACATCGGCGTCGTCATCGACGAGGATCAGTCGCGCCATTGCGGCTCCTCGGCCCTGTCCTCCCGGCGACGCGACGGTCGCGTCCGCGTCTGTCGGGAGGGCGAGATATTGAGCTATAGTACCGTTGGAGGTTCGCGAATGGGAACAATTCGCGGTGTCCTCGTCGTCGCGCTCGTCGGGATCGTCGCTGGCGCGTGCCGACCGGACAACCATTGGACCGACGGTGACGCGGACTCCGACCTCGACGCGGACGTCGATGAAGTCACCCCACCACCGGACGACTCCGATGGCGACGGGATCAGCGATTTCAACGAGGGTCGCGATGCGAATGTCGACACGGACGGCGACGGCACGCCCGACTACCTCGACGACGATTCGGACGGCGATACCATCCCGGACTTCGTCGAGTCTGGGAGCGGCGGCGATCCTCGGCGCGAGCCCGCCGACAGCGACGGCGACGGCACCCCCGACTTCCGCGACGTCGACAGTGATGCGAACGGGATCTTCGACAGGACCGAAGGCGCCGGGGACCCGGACGGGGACTCGGAGCCCGACTTCGCCGACTGGGACAACGACGGCGACACCATCGACGACGTGGACGAGATCGGCGACAACCCCTCGATCCCCATCGACACCGACTCGGACGGCATACCCGACTACTACGACCTCGACTCGGACGGCGACCTCATCGCCGATCGGCACGAGGGGAGCGAGGACTGGGACCGCGACGGCACGCCCGACTTCCGCGACCTCGACACGGACGGCGACGGGCTCACCGACCAGGTCGAGGCCGGCGACGAGAGCCTCGACACCGCGCCGGTGGACACCGACGGCGACCTCGTGCCCGACTTCCGCGACATGGACAGCGACAACGACGGCCTCTCCGACTCGCACGAGGCCGAGGCGGGGACCGACCCGAGGTCCGAGGACACCGACGGCGACGGGGTGCCGGACCTCGTGGAGGTCGCCGCCGAGACGGACCCGCGCGACCCCGAGGACAGCCCGCGGACCCGGGGAGACTTCGTGTTCCTCGTCCCGTTCGAGGCGCCACCCGACCCCGAGCGCGACACGCTGAGCTTCTCGACCGACATCCAGATCGCCGACGTCTACTTCCTGATGGACTGCACGGGCTCGATGGGCGGCGAGATCGCCAACCTGAGCTCGAGCCTCAGGTCAAGGGTGATCCCTGGTGTCCACGACGCCATCCCGGACGTCCAGATCGGCGTGGGCAGACACGAGGACTACCCCGTGAGCCCATACGGCGCCGGCGCGGATCGCGCGTTCGAGAACCTCCAGTCCATCACCGACTCGGTCGACGCGGCCGTGGCCGCGGTCGGCCGCCTCAACACGCGCAACGGGTACGACGGCCCGGAGAGCCAGGTGCCAGCCCTGCATGCCGTGGCGACCGGCTGCGGCGATGGCGGAGGAGTCGGCGTCTCCGACGACCCGGGCGGCGCGTGCAGCGACCCGGACATCGTCGGCTACCCCCACTTCCGCCCTGGGGCTGTGCCCGTGATCGTGCTGATGACCGACGCGCAGTTCCACAACGGCCCCGGCGGCGCGAACGCGTACGGGGGCATCCGAGGGGTGACGCCACCCTCGTACGACCAGACAGTGAGAGCGCTCAACGAGATCCACGCACGAGTGATCGGGGTCAACTCGGGCGACTCGTACGGGCGGCCGCACCTCGAGCAGCTCGCCCGCGACACCGGCACCACGGACGCCGCAGGGAGCCCCCTCGTCTACGACATCGGCTCTGACGGCTCGGGGCTTGGCGAGCAGGTCATCGAAGGCATCAGCGACGTTGCCAGCGCCATCCCGATGGACATC
>Ga0233425_10006593_pt1 | contig 17093 bp, 13 predicted proteins | sample Watercolumn_Towu_2_FD_181712 | JGI IMG/M metagenome (GOLD analysis project Ga0233425, IMG submission 181712) | Freshwater microbial communities from Lake Towuti, South Sulawesi, Indonesia - Watercolumn_Towuti2014_140_MG | ecosystem: Environmental > Aquatic > Freshwater > Lake | place... | reverse complement strand
TCGTCGGCTGCACAGCTTTATCGGTAGAAACCAAAATAAATTTCTTAGTGCCAAAGTTAATTGCAGCTTCGGCTAAAATCTTCGTCCCCCAAATATTGTTATATATGGCGTTATAAACCTGTCTTTCCAACATTGGCACATGTTTATACGCTGCAGCATGAAAAATTACGTCAGGATGATGTTCATCAAAAATGCGCTTAACAAAAAGTTCATCGGTAATACTTCCCAAATAAGAAACGATTTTCAAATTAGGAAAGTGTTCGGCAACTTCTTGTTGCAATTTATAAAGATTGAATTCAGAACGTTCAATTACTACTAGTAAACTTAATTTAGGGTTTAATCGTGCTATTTGCCGGCACAATTCAGATCCAATGGATCCTCCGCCACCGCTAACCAAGGCAACTCGGCCATAAGATTTCTTTTCAATCTCTTTTTCATCTACGCCGATCTGATCTCTACCCAATAAATCTTCAATTGCAACTTCGCGTAAATCTTTAGCATAAACCGCTCCATGACCGATTTCGCTTAAGCTGGGTAATGTTTTAAACGGAACTTTTGCTGCAATGCATAAATCAACAATACGCTGCATTTCTTTTGTACCTAACGATGGAATAGCAATAATAATTAAATCAATGTTATATTGCTTTACCACTGCCTCAATTTCAGAACAAAACCCAACTACGCTAACACCATGGATTTCTCTTTTTTGCTTATGTCGATCATCATCCACAAAGGCCACGGGAAAATGATCCTTCGTTTTATCGCGCAATAAATCCCGAACCAACCCCTCACCGGCATTGCCTGCACCAACGACTAAAACCCGCTGATAAGTGTTGCGGGAACTAACATATTCAACCGCATATCGATACAATAATCTCGCCCCTCCTAAAAAACATATATTAAATAAAGCATATAAAGGAAAAAGAGGGCGCGAAAAATTTAATTGATGAACAAAAATAAACAGCAATGCCATAGTTGTAGCAATACTACAAATGGACGATTGAATAATGCGCACTAAATCAGGAATGGATGCAAAACGCCAAATGCCGCGATACAAACCAAAGTAAAAATAAAAAACCAATTGAATCGGAAATAAAATGCCAAAAATATAAAAAGCTTGTAGTAACTGATAAGGTATAATTTCGAAGTTATAGCGCAGCAAATATGCCAAAAACCAACTTAAGGGAATAACTAAAATGTCATATATAAAAACCGTAGCAGGTTGTTTGAGGTTCATGTGTATCCCTTAAATTAACGAACCATACAAATAAAAAGTCTAATAAAATCAATGCATAAGAAAAATCACGCTAAAACTGGTTACTATTTTATAGCTTTCTTCATTACTTTAGCAACTATCGCAGCCATTTTATGCATATCATTTTTACGTAAAGTTGGATGAACTAAAAACATCAGACTGGTATTGCCCAATTCTCTGGCTACAGGTAAAAATCTTTTGGGTTGCAATTTAGCTTTGATAAAAGCTTTTTCTAAATATATTTCACTGCAACTGCCAAAATAACAAGGCACACCCCGATTATTGAGAACCTTAATAATACGTTCGCGATTCCAGCCGGTTTTAAGCATTTCAGGACGCAAAAAAACATAATATTTATAATACGCGTGTTTGATATGTTGAGGAGGGATAGTTAAACGAAAAACTGGAATATCCTGAAAAACCTTAGTTAAAATCGCCGCATTTCTTCTTCTAATTTTAAGCCATTGCGGCAATTTTGTAAGTTGAATTCTTCCAATAGCGGCTTGCATCTCAGTCATCCGCCAATTCGTACCAAAAGACTCATGCAACCAACGAAAACCTTTTTTATGTTGAGTTTTATACACTGCGTCATAACTCTTTCCATGATCTTTAAACGACCAAATTTTACTCCACCATTTTTTATTATTGGTCGTGATCATCCCTCCTTCGCCACCGGTTGTGATAATTTTATCCTGACAAAAAGAAAAAGCGCCAATATGACCAATTGAACCAACCTTACGGCCATTATATTCTGCACCATGCGCTTGCGCGCAATCTTCGATCACATAAAGCCTATGCTTTCTTGCCAATCGCATAATCGGATCCATATCACATGGCCAACCGGCAAGATGCACAACAATAATAGCTTTAGTTCGAGAGGAAATAACTTTGGTGATAGTTTCAGCAGTAATATTTTGTGAAATCGGATCAACATCGGCAAAAATAGGTTTAGCACCGCACAACACAACAGAGCTTGCCGAAGCAATAAAAGACCTTGGCGTAACAATTACTTCATCTCCTTTGCCAATATCAAACGCATACAAAGCCGCTTCCAGCGCCACTGTTCCATTGGCCAATGCCACTGCATACTTCGTACCAATAAAATTCGCGAATTCTTTTTCGAATTTTTGAGTTTCAGGGCCGGTCCAGTAGTTGATTTTGCCGGAACGCAAGACGCCCACAACCCGCGCTATTTCATCAATAGTACCGATCGGCCATTGAAAAAAATTATTCATAATCAAAAATTGATTCGCTCTTTTTCGATAACCAATGGCCTTTTCAATACTTGGGTATGAATTGCAGCCACATATTCGCCAATCATACCAATAAAAAATAGCTGTACCGAAGAAAAGAAAAAGAGACCAATTAAAATTGGGGCTAAACCAAAACCAAAGGTCTGCCAAAAAATGAGTTTTAAAACTAAAAAAAGCAGTGATAAAAAGAAACTGAACATTGAAAGCACAAAACCGGAAATTGTCATGATACGTAAAGGCACTTTGGAATGGCTAGTGATGCCTAGCATTGCCATATCGAATAACGTATAAAAATTATTTTTGGTTTCACCATATTTTCTTTTGGGTTGTACATACGAAACTTCAGTAATTGAGCTCCCTAATTCAGAAATCAAACCACGAAAATATGGATAAGGATCGTCTAACTTTCTAATAATTTCAATAAAAGAGCGATCATATAAGCCAAATCCCATAAAATTTTTAATCAACGGTGCTTCGGAAATTTTAGTAATTAAATAATAATAAAATCTCCTAATGAAAGACATCAAATAATTTTCATCACTCCTAGATTTCACTCCGACCACTATTTTGTATCCTTCTTCCCACTTTTTAACAAAATCCATGACTAATTGCGGAGGATTTTGCAAATCTGCCACAAGTGAAATTATCGCATCACCTTTAGCCTGAAGTATTGCATAAAATGGAGAACGAATATGCCCAAAATTACGTGCATTCACAATGATTTTGACATTTTTATCTTGTGCAGCAAGCTCCTTTAAAATAGGTACTGTCTTATCTGTCGATGAATTATCAATAAATAAGTGTTCATATTGATATTGTGGCAAATCTTTAAATACCGCTTTAACTCGTTGATAAACTTCTGCAACATTCTGTTCCTCATTGTAACAAGGGGTCATAATACTAATTAATTTCATATTTACCTCGAAAAACCCAAAGTTTATTCAGCAAAAAAGCTACGGGAACTGAAACTAATAAAGTAGCAGCACCATTTAGATATTGATTGCTACAAAAATTAGTTAAAATTTTAATGATACTAATATTCAAAAAATAAGTTAAAACATACACCGCAATGAATTTAAACAATAACCAGCTTTGTTTATTTTTAAATACAATTCTTCCGGTGGTATGAAAATTAAACAGCACACCAATAATTGTAGCAAACAGTACTGCCCAAATATAATATAAACCACAATAAATCAATAAAGCATAAATTGAATAACCAAAAATGGTATTGATTATCCCCACCCAAATAAACTTATGGAAACGTTTATCTTTAATAAAATGTTCTAAAAATAAATTTAAAAAAAACCTCATTCGTCCAACCCAATTAACATCTCGTGTTTTAACTCATCACGATCCAAAAATGGCCACAGGTCTTCTAACGATTTAGAAACAATACTCCCATCAAGTTTTACTTCCGAAGATAATCGTGGCTGCGTAATCAAATCAGGATTCACCATAACTTCACAAACTATAGGGCCATGCGCCGCAAGCACTTCGGCCACTTTTTCTTTTATGCTATCGTGATTATATATTCTCATAGCAGGCATTTTATAAGCTTTCGCAACCGCACAAATATCTGGCAAAGTTAAGCCTGATGATGGATCGCAACATATATAATTTCCATGAAAATGGCTGCGCTGAGTATTGCGAATTGACGCATAGCCATTATTATTTAAAATAAATATTTTTAAAGACAATTGCAGACGGCGAATAGTTTCTAATTCCTGAATATTATGCTGCAATCCCCCATCGCCAATTAAAGTAATAGTTCTTTTCCCGCTAGTAATACAAGCTCCCATACTAGCAGGAAGACCATAACCCATCGAGCCTAAGCCAGGATTATTATAAATCCGCTGCCCTAATTTTACTTTAAAAGCCTGGAAAAAGATTTCACTGCAGCTTCCGGAACTTCCGGGAACAATTACATCATTATTAGTTAATAGTTCTGATAAAACTTCAACCAAAACGTAAGTACTAACAAAATTGCGCTCTTGCCAATACGAATCTAAAACCACGGGATATTTTTCCTTCCAAATACGACATTGACCAAGCCATTCTTTACGATCTAACAGCTTAATCTTGCCTTCTTGTATATTGATTTTATTAATAAAATCTTTTGCATTGGTGCATATTTTAAAATCAGGATGCATATTATCTAATTTATCAAGTTCTACCCGATCTACATCCACAATAACTTTTTTAGCTTTATGCGCCATTTTTTCATAATAATATCCAACTTGTGCCAAATCCAATCTCGCTCCTATCACCAATAAAAAATCAGCATTCTGTTGTACAAAATTAGCATAGCGTTGCCCAATCGAACCGGGCCTTCCAAAAAACAATTCATGATCTTCAGCCAAAAAATCAATGGCTTTCCAGGTGGTTAAAACTGGGATATTTAAAAGTTTAATTAACTGATAAAACTCTGGCATTGCATCGCTCAAACGAATGCCATTTCCAACTAATAAGACCGGTCTTTTAGCACAATTTAATAAATCAATTGTTTTACTCACAAGGTCATCTAGAGAATTTATCGATACCGCACTTTCCTGAGGGGAAAATCCCATTAATCTATTTTCATCAACCATCGCTCCTTGTACATCAAGTGGAATATCAATCCAAACTGGTCCTTGTCGCCCATCTTTTGCTAGATAATAAGCTCTTTCTAAATGATATCTAATGCTCTCAGGTTCCATGACAGTTACTGCATATTTAGTAATCGGTTTAACCATGGACACAATATCTACTTCCTGAATGCCTTTTTGTCGCAAGCCACTAGTCCCGATCATATCTTGGCGCTTAGCTTGTCCAGAGATTACCATAATTGGGATCGAATCAATCCAGGAACCTGCCACACCAGTAATTGCATTAGTTCCTCCAGGACCTGCAGTTACCAAAGCAACACCAATATCATTGGTATATTGACTATAAGCATCCACCGCTATAACTGCCGCTTGTTCATGCAAACAGCAAATTTTTTGGAAATCTTGGCACCGTCCAAAAGAATCGACCAAATGCATACAACCACCACCGGGCAATAAAAACACTTTGCGCACCTTGCAATCTGCAATAAATTGAGCGACATAATCGGATACTTTCATCATACTTTATTTATTTTTTAGAATTAATAATATATTTTGCTTCCTCTTTAATCGCATCCAGCGAACTAAACTGAGCCTCATAACCTATAGCAACTGCATTTTTATAATTAGAACAATAAATATTTTTTGTACCAGTTGGGCTATGATGATCCAAAACTCTTTTTACTCCATATTTCAAATCATATTTTGCAACAAAATAATCAAGAACCTCTTGTTTAGTAACTGGTTTAGTACTATTAATATCGAATGCTCCATTAACCTTATCAGTATTGACTGCACATCTAACCGCTGTAAAAAGGTCTTGGGGGTGCAGATAATCACGAATAATATTTTGCTCATCAACCATCAACGCCTTACGCTTTAAAACACAATCAATAATATCCGTAATAAAATAACCATCAGTTAAATCAATAAAACGACTAAAATAAGAAAAAACCCTGAGGTCAATAATGCGCAAATCCTTAAAAGCCCGGTGTTTTGCTTCAGAGTTTAAGCGCATAATAGTGTAATAATCATTTTTATTGACATGATTTACCTGTAAGCAATTAAGCGAATTTTCCTCAACTGGAGCAGTAAAATTCCTGCCATAAACCGCACCACTGCTAAAGCAAATATAAAGCGCATGCGGATTACACTCTCGCAAATAACGGATAGCTAAATTGTCGTATTCCTCATTCACGGTAAAATAATCCGCATAATTACTATGCGGTTTATTTACGGTTCCTATCCCTATACAATTAATTATAACATCATAAGATAAACACATAAACTCGCCATACCCTGCATAAAGGGCACAATCACCTCTCTCAACCACATCTATTGACTCGAGAAAGACACTGAGTTTATCTAAGCTTTTTGTATAGAGATGCAAACCTAGCGTTTTATTTTTGAGAAAGTTGTTAATCAACCCCTTGGCAATATGAGAAGTAGCCCCCAATATAGCAATTCTAACTTTATTCATAATAAAAAAGCGCTTTTCCTATATTAAAAAATTTAGTCACTACACCATATTACCATTATTATTATTATTTTCTCATCATTATTCACTGTGCTTATAATAAGGTAGCGGGATATCTAAAAGCCATATTGTTATTCTTCAATATTTCAATCAGATTGCTTAAATTCTTTGGAAGCCTGCCATAATCTATAATAATAACTAGCACTTTCTTGTTTCTTAAAAAATGAATTTTATCCCATCTTATCACTTCAACTCTCTAATTAACGATAACGTACTAACCAGATCATTTAATATAATCCTCATCATTTGTAAATACTTCATAGTATGGTACCGGAAGAGATCTGCCATATATTTTTTTTATTTCATAATTCTCAATAAAATTTCGGTCTTCAGCAATCAAACAAGTATCGACATATTTTCCAAAATATTTAATCTTCATACCGCGTTCAATAATATCTTTCAAAGGTTCTTTGAAAAAATTACCTAATGAAACATGGATATAGGGACATGGCATGACATCCCCATACTTTGTGATAGAAACCATACGCTTTACAGCAATACAGCCTAAATTTAGACCATAAGATGGCGTTAAATGTGTAAAGACGTTATATTTTTTCTCAAGTCCCCTTAAATAATCCATATCATCTTTATTGATGAGAACATCGTAATTTCCCTCCCAGGCCCCTACTGGTTTAGCATAAGTTACAAAAACCCCAACCCCTTTCCCATTTAAAAATTCTAAAAAATTGATAAATTCTTCTGACCTAATTCTTTGTTTGGTAACAACAGTTTGAATAATAATATTTAAACCAGCATTTAATGCCGCATCAATGGCAATTAAACATTTGGTATGTGAACCTGGTTTACGCCTAAAATCATCGTGTCCTTTCACTTCTAAACTATCAAAACTCAGTTGAATTTTATCAACCCCAATACTCTTTAAATGTCGTGCTTTCTTATCATTGAGCAACCACCCATTAGTATCGGAAGTAATATAAAACTTTTGCGGATCGATCGCTGCAATTATTTCGTCGAAATCAGGAAAAACTAAAGGCTCCCCACCAGTAATAACAATATGTGCCAATCCCATTGCATCCGCTTGCCGTGCAAGTTCTTTAACATCTTGAGGCGTAAAATATTTAGCGTTCTTTTTCTCCTGAAATTTACTGATACAACAGTGCTGGCAGCGAAAATTACACGTATAATCGTATTGAAACTGAAGAATAGCGATGCTCTCTCCTTTCTTCACTTTGTCGCCATACTTCATGATTTTTTCATAAACATATGGCTTTTCCCTTTTTAGCGAATTTCTTTTTTCAATTTCACTCGTACTTAATAGCCCCTGTTTTAACGACATGGATTTTACTCCTAATATTAACGACGGTTAAAATTATATGTATTTTCGGTATATTCCATGAACCGAAATCAAGTTATTAGGACATTTATCATGCCACATCCATTCCCCAGATTTCGGCATACCCCCTTTAAATCTTAACTTATCATTTGGCTGGTTAATCAAAGTACATTCGTATAACAAAGAAATAAAATGGCCACGATTTTTTTGTGCAAGATCAATAATTTCACTAACCGATAATAGATGCTCTTTGCATTCTATCGCCGCTCCTAACTCACATTCTGCAACTGCATTAATCCTATCTGATATTTTTTCCTTATAGCGTATAATACCTCCTGGAATATGCCATCCTGGTGTCCAATATCCATCATCCCTCCAAATTAACAATGTATGTTTTTGTTCGTTTTTGATTAGCAAATCAACGTTAATCATCGGAGTAAGTCTACTTACAAATAAAAATATATCTTCTGGCAATCCTTTTTGTGGATTAATAATTGAAGACTCTAGACAATCAATCACTTTATTCATTTCCATAGATACAATCTTAAATCATTTTCAATTTAAAATCTCTCAAAACAAAAATACAAATATTTTGAGCAAATTTTTCTTGTAATATTTTTATTACCTCATCAGAATAGCTGGCTGCCATAATTATAATAGCGTCTACAGGATCTGTAATCAACGTATCCGGCGAAACTATTGGAATATGGGTTGCTGGTGTATATTTTCCTTGTTTAAACGTCGCTGAATCCACAACATATTTAATCTTCCCTACCAAATTCATTAAAGAAAGAATGGTCAATGCCTGATGTCCCGCTCCCCAAACTGCCACTTTCTTATTTTTGAATTGTTCAAAATAATCGGCAAATTGTTGCTTAAGTTGCTTTTGACAAGCATAAAAATTTGACAAATCTATTTTTTGCCTTTTTCTTACCGTTGCAGAAATTATATAATCATGCCATGTTTCATTACATTCAATAATTTCAAATCCATTAATTTCTAGAAGCGTAGTTAAAGTTTTTTTAGTAAAATAAAATAAATGATCATTAATAAACTCAGAAAAAAGCTGAGACCTAATAATCATATCAAAATTTGGAACTTCAACCAAACCTACCGCATCATCGACCAAATTATGATATATTCCTCGTAATACTGTATTAGGGTCAGGCAAATGCTCTAAAAAATTTAAGCTAAAAAAAGCGGCAAATGGAGCATGATCCAATTCCTGGTTACAACCTCCCACAAAACCACAGGCAACTTGCAAACTATTTTGAACACAATACTCTACAGATGCTGGAGCATATTCCAGACCATAGGCATCAACACCACTTTGCTGAATTAATGCCAAATATTCTCCACGACCACATCCAATTTCAATAACTTTTTTCCCAGTTAAAGAATATTGTTGTATAAAATACGTAAATTGCTTTAAACGATAATCCTGCATCTCCTGAGAAAAAGCAGCCGCACGAATTACCTCACGATAATAAGGGACAGGATCACCATCGAGTTGAATTAATCCACAACCAGTACACTGGCATACGGCTAAATCTACGCCTCTTTCATACTCCAGTGTTTTTTTATCTGGCAAAAACTGTGCTGCTTGTGGCATATTTTTATAAACAAGCAACGGTTTATCAAAAAAATTATGAGAACAAACTCTACACTGACTAATCGACATAAATTACTCTACAAAATCTGTTTTTCCAATTGTTCCACCCACAAAGTTAATGAAGTCTTGCGATCACGATTTTGCATGATACTTGTGTCATCATAATATGAATCATCTTTATAATGCGTGGTCGAGACTTCTTCAAAAATCGCACCATTTTGTGAACTAAATCCATGTTTCATACCGCGCTCAACTACAACAATATCCCCAACCTGATAAGGATTTGATTCATCAACAAAATGCACCATTAAATCACCAAATAAAATATGAAAAGCCTCTTCTTTTTTTTGGTGATAATGAATCGGATGCTGCTGATTAGGTAATAAAATAATTAGTTTTTTACAATACTCACGATTAATAATACTAACAATAGCAGCTCCATATTCTAAAAATCTATCAAGTCCATAATGATGCGATAAATCTAATTCAAACTTTCTCGGCAAAGCCACTTTACTTTCTAATAAAACATTTTTAATTAGATTAATATAATTTAAAACCTTACCTCGTAAATTCACTACTGCAACATCATCTAACATTATAGGCTGCCCAACTACCAAATCTTTCTGCAAAATAAATTGCGTATATTTCGATAAATCATTCGCAATAATTTGATGATCCACATTAGGAATAGCCAAAAAAGTATTAGCCAAAGTTACACGCTCTCCTTGCTTTAAATCACTTTTAGCAAATACTCCACGTTGCAAGCCACGTAAATCCACGCGTTCCTTGGCGGTACCTGGAACTCTTTGCATTTTTTCCCCGCACATGATGTAGGCATTTTTAGCGGCAGTAAGCCAGCTACGTGCCTGTTCAGGTGCAATGGAATATGCATTCACTGCATATTTTTCAGTCACAACTCCCACATGTTTCTCAAACACTGTGGCTCCTTTTGCAACTGCCATCATTACACTCATGCAATTTTCAGGAGATTCATGCGTTGAATAACCGACAGACACCTCGGGATAACGTTTTTTTAATAAGCTAATTTGATTAAGTTGTAAATTTTGCGGCAAAGTTGGATATTCTCCTACACAGTGCATGACACAAAAATTCTTTTCGCGATGGCTTAAAAAATCAACCACGCGATCAATGTCTTCAAGCATAGCACCAGCGGTAGAAATAATAATTGGTTTAAAAGTACGAACTATGCTTTCTAATAATGGCCAATCAGTAAATGAACAGCTGCCGATTTTTATAATGTCGTAACCGTGTCTTTCAATGCGATCGACGGAATTTTCATCAAATGGCGTACAAATCGTAATAAATCCTAAATTCCTTGCTTCATCATGCAGACGCCTTTGATCATCTTCAGATAACCGAGTTTCCATAAAACGTTTAACATATTTAATGTCACTGCGATTTTTGTAGACAGGATGAATAAAAGTATTTAAATCACGATATTGGAATTTAAAGGCAAATTTAAAATCAAAATCCCGACAAACATCGGCAAACTCCCGAATAATCCTCAAACCATGCCCAACATCTCCCATATGGTTATTTGCCATCTCAAAGATAAATAGCTTATCAAAATATGTCTTAATTTCCATACCCCCTCCTCTGATTACACACATTTCTCCACAAATTTTTTCACAGCATTCATCATATAACCAAGCTGTGCCGCACTCATCCCCGGATAAATCCCAACCCAAAAAGTATTATTCATGATCATGTCAGTATTAGGCAAATCACCAATAACTCGATAACCACTGCCATTTTTACGCATTTGATTAAAACACGGATGACGTATCAAATTACCTGAAAAAAGCATTCTGGTTTGAATAAGGCTTTTCTCTAAAATTTGCACAATCATATCACGATTAAAATTTGCGTTTTTTTGTACCGTTAATAAAAAACCAAACCAGCTTGGCTCGCTATTGAGCGTTGCCTGCGGCAAAATAAAATATTTATCCAAATCTTTAAGCCCATCATATAACCTTTGCCAATTAACTCTGCGAGCTGCAACAAAATCATCAAGTTTACTTAACTGCACACAACCAATTGCTGCCTGCAAATCTGTCGCTTTTAAATTATAGCCAAAATGCGAATAAACATACTTATGATCGTAACCGAAAGGTAGCTCACCTAGCTGCTGATTAAAGCGATTATTACAAGTATTATCCTTGCCTGAAGGACAAACGCAATCTCTACCCCAATCACGCATGGAACGCGCTATTTTATAAAGTAGCGGATTATTCATGTAAACCGCACCGCCTTCCCCCATGGTGATGTGATGCGGCGGGTAAAAACTACTGGTCCCAATATCACCAAAAGTCCCGGTATATCTGCCATTATATTTCGAGCCTAAAGCATCACAATTGTCCTCAATTAACCACAGATTATTTGCAACACAAAAATCCTTCACTCGCTTTAAATTAAATGGATTTCCAAGTGTGTGAGCCAACATCACAGCTTTGGTTTTAGCCGACAATGCTTGCTCTAAAAAGTTACAATCAATGTTATAAGTGCCATCATTTACTGTAACATCAACAAACACGGGAACTGCACCATAATTAATAATCGGCGTTATTGTGGTTGGAAAACCAGCTGCAACCGTAATTACTTCATCACCACGTTTAATCTGCCGGTCCCCCAATAAGGGTGAAGTTAATGTAGAAAATGCCAATAAATTCGCTGAGGATCCAGAATTTACCAACAAGGAAAATCTTACTCCCAGTTTTTGCGCAAGCTTATTTTCAAATTCATTAGTAAAGCGCCCTTCAGTGAGCCAAAACTCTAATGCTGCATCAGTCAATTGAATTAGCTCTTGCTGATCAAAAACTCTGCCCGCATAAGGAATTCTGGTTTTGCCCGGAATAAAGTCCTCTTTACTTTTGTCGTGTACTAATCTGTAATACTCAGCAACTTTTGCAAAAATCTCTTTTTTAAGTTCTTCAGCTTTAACCATTATTAATTCGCCCATTCAATCGATAATTTACGTGCATCTTGAATATATTTTTCTATGTCACCGGCAGTCAAGATATCATTACCCTCATAAAACCCTCGATACCAGTTAGTAACAACATCAAGAGTTTTTTCTAAATTCCAAACTTCGCGCCATCGTAACCACGCATTCGCTTTTGATGCATCCAATTTCAGTAAATTCGCCTCGTGTGGCTGTTTGGAATCACTTATAATTTCGTACTGTATCTTAGCCCAGCAAGATTGCATTTTTCTTACAATTTCACCAACCGTAATCATCTCATTGCCGCTCGGCGCAAAGTTCCAAGCTTCCGCAAATTTTTTATCCCCTTGCAACAGCTTTTCACCAAGACAAAGATAACCGCTTAAGCATTCTAATACGTGTTGCCAAGGCCTCGTGGCATCTGGATTGCGTATTGGAACCACCTTCTGAGACGCAATTGCTCGCATGATATCTGGAATTAATCGATCTTTTGACCAATCACCGCCGCCGATTACGTTCCCAGCACGCGCACTTGCAAGCAACACTTGATGCTTGCTACCAAAATCACTCAAATTAAAATAAGAATTGCGAAAGCAAGCAGTCACTAATTCAGCACAGCCTTTTGATGCACTATATGGATCATATCCTCCCATCGCATCATTTTCACGATAGCCCCAAACCCATTCCTTATTTTTATAACATTTATCGCTGGTTACAACTACCACTGCTTTTAAAGTCCCGATATCACGGCATGCATTTAAAACATTGGCAGTACCCATAACATTAGTGTCAAGAGTTTCTAAAGGCATCGCATAAGAATCGCGCACCAGGGGCTGCGCTGCCAAATGAAAAACAATCTCTGGTTGTGCTTTCTTTATAGCTTTCAAAACCTCATCGTAATTGCGAATATCAATGAAATGTGATTTAAAATCTAATTTTAAAAGATCAAAATGAGATGGATCAGTATTCGGCGGTAAAGCAATACCTACAACTTCTGCCCCCAATTCCTGTAACCACATAGCTAACCATGATCCCTTAAAACCGGTATGACCGGTTAATAAAACTTTTTTATTTCTATAAACGTTAGAAAACATATCTAATCCCAAACCTTCCATGGAGCATTTCCCTTACGCCATAAATCATCCAATAAATACTTGTCGCGCAAAGTATCCATTGGCTGCCAAAAACCACTATGAAAATAGGCGCTCATTTGCCCATCTTCTGCTAATTGTTGCATCGGCGCCCTCTCCCATATAGTGCTATCGTCAGCAATATAATCAAATATTTTTGGAGACAACACAAAAAAACCGCCATTAACCCAGCCTACGTCCTCCTGCGGTTTTTCGACAAAGCGCGTCACTTTATCGCCATCAAAATCAATAATGCCAAAACGACTTGGTTGTTGTATCGCGGTAACTGTGGCATACCTTTTTTCTTTCTTATGAAATTCAATTGCATCTCGAATATTAACATCGCTAACACCATCGCCATAAGTCAGGCAAAAATCCTCACTTTCAACGTATCCTCTTATTCTTTTAATTCTGCCTCCAGTCATCGTATCTTGACCGGTATCAACTAACGTCACCATCCAGGGCTCTGCATGATTATGATGGATTAACTTGGAATTGCACTTCATGTCAAATGTAACATCGGAAGTATGCAGGAAATAATTATTGAAATATTCCTTAATCATGTACCCTTTGTACCCTAAACAAATCACGAAATCGTTAATTCCATGTGCGGAATAAATTTTCATAATATGCCAAAGAATTGGTTTCCCACCAATTTCAGCCATAGGTTTAGGTCTTAAGTCCGTTTCTTCGCTAAGCCTAGTTCCTAAACCGCCAGCAAGAATTACTGCTTTCATAAATTCTCCCTCTTATTTTTTATTGTTCACCAAACCTTCTGATAATTTTTCAAATAACAACTAATATTTTTCTAAGAACCCCTGCAGTCGCTCGTAGTCGCAGGCTAAAGCCTGCGACTACAGATATCGTTCGAGAAATAAACAATTTTTTAAAAATTTGTTGCGTACTAAGACTCCAACCATGCAAATAAAATTAGTAATAAAATCAATGGGTTACAAAATTATCCTGATAAACAGGCGGAATATTCACCACATTTTCACGAAACTCCGGAACTGTCATTTTTAACCAGTCACGCAACTTAGCCTCATTTTCTTCAAGCATTAATGACTCTAAGCCGGACGAATCAAACGGGCTAACCAGTGAAGATTTTGCCTGTAGAATTTTTGGATGTCTAGTATGGATAACTTCTTCTTCCGGATAAAATAATTCCTCATATAATTTTTCCCCTGGACGCAAACCAGTATAAACAATATTAGCATCGACTCCTAGTTTTTTGCCAGATAATTTGATTAGCTGCTCTGCTAAATAGCTAATTTTTACCGGTTCACCCATATCTAACACAAAAATTTCACCACCTTCGCTAATAGCGCATGCCTCTAAAATCAACTGTGCCGCCTCAGGTATTGTCATGAAAAATCTAGTGATTTCCGGATGAGTCAAAGTAAGAGGTTTTCCTAAGGTAAGCTGCTCCTTAAACAAAGGGATAACACTGCCGGAAGAACCCAGGACATTCCCAAATCGAACTGTGACAAATTTGGTTTTACCAAGTCGATTAAAATTTTGGCAAACAATCTCGGCTGCGCGCTTAGTTGCCCCCATAACATTGGTCGGCCGCACTGCTTTATCGGTAGATACCAGCACAAACTTTTTTACTCCGTATGCAAGTGAGACCTCAGCCAAAACCTTCGTACCCCATATATTGTTATGGACAGCGTTATAAACCTGAAGCTCTAAAAGTGGAACATGCTTATATGCTGCCGCATGAAACACCACATCCGGCCGATGCAGATTAAACACGCGATCAACTAATGCTTTGTCTGTTATGCTACCCAAATAACAAACAAAATTTAAATGAGGAAAATGCTCTGTTATTTCCTGCTGCAATCTATAAAGATTGTATTCAGAACGCTCAATTACAACCAAAAGTTTTAGTTCTGCATTCAATTTTGCAATTTGACGACATAGTTCCGAACCAATCGACCCACCACCGCCACTAACCAACGCGACACTCCCAGAAGCTCTAACCTCAATCTCCTTCCAATCAATCGCCACCTGCTCTCTGCCTAATAAATCTTCAAGCGCCACTTCACGAACATCAGACGCCCGAATTATTCCACCTGTAATCTCACTTATGTTTGGCAATGTTTTAAAAGGAATTTTTGCCTCCATGCATAAGCTAACGATGCGTTGCATATCTTGTGATCGTAGCGAGGGAATAGCAATGATAATTAAATCAATACTATACTGCTTAACAACAGCCAAAAGATCACTACACTTTCCAACTACGCTAATACCATGAATTTCTTTTTTCTGCTTATGCCTATCGTCGTCAAGAAAGGCTACGGGAAAACAATGCATAGCTTTAGCCCTAAGTAAATCTCGCGCTAAACCCTCCCCGGCATTACCAGCACCAACAATCAATACTCGTTTATGAGCTATTCTTAGATTTGTGTGCTCTTTGAGGCAGCGATATAAAAGTCTGGCCCCACCTAAAAAACCTATATTTAACAAAGAATACAATATAAAAACAGACCTCAAAAATTTATGCGGACTGGTAAATGCATACAACAAAATCATAGCAAATATTGCTGCCAAGACTACCGCTTTAACAATGCGAATTAAATCCGGAACCGAAGCAAAACGCCAAATACCACGATATAAACCAAAGTAGAAATAAAACACCATTTGAATTGGAAATAAAACACCAAAAATATAACCTGCCTGCAGCAATTGTAGCGAAGGGACCTCAAAATTATAGCGCAGCAAATATGCCAAAAACCAACTTAAAGGAATAACTAAAATGTCATATATAAAAACCGCTGTTGGCTGTTTTAGGTTCATGGGACTATCCTTAAATTAATGAACCACACAAATAAAAAACCATATAGAATCAGCGCATAAAAAATATGGCGCTAAAATCAGTTCCTATTTTACAGCTTTCTTTATCACTTTCGCAACTATCTTAGCTATTTTATGCATATCATTTTTACATAAAGTCGGATGAACTAAAAACATCAGGCTGGTGTTGCCCAGTTCCCGAGCCACGGGCAAAAATTTCTTAGGACCAAGCTTAGCCTTAATAAAGGCTTTTTCTAAATATATTTCACTGCAACTGCCAAAATAACAATGTACGCCCCAATGATTAAGCTCCGCGATAATACGCTCGCGATTCCAGCCGGTTTTAAGCATTTCAGGATACAAAAAAACATAATATTTATAATACGCGTGTTTGATATGCTTAGGCGGAATAGTTATACGAAAAGCGAGAATTCTCCTAAAAGCCTTAGTTAAAATCTCCGCATTTCTTTTCCTTATTTTAAGCCATCGCGGCAATTTTTTAAGTTGAATTCTGCCAACGGCGGCTTGCATCTCAGTCATGCGCCAATTCGTACCAAAAGACTCATGCAGCCATCGAAAACCTTCTTTATGTTGACGTTTATAAACTGCATCATAACTCTTGCCGTGATCCTTAAACGACCAAATTTTACTCCACCATTTTTTATTGTT